>OMAE01000719.1_pt1 | contig 11858 bp, 10 predicted proteins | sample 1673701 | NCBI WGS metagenome assembly OMAE01 (sample SAMEA103958123, study PRJEB25191) | human gut metagenome | reverse complement strand
GCGTCATGCGTTTTATTCTTGCAAGGGGAAGGAAACAGCCCAAAGCTGGTTCGCTCCGCGCAAAAGGAGGAAGAACGGATGAAGAAGTTTCTGGCAGGACTGGTAAGCCTACTGATGCTGTCGACCGCGTTTGCTGAGCCGACGATAACGCATCTGGGCTACACGGCGTATCTGGGCAGCAGCAATGAGCTGTATCTGCAGGATCCGACGGGTACGGTGCGCGTCCTGCGTTATCCGATTGCGGATATTCTTTCGATTACCGACACGGTTGTCTACTGCCGCGCGCAGGATGGCAAGCTGCTCAGCATTGCGCTGGACGGCTCGCAGTCGCTGATTATCGCGGAAGCTCCGACCGACGAGCAGGTGAATGCGCTGACGGCGAAGTCGAGTTATACGCTGACGGACGGTGTGCTGCGCAGCGGCGCCACGATTGTGGATACGGGTGTGCTTGCCTTCTGCGATTTGGCGGACGAGCAGACCACGACCGCGCCGGATGAACTGCTGTACCTCAAACAGAACACGACGAACACCGCCGCCCTGATGGTGCGCACGGAGAACGTCGCGACTGCGCGGACGCTGGCGATTCTGGGCATCACCGCGCCTGTACTGAGCATGACGGCGAACGGCGAGAACATCACCATCGTCGCAACTGACCACAGCGTCACGGTTTACAACCGCGTCGCGCTGACGACCACCAATTATCCGGCAACGTCGGAGCTGACGGAGAAAGCATCCGCCATCGGCAGTGAGCTGTTCCGCTACGCGCCCGCGGAGTCCTTTGGCTGGAACGTGGAAATCAGCACGGGTCTGCCGGCGATTGAAGTTGTGACAGACCGCGGCAATGTGTCTGTTGCGACGGCAACGCCCGCCCCCGCGACCGTTGTGCCGACCGCAACCGCGCGTCCGACGGCGACTGTCCGCCCGACGGCTACGCCCCGCCCGACCGCAACTGCGACGGCTGCGTCCGAGTACACGCGCCTGAACTACGGCAGCAAGGGCAAGGCGGTGCGCAAGCTGCAAAACCGCCTGTCCAAGCTGGGCTATCCCGTGGGCAAGGTGGATGGCGTCTGGGGTGACGACACGCAGTTCGCGGTCAACCTGTTCCAGTCCGCCATCGGTTACACCGAGCACCGGTACGCGTCGGCAGCCATGCAGGAGAAGCTGTACTCCAAGAAAGCGCCGGTTTACGATCCCTACATGCCCCTGAAGGAAGGCAAGAAGGGAACGCCTGTCAAGCTGATGCAGCAGCGCCTGTTCGATCTCGGCTATTTCACTTCTAACGACGTGGAGAAGGAAGTTGATGGCGTGTACGGCAAGCGCACGACGGAAGCCATCAAGCTCTTCCAGACCGTCTGCGGTTATGAGGAGAAGAAAATCACCGGCGTTGCTGATGCGGATACGCTGATGCTGCTCTTCGACGAAAAAGCGCCTGTGAATCCGGGCAATGTGCCGCCGACGCCGACCAGCCCGGTGGTAATCATCACGCCGACCCCGACGAACGTGCCGACGGCAACACCCGCGCCGACGAACGTGCCGACGGCAACACCCGCGCCGACGAATGCGCCGACGGCAACACCCACGCCGACGGATGTGCCGACCGCTACGCCGAATCTGCCGGCCGAGCCGACGGAAGTGCCGACGGCGACGCCCGCCCCGACGGATGTGCCGACCGCTACGCCGAATCTGCCGGCCGAGCCGACGGAAGCGCCGACGGCGACACCCGCGCCGACGGAAGTGCCGACCGAAGTCCCTACGGCTACGCCCGCGCCGACGGAAGCCCCGACAGCAACACCCGCGCCGACGGACACGGTGGAGGTCATCACGCCTGAACCGCAGCCGTCCGAAACGGTGACGGAATAAGCAAATCTGCGCCCAATCAGCGATGGTTGGGCGTTTTTTGTGCAGAAAATTTGTAATGGAGGGAAGATATGCCGCTTTTGATGCGTTAGATAGGTGAAGACCGCAGGAAAGTGCGGCAGAAAGAAGGAAGAGACATGAGAAAGTACACGCGGATTGGAACGTTTTTGCTGGCACTTGTGATGTGCCTGACGATGCTGACGGCGCAGGCGGAAAGCAAACTGCCGGAGGAAGTTGCGGACTTGTTCACCGTGAAGGCGTGGGCACACTACGCGATTGCCGATCATCCGGGGATGCCGGAGAACAAGGCGTTCGCGGTGATGCAGGAGAAATCCGGCTACGAGGCAGTGCTGCTGGTGATGCGCAACACCAAGAGCGAAACGAACGTGCTGGTGCTGGCGGAAAAATCATCCGCACAGGCGGATTGGAAAATCACCATGCGCAACTGGGGCGCGGTGGAGCAGGGCGACGCGAACGTGCCGCAGCTGGCGGTGCTGGCGGACGGGCGTTTCGTCATCCACTACCCGAACGGCGACAGCGCGTATTTCACGCATGAAGCGAATGGCTGGCAGCTGACAAACCTGTCCTTCGGTGATACGACACAGGTGGAAGTGACCCGCAGCGGCATGACCTTCCTCACTCTGTCGGACAACGGCAAGTGGGTCAAGACGACGGTGTCCGGCGTGGTGGAGACGGCCATGGCGCAGTTCAGCATGGATCGCTTCCCGCGGACGGTCGCGGCGGCGCGCGAGCACCTGACGAATCCGCCGACGATTCCGGATTCCCCGTGGAGTTGGACGTACCCCTACGGCTTCCCGCAGCCCTCGCAGTACGCCAAACTTGCGGCAGGCAAGCAGTACGCGGTGTATTCCGCGCCGTCGGATACCAGCTTCCGCGCGGCGAACGGCAAGGCGCTGCTGTCCACGAACGACTGGGTGCAGGTGTTCTTCGAGGAGGACGGCTATCTGCTTGTGCAGTACGCCATCAGCCGCCATCATTACCGCATCGGGTACATCAAGGCGGATGCGGTGTCGAATTTGTCGGAAGTGGCGGAAATCGGCAGCTGGGCGAATTACCCGGCGCAAGTTCTGCGCACATCGGCGCTCACCGACGACCCGCTGAATTCCTGCGGCGCGGTGATGACGCTGACGGCGGGACAGCAGGTGACGTATCTGGGTCAGCTGGGTCAGGAATGGGCGTTTGTGGAGACGACGACGGCGCAGGGGCAGCGGATTCGCGGCTTCGTGGAATTGAGTGACTTGAACGTCACGCGCCCAGACGATGCGGATGGCAATTTGAACGGGTAATGCTATTTCCGGGTTCACCTGCGCCATCTGCAAATAGTATAATATATAATTCCAAAACAACACCCCCCCAGCCGCGTTTTGCAGCCGGGGGTTTTTGCTTGCTTTCCCTGCGAAATCAATCAGAATCAGCGTACTCCCAATCATACACTTCCGAAGAAAGTGTGAAACCGATTCGGGAATAAAATGCTTGGTCAGACAAGACGATGGCGCGCTTTGCACCAAGCGCATGGGCGCGCGAACATGCTTCATAGACCACCGCTTTCGCCAAACCGTGCTTTCTATGTTCCGGCACGGTGGCGACAGGCTCAACATAAGCGGTGTCACCGGCTGTGTACCATAAGCCGCAGTGCGCGCAATATTCGCAGTCGGCAATTGCAAAGGTTTTCAGCGCGTCGTTTGCGTGGGGGATTCGCTTCAGCAATTCCGCATCCCATTTTTCGGGCGTGCCGTCATTGTCAAACCCTCTGTGAATCACCAGCTGGTATTGCCGTGGATCGGCGGCAAATTCCCGCGGGCTCATGGTATAGCCGTCCGGCAGACAATAGACCAGCGGATTGGACAAATCATTCAAAACGTCCCCAATGAAAATGCTCGTTGTAATCCAGCGTTCCCGCTTTCAAAAGAAATTGGTAAATGCTTTGATACTGCTCGTTGAACCGCTCGCAGTTTTTGTAGTGCTCTATCCTGTATTTCATGGTAAATCACCTTGTCAGCTGCTTGTCTGAATGGTCGTCCGGATAGTGAAGGGAATTCCCCAGATGTAGTAGGTGATGTTCGCCTCGCGGATGGCGTGCATGTCCTTGCTCGTCAGGATGGTAGCGGTCACGTCGCCGATGGTGTGCGCGGGGAGCGCCAGCACTTGGTCGCTGCCGATTTGCAGAATATCGCCGCTCATGGGCGTAATCTGCACCTCAATCATTTCCGCGGGCAGGGTCGTGTTGTTCTCCAGCCGGAACGTGTAGGTGTAAAAGACGTAATCCTCCGCACCGGACAGCTCCTGCGGGTTGACGAACGACGTGCCGACAACCGCGCCCGCGCGAACCTGCGCGCTCAGGTCGGTGAACAGGTCGTAGTCCCGGTAGGCTTCCAGCGCCGTAACGCCCTGCGCAATCACCGTCACGTTCGATGTCATGTACATTGCGCCGACACCGAGCAGCGCAATCAGCAGCAGAACGACGCTCACAATGGCTAAACGCTTCATGAAACTTCTTCTTAATCTCCTTCAGTCTGCTGAAGCAGGCGGTTCATTTGGTCAATCATTTCGGAGTCCTTCAGGCTGAAATGGAACTCTACGCGGCGCGAAGCTTCCTTGTCCTCGTTGCCGTACTGGTCGTAAATCAGCCCCGTGGCGCCGCGCCCGGTGATGGTCAGCAGACCGCTCTTGAGCAAATCGCGCTGGCGGGTCGTCAGGCCGGGCATTTTCAGAATGTAGGTGGCGACGGACAGCGCGCGCTCTTGCGAGAGCTTCAGGTTGTTGTAGTAGTCGCCGGTGGAGTCCGTGTAGCCCTCGATGATGATTTCGCCGAGGTACGCGCTGTACTCGTCGCGCAGCAGCACGTTCAGGTAGACGGGCACGAAGCGGTCAAGCAGCGCCTTGCCTTCTGCACGGATTTCGGATTTGCCCGTGTCGAAGAGCACAGAGCTGTCCAGCACAATGTCGCCCGTGGAATGATCCACCGTTGCGCTGAGGTTCGCGGAGGACAGCGCAGAGGAAAGCGCCGTGATGATGCGCGGGCGAATGCCAATCAGCGCGTCGATCTGCTCCGCCTGTGCCGCCATTGCCGCCTGTTGATTTTCCAGCACTTCGTTCGCGGCTTGCAGCGCCATTTCCTTGTTCTTCAGGTCAGTTTGCAGGATGATGAGCTTTGCCTCGCGGTCAGCCAAATCGGTCTGCGCCTGCTGCAATTGCGCCTGCTGGTCGCTCAGGACGATGTAGGCATTTTCCAGCTCCTTCGCCTGTGAATCCAGCTGCACTTGGATGATGGCGATTTCCGTTGCCTGCTTGTCCATCGTCACCTGCTGGGAGGCAAGCTGCAACGTCTGCGCGTCGAGCGTCACCTGCTGCTGGCTGACGAGCGCCTTCTGCGCGTCCAGTTCAGCGGTTTTCGTCTCCAGCATCGTAAAATACTGGTAGAGGCTGACGCTCAAAATCAGAACAAACACAAGCAGCAGCGCTGCCATCATGTCAGAGTAGCTGATCCAGCTTGCGCCGCTGTTGCTGGTGCGGGCGGCGCGCCGGTTGCGGATACGCGCCATGCTTACCCCTCCTTCTGGCGGAGCGCAGCGGTTGCCGCGTCAATCGACTCCTTGAGTGCGGTCAGCAGACGCTGTGTTTCGGCGGCTTGGCGGGTCGCTTCGGCGCTGTCTGTGCCGGAGAGCTTGTCCGTCGTTTCGCCCATCATTGCCATCAGTCCCTGCATACTTGCGTCAAACATGCCCAGCGACTGGCTAAGCCCGCTGACGACGCTCTGCGTGAAGTTCTGGCAGCCGGCGGAAAGTTCCGCGGCGGACTGCTTCATGGCATCGGCGACGCCGGAAAGCTCCTGCGTCGTGGCGTTGCTGGACTGCTTCATTGCGGCGGTCGTTTCGCTGCTCTGGCGGGTGAACTGCTCCGTCACGCGGGCAAGCTCCTCCTGTCCGGCACGGATGCGGTTCAGCGCGCTCAACTGCTGATCGCTGACCTTGCCCAAGCGGGTGAGCAAATCAGCAGAGGAACGCTCGAAGCCCTCGTCGCGGCTGCGGGCGGCACTGAGTTCCTTGATGTACTGCTCAAAGTGCGCAATCACATCGTTCGTCACGTCATGCAGCTGGCGCATATCCACCTGAATGGCGGCAGCGGCGTTCAGCGACTGGCGGACTTGCTCCAGCGACGCCTGCTGATGCTGATTCACCTCGGTCATCGTGCGGCCAAGGGTGAGCAGCTGGTCGGAGAGGGACGCGTTCATCTGCTGCACAAAGCTGCCGACGATGCGCCCAACGCCGTCCACCTGCGCGCGCGTCGCCCCCATCAGGAAGTTGTCCATCGCCTGCGAAACGGGCTGCATCGCGCTGCGGACGGAGTGCTCCATTGCGCCCGCGAGCTGCCCCGGCAGGGTGTCGGTGAGGGTGGAAAGCATGTGGTTGGAGTCCTGATTCTGGCAGATAAGCTGTACATCGTTGTCCAACGGGCGCGACATCGCCAGCGAAGTGAAGTTCGACACGAAGTCGTCAATCGCGCGATAGCTGGAGCCTTGCAGAATGCGGTTGATAATGTTGAAGCAGATGGAGCAGCTGACGCCCGCGACGGATGTGCCAAAGGCGAACTGCATCCCCGTCAGCAGCGTCGGGATGCCTTCGATAATCTTGTCGGCGTTGGAGAAGTCGAGGCCGCCCAGACCGTCCATCATGCCCATGAACGTGCCCAGAATGCCCAAAGAGGTCAGCAGACCCGGAATCAGATCGGCCAACTGCGCATTGCCCGGCCCGTGGATGACGGTATCGTCGTTGATGTAGTCCTCAACGTTGCAGGGCAGACCGCGGCGGTCAAGCTGCTCGGCGTTTTGCAGGAAGCGCAGCCAGCAGTTCTTCAGCCGATTGCCCATAAAGCGTTTTTCCTGCCAGACGGGGGTGCCCTGCCGCGTGCCGGCATCCTGCTGCAAGCGGGTGATAGCGCGGCGCAGAGCGTGGGTTGTGGTAATCAGGGGAATCAGGCACTTGAAAACGCCAATCAGCGTGACCCCCGCGATGGCACAGTACACCAGCGCGTCGGTCAGGTTCGACAAATGGCTGGAGAACCATTGCAGAATTTCATCAAACATGGTCAAGCCCTCCTGTGGGTGGTTTCCCTCCTATTGTATCATGAAAAAGCCGTGTCTGTAAATGTGCAGATTGTAAATCTTGCGTTACGCTTCTTCATCTTTCAGCACGTCGCGCGCCTGAATGGTGTGGAACGCCGCGGCGCGCCCAAGTCGGTTCATGACAGCCAGCCCAACGCCTTCCGGCGGCACAACCTCGCTGAAAATCACGTCCATGTGCTCCTCATCCAAGCGGCGGAGGGTGTCGAACAGCCGGTGCGCGACCTCGGATGCGTTGTCGCGCGAGCCGATGTCGTGCGGATGGAAGTCTCTGAGCGCATCCATATGCTCCGTGAAGCACATCACGCACGCGCGATGCCCCTGTGCGTCGGCATGGGCTGCCAGCTTCGCCATGGCGGCGACAACATCTGCCTCCGCCCCCTCGACCAGTGTCACCTGACCATCGGGGGAGTAGTGCTTGTAGCGCATACCGGGGGAAAGCGCCTTTTCACCTTTCTGCAAGGGACGCAGGACACTGCCTGCCACGTCCACATGCCCCAGCACGTTTTCGAGCATGTCCTTCGTGATTCCGCCGGGACGCAGGATGCACGGCGCGCCGCTCGTCACGTCCAAGACGGTGGATTCCACACCGACGTCGCAGCTGCCGCCGTCAAGAATCAGCGGGATGCGCCCGTCCATATCCACCAGCACATGGTGCGCCGTGGTTGGGCTGGGCTTGCCGGAGCGATTCGCGCTGGGGGCGGCAATCGGCAGCTTGCAGGCGCGCAGGAGCGCCGCCGCAACCGGGTGCGACGGCATCCGCACGGCGACGGTCGGCAGACTGGCGGCGACTTCATCCGGAATGGCGGACTTGCGCGGCAGAATCAGCGTCAGCGGCCCCGGCCAGAAAGCATCCATCAGCTTTTCCGCCAGCGGGGACACCTCACATAAGGGCGTCAGCTGCGCGCGGTCGTAGACGTGGACAATCAGCGGATTATCCGCCGGACGCCCCTTCGCGGCGAAGATATTCAGCACGGCTTTTGCATCAAGGGCGTTCGCACCCAATCCGTACACCGTTTCGGTTGGGAAGGCGACAAGCTGCCCGTCGTGGAGCAGCTGCGACGCAAGCGCGAGGGCTTCGGGGGTGGGGAAGAGAACTTGGGTCATAATATCCCTTCTTTTTTAATTCGGAATGCGGCATTGGAACCATCGTTCCCAGATAAACACGCGGGCAAAGTATGACGAAGCGACCAACTGAATCGCGCGAAAGGGTCAAGGGACGAAGTCCCTTGTGGAGTCCAGAGGCAAAGCCTCTGGCGGGTCAAGGGCAGCGCCCTTGGGTCACCGCATTTCCCGTAATTTCTCGACAATCTCTTCCGCGTGTAAAGCGTCGATGATTTCGTCTAAGTCGCCGTCGATGATGTCTTGGATGCGGTAGAGGGTCAGACCAATGCGGTGGTCGGTCACGCGGCCTTCGCGGAAGTTGTAGGTGCGGATGCGCTCGCTGCGGTCGCCTGTGCCGACTTGTACGCGGCGGTTCTCCGCGTAGGCAGCGTCCTTCTCCGCGCGCATCTTCGCTAATAAGCGGCTGCGAAGCACCTGCATCGCCGTGTCGCGGTTCTTCAGCTGGCTCTTCTGGTCTTGGCACGTCACCACCAGCCCAGTCGGCAGGTGCGTAATCCGCACGGCACTGTCCGTCGTGTTCACACACTGCCCGCCGTGACCCGTCGAGCGGTACACGTCAATCCGCAAATCCTTCGGGTCAATCTGCAATTCGACGTCCTCCGCTTCCGGCAGCACCGCCACCGTGCAGGTGGAGGACTGAATCTTGCCGTTGGACTCCGTAATCGGCACACGCTGCACCCGGTGGACGCCGCTCTCGTACTTCATGCGCGCGAAAACGCCGCTGCCCGCGATGCTGAACACCGCTTCCTTAATGCCGCCCAACTCCGTCTCCGTCGTCGAAATCGGCTCGACGCGGAAGTGATGCCGCTCGGCATAGCGGATGTACATGCGCATCAGCTCCGCCGCGAACAGGCACGATTCCTCGCCGCCCGCGCCGCCGCGAATCTCCATGATGATAGAATGGTCGTCGTCCGGGTCGCGGGGCAGAAGCAGAATCCGCAATTGCTGCTCCGCCTCGGCGATTTGCGCCGCCAGCGACTGCAATTCCTCCGCCGCCATCTCATGCAGATCCGGGTCGGACAGCATCTCCTGCGCTTGCTCACGGTGGCGCAAGAGCGACTGGTACGACTGCCACGCCGTCACCTGCTCCTCCAGCGCCGCCCGTTCCTTCAGGTACGCCTGATAGCGCGCCGTGTCCGCAATGATGTCCGGCTGGACAATCGCTTCGCTCAGTTCCTCATAGCGGCTGACAATCAACGGGTATTTCTCAAACATGCTTCCTTGCCTCTATCATTCGGGGAATGTGCTGATAATCCTCGTGCGCCTGCACATCCGCAAAATCCGCCAGCAGCGCCATGACCGCTTCGGCCTGGTCAAAACCGACTTCCAGCAGCAGCACACCGCCCGGACGCAGGAATTTCGGCGCGTCCGATGCAATCCGGCGGTAGAAATTCAGCCCGTCCGCGCCGCCGTCCAACGCCATCATCGGCTCACGGCGGACTTCTTCCTGCAAGGTCAGACAATCCGCAGAGGGAATGTAGGGCGGGTTGCTGACAATCACGTCAAACGCGATTTCCGGCACGGCAGCGAATAAATCCCCCTGATGCAGGGTGACAGACGCGCCGAGCAGCTCCGCGTTCTTCGCCGTGACCGCCAGCGCATCGGGGGATAAATCCGCTGCGTGTACCTGCGCGCCGGGCACTTCCAGCGCCATTGACACCGCCAGCGCACCGCTGCCGCAGCACAAGTCCAGCGCAATCGGATGCGGATGTTCCCGCAGCGCTGCAATCGCGCGTTCCGCCAGCAGCTCCGTCTCCGGGCGCGGAATCAGCACCCGTTCATCCACATAGAAATCACGCCCTAAAAAAGGCTGCGTGTGGAGCAGATATTGCAGGGGCTGACGGGTCAGGCGGCGGGAAACAAGGGCATCGAAGCGGGTCAGCACGTCAGCAGACAACACGGTCGTCATATCCAGACGCAGGGACAAAGGCGGCTGACCCGTCACATGGGACAGCAGCAGCGCCGCGTCCACCTCTGGATCGGGAATCCCGGCATCCCGGAAGGCAGACGCGGTCGCTTTCAGCAAAGCGCGCGGATTCACTGCTTGTCCTCGCCCTTCTGCGGGAAAACGTAGTCCGGCTCGCTCTGCTCGTAGGAGGTCAGAATCGCCCAGCCTTCTTCCGTGCGCGGCGCGTCCTCCGGCAGCCCATACAGTGCGACGTTCATGGAAATGATGGCGCATTCGAGCATTCCGTCGTCCGGCTGACGGGTGGTCAGACGCTGCAGCTGCAAGCCCGGCCAGCGCAGAATCTTCGCGATTTTGCTCTCCGAGTGCGCCAGCCCCTTCAATACCTCGTAGCTCACGCCCGCCACGACCGGCAGCAGGCACAGGTGCACCAGCATCCGCAGGGCGGCATTGGTGATGTCGCGTCCGACGAAGAGGAACAGAACGATGGAAATTAGCATGACAATCAGCAGGAACGCCGTGCCGCAGCGCGGGTGCAGGGTCGTGAACTGTTGGGCGTTCTTGGGCGTCAGGGGAAGGTTGTGCTCATGGCAGTAGACAGTCTTGTGCTCCGCACCGTGGTACTGGAACGTGCGGCGCACATCCGGCACCATGCCGCAGAAAATCATGTACGCAATCAGAATCAGCACTTTCGTCAAGCCGCCGATGAGCGTCGCGACCGTGCCGGACGCGCCCAGCGACAGCATCCCTTTTTCCGCCAGCGACGGCAGGACGATGAACAGCCCGACGCTCAGCAGCACCGCCAGCACCATCGCCACGCCCATGACGACCTTGTCAATGCTCTTGCCGAGCTTCGCCGCGAGCCACTTCTCGAACTTCGTCGGCTCTTCCTCTTCCGTGCCGAGCATCTTTGCGGACGTTTCCAGCGTCGTCATGCCCATCGCGAGCATGTTGACCATGTTGACCGCGCCGCGGATGATGGGCAGCCCCATCCACTTATGCTTTTTGCTGAGCGGTTCGGACTTCTTGTAGTCCACCACCATCGTCTTGTCTGGGCGGCGCACCGTGATGGCAATCGCGTCCGGCCCCTTCATCATGACGCCTTCGAGAACAGCCTGTCCGCCAATATCGACGGGCTTTTGGGATTGATTCGGCATAATAATACCTCTTTCTGCGCGTGTGCGCGAACAATGCAGTCATCAAGGCGGAAAGCAGAGAATCCACCACCTTCCTATATTCGAGATAAAAGGGCGAGATTCCTGCAAAGGCGGCGGGAAAAGCGAAATAAAGAGGGCGCGCGGTGGCAAAGTTGACAGGGCAGGGGAAAATGTGGTATCATGCAATCAACCAGACTGGAAAAATCAAGGAGAAAAACGCATGAAACGCTGGATGAAGATACTCTGCGTGCTAACGGTGCTGGTCTGCGTCGTGTGGGGCGCGGTGAGCTATTTCCACTATAATACGGTTCGGACGCTGCTGAATCGGGCGGAACTGGCGGACTACACGAACAGCCGGGAATTGTGGTACAGCCGCAATCTTATGGGGCTTGGCTACACGGATAACTACGAAATTCTGCTGATGCGCCTGTCGGATACCCAAAACGCAGCGATGGCGCAGCAGGTGCAGTCGGATTCGCGCTGGACGCAGGAGGCGTATCCCTTCGAGATAGTGGGGAAGAAACTGACAGTGCGCGAAGATGCGGAACACGCGAAGCAGTTTGAGAACATCTGCTTTTCGGCGTGGAGGGAGATTGCGCGGGAGGATGAGAAAATGCTCTGCGCGCACAGCGAGGAGGATGGCGTGATGCTGGTGTATCGGGCGTTTGATTTT
>OMAE01000716.1_pt1 | contig 11870 bp, 10 predicted proteins | sample 1673701 | NCBI WGS metagenome assembly OMAE01 (sample SAMEA103958123, study PRJEB25191) | human gut metagenome | reverse complement strand
TCCGGCGGAAAACGGGGCGTGCCGACACAAAAAAATAATAAATATCTCTTGTAATGTCGGCGCATTTGCGGTATAATGATATGAAAAACCATATATTTCTGTCAGAAAGGGTATCATAAAGCATGCAAAACGGAATTTTCAAGGGCGAAAAGCGCCCGATTGTAACGATTGTAATGGACGGCGTGGGGCTGTGCAAGCGGGAGGCGGGCAACGCCGTGCGGATTGCGCGCACGCCGACGCTGGACAGGCTGATGGCCGACTACAAGACCTTCACGCTCAAGGCGCACGGCACCGCGGTCGGCCTGCCGTCGGACGACGACATGGGCAACAGCGAGGTCGGGCATAACGCGCTCGGCGCCGGCCAAATCTTCGCGCAGGGCGCCAAGCTGGTCACGGCTGCCATCGAGAGCGGCAAAATGTTCGCGTCCGAAGCGTGGAAGACCGTCGCGGGCGGCTGCGCCGGCGGCGCGGGCACGCTGCACTTCATCGGCCTGTTTTCGGACGGCAACGTCCATTCGCACATCGACCACCTCAAGGCGATGCTCGTCCGCGCCAAGGCCGACGGCGTCAAGACCGTCCGCGTCCACATCCTGCTGGACGGGCGCGACGTCGGCGAAACGAGCGCGCTGGAATACGTCGAGCCGTTTGAGGCGTTCCTCGCCTCGCTCAACGACGGCGGCTTCGACGCGCGCATTGCCTCCGGCGGCGGGCGGATGACCATTACGATGGACCGCTACGAGGCCAACTGGGATATGGTCCGCCGCGGCTGGGAGACGCATGTGCTCGGGCAGGGACGGCAGTTCGCCTGCGCGAAGGACGCCGTCGAGACCTACCGCGCCGAGACCGGCTGCATCGATCAGGACCTGCCCGCCTTCGTCATCGCCGAAAACGGCGAGCCGGTCGGCCGGATTGAGGACGGCGACGGCGTGATTTTCTTCAACTTCCGCGGCGACCGCGCCATCGAGATTTCGCGCGCGTTCGACGAGCCGGATTTCGACAAGTTCGACCGCGTGCGGTATCCGAAGGTCAACTACGCGGGCATGCTCGAGTACGACGGCGACGCGCACATTCCCTCCCGCTACCTTGTGTCCCCGCCCGAGATCAAGGGCACGATGGGCGAGTTCCTCGTCGCGCACGGCAGGACGCAGCTTGCGCTGTCCGAGACGCAGAAGTACGGGCATGTGACCTATTTCTGGAACGGGAACCGCAGCGGCAAGTTCTCCGAGGAGTTGGAGGAGTACATCGAGATCCCGTCGGACGTGGTGCCCTTCGAGCAGCGCCCGTGGATGAAGTGCGCCGAGATCACCGACGTGCTCATCGAGAAGCTCCGTTCCGGCCGCTTCGATTTCCTGCGCGTCAACTTCCCCAACGGCGATATGGTCGGCCACACCGGCTCGTTCGAGGCGACGGTCGTGGCGATGGAGGCGCTGGACCTCTGCCTGGCGCGCATCCTCCGGGTGGTGGACGAGCTTCGCGGGATTGCGATTATTACCGCCGACCACGGCAACGCCGACGAGATGTATGAAATCTCCAAAAAGACCGGCGAGCCGGCGCGCAACGCCGACGGCACGCCCAAGGCCAAGACCAGCCACACCCTCAACCCGGTTCCCTGCATCCTCTACGACAATTTCTATACCGACGCGTACACCTGCATTGACGGCGCGTACGGGCTGGCCAACGTGGCCGCGACCGTCGTTACGCTCGCGGGCCTGACGCCGCCGGACTGCTGGGAAAAGAGCATGGTGGCGCTCAAGTAAAGGGGGCTTTGCCTGTATGTTATGGTCACTGTTTGAAAATCCGGCCTATTTCCTGTTGATGATTCCCGCCGTGCTCATTGCGCTTGTCGTGCATGAGGTCAGCCACGGCTATGTGGCGTATCTCTGCGGCGACAATACGGCCAAGGCGTACGGACGGCTCACGCTCAACCCGCTCAAGCATCTCGACCCGTTCGGCGCGTTTATGATGATGCTGACCGGCTTCGGCTACGCCAAGCCCGTGCCGGTCAACTATCGCAACCTGCGCAAGCCGCGGCGCGACATCGCGCTCGTATCGCTGGCCGGTCCGCTGTCGAACCTGCTGCTGGCGCTCATCGCCTGCGTGCTGTATTTCGTCATCCTGCTGGTCTACGCCTCCTCGGCGGAGGTCCGCGCTGAGACAGTTGCGGCGGGGATTCGGTGGCTGCCCTCGCCGGCGGTGATGTACGATCAGGCGGGGCTGATGCGCTTGCTGTTTATGGGCGAGGCGCCGACGCTGCTGGCCGCCTTTATGGAATTCCTCGCGCTGTTTGCGTCGGTGAACGTCGGTCTGGCAGTGTTCAATCTGATTCCGCTGCCGCCGCTGGACGGCTCGAAGATTCTCGGCTCGCTGCTGCCGCCGCAGACGGCGGCGCGCTATCTGCGCATTGAGTATTACACCCGGTTCGTTTTTCTCGGCATCGTGCTTGTTTCGTGGCTCAGCCCCACGCTGTCCGATATCCTGTTCTGGCCGCTGGAATTCCTGCGCAGCGGGATTTTGAACCTGTACCAGTCGCTGATGCTGCTGCTGTTTTAGCGCGATGGAGGAGCTGAACCTCAAAATCGAGCGCTACGAAGGCCCGCTGGACCTGCTGCTGGCGCTGATTGCAAAGAACAAGCTGAACATCTTCGATATCCCCATCGCCGAAATCGCCGAGCAGTATATGGCGCACATCGAAGCGATGCGCAGCCTGAATATGGAGGTCACGAGCGAGTTCATCTACTACGCGGCCGGCGAGAGCTTGGAGAAGATCGACAAACTGCCCCAGACCGAGGGCCTGCGGGAGTCCGGCACGGAGATCCTCTACTTCACGGAGGAGGTGGACGAGTTCTGCGCCCAGGTCCTCCGGACCTACCAGGAAAAGCCCTTCCGCTCCGCCATGAGCGGCGCCGCCGGGGAGGACGCCCAGGAGAAGGCCAAGGAGGCGGCGGACGCCCACAAGGATGTCTTCGCCTTCGTGAAGGAGACCCTGGGCGACGCCGTGAAGGAGGTCCGCCCCTCCGCCCAGCTCAAGTCCCACCCCGTCTGCCTCACCGCCGGGGAGGGCATCAGCTTCGAGATGGAGAAATACTTCAAAAACTTCCAGATGCCCACGCCCGTCAAGGCCGACCGCATTCTGGAGCTGAACACCGACCATCCCGCTGTGCAGGCGATGGAGGCCGCCATGACCTCCGACCGCGCCAAGGCGGAGCTGTACGCGAAGATCCTCTACGATCAGGCGCTTCTCATCGCGGGCCTGCCGCTCGAGGACCCGAGCGAATACACCGATCTGGTCGCAGAGCTGATGAAGTAAGGACCGCCCCGCAAATCTGTTTTGGAGGACGCCGCTATGAAAAAGCTGTCCGCGCTGCTCCTGTCCCTGCTGCTCCTGCTCACCGCCTGCGGCACGCCCGCTACGCCGGGCGACGCCGTGACACTGCCGACGCCGAACGACGAGATCCTGGTCGAGGAGGGGCTGCGCGCCGAGGATCTGCCCGAGGTCTGCCGCCTGTGGTTCGACCTTGCCGAGGCATCCGGTGCGGCGGACAAGAACAGCAAGCTTCCGCTTGCCTCCCGTGCCGACGAGGGCGCGTGCGATTACCTCGCCGTCCGCCTGCCGGACGGAACGTACACCGATCTCATTCAGGAGGGCAAGCTTGCCGATGAGGGCGTCACGCTTGCCGATTTCTCCGGTGGCAGGGCGAAGCAGGAGGGCTCCTACGGTCAGCTCGCGTGGAACGGCGAGCTGTACCACGCCTTCACCGTCTCCGCAGCAGACTGCACCCTCCCGAACCTCACCGCGCCAGACGGCGGCATCCTCCGTCTGAACATCTCCGGCGACTGCACCGTGGACGGCGGCGGCACGGAGTATGCCTGCTTTGAGGGCTTCGACTGCGTGCTCGTCACCGGCGACGGTACGCTGACGGTCTCCAATGCCGCCGCCCTCGACTGCGGCGGCGGGGACCTCCCCATCCCCTCGCTGGTGCTTGACGGCGATGTGACGCTGCGCTGCGACGACATTCGCCTCGCCGCTCCGAACACGGTCGACGTGCCCGCGCTCGCCGTGCTCGGCGGCACGCTCTGCACCGATATGCTTTGGCTCAGCAACGGTATGCTCGTCAACGCCGGCGGCACGCTCAGCGTGCAGGGCTCCGTGCAGGAGTTGAAGCGCGCGGTGTTCCGCGGCGGCACGACGCTCCTCGGCGCAGCCGAGCAGAAGGCGGAATTCATCCTCTCCGGCGGCACGGCGCACCTTGCGGACGGTCTTGCCGAGGGCTCGACCGTCGAGGGCGGCGCGGGCGTCTTTTCCGCGCAGAGCTTTTCCGGCGCGGCGGTCAACGACTATGGCGCCGTCCTGTGGGATGGCGCGGATGGCTCCGTCTATCGCGGCGTTTATGGCGCGGGCTATTACCCGACGGACTACAGCCCGGATTGGGCGGGCACGGTCCCCAGCGCGGTGTGGGATGCGCTGAACGCCGAAAACCCTTATGAAAACGACTGGTTCGCCGGTACGCTGACGCTTGAGAACGCTCACGCGCCCGAACTGCTGCCGTGGGGCGGAGCGCACCTGCGTGTCCTCGGTGAAAACACAGTCGACGGGACTCTCGGCGGCACGGGTCTGCTCTTCACGGGCGGCGGTTCGCTCGCCGCAGGCGAGCTGAATGTTTGGGCATGGGGCAGCGTCCGTGCGCCCCTCCTCGCCGTGCGGGACGGCGCGGACGTCCGCTGCGGCGCGCTGCACATGGGCAGCAATGCCGAGGAGAAGGGCACGCTGCTTGTGGAGAGCGGAAGCCTTACGGCGGACGGTGAATTCTGGCTGCAAAATGCCGCGCTCACCGTCACCGGCGGCGAGCTGACGCTTGCGGGCGACGCGAGCATCGACCGCGGCGAGGTGCATATCTCCGGCGGCACCGTCTCATTTGAGCACGGGCTGTGGCTCGGTGAGGGTGACATCGTCATCACCGGCGGCACCGTCATCGTTCCCGGCGGAGAAGCGGGTCTGACCGCCGAAAACGGCAAGGTCACCATCTCCGGCGGCGCCGTCCGCGAGCCGTGACCGCATAAGAGAAAAGAGACGCGAGCCGACGGCTCGCGTCTCTTTTTGTCGATTTTTGGCGACAAACCGTATAATTTGTAAGCGATAATACATTTTGTATTCATATTTTCAGCCACGTCACCGCCAGATGCACGGCAAAGCAGACCGTCATGCCCACCGCCGTCGGCAGCGCGATGCCGACGAGCGTCCATTTCAGGCTCTTCGATTCCCGCGCGAGCGTGAGCGTGGTCGTGCCGCAGGGGAAGTGGAACAGCGAGAAGAGCAGCATACACAGCGCGGTCGTTCCCGTCCAGCCGTTCGCCAGCAGCATGGTCTTGAGCTCCGCGAGCGACGCGCCGTCCACCAGCGTTCCCGCCGAGGAGTAGCCCATGAGCAGGATCGGCAGCACGATCTCATTCGCCGGAAAGCCGAGCAGGAAGGCGAGCAGGATCATGCCGTCCAGCCCCAGTGCGCGCCCCAGCGGATCGAGCGCCGCCGCGCCGTGCGCGAGCAGCGTCGTGCCGCCCACGGTGCAGTTTCCCAGCAGATAGATGAGCAGGCCCGCGGGCGCGGCGACCGTCACCGCGCGGCCGAGGACGAATACCGTCCGATCCAGAAGCGAGCGCACCAGCACCTGCCCCACGCGCGGACGGCGGTAGGGCGGCAGCTCGAGGGAGAAGGCGGAGCTTTCTCCCCGCAGCAGCGTGGCAGACAGCAGGCGTGAGACGAGCAGCGTCACGCACACGGAGAGCACCAGCGACGCGAGCAGTCCGGCGCTCGCACCGAGCATGGCTTCTCCGGAAAGGAACGCGGTCAAAAGCGTGATGAGCAGCGGAAAGCGCCCGTTGCACGGCACAAGGCTGTTCGTCAGCATCGCGATGAGCCGCTCGCGCGGCGAGTCGATGATGCGGCAGCCCGTCACGCCGCAGGCGTTGCAGCCGAGACCCATGCACATCGTCAGGCTCTGCCGCCCGTGCGCCCCGGCGCGGGCGAAGCAGCGGTCGAGCACGAACGCCACGCGCGGCAGATAGCCCACGTCCTCGAGCAGCGTAAAGAGCGGGAAGAAGATCGCCATCGGCGGCAGCATTACCGATACGACCCACGCAAGCGTGCGGTACATTCCGTCCACCAGCGCGCCGCGCCAGAACGGCGGCAGGAAGGCGAGAAGCTCCCGCAGCGGCTCCTGCACCGAAAACAGCAGCCGCGAGAGCAGCTGTGACGGCACATTCGCGCCCTCGACCGTCAGCCATAAGATCGCCCCGAAGAGCGCGAGCATCACGGGGATGCCCGTCGCGCGGGAGGTAAGCAGGCGGTCGAGCCGCCGGTCACGCCGCTGCGCGGCGGTCTCGTCCCGCCGCTCGCACAGCCGCACCAGCGCCGTAGCGTGGGCGGAGAGCGCACCCACCAGCGCGTCGCGCAGGGCGTCGCCGGTCAGCTCCCCCAGCTCGGCGCGGGCGCGGACGCAGACCTCCCCGATGCGCTCCGCCGCCAGGGCAGGCAGATCAGCGCCGAAGCGGGCGAAGAACAGAGCGTCGTCCTCCAGCAGCCGCAGCGCGTAGAAGCGGCTCTGCTCCCGCGCGAACGGCGCGAGCGCCGGCTCCAGCACGCGCACCGCGCGCTCGACCGCGCGGGGATATTCGACCGCCGTCTCTCTCCGCCGAGGCTTTTCGCGGACGGCGGCGGCCAGCGCCGCACGCAGTTCGTCCAGCCCCTCTCCGCAGCTCGCTGCCGTGCCGACGACCGGCACGCCGAGCGCGCGGGAGAGCGCGGGCAGGTCGAGCACGATGCCCTTCTTCGCCGCTTCGTCCAACAGATTCACGCACACGACCGCGGGAATGTCCGCCGCCTCGAGCGTTTGCAGCACGAGGTTCAGACTGCGCTCCAGACAGGTCGCATCCGCCAAAATGAGCACGGCCTCCGCTTCGCCGGAGCAGAGATAGTCCCGCGCGATCTCCTCCTCGGCGGAGTTGGGAAACAGCGAGTACGTCCCCGGCAGATCGACGAGCGTGAAACGCTCGCCGCCGTATGTAAGATCGCCGCGCGCCGCGGCGACGGTTTTCCCCGGCCAGTTGCCCGTGTGCTGCCGCAGCCCGGTGAGGGCGTTGAACACGGTGGATTTGCCCACGTTCGGGTTTCCCGCCAGAGCAATGATATGCGCCTCGTTCGGCATAGGGCGATCCCTCCTGAAAAATCAAAGCATTTCGATCTGCACGCCGCCCGCGTCCTCGCGCCGCAGCGCGATGACCGCGCCGCGCACACCGTAGGCGACCGGGTCGCTCCACGGGGAAACGTGCAGGGCGCGGACGCACGAGCCCGGCACGAAGCCGAGGTCGAGCATCCGGCGGCGCTGTGCACCGGTGGAGCGCAGCGCCGTCACTACGGCGCTCGCGCCGACCGGCAGCGCGTCAAGTGTCATCTGCATTGGGGCCACTTCCTCTCCCTTTGTCAGGGTATGCGCGAGGCCGTACGGTGGTGCGGAGCCGAAAAAACAGCTGCCCCGAAGGGCAGCCGTCCGGCATGGTCTGTTTGATTGTCTGTCGGGGCGTTACACCTGTGGGTCCCAGGAGATGCTGTTTTCCCCGACGCGGATGTCTGTGGCAAGGCAGATGCTGCGGCTCTCCGCCCCGTTCGTCACGGTGGCGGAAAGCGTAACGCCGTCGTACTGCGAAACATTCAAAAGCCGCACGGTGCAGATGCCGCCGTCCGTCGTCGTTTCAACGGAGATCAGACCGTTGTTGTCCGGCGCGCAGCTCGCCGACCACTCGTAGCCCTCGCCGCTGACGCTGGGGACGAAGCGGAATACCAACGCAATACCATCGATGTCGAGCGTCAGACCGCTGATGGTGATCGTGTCCGGCAGGGGTGCGGGCGTCGTTATTTCATTGCTCGGTGCCTTGCTGTTTTGGAGTGAACGGTATCCCGACAGCATGGTCAGCACGCCGCAAATCAGCACCAGTATGCCTACGACGTAGCGCAGAGATCTGTTCTGCTTTGCGATCCTCCGGATCTCCTCCGCAAAGGCTTCTCTCTCGGCAGCATCCCCCGCGAAAGCCGTTGCGGGTACCTCGCCGCACAAAGCAGCCGGCTCGCGGCCGCACAGCTCGTCCGTGCTCACGCCCAGCTCGTCGGCGAGCGCCGCGAGCTTATAGAGGTCGGGGAGCGATTCCCCTGTCTCCCACTTGCTCACCGCCTGCCGCGAGATGCTCAGCCTTGCCGCCAGCTCCTCCTGCGTCATACCGCGCGCCTTGCGCGCACGGATCAGATTTTCCTGAAAGCTCACCGCCGCTCTCCTTTCTGTTTTCTGTCCTCATCGTAGCGCATTCTGCGGTGGCAGGCAAGAAAAGCTCTCGGGATTTGCGCAACGGACGGTTGCATCAGCCGTTTTTCGCGGCCCTTTCGGCGCGTTTGAGCTTGTAGAGCTCCTCGGCGGCGAGCCGCGTCTTGGCGACCACATCGCCATTCCCCTGCGGGAAGCAGTAGTAGAGCACGTCGCGGTCGCCGATGCAGATCATGTCGCCCAGCTCATACCAGAAGTAGTCAGCGTAGAGACTGTAGCTGGTCTCGGGCTTCTGCGTGAAGTCCAATTTTCCGCCGCAGCCCGTGAGGCGGAAGCCGTTCGCATCGTGGCGCAGGCGGCCCTCGCCGACGCGGCAGATCTGCCGGAAGTTGACCATCACGCAGATGCTCACCGGAGCGTCGAGCAGATAGCTGCCCTGCTCCAGCTCCTCGCGCACGCACGCGCGTTCCCACGCATACCAGTCGGGAACATGGGTGAATTTCGCCTCAGCGTTCTCACATTCGAGCGCGCCCAGCTCCGTCAGGCGGTAGCGCACGCCGCAGTCGCGGCAGATAAGCTCCGTGCCGCGGCCCTCCGTTTCGCCCTCGGTGCCGCAGTGCGGGCATTTGTAGAGCACGCGGTTGAGACCGTCGGCGCGGAACGGCTCGTTCACGACGACGCCATTTTCCTGCTGCCAGCGGAAGTTATCAAAGGAAAATTCATCCGCGAGCAGCGCGTTGATCTCGTCCGCGCTCTTTTCCGCGGCCTCCTCGGGCGAGAGCAGATAGCGCAGTTCCGCGGAGACATTGACCCTGCGGTTCTGCAGTCCGTTGTAGAGCGGGTCGCGCGCGAACGCGCCGCAGGTACGCAGCAGCACGACCGGCACGCCGAGCGCCTTGACGCACTTGCCGAGACTGTCCGGCAGCGGCGTGGCCGTGCCGTCGAAGCTGTAGCTCGCCTCGGGATAGAGGAGGATGGAGCTTTTGAGCTTCTTCACCGCGTAGAGCATATCGCGCACGAGCGCGGTGTCCGGCTGAAACTTCCGCGTGGGGATGCAGCCGAGCGCGCGCATCAGTCCCGCCTTGCCCACAAAGCCGTCCGACGTGCAGACGATGTTGAAGGGGCGCGGGTAGAGCACCGCCGCAGCGATCTTCAGGTCCAAAAAGCAGGAGTGATTCATCAGAACGAGACAGGGCTCGTCAGGGCCGAGCCGCTCCATGCCCACGCGGTCACAGCGAAAATGCGTCGCGCGCAGGTCGGGCGCGGACAGCGCGCGCAGGAGCGCGCGGAACAGCATGGACGGACGGCGCGGCAGCGTGTGCTTTTCTCTCGGCTGCGCGAGCGCCTGCTCGTAGGGCATATCCACGACCTTGATCTTCATGGCGGACCTCCTGCAAGGGGATTTATGTTTCCTCAACAGGATACCATGAACAAGGCCGCAATGCAATCCAAAATCAGGCGCGGGCGAGAACGTGGCTGCGGTCGAGCACCGCGTAGACCGCGATGCCGGCGGCAATGCCGAACACGCCCTGCACAAGGTTGCCGGGGATGGACGCCGCCGCGGCCAAGCCCTTGCCGAGCCACAGGCTCGCATAGCCGAAGTAGCCGAGGACCATGATGATCTCCGCCGCCGCGCCGCCGATGAGCTGCGCCGCCAGCTTGCCGCTGCGCTCCCGCATGGCCTCAAAAATATACGCCGCGGCGACCGCCATCGTGAACTTGATGACGAGCGTGCCGGGGGCATAGTGCGGATAGCTCAGCAGGTCGGCGAGCATCGAGCCGAGGCCCGCCGCCGCGCCGCCGTACCACGGCCCCAGCACCCACGCCGAGAGCAGCACGGCGCAGTCGCCGAGGTTGACGTAGCCCTGCATGGGCGAGGGCACCTGGATGACCATCGTCATCACGGTGCAGAGGGCGGCGAACAGCGCCGCGAGGACCAGCTTACGCAATTTCATATCCGTCATGAAAATCATCTCCAAAAAAGTCTTGCATTTCTGCTTGGTCTGTATTTTAATCAGAATTGGACTTAATAAAAGCATCAAATCAATATATTTTCATAGAACCAGATTGGAGATGCCCATGCTCACCTACGATCTTGACCGGCGCGGCAAGCTCGCGCGCTACGATTATCTTTACCGCTGCATCCGTGAGGACATTCTCGCGGGCCGCCTGACGGCGGGCGAAAAGCTGCCGAGCAAGCGCTCACTTGCAAGCCATCTGCAAACGGCGGTCATCACGGTGCAGAACGCCTATGCCCAGCTCGAGGCGGAGGGCTATCTCTACACGCGCGAGAAGCGCGGCTACTACGTCGCCGACGTGGAGCGGCACCCCGCCGCGCCCGGGCGCGCCCCGGCCCGGAGCGCGCCGCAGCCGCAGCGCTCGTGGCTGCTCGATCTCAGCTCCGGCGGCAGCGGGACGGAGGACTTTCCCTTTTCCGTGTGGGCAAAGCTCATGCGCCGCGTGCTGAGCGAGGAGGGCGAGGCGCTGCTGCGCGCCACGCCGCCGAACGGCGCGGACGCGCTGCGCAGGGCCATCGCGCAGCATCTCTACCGCTTCCGCGGCATCTCCGCCGCGCCGGAGCAGATCGTCGTCGGCGCGGGAACGGAGTACCTCTATAACCTCATCGTCCAGCTGCTCGGGCGCGAGGCCGTCTACGGCGTGGAGGACCCCGGCTACTCCAAGGCCGCGCGCATCTACGCGCTCGGCGGCGCAAGGACTGCGCCCGTGCTTGTGGATGAGGGCGGCGTGAGCCTGAGATCTCTGGAAATGAGCGACGCACAGATCCTGCACACCTCACCGAACCACCAATTCCCCACCGGCGCGGTGACGCCCATCGGTCGCCGGCAAAGCCTGCTGCGCTGGGCGGAGGCGCGGGAGGGCCGCTATATCATCGAGGACGATTACGACAGCGAGTTCCGCTTCACGCTGCGCCCCATCCCCACGCTGCAGAGCATCGACCGCGCGGGGCGCGTGATCTACGTCAACACCTTCTCACGCACGCTCGCGCCCTCGCTGCGCATCAGCTATATGGTGCTGCCCAAGAGCCTGACCGAGCGCTACCGCGCGCAGCTCGGCTTCTACTCCTCCACCGTGCCGGCGATGGAGCAGCACACGCTTGCGCGCTTTTTGGACGAGGGGTATTTTGAAGCGCACATCAACCGGATGCGCAAGTCCTACCGCGCGCAGCGCGACGCGGTCATCGACACCATTCTGCAAAGCCCGCTCGGCGAGCACTGCCGGGTGTCCGGTGAGGACGCGGGGCTGCACTTCCTTCTGACGATCGACACGAAATGCACCGACCATGTGCTGCGTGCCGACGCCGAGGGGCGCGGCGTGCGGCTCTCCTTCCTCTCGGATTTTGCCCTGCGTCCCGGCTCCGCGCCGCAGCACACGCTGGTCATCCATTACCCCGGCATCGACCTTGGACGGCTTCGCTCGGCGCTGTCCATTCTGGAGGCGCTGCTGTATTTCCGCGACTGGAAATACAAGGGCAGAAAATGAACTCCGTGTAAACATTTCTATAATTCGCTAAAATATTTATATAAATCTATTGACAAAAGTTTT
>OMAE01000706.1_pt1 | contig 11961 bp, 6 predicted proteins | sample 1673701 | NCBI WGS metagenome assembly OMAE01 (sample SAMEA103958123, study PRJEB25191) | human gut metagenome | reverse complement strand
CTCGTCGCCGGGGAAATCGTAGCTGGAAAGCAGCTCGCGGATCTCCATCTCGACCAGCTCCAGCAGCTCCTCGTCGTCTACCTGGTCAACCTTGTTCATGTAAACAACGATGTAGGGAACGCCTACCTGACGGGCGAGCAGGATGTGCTCACGGGTCTGGGGCATAGGACCATCAGCAGAAGAAACAACCAGAATAGCACCATCCATCTGGGCAGCACCGGTGATCATGTTCTTAACATAGTCGGCATGGCCGGGGCAGTCAACGTGAGCATAGTGACGCTTGTCGGTCTCATACTCTACGTGAGCAGTATTGATCGTGATACCACGGGCACGCTCTTCGGGAGCCTTATCGATCATGTCATAAGCCATGAACTCGGCATCGCCCTTCAGACCAAGAACCTTGGTGATAGCAGCGGTCAGAGTGGTCTTACCATGGTCAACGTGACCAATGGTACCGATGTTTACGTGGGGTTTGTTGCGCTCGAATTTCTGTTTAGCCATCGTAAAATCCTCCCTTTGTTAAACTTTGTTTTTTAAATTATGGTTTCCCTTCCCTTATTTTGTCCGGGTCGGGATCATGCTTGGTGATCAATCAGCCTTGGTGCGGCTGGTTACCAGCTTTTCCGCAATGTTCTTGGGCAGCTCAATGTAATGGCTGGGCTCCATGGTGTACTGGCCGCGGCCCTGCGTTTTGCTGCGCAGGTCGGTGGCGTAACCGAACATCTCGGAAAGGGGTACAAAGGCGTCGATCTGCTTGGCGCCGGGACGGTCCTCGAAACCGCGGATCTGGCCGCGGCGGGAGTTCAGGTCACCGATAACATCGCCCATATATTCTTCGGGAACGATCACGCATACCTTCATGATCGGCTCGAGGATCACGGGGTCAGCCTTTCTCATTGCCTCCTTGAAGGCCATGGAACCGGCGATCTTGAATGCCATCTCGGAAGAGTCTACCTCATGGTAGGAGCCGTCATACAGCGTTACGATGCAGTCTACTACGGGATAACCCGCCAGCACACCGCTGGCCATAGCGCCCCGGATACCGGCATCAACGGCGGGAATATATTCCTTGGGGATGGCGCCGCCCACTATTGCGTTGCGGAACTCATAGCCCTTGCCGCTTTCGTTCGGCTCCAGACGGATCTTAACATGACCGTACTGGCCCTTACCACCACTCTGGCGTGCATACTTGTGGTCAACGTCAGCCAGCTTGCGTACCGTTTCTTTGTAGGCAACCTGGGGCTTACCCACGTTGGCTTCTACCTTGAACTCACGCAGCAGGCGGTCCACGATGATCTCCAGGTGCAGCTCGCCCATACCGGCGATGATGGTCTGGCCCGTCTCCTCGTCGGTGTAGGTGCGGAAAGTGGGGTCTTCCTCGGCCAGCTTGGCCAGAGCGACGCTCATCTTCTCCTGACCGGCCTTGGTCTTCGGCTCGATAGCCACGCGGATCACAGGCTCCGGGAACTCCATGGACTCCAGGATGATGGGATGCTTCTCATCACACAGGGTGTCGCCGGTGGTAGTATTCTTCAGGCCCACCACGGCGGCAATATCACCGGAGTAGACGGACTCGATATCCTCGCGGTGGTTGGCGTGCATCTGCAGGATGCGGCCCATACGCTCGCGCTTGCCCTTGGTGGCATTGAGCACGGAGGAACCGGTGGTCAGCGTGCCGGAGTAGACACGGAAGAAGCTCAGGCGGCCCACATAGGGGTCGGTCATGATCTTGAACGCCAGGGCTGCAAACGGCTCGTCATCGGAGGACTTGCGCTCCTCTTCCTCGTCGGTCTTGGGGTTGACACCCTTGATGGCCGGCACGTCGGTGGGGGCGGGCATATAGTCCACGATGGCGTCCAGCAGCTTCTGTACGCCCTTGTTGCGATAGCTGGAACCGCAGGTCACGGGCACCATCTCCACAGCACAGGTGGCCTGGCGGATGGCGGCGCGGATCTTGGCGGTGGGGATCTCCTTCCCCTCCAGATACAGCTCCATGATCTCATCATCGAACATGGAGACCGCATCCAGCAGCTTCTCGCGGTACTCGTTGGCAAGGTCGACCATATCCTCGGGGATAGGCTCCACGCGCATATCCTTGCCCAACTGATCGTAATAGATATCGGCATCCATCTCCACCAGGTCGATGATACCCTTGAAGGTATCCTCCTTCCCGATGGGCAGCTGGATGGGGACGGCGTTGGCCTTCAACCGGTCGTGCACCATGTCCAGCACATGATAGAAATCCGCGCCGGTGATGTCCATCTTGTTGACGTAGATCATCCGGGGGACATGGTAGTGATCGGCCTGACGCCACACAGTCTCGGACTGGGGTTCCACACCGCCCTTGGCACACATGACGGTGACAGACCCGTCCAGCACACGCAGAGAACGTTCCACCTCAACAGTGAAGTCCACGTGGCCCGGGGTGTCAATGATGTTGATACGCGTCTGGGGGAACTGATCCTTGGAGCCCTTCCAGTAGCAGGTGGTCGCGGCGGAGGTGATGGTGATACCACGCTCCTGCTCCTGCTCCATCCAGTCCATGGTGGCACTGCCGTCATGGGTCTCACCCAGCTTGTAGTTTACGCCTGTGTAGTACAGGATACGCTCGGTGGTGGTGGTTTTGCCGGCGTCGATGTGCGCCATGATGCCTATATTACGCGTTTTCTCTAAGGATACATCTCTTGGCATAATGCCCTCCTAATAAGTTTGCGAATTCCATGCCCACAGGGGCAAAGAACAGTTAAAATGCAGTAGTCGCCGGAATTACCATCTGAAATGGGCAAAAGCCTTGTTGGCCTCGGCCATCTTGTGGGTATCCTCGCGCTTCTTGCAGGCGCCGCCCTGGCCGTTCATAGCGTCCATGATCTCGCCAGCCAGTCTCTGAGCCATCAGCTTTTCGCTGCGGTTGCGGCTATAGGTGGTCAGCCAGCGCAGGCCCAGGGTCTGACGGCGCTCGGGCCGGACCTCCATGGGTACCTGATAGGTGGCACCACCGACACGGCGAGCCTTGATCTCCAGAACGGGCATGATGTTCTCCATCGCCTGCTCAAAAGCCTCCAGCGGCTCCTTGCCGGTCTTTTCTCTTACGATGTCGAATGCACCGTAAACGATCTTCTGTGCAACGCCCTTTTTGCCGTCCAGCATGATGTTGTTGATCAGGCGGGTGACCAGCTTGGAATTATAAAGCGGATCAGGCAGAACGTCGCGTCTTGCGATATTACCTCTTCTTGGCACTTCGCTTCCCTCCTTCATAATAAAATGAGATCTTCGGTACTCGAAAGTAAGTCCCCACTCCCGCCGGCCAATCCGGAGGCTATAAAAAGCCATCTTTCTTGGCACTAGATACGGGTGTGATTACTTCTTCGCGGCACCAGCCTTTTTGGGCCGTTTGGCGCCGTACTTACTACGGGCCTGGTTGCGGTTCTGGACGCCCTGGGTATCCAAGGTACCACGGATAATGTGGTAACGAACACCGGGAAGGTCCCTTACACGGCCGCCGCGGATCAGCACTACGCTGTGCTCCTGCAGGTTGTGACCGATACCGGGAATGTAAGCGGTAGCCTCGATGCCGTTGGAAAGCCGTACTCTTGCTACCTTACGCAGCGCGGAGTTGGGCTTCTTGGGGGTCGCAGTTCTGACGGCGGTGCAGACGCCACGCTTCTGGGGAGAGCTCAGGTCGGTCTCCTTGTTCTTCAGCGTATTCAGGCCCTTCTGCATAGCGGGAGAATTGGACTTGTAGGTGCTCTTCTTCCGGCCCTGCTTGACCAGCTGGTTAAAAGTAGGCATTTGGTTTCTCCTTTCGTAAGATTTGTGGGACGTATGTCCCTCTATTTTTCCACGGAACAGAGGGTATCTATTCCGGATGGAACGTTATTCAGCCGTTCAGGACGGCCACAGCGGCGGCAGGCACGGCGATACCGCAGGCAGTACCCAGCTGCCGCAGCGTCATGCTGCTGTCACAGGGGATGGCCTTTTCCGCGCACAGGGCGCGCAGGGGATCGGTGAGCCGGGGATCGGCGTCACAGGCCAGATAGACGTGGGCGGCAGCACCCTGGACAAGGGCACGACGGGTCTGCTTCAAGCCCACGACTTTTCCCTTGGCGGTCAGTTCTCCGGGCACAGGCGCTCTCCTCCTGTCGTCGCATAACAAATCCCGCGGGCAATTCCCGCGCAATTTGAAATTATAGCATAGCTGTGCGGAAGCGTCAAGTGTGTTTCGCGGGAAAGTTTGTGAATTCCACTGAAATTCCACGGATAATTTCAGAAGATATCACGAAAAGCTACCCCGGATGCGCTTCCGGCGTCCGGTGAAAAGAGGAGGCCGGAGGGCCTCCTCTTTCGGATGTTCGGTTTCGGCTTACAGCGCGTCGCCGGTGTCCGTCTCGGGACCGTCGCTCTCAGGAAGCTCCGCCTCGTCCATGTCCGCCGGCGCCTCCACAGGTGTGGGGACCTCCGTGTGCATGGCCTCGGCCTCGTCCTTCTTCTCGGCCTCGGTCTCGGGGACCATCTCCTCCGCCAGCTGGCGATAGGCGGCCAGACCGGCGCCGGCGGGAATGAGCTTGCCGATGATGACGTTCTCCTTCAGGCCCACCAGGTGGTCCACCTTGCCCTTGATGGCGGCCTCGGTCAGGACCTTGGTGGTCTCCTGGAAGGAGGCGGCGGACAGGAAGGAGTCCGTTGCCAGAGAGGCCTTGGTGATACCCATCAGCAGCTGGGTGTAGGTGGCCTCCTGCAGCTCCTCGCCGTCCTCACGCTTCTCGCCGGCGGCGATACGGGCGCGGACCGCTGCGTTGGCGTCCTCCACCTCCATCACGTCGGCCATAGCGCCGGAGAGCAGCCCCTCGGCGTCGTTGGCATCCTCCACGCGGACCTTACGCATCATCTGGCGCACGATGACCTCGATGTGCTTATCGTTGATATCCACGCCCTGCTGACGGTAAACCTTCAGGACCTCCTGGATCAGGTAGTTGTGGACCGCGGAGGCGCCGCGGATACGCAGCACATCGTGGGGGTTCAGCGCGCCGTCCTGCAGCTGACGGCCCTTCTCGATGACCTCGCCGTCCTGCACCAGCAGGCCGGTGTGGGGCACCGCGTAGGTGCGGGTATCGCCGTCATCGGCGGTGATGATGATATTCAGCAGGCTGCCCTTGGTAGCCTCCTCGAAGCGGACCTTGCCGCCGATCTCGGCGATGGTGGCCATCTTCTTGGGCTTGCGGGCCTCGAACAGCTCCTCCACTCGGGGAAGACCCTGGGTGATGTCGCCGCCGGCCACGCCGCCGGTGTGGAAGGTACGCATGGTCAGCTGGGTACCGGGCTCGCCGATGGACTGGGCGGCAATGATGCCGACCGCCTCGCCGGGGCCGACGGGCTTGCTGGTGGCCAGGTTCATACCGTAGCACTTGGCGCAGATACCGCTGTGGGCACGGCAGGTAAGCACGGTGCGGATCTCGGCGGAGTGGATGTCGAAGGACTCCATCAGCGCGGCGTCGTCCTCGGTCATCATGTGATCCTTGGAGATGAGTACCTCGTCGGTGCCGGGCTTGAGGATATCGCGGACCGGGAAGCGGCCCTTGATGCGCTCGGAGAACTTCTCGATGACCTGACCGCCCTCGCTGATCTCAGACACCACGATGCCCTTTTCCACACCGCAGTCGGCCTCGCGGATGATGACATCCTGGCAGACATCCACCATGCGGCGGGTCAGATAGCCGGAGTCGGCGGTACGGAGGGCCGTATCGGCCAGGCCCTTACGGGCGCCTCGGCTGGAGGTGAAGTACTCCAGCACGGACAGGCCCTCACGGAAGTTGGCCTTGATGGGGATCTCGATGGTCTTACCGGCGGTGTTGGCCATCAGGCCGCGCATACCGGTCAGCTGACGGATCTGCTTCATGGAACCACGGGCGCCGGAGTCCGCCATCATGAAGATGGGGTTGTACTTGTTCATGTTGGCGGTCAGGGCGTCAGTAACGTCGGCGGTGGTCTTTTCCCACTCGCGGACCACCAGCTTGTAGCGCTCCTCGTCGGTGATGAAGCCCATGTTGTACTGATCCTCGATCTCCACCACGCGCTTTTCGGTCTCGTCGATCAGCTCGTACTTGGCCTTGGGCACCGTCATATCCGCGATGGAGATGGTGATGGAGCCACGGGTAGAGTACTTGTAGCCGGTGGCCTTGATGTTGTCCAGCACCTCGGCAGCGATGGTGAAGCCATACTGCTTGATGGTCTTGTCGACGATCTTGCCCAGCAGCTTCTTGCCGCAGGTCTCGGTGATCTCGTAGTCAAAGAACTTGTCGGAGGGCGTTCCGTCCTCGTTGAAGCGCTTGACAAAACCCAGGTCCTGGGGGATGTTGCGGTTGAAGATGATGCGGCCGGCGGTGGCGCGGACCACATGACTGACCTTCACACCGTTCAGCTCCTTGGTCACGCGGACCCAGATGGGCTGGTGGATACCGATGATGTGCTCGTTGTAGGCCATCAGCGCCTCGTCCTCATCGCGGTAGATGTTCATGTGGACGGAGGCTTTCTCCTCTTCGGTAAGCTCATCGTAGGTCTTGCCGGCCAGGGCGAAGTCCACGCCCTCCGGCCACAGCTCGTCGTTGGTCATCTGGCTGACGCCGTTTTCGAAGCGCTCGAAGGTCAGGTAGTAGGAGCCCAGCACCATATCCTGCGTAGGCACGGTGACGGGGCCGCCGTCCTGGGGACGCAGCAGGTTGTTGGCGGACAGCATCAGCAGACGCGCCTCGGCCTGTGCTTCGGCGGACAGAGGAACGTGGATAGCCATCTGGTCGCCGTCGAAGTCGGCGTTGAAGGCCGTGCAGTTCAGGGGATGCAGCTTCAGGGCGCGGCCCTCCACCAGCACCGGCTCAAAGGCCTGAATGCCCAGGCGGTGCAGCGTAGGCGCACGGTTCAGCATGACGGGATGATCCTTGATGATCTCGTCCAGCGCGTCCCACACCTCGGTGCGGCCCTTGTCCACCATCTTCTTGGCGGACTTGATGTTGTTGGCGCTGCCATCCTCCACCAGCTTCTTCATAATGAAGGGACGGAACAGCTCCACAGCCATCTCCTTGGGCACGCCGCACTGGTAGATCTTCAACTCGGGACCGACCACGATAACGCTTCGGCCGGAGTAGTCCACGCGCTTGCCCAGCAGGTTCTGGCGGAAACGGCCCTGCTTGCCCTTGAGCATATCGCTCAGGGACTTGAGGGCGCGGTTGTTGGCGCCGGTGACAGGGCGGCCGCGGCGGCCGTTGTCGATCAGGGCGTCCACCGCCTCCTGAAGCATACGCTTCTCGTTGCGGACGATGATATCGGGGGCCTTCAGCTCCATCAGGCGCTTCAGGCGGTTGTTGCGGTTGATGACCCGGCGGTACAGGTCGTTCAGGTCGCTGGTGGCGAAACGGCCGCCGTCCAGCTGCACCATGGGACGGATCTCCGGGGGGATGACGGGCAGCACATCGATGACCATCCACTCCGGCTTGTTGCCAGACAGGCGGAAGGCGTCCACCACCTCAAGGCGCTTGACGATGCGGGCCTTTTTCTGGCCGGAGGTGGTCTTCAGCTCGGTGTGCAGCTGCTCGCTCAGCTGCTCCAGATCGATCTGCTGCAGCAGCTCCTTCACGGCCTCGGCGCCCATGCCGGCGCGGAAGTCGTCCTCGTACTTCTCGCGCATATCGCGGTATTCCTTCTCGGAGAGGATCTGGTTCTGGGCCAGAGGCGTCTCGCCGGGATCGGTGACGATATAGGCGGCGAAGTACAGCACCTTCTCCAGGATACGAGGGCTGATGTCCAGCAGCAGTCCCATACGGGAGGGGATACCCTTGAAGTACCAGATGTGGCTGACGGGGGTGGCCAGCTCAATGTGGCCCATACGCTCGCGGCGGACCTTGGCACGGGTGACTTCCACGCCGCAGCGGTCGCAGATCTTGCCCTTATAGCGGATCTTCTTATACTTTCCGCAGTGGCATTCCCAGTCCTTCGTGGGTCCGAAAATGCGCTCGCAGAACAGGCCGTCACGCTCGGGCTTGAGCGTGCGGTAGTTGATGGTCTCCGGCTTTTTCACTTCGCCGGAGGACCAGGAAAGGATCATCTCAGGGGAGGCAATGCCGATCTGAATTGCATCAAACGGGGTGTAGCTCATGTTTTATTCCTCCTCCTTATCAGCGTCATCCGTGTAGTCGTCACCGTCATCGGCAGCAAATGCGCCGAGGTCGTCGTCCTCATCGACCGGCACGTCCTCGATCGTGAAGCCGCTGCCGGTGATCTCGTCATCGTCGGACTTGTAGGACATCTCGTCACGCATACCGGGGATGAAATCATCCTCATCGTCCTTGAGCTCGATCTCGTCGCCGTTCTCGTCGAGGATGCGCACATCCAGACACAGGGACTGCAGCTCCTTGATGAGCACCTTGAACGACTCGGGCACGCCCGGCTGCGGGATGTTCTCGCCCTTGACGATGGCTTCGTACGTGCGCACGCGGCCGGTCACGTCGTCGGACTTCACCGTCAGGATCTCCTGCAGGGTGTAAGCCGCGCCGTAGGCCTCGAGCGCCCAGACTTCCATTTCGCCGAAGCGCTGGCCGCCGAACTGCGCCTTGCCGCCGAGCGGCTGCTGCGTGACGAGGCTGTACGGGCCGGTGCTGCGGGCGTGGATCTTATCATCGACGAGGTGGTGGAGCTTGAGGAAGTAGACCCAGCCGACCGTGACGTCGTTATCGAATTTCTGACCGGTGCGGCCGTCATAGAGCTCGCTCTTGCCGTCCTCACGCAGGCCGGCCTTGACGAGCGTCTCGCGGATCGTTTCCTCGTTCGCGCCGTTGAAGACCGGCGTGGCGACCTTCCAGCCGAGCGCCTGCGCCGCATAGCCGAGGTGCACCTCGAGCATCTGACCGATGTTCATACGGGAAGGCACGCCCAGCGGGTTGAGCACGATGTCGAGCGGCGTGCCGTCCGGCAGGTACGGCATATCCTCACGCGGGAGGATGCGGGACACGACACCCTTGTTGCCGTGGCGGCCTGCCATCTTGTCGCCGACGGAGATCTTACGCTTCTGCGCGATGTACACGCGCACGACCTCGTTGACACCCGGGGACATCTCGTCGCCGTTTTCGCGGGTGAAGCGCTTGACGTCGACCACGATGCCGGCCTCGCCGTGCGGTACCTTGAGCGAGGTGTCGCGGACCTCTCTCGCCTTTTCGCCGAAGATGGCGCGCAGCAGGCGCTCCTCGGCGGTCAGATCGGTCTCGCCCTTCGGCGTGACCTTGCCGACCAGAATATCACCGCTGCGCACCTCTGCACCGACGCAGATGATGCCGCGGTCGTCGAGATACTTGAGCGCATCGTCGCCGACGCCGGGGATGTCACGGGTGATCTCCTCGGGGCCGAGCTTCGTGTCGCGCGCGTCGCACTCGAACTCTTCAATATGAATGGAGGTGTAGACGTCCTCCATGACCAGACGCTCGTTGATGAGAACGGCGTCCTCGTAGTTGTAGCCTTCCCAGGTCATGAAGCCGACCAGCAGGTTCTTGCCGAGCGCGATCTCGCCCTGCGAGGTGGCCGGACCGTCGGCAATGACGTCGCCCTCGCTCAGGCGGTCGCCGACGGCGACGATCGGGCGCTGGTTGATGCACGTGCCCTGGTTGGAGCGGGCAAACTTGATGAGCTTGTAGTCCTTGATCTCGCCGCTGTCGTAGCGCACCTTGACGTTGTCGGCCGACACGGCCAGCACAACGCCATCGCCCTCGGCGAGAACGACCACGCCGGAGTCCACGCACAGCTTGTGCTCGATGCCGGTGGCGACGATCGGCGCCTGCGTGACCATCAGCGGCACGGCTTGACGCTGCATGTTCGCGCCCATGAGGGCACGGTTCGCGTCGTCGTTTTCCAGGAACGGGATCATGGCCGTCGCGATGGAGACCATCATGCGCGGGGAGATGTCGATGTAGTCGACGCGGTCGCGGTCGACCTCGACGATCTCGTCGCGGTGGCGGCAGGTAATACGGTCGTTGATGAGGCAGCCGTTTTCGTCGACAGGCTCGCTCGCCTGCGCGACGATGTAGCGGTCCTCGACGTCCGCCGTCATGTACTCGACATCGTCGGTCACGCGGCAGGTGCCCTTTTCCACGCGGCGGAACGGCGTCACGAGGAAGCCGTACTCGTTCACGCGGGCGTAGGACGCGAGGTAGCTGATCAGGCCGATGTTCGGACCTTCCGGCGTCTCGATCGGGCACATACGGCCGTAGTGGCTGTAGTGCACGTCACGCACGTCGAAGCTCGCGCGCTCACGCGACAGGCCGCCGGGACCGAGTGCGGAGATACGGCGCTTGTGCGTCAGCTCTGCCAGCGGGTTGGTCTGGTCCATGAACTGGGACAGCGGGCTGCTGCCGAAGAATTCCTTGATGGAGGCCGTCACGGGTCGGATGTTGATGAGCGACTGCGGGGTGACCACGTCAAGATCCTGCAGCGTCATGCGCTCGCGGATCACGCGCTCCATGCGGCTGAAGCCGATGCGGAACTGGTTCTGCAGCAGCTCGCCCACGCTGCGCACACGGCGGTTGCCGAGGTGGTCGATGTCATCCGGCTCGCCGATGCCGTGCGCCAGGCAGCACAGATAGTTGACGGACGCGAACATATCGTCGGCGATGATGTGCTTCGGGATGAGCAGGTCGATGTTCTCCTCAATGGCCTCCTTGAGCGCGTCGCCCTCGTACTGCTCCATGAGCTGGCGCAGGATGATGCCGCGCACGAGCTCCTTGATGCCGAGCTCGGCCGGATCAAAGTCGACATAGTGCTTCATGTCGACCATGCCGTTGCCGAACACGCGGATGGACTTGCCGTCGACGTCCAGATAGACGTCGTTGACGCCGGCCTCGGCGATCTCCTCGGCGCGCTCGCGCGTGAGCACCTCGCCCGCCTCGGCGATGATCTCACCGGTCATCGGGTCGACGACCGGAGCGGCCAGCATGTGGCCGGCGATGCGGCTGCGCAGGCCGAGCTTTTTGTTGAACTTATAGCGGCCGACATTGGAAATGTCGTAGCGGCGGCGGTCGTAGAACAGGCCCTCAAGCAGGGACTCGGAGCTCTCCACCGTCGGGGGATCGCCCGGACGGAGCTTGCGGTAGATCTCGACGAGCGCCTCCTCGCGGGAGTTGCAGGTGTCCTTGTCGAGGGTGGCGACGATGCGCGCATCGTTATCGAACACTTCCTTGATCTGCTCGTTGGTGACGACGCCGGTCGTCATATCCGGGATGCAGGACAGCCAGGTGTTCGGGTTATCCGCTTTGTACGCGCCCATGGCCTTGATGAACCAGGTCACCGGCAGCTTGCGGTTTTTATCGATGCGGCAGTTGAAGATGTCGTTGAGGTCGGTCTCGTACTCGAGCCATGCGCCGTGGTACGGGATGACCGTCGTGCCGTAGGTGGAGTTGTAGGCCTTGTCGGTCTTCTTGTCATAGTACACGCCGGGGGAACGCACGATCTGCGAGACGATGACACGCTCCGCGCCGTTGATGACGAAGGTGCCGCTGGGCGTCATGATCGGGAAATCGCCCATGAAGATCTCCTGCTCCTTGATCTCCTCGGTCTCCTTGTTGCGCAGGCGGACGCTGACCTTCAGCGGGGCCGCATACGTGGCATCGCGCGCTTTGCACTCCTCCTCGGTGTACTTCGGATTCTCGTCCATGGCGTAATCCACGAAGCGCAGCTCGAGGTTGCCGGAGTAGTCGGTGATGACGTCCACATCCTTGAACACATCACGCAGACCCTCTTCGAGGAACCATTTGTACGAATTCTTCTGGATCTCCAGAAGATTCGGCATGCTCTGGATCTCCTCGTGACGGGCAAAGCTCATTCGTTCGGTTTTTCCGTAGGTGACTGCCTTTGGCATGGCGAACACTCCTTCTTTTGAGACTGTGAACACCCGGTAGGGTTGTGAAATACTTTTTTGACCTGTTGCATTTT
>OMAE01000705.1_pt1 | contig 11972 bp, 7 predicted proteins | sample 1673701 | NCBI WGS metagenome assembly OMAE01 (sample SAMEA103958123, study PRJEB25191) | human gut metagenome | reverse complement strand
AAAAGGAAAAGCAGATGTCGGCGATCTGGATAACTGAGAAAGGAGCAGAATAAAATGAAGAAAACACTCAAAAGAGTTCTTGCCGTTATACTCGTGCTTGTCCTTAGCTTGACTGCGCTTGCGGCTGTTGCTTCCGCTGCTCCGGCAGCCGAGAAGGCCGAATCTGCAAGCGTCGGCAGCGCAATCGGCAGCTTCTTCAAGAAGATTGCAAATGCAATTAAGGGCATCATCGACAAGATAGTCGGCGGCATTAAACCCGAGCCCAAGCCGGAGCCCGATACTACGGCTCCCGCAGAGCCAAACGCTCCGGCAGAGGATTCCGGATTCGAGTTTGTCCGGGATTCCGGCAAGCTCGAGCATGTAGGCGATTTCCACTAATGGAGTTCACTGCAAAAATTGCAGATTTAACGGTAGGTATTTCCTGCAAACACAGCCTCGTTGAGACTATGTGCAGGGAGTACCTCACCGAGGCTGCCCCTATGTTTTGCGTAAGGGCTTCCGAAGAACACAAGGAGAAGCTCAGAAATTATTTTCCGGGCTTCTCCGAAGTCTTTTCCGACGATTATCTTGAAGTGCTCGCCATAAGCGAATGCATTTACGATGAGGTTTTCAATTATGATGCCGCGGTTTTTCATGCGGCGCTGATTTCCTTTGACGGCCGCGGGGTTGCCTTTGCAGCGCCCAGCGGTATCGGAAAAAGCACGCATATAAGGCTTTGGAGCCGTCTGTTCGGCGATAGGGTCGAATGCGTCAACGGCGACAAGCCGCTTTTCCTTTTCCGTGACGGAAGGCTTTTCGGCGCAGGCACCCCATGGTGCGGAAAAGAAAAATGGGGCTGCAACAAAACGGTACCCGTCGAAGCCCTGTGCTTTATAGAAAGAGCCCTTGTCAACAGCATAGAAAAAATTGAGGATAACGGCGAAAAGATGCGGCGAATGTTTTATCAGCTGACGATTCCCGAGGATCGCGGCGAGCTGAGACAGAAATATCTCGACTTTGCAGATAAGCTGATAAATACCGTCCCGTTCTATCTTCTGCGCTGCAACATGGAGTTAAGCGCCGCGCAGACGGCGCACGACGGAATCTTCGGAGACGAATAGGGCAGTTAGGAGCAAACAACAGAGCCGCAATTTGCAGCAGACAATGCAAATTGCGGCTTTGATTTTAAGTTTATTTTTGCTCCCGTACAGATAGGGACAAAGAAAAAGTTTTTCGCATCCGAATGCGGCAGCCCCGCATCTTTTTATCCGTCAGTCCTCTTTTTTGTCCTTTTCCTCTTTTTCTTCCTCCGGCTCTTCGACCGTTACCGAAATCTCCATAACTCTGCGCTGCTCTACGTCGGTGACGAGGACGGAAAGATTTTTGTATTTAAACGTGTCGCCGACCTCGGCCATTTTGCCGAGCTGCTCGAGCACCCAGCCGCCTACGGACACCGATTCGGAATCCTCGTCCTCCTCGAGATCGAAATATTCAAACATCTTGTCGAGCTGCGCGCTGCCGAGTATCTTCACCGTGCCGTCGGGCTGCGGCGAAAACTCCTCGACTACCTCGTCGTTCTCGTCCCATATCTCGCCGACAAGCTCTTCGAGTATGTCCTCCATGGTGACTATTCCGAGCGTGCCGCCGAATTCGTCTGCGACAACCGCCATATGCGTCTTTTTCTGCTGCATGAGCTTTAGCAGCTCGCTTATCTGCATCTGCTTTGCTATGTAGACGGTCTTTTTGATTATCGAGGATATCGGCTGCTTCCCGGTGAGCACATATTTGTTGAAGTCTCTGATGTGAATAAAGCCGATTATATCGTCCGTGTCGTCGGAATATACGGGCAGGCGCGAGAAGCCGGAGTCGTTGAACACCGAGGCTATCTTTTCGACGCTGTCATCCTTTGAGACGGCGATAACGTCAACGCGCGGGGTCAGAATATCGCCGACGGGGCACTCGTAAAAGGAGATGGCCGAGCGGATAAGGTCGCTCTCGTCCTCGTCAAGCCCGCCGCCGGACTCCGCCTCGTCAACGATGTTCAAAAGCTCGTCGCCGGTTATCGTGTCGTCCTTTTTGAATTTAAAAATCTTGCTCAGAAGCTTTTTCCAGAGCATGAAGAACGCCACAACGGGGGTCAAAATGACCGTAATCGCCTTTAAAAACGGCGTTGCGAACATGGCGTATCTTTCGGGCATCTCTTTGGCTACCGTTTTCGGTGTGACCTCGCCGAAGATGAGCAGAAGGACAGTCATGATTATTGTCGAGACCGTCGGGCCGCGGCTCTCGTTTATGAGCTTGATGAAAAGCACCGTCGCCACGGACGAGGCCGTGATATTTACTATATTGTTTCCCACAAGGACGGTGGAGAGCAGCTTGTCGTAGTTCTCGCCCAGCTTGTATGCGTTGGCGGCCTTTTTGTTGCCGTCGTCCGCCATGGTCTTGAGTCTTATTCTGTTGAGGGAAGTGAACGCGGTTTCGGATGCCGAGAAAAATGCCGAAAACAGTATGAGAAGTACAAGGCAAATTATCTGCACCCAACTTCGGGTATCCAAAAAAAATTCCTCCAGTGCGGTTTGCCGCATATATATATTCATAACTATAGCACAAACTTCTCGTTTGTTCAAGAAAAAACCGCATTCGGCGGAATGCGGCTTTTGTTATTACAGAGCTATCATGTCGCGCAGCTCCGAGGCGAGGTCTGCGGCGAGGCGCGTGCCGTTTATCAGGGCGCGCTTGGGCAGCTTCGAGATAAAGCCGTCATCCTCGAGGGTGACGTCGCCCGTGTAGTTTATGTCATGCAGCGCCTGCGCTATCGCTTTCCAGTCGAGCTTGCAGGTGAAGGGCGGCATATGCAGATCCTCCATATAGTTGTTGTCGTGAACGTGCAGAGCCGTGAGCCTCCTGTGACCGAGTGCTCTTATCGCGTGCGCCGCGTCGTCGCCGACAAGGCCGCTGTGGCCGAGGTCGAGGCAGACCGTGAAATATCTCGGGTCGAGCGCGTCATAGTATTCGGCGAGCTGTTCGCCGTAGCTGCACACATTTGCGAGCATGACATGGCGGCGGTCGTCGTGGCCGAACATATTCTCGAGCGCTATTTTTATCCCGAACTCCTCGCAAAGAGGCTTGAGTGAATTATAGAAATCGATATTGAACTGCTTTTGATCCACCCCGTCCGGGCAGGCGGTCGGATGGACGATTATCTGCTTTGCGCCTATTTTGCCCGCGACGCGGATAGAGAGCTTCAGCTTTTCGTAGACAAAATTATTGTATTCCTCGTTGCCGAATCGATAGCTCGGGAACGGGGCGTGCGCCTGATTGAACGGGAGGGAATATTTTTCGCTCGTCTGCCTGAGCGTGCCGACAAGCTCATCCTCGCTCATAAGCCCGAGCTCGCTCTCGCGCGAGCTGTTCATATAGAACATGGAGAAGTCGAGCGCGTCAAAGCCCGCCTCACTGAATATTTTCATGCCCTCGTCAATGCCGAAGGCGGGAAAAATGATATCCGTCTGAGTTGATATTTTCAATATATGCACACCGCCTTGTAATTTTTTCAGTAACATTATAGCAGAGAGTTTTCGGATATACAATATCAATGTACTAAATATGGTATAGCAAAACTCGGGATATGTGATATAATCTTTATGTGAAATCTGTTTGACGGAGGGATAAAATGCTGCGACTGATTCTTTCGCCCTCGGTGGGCGGTACCGCGGGGTATCTCTATGACGCCGTGGCGGCGCTCGCGTCGTCGGGCGGCGAGGCGGTGCTGATAGTGCCCGAACAGTATTCCTTTGCCGCGGAGCGCATAGTGCTCGAGCGGCTCGGGACTGCCGACGCTCAGCGCGTCGAGGTGCTGAGCTTTACGCGCCTTGCTAATACCGTGTTTAATTCTGTCGGCTGGGACAAGGGCAAACGTCTCAACGAGGCGGGGAAAATACTTCTGATGAGCCGCGCCCTCGAGCAGTGCGCCGATAAGCTGACGGTCTATGCCCGCAGCGCGGACAGCCCCGCCGTGGTGCGCGAGCTGCTCGTGCTCAGCGAGGAATTCTGCCAATGTGCGATATCCTCCGAGGATATCGTCAGCGCCATGAACAACATGGAAGAGGGACTTTTAAAGGACAAGCTCGGCGACATTTCGCTGGTTTTTTCGGTCTATGACTCGTTTGTTTCGGACGGCTGGCTTGACGACAGCCGTATGCTGACCCGCCTCAAGGACAAGCTCGCGGAGAGTGGGTATTTCAAAAACAAAACGGTGTTTTTCGACTCCTTCCGCGGCTTTACCGCGCAGGAGTTCGGTATTATCGGAAAAATACTCACTCAAGCGGACGATGTCTGTGTCGCGCTGAACGCGCCCGACCTTACGGATGTCGGCAGCGACGATATATTTTATCATACGAAGAACACCGCGAAAAAGCTTATTAAAATCGCACACAGCGTCGACGTGCCTTGCGCAAAGCCCGTCACCGTCAATGAGCCGAACAGTGACGCCGCGCTCGATGCTCTCGCAAAGGATTTCCTGAGCCCCGAGGCGGACGTGTTCGAGGGCGAGTGCGGGAGCATAGCGGTGGTCGCGGCGCCCGATATCCGCAGCGAGTGCGCCTTTATCGCGGCGCAGATAAAGAAAATGCTTCGAACCGGCGAATACCGCAGCCGCGATATTGCCGTTATAGTGCGTGACGACAAGTCCTATATCCGCCCGATGATGACCGCCCTTGCGAAATGCGGTGTGCCCGTGTTCGAGGACAGGCGGCAGCCCGTTATTAATCAGCCGCTGATGACGCTCGTCCGCGCCGCGCTGAAGATAGCCGACACGGGCTTTGATACGGACAGCGTCCTGCGCGCTCTGAAAACCGGACTCTGCCCGCTTGAGGCGGACGAAGTCTCGGACATTGAGAATTATACTTACCTCTGGCAGATAAACGGCTCGGGCTGGCTGAAAAAATGGGAGTCGAGTCCCGACGGCTTCGGCGAGATGACCGAAAGCGCCTCGGCGGAGCTCGAAAGGCTGAACGCCCTTCGCGAAAAAGCGGTTGAGCCGTTTGCGAGGTTCAGAAGCAAGCTTAAAAATAACGACGGCGAGGGCTGCGCAAAGGCTGTGTTTGAGCTGCTGAGCGAGCTCGACACGGCGCAGAGGCTCAAGGAGCTTGCGATTTATCTTGAGGATTCGGGCGAGAGCGTGCTCGCGCTCGAGACGGAGCGGCTCTGGGATACCCTCTGCTCGCTGCTCGATGTCGCGGCGCAGACGCTCGGCGGCACTCCCGTAAAGGCGGCGCGCTTCGCCCGTCTCTTTGACCTCATGCTCTCCACCGTCACCCTCGGCGAAATACCGCATTCCTTGGAGGAGGTGACTATAGGCTCGGCGCAGAGGATAAGACCTATAGCGCCCAAGGCTGTGTTCGTCCTCGGAGCCAATGCGGGAAAGCTGCCGCTGAATCCGACTCAGGGCGGAATGCTCAACGCCGACGAGCGCGAACGTCTCGCGCAGGCGGGCATGGAGACCGCGATATACGGCGAGGACAGAGTGGCCGAGGAGCGCTTTATAGCCTACACCGCGTGCTGCTGCGCAAAGGAGAAGCTGACGGTCAGCTTCCCGTCTAAGAGTGCGCAGGGCGAGGAGCTCAGCGAGTCGGAAATAGTCACCTTTATCCGCGAGCACTTCCCGCTTGCAAGTCGGACGGACACCATGACCGCCGACAAGCTCGACCTCGTCGAGGGAAAAGCCCCGGCATTTGAGCTGACGGCGGCACTGATGCGCCGCGGCGGCGAGCTCTACGAGTCGCTGAGAAAATATTTCGCGCAGGACGCCGACTATTCGGGCAGACTTGCGTCGCTCGACGGAGCTGCCGCCGAGCGAACGTTCAATATAGACAGCCGCGAGACGGCTTCGCGCCTTTTCGGCATGAATATGAATATCTCGCCCTCGAGAGCCGAGACCTATTACCGCTGCCCGTTCTCCTACTACTGCCGCTACGGGCTCAAGCTCAAGGAGAACAAGAGCGCGACCTTCGATCCGCTTCAAAAGGGCACGGTCATACATTTTGTGCTCGAACGTCTGCTCCGCGAATTTACCGCGCAGGAGCTCTGCGAGCTCAACGACGGCGAGCGCTATGAAAAAATAGGCGAGTATTTAAACGCCTATCTCGAACGCTACCTTGACCGCTCGCAGAGGTCAAAGAGATTCCTCTATCTCTATGAACGGCTCGCGCGCAGCATAGACGCAGTCGCCGCAAGGCTTGCGGACGAGTTCAGAAACAGCGACTTTTATCCCGTTGACCTCGAGCTCGACATATCGCATGACGGCGCGGTCAAGCCCTACAAGCTGAAGATGCCCTCCGGCGGATATATCAACATCTCCGGCAAGGTGGACAGGGTAGACTTCGCAACTGTAGACGGAGAGGCGTATATAAGAGTTATAGATTACAAGTCGTCGGGCAAGATTTTCGCCGTTTCCGATGTTATTAACGGCCTTAATATGCAGATGCTTATCTATCTTTTCACGCTCGTGAATAACGGAAAAGCGCTCTACGGCGACGCAGCGCCGGCGGGTGTGCTCTATATGCCTGCAAAGGCGTCCGCCTTTACAGCCGAGCGCGGCAAAGACCTCAGCAAACAGGGCGGCCCGAAAGACAAAAAGATGCAGGGCTTCGTGCTCAAAAACGCGGGTGTCATAGTCGCCATGGAGCATGACGGAAACGGCGTGTATATCCCCGCAAGTATAGACAAGGACGGCAAAATAAAGGGAAACGCAATGGAACTCTTCGAGCTTTCGGCGCTCTGGGACAAAGTCGACGAAAACCTTGTGAGCATGGGCGAAGAGCTGCATAACGGCTCTATTCCCGCGCTTCCCGCGCAGGGAAATCGCTACAACGATATATGCTCGAAATGCGAGTATTGGAACATCTGCACGCACGAGAGCAATATGCCTGTAAGAGAATTAAACGACAAGCTTGAGCTCAGAGAGGAGGCGGAGAAATGGGAATTAACTGGACGACTGACCAGAAACACGCGATAGAGTGCCGTAAAGGCTCTGTGCTTGTCAGCGCGGCAGCCGGTTCGGGCAAGACTGCGGTGCTCGTCGAGCGCGTTATCCGCCGCCTGACGGACAAAGAAAATCCCTGCTCGGCGGAGGATCTGCTGATAGTCACCTTCACCCGCGCCGCCACAGCGCAGATGCGCGAGAAGATAGGCGCGGCGATACTCAAGCGCCTCTCGGAGAATCCGGCGGACAAGCATCTGCGCCGCCAATATATGCTCCTGCCCTTTGCGAAGATATGTACTATCGACAGCTTCTGCAACGACCTTGTGCGCGAAAATTTTCACTCGCTCGGTATATCTCCGGACTACTCCGTGCTCGATAACGAGACGGCGGTCATAATGAAAAACGACGTCTGCGAGGCAATGCTCGAGCGGGCATACGAGGAGGATACCGACGGCAGCTTTTTGCAGCTCAGCGATATGATTTCCACCGGCAGCAGCGACGACGACTTCGCGCAGCTGATACTAAGAATGTACGATATATCGACCGCATACCCGTTCCCGGAGCTGTGGCTCGACTCGCTTATAGAGGAGTATGCCGACAGTGACATAGGCAGCAGCCGCTGGGGGGATATCATAAAGGAATATATCTCCGATATGCTCAACTACTGCATATCCTCAAGCTCGGAAATGCTGGAGCTTATGACCTCCGACGAGACGGTGCTCTCGGCATACGGCGAGGCGGTGTGCAGCGACATCAATATGTATAAGGAGCTTTTGGAACGGCTTCACACCGACTGGGACGATACGCTTGAGGCATTCGGAAGCGTTAAATATATGAGCCTCGGCCGTGTGCCCAAGGGCTATGACAGCGAGGCGAAAAATACGGTCACGACCGCGCGCAAAAAACTCAAGGATCTTATCAAAAAAGTTCCGAATATTATGTGCGTCTCGTCTGCGGAGCACGCCGAGGATGTGCGGCTGCTGAGCGACCCGGTGACGAAGCTCATAGAGCTCGTCAAGCAGTTCGGCAGGGAGTATTCTGCGGAGAAGGACAGGCTCAACTGCGCGGACTTTTCGGATATCCTGCACCGGGCGCTCAATCTGCTCGCAGTCTCCGACGGCAAAGGCGGATATAAAAAGACCGACCTTGCGCGTGAGCTTTCCGAACATTATGTTGAAATACTCGTTGACGAGTATCAGGATATAAACGAGGCGCAGGATTTGATATTCAGAGCCCTGTCCGCCGATGAGAATAACCTTTTCACAGTCGGCGACGTCAAGCAGAGCATATACAGATTCCGCCAGGCGATGCCGGAGATTTTCCTGCGCCGCCGCGCCTTGACCAACAGCTTTGAGAGCGGGAAATATCCCATGGGTATCACCCTCGGCTCGAATTTCAGAAGCCGCAGGGGAGTTACCTCTTGCGTCAATTATATCTTCCGTCAGCTTATGAGCGTAGAAGCGGGCGAGCTCGAATATGATGATTCCGAGGCTCTCAATGCCGCGGCGGAGTACCCCGAGCGCGATATCCCGGACTGCGAGCTGCATATAGTGACGGACTCGGGCAACAGAGCCGATACGCTAAAGGCGCAGGCGGATTATATCGCGGACTATATCGGGAAAACCGTCCAAAGCGGCTCGATTACTCTGACAAAGGACGGCGCCTTGTGCCCCGCAACCTACGGCGATTTCTGCATTCTTCTGCGCACGGCAAAGAATGTTTCTCAGGCGTATGTCAACGCGCTCGCCGAGCGCGGCATACCGGCCTTTTCTCCCGATACGGGCGGCTTTTTCGAGGCCGCCGAGATAAGCTTTATACTCTCTCTCCTGCGTGTGCTCGACAATCCCGTGCAGGACATACCGCTCGCGGCTGTCATGCTCTCTCCGCTGTTCGGCTTCAGCGCGGGCGAGCTTGCGGATATCCGCGCCTCGGCGAAAGAGCGGCTCGGAGCGGGCGAGACGGAACCGCTCTACCGCAGCGTTGCAGCGGCGGCGGGCGAGGGCAGCGAAAGGGCTGCGGCATTTCTTAAAAAAATCGATTCCCTGCGCAGGCTGTCGCTGACGCTCAGCGCGGGAGAGCTTGTCCGCAGAGTGTGCGAGGAGACGGGCTTCGACGCCGTTGTCAGCGCCATGCCGGACGGTGAGCGCCGCAGGCTAAACGTGAGCCTGCTCTGCGATTATGCCGAAAAATACGAGGCGGCGGGAAATCTCGGACTCAGCGGATTTATCCGTTTTATAGATAAGGTTGCGCGCACGAGCGGCGACCTTGCTACGGCGGCGCGCCCGTCCGAAAACGCGGATATAGTGCGAATAATGACCGTTCACCAGAGCAAGGGACTCGAATTTCCCATATGTATTCTCGCCGATATGCAGCATAAATTCAACGAGCGGGACAACAGCGATTCGGTGCTCATAAACTCCTATGCGGGTCTCGGCATGAAGCGGCGCACGGAGGACGGCATAAGCGTCTATGACACCGCCCCGCGCCGTGCGGCGGTTATCATGTCGGAGCGCATGGGGCGCAGCGAGGAGCTGCGCGTGCTCTATGTTGCGCTGACGAGAGCAAAGGAAAATCTTATTATGGTAACCTCGGTTCCGAATCCGGAAAAGAGCTTTGCGAAGGTTGCGGTCGAGTGCGGAATAGGGGAGAAGGCGAACCCGTTTGCGGTGCTGAGAATGAATAATTTCTCCGATCTGGTGCTCACGGCGCTAATGCGCCACCCGTCCGCGGAGGAGCTGAGAAAGCTCGCGGGCATAGATGTGCCCGTGCTCAATTCCGATAAAGATAAGTTTAAGCTAAAGGTTGCGGTGAGCGATTCGCAGTCCGTTTTAAAAAAGGAAGAGGAGAGGAACGAGCTGCGCGCGGATCCTGTTTTCTATGACGAAGTCCGTGCCCGACTCGACTATTCCGACCCGCGCTCGGTGCTCTCGTCCGTGCCCGCGAAGCGCGCCGCATCGGACGGCTCGGAGCGCGGCATAAACCGCGAATACTTCGCCTCGTCGCGCCCCGCGTTTATGAGTGCGGGAGGACTGACTCCGGCTCAGCGCGGCACAGCCACGCATAAATTTATGCAGTTTTCTAACTACGCTGCGGCGCGGGATAATATAAGCGCAGAGCTCGACAGGCTTGTTGAGAGCGGTTTCCTCTCGAAGGACGAGGGCAAGGCTGTGAATGTCGGCGCGGTGAGGCGGTTCTTTGCGTCGCCGCTCGCGGGGCGTATATTCGCCTCCGACAGCGTGATGCGCGAGAAAAAGTTTGCGGCGCTGTTTTCGGCGGACTTCTTCTATCCCGAGCTCAAAGACGGCGCGGCGGAGGAAAAAATTGTCGTCCAGGGCATCGCCGACTGCGTTTTTGTCGAGGACGGAAAGCTGGTCATTGTCGATTACAAGACCGACACGGGAGTCAACGCCGAGGAGCTGCTCGAACGGTATTCCGCTCAGCTTGAGATATACCGCGAGGCGCTCTCACAGGCGCTCGAAATGCCCGTCAAGGAGACGCTTCTGTACTCTTTTTATATGAATTCGGCGGTTAAAGTCGGAACGGATTAAAAAATATGAAAAAAGGGCTTGCATTTTTGCCCGCGCTTTGCTATACTGCGCAATCGGGAATGAGGTTCTCCCACGGCACTGCCGAAACCGCTTTTTTGAGCTGATGACTTCTGTGATTTTGAACGGTCACAGGGGGGCATCAGCTTTTTTGTGTCCGGAGGAGGAAATTTATGTTAACTTCACTCGCACTCATTTTTTTGGTCGGCCTTGCGCTGGCCGCGCTCTGCCAAAAGTTGAAGCTGCCGCGCATCATCGGCATGCTGGCGACGGGCATCCTGCTGGGGCCGTGCGTGCTCAACGTGCTGGACGGCTCGATTTTGTCAATCTCAGCCGACCTGCGCAAGCTCGCGCTCGTTATTATCCTGCTCAAGGCGGGACTGTCGCTCGATTTGGGCGACCTCAAAAAGGTCGGCCGTCCGGCGATCTTGATGTCGTGTTTGCCCGCGACGTGCGAGATCATCGGCTATGTGCTGCTCGCGCCGTACTTCCTCGGCGTCACGCGCGTGGAGGCGGCGGTCATGGGCTCGGTGCTCGCGGCGGTGTCGCCCGCGGTCGTCGTGCCGCGCATGGTGCAGCTGATGGAAAGCGGCCGCGGAACGGACAAGAGCATCCCGCAGATGATCCTGGCCGGCGCATCGTGCGACGATATCTTCGTCATCGTGCTGTTTACCACATTTCTGCACACGGCGCAGGGCGGCAGCGCCAACGCCGCGGACTTTTTGAGCATCCCTGCGTCGATCGTGCTCGGCGTTGCGCTGGGTGCGCTTGTCGGGTGGTTGCTCAGCCGCTTTTTCGAGACTGCCTATGCCCGAGCGCACTGCATCCGCAACAGCATGAAGGTCATCATCGTGCTGGGGGTCTCGCTGCTGCTCGTCGCGGCGGAGGGCTGGCTCGAGGGCATCGTGCCGGTGTCGGGCCTGCTCGCGGTCGTCAGCATGGCGTGCTTACTTAAGATGAAGTGCACGCCGTTCGTTGCCAAGCGGCTCTCTGAAAAATTCGGCAAGCTCTGGCTGGCGGCGGAGGTCATTTTGTTCGTCCTCGTCGGAGCGGCGGACGCTTCGGCGGAAACGACGGCGCGCTATCTGCGCGACTGCGACATGCTCGCATCCGGCGGCGGCAGCGAGAGCTATTACACAAGCGGCAGCACGGCCGATTTTGAGGCTCTGGCGCCCATTATGCTCGGCTATGGGCTTAAAAGCGCCGTGAACCATGTCGAGCCGTTTGCGCTGGACTGATGAGGACAATAAAATGAATGCAGTTATTAAGATAACCGGTGTGCAGGGCTTTATGCAGCCCGATGCGGAGACGGTCGAATTTGTCACCGACGGCGTTTACTGCCGCACCGAGGACGGATATCAGATATTTTACCATGAAAGCGCGCTGACCGGCCTTGCAGGTACGAGCACAACGGTGGATATAACGTGCGACGCGATCACCGTTGAGCGCAAGGGAATGCTCAACAC
>OMAE01000692.1_pt1 | contig 12082 bp, 5 predicted proteins | sample 1673701 | NCBI WGS metagenome assembly OMAE01 (sample SAMEA103958123, study PRJEB25191) | human gut metagenome | reverse complement strand
GATTTGGTCACATCTATCACTTCCTTTCGTGCTACTATTATACACGGATGTAGCACAGAAGTAAATATGGCAATTTAACAGACACTGTCTGGCATTTTTGTGACCGCGTATTTTATCCATAAACCAAATCCTGAATGGCAAACTTCAAATCCTGCACCTTGCCCAGCAGCCAGATGGCAGCCATCGGCAGACCAAACGGGCTAATAAGGAATGCCATCACCAGCAGGATAATGCCGTTTTGCAGGGAACAGGTCAGCAGGACCGCCACGCCCAACAGGGCGATCACCATGCTGATAAGCCCCAGCACCAGACCGGAAACATAGACGATCCCCACACAAATCCAAACGAACAGGGTCAGTGTCAGAATTACCGGAGCTACCAAAATCTTCAACAACAGTTTTAACAAAAACACCAATGCCCTCATTGTTATGCCTCCTCCCAAAATCACAGTTCCTGTTCCTGATTCCATTATCCCTGTCTTACAGCCAAAAGGCAAGGATACCGCCAAAAAGAAAAAGCGGAGGGAGGTGCGGCGAAGAAACGCCGTTCCTCCCTCCGCAAATGGAGTATCTATCCCTGTTATGAAAGTTTGGAGAGTTGGGTAAGGATTTCCTTTACACCCTCCCACAGTTGTTCCTGCCGCTGGGATATATCCTCCAAGTCAGCATTATAAACCCGCCCGGTCTCATGCACTTTGCGGGTCAGCTGATTCAAGTTGTTGCTGCTTCGGCGCATCAGGGAGACCAACTCCTTCAGCTCCGGCAGTTCCAGCTTGACCACATACCCATCCAGCGCCATTTTCCGCAGATAAGCGCTCAAATTCTCTGTCCCGTATTGCTGCATCTTTTGATGGATCAGTTCCAGTTCTTCTGCGGACACCCAAAACAAAACCGGAACATCCCGCTTGCGCTTTGCCATGGTTATCGCTCCGGCTCCCGTTTTTTCGGGGCGGCAGACTTATGGGCGGGCAGCTCCTGTTTGAGCTTATCCCGTACTGAGGGACGGGACGGTTCCAGTTTTTCTCTCTGGGTACGGCTGCGCTGCTGTTCTTCACGCACCAGATCAATAAAACCATCCAGCACAGCAGGGTGGCTGTTTAAGGCATAACCACAACGGACGGTTTCGGGATTCTCATTAGGAATGGTCTTGGCCCATTCTTTGTTGCGTCGGGAGTAGCGCCCATCCCAGTCCTGAAGCTGGACGGTGTTAGCCAGAACCATAGCCACACGCTCCATGCCATAGGTCTCGATCACACCCTTTGCCGCATCGTGGCTGAGATACATTCCGTCGAAGTGTTCCCGCACCGCCGCTTCAATGGACTCCTTGCATTGGCGATTTACATTGTTGGAAGCTCGGTACTGCTCCAGCTCCCCATGTTCTCTCGCATAGGCAGCTGAATGGGGATAGATCGGTGTTGTTCGCAGTTCCTCTTTAGCTCTGCACACATCGTCGGCACGGTTCTCAATGCTGTCCCGGATCACATCCATGTGACCGGTCTCCAGCTTTTCAAAGTAGCTGTACACATCCGCCAGCGGCGAAGAAGATTCCAAAAGCGCCTGTGCCTGGGCATCGGTCAACTCCAATTCCTCCATTGCCATCACGATGTCCTCGCGGATGGTGTACTCATAGGCATGGTTTAAGACTTCTTCCGGGGACTGGCTTTTCAGCCAGTCCCGGAACTTGTCCTGTTCGGCAGTCATCTTTTCAAAAAGGGCTGTATTCAGATCGTTGGTATTCATGTTATCGCACCTCCTCATGCTGTTTTGGTTTCTTGTCTGTACTGCGGGGCGTCGCCGGACGCTTCAGGCTGTCCAGCACCGAAGTCCGTATGCTTTTGGCAACAACAGCCTCTGCGTGCGCCTGTCCCTTTCCGTCGATGTTGAGCAGGGTATCCAGCTCCACCAGACGGGCGTTTTTGCTTCTCAGTTCTTCTTCATAAAGGAATGGCTTTCCGACTTCCTCCTTTGCGGCAGCCTGCTGCTGATAGAGGTTATCCAGCTGGGCCTTTGCCGCCTCCAGACGCTGGGGCATCTGGGCGAGGGCATTGTCGATACGGGTAAGATTTCCGCGAGGGTCTGTACCAAGGGTTGCCCGGTGGGTCATCTGGCCTTTCAGCAGGAGCGTATATTCCTGTTTCCAGGCGGAAAATTCCACGGACATGGCATAGCCCCGGTAGCTGCCGATCTGCACCGGATCGGAGGTTTTGACCTCCTTGCAGGCATCCAAAAGGGCAGCACCGGCGTTCTCCTTATCGGTCAGCAGATCTCCACGAATCTCCATACCGGCAAAGCCGTCCTCCGGGTGCGGGTGAGCTGCCAAAACCTCCAGGTCAGATTCAAAGCCCTTGATAAAGCCCTTGTGCTTTTCAATCTCCTCTGGGAAGTATTTGAGCAGCTGGTCCTCCAGACGGTACTGCTTGCTCTGGTGGTCAGCTTTCATCAGCTTCAGGCGGGATACCTCCACATCCAAATCCATACGCTCCTTGATACGGGGATCTCCGGCACACAGAGCCTTGATCTCGGCAAAACTCAGGGCGGTTTCATCCACATCATCGCAGGAACGCACCGGCGATTTAGAAGTCATGATCTGACTGATGAATTTTTGCTTATTCTCCACCGTCTGCCAGAGGTATGCGTCAAAGGTTCCTTCGGTCACATAGCGGTACACATGGACAAGAGGATTCTGGTTACCCTGGCGCTCGATACGGCCCTTGCGCTGGGCAAGGTCTCCCGGTCTCCACGGACAGTCCAGGTCATGAAGTGCCACCAGACGGTCCTGCACATTGGTGCCTGCGCCCATCTTGGCGGTGCTGCCCAAAAGGACACGAACCTGACCGGTACGGACCTTAGAGAACAGCTCCTTTTTCCGCACTTCGGTATTGGCTTCATGGATAAAAGCGATCTGGTCGGCAGGCATTCCCTGAGCAATGAGTTTCTGACGAATATCGTCATATACCGTAAAGACCGGTTCTTGCTCCGGCAGAGGCACAGCGCCTTCCAATGCGTGAAGCAGTGGATTATCCAGCGTTTTCGCCGCCTTGCTTGCAGGAGCTTTTGCCTGCGGTGTAGAAATGTCGCAGAACACCAGCTGGGTCAGCTTGTCAGCTTTGCCATCCCGCCAGATCTGCATGATGTTGTCCACGCACTGATTGACCTTTGTGCCAGGTTCATCCGGCAGCATCTGGTTGACGATCCTCTGGTCAAGCCCCAGCTTGCGGCCATCCGAGGTAATCTTGAGCATATTGTCCTGGGACGGGTCAACGGTTCCGCTGTGTACCAGCGATGCGCGCTCCGAAAGGGTCTTGACCATTTCCTGCTGATGTTCGGTAGGCTGCGCCACGATGTTGTGGTATTCCACCTCCGGGGTGGGCAGGTTCAGTTGGTCGGCGGTCTTGATGTCCGCCACTTCTTTGAACAGGTTCATCAGCTCCGGCAGGTTGAAAAACTTGGAGAATCGAGTGCGCGCCCGATAGCCGGTTCCCTCCGGGGCCAGTTCCAGCGCCGTGACGGTTTCTCCGAAACGGCTGGCCCAGCAGTCGAAATGGGTCATGCTCAGTTCTTGCAGGCGGTCATACTGGAGATACCGCTGCATGGTGTAAAGCTCGGTCATGGAGTTGCTGACCGGGGTTCCGGTTGCAAAGATAACGCCACGGTTTCCGGTAATCTCGTCCATATAGCGGCACTTGGCAAACATATCGGAGGATTTCTGCGCGTCCGATGTGGAAAGACCAGCCACATTCCGCATTTTTGTGTATAGAAACAGGTTTTTATAGTTGTGGGCCTCGTCCACGAACAATCGGTCTACACCCAGCTGCTCGAAGGTTACCACATCGTCTTTTCGCCCCTCGGCTTGCAGCTTTTCCAGTCTGGCTTCCAGAGACTTTCTGGTACGCTCCAGCTGCTTGACGGTAAAACGCTCACCGCCGCTGGCCTGCACCTCTGCGATACCCTCGGTGATCTCGTCGATCTGCTCATAGAGAAGCCTTTCCTGACGCTCCCGGCTGATGGGGATACGCTCAAACTGGCTGTGTCCCATGATGATGGCGTCGTAGTCCCCGGTAGCGATACGGGCGCAGAACTTTTTTCGGTTATGGGTTTCAAAGTCCTTTTTGGTGGTGACTAAGATGTTGGCAGAAGGATAGAGACGCAGAAACTCCGACGCCCACTGCTCGGTCAGGTGGTTTGGAACCACAAAAAGAGATTTCTGACACAAGCCCAGGCGTTTTGCTTCCATCGCAGCGGCCACCATCTCAAATGTTTTGCCCGCGCCCACCTCATGTGCCAGCAGGGTGTTTCCGCCATACAGCACATGGGCGATAGCGCTTTTCTGGTGTTCCCGCAGGGTAATGGCTGGGTTCATGCCGCCAAAAGTGATATGGCTGCCATCATACTCGCGGGGACGGGTAGAGTTCATTTCTTCGTTGTACTGGCGCACCAAAGTCTGGCGGCGCTCCGGGTCTCTCCAGATCCAGTCCCTAAAGGCTTCCCGGATCGCCTGCTGTTTTTGGGCAGCCAGGGTGGTCTCCTTGGCGTTCAGCACGCGGCGCTCTTTTCCGTCTGCGTCCTCTATGGTGTCATAGATACGGACATCCCGCAGGTTCAGGCTGTCCTCCAAAATCTTATAGGCATTGGCGCGGCTGGTCCCGTAGGTGGTATAAGCTGCCACATCGTTGTAGGATACAGAAGATTTTCCCTTGATCTGCCATTCAGCGGTAAAGGACGAATAGTTGACCTCGATGCTGCGCTGGAGATAAAACGGAGTGTTGAAGGTCTCGTACATAAACTGCTGGATATATTCCTTGTCGATCCAGGTAGCGCCCAGACGCACCTCGATCTCCGACGCATCCAGGTCTTTGGGCTGGGCGGCGGTAAGAGCTTCCACATTGACTGCATAAGCCGGGTCCTGCTGTGCCGCCCGCTGCGCCTGACGCAGTTTGCGGCGTACATTGCCGGAAAGGTATTCATCAGCTGTCACATAATGGGGTGTGCCGTCTTTCTCCAACTGTCCCGGTACACGGAAGATCACCCCTTGCAGTTCTCCGGCCAGTTCTTCTTTTGTTTTTCCGGTAAGCTGGCTCATATAGCCCATATCCACGCAGGCTTTTTCCGAGATAGACACCGCCAGTGCTTCACTTGCCGTATCCACCACAGCCACCGCCTGATGGGGCTTGATGGTCCGTTTGGTGAACATATCCGCCTTGCGCTCCAGCTTTCCGTCCTCGTCGATGACTTCCAGCGCACAGAGCAGGTAATAGGAAGAATCATCTGCATAGGCCAGACGGTTTGCACGGTCATTGATGAGACCGTATTTGGAAGAAAAGCTGTCATAGAGGCTGTTCAGTTCCGCCTGCTTCTCCCGAATGGTGCTGTCCGGAACCGCTGCATCCATCTGAAGGTCGATCAGTTCCTGCACACAATCACGCAGTCCCACAAGACCTTTTACACGGGCTTCGGCGGTGGCGTTGAGGTCAGGGCGCACCATACGGCTGTTTTCCCGGTAGTACACCTGCCCGTCTACAATGGCATAGGAATAGTTCTTCACATTGGGGTCGGCAGGAATGGAGGTGTCAATAGCTTCGCCTTCGCCCAGCTCCGGCAGCTCTGCCTCCTGATAAGTGCCATGAATATACTTCACCGCATCATGCAGCTGGTCGGAAAGCTCCAGTCCCTCGATAGGGTTCACGGTGTAGTCCATACCATGAGCAGTGCTTACCGGCTCCTGTCTGCCCAGCACCATTTCCGGGTGGTCGATAAAATACCGGTTGATGGCAAACCCGTCCTCCGTCTGTCCGGTCTGGGTCCATTCCGGAACGATGTCCAGCGGGCGGTCCCGCTTTTGGAGGAAAATGATGTCCGATACCACCTCGGCACCGGCATTCTTTTTGAACGCGTCATTAGGTAGACGGATAGCTCCCAGCAGCTCGGCACGCTGGGCAAGATAGCGGCGCACGGTGGAATCCTTGGCGTCCATGGTATATCGAGAGGTCACAAAAGCTACCACACCGCCGGGACGCACCTGATCCAGTGCTTTGGCAAAAAAATAGTTATGAATACTGAAATTCAGCTTGTTGTAGGCTTTGTCGTTGACCTGATACTGACCGAACGGCACATTGCCGATGGCAAGGTCAAAGAAGTCACGCCTATCGTTGGTCTCAAAGCCTCCTACTGTGATGTCCGCCTTGGGATAGAGCTGCTTTGCGATGCGCCCGGAAACAGGGTCCAGCTCCACGCCGTACAGACGGCTGTTTCGCATTTTCTCCGGCAGCATACCAAAGAAATTGCCCACACCCATAGACGGCTCCAGAATATTTCCGGTCTCAAATCCCATACGGTCCACCGCTTCATAGATGGCCTGAATGACCGTAGGGCTGGTGTAATGGGCGTTGAGGGTAGAGCTTCTGGCGGCGGCATATTCCTCCGGGGTCAGCAGCTCTTTTAGCTGAGCATACTCTAAAGCCCATGCCGGTTTCTCCGGGTCAAACGCATCAGAGAGACCGCCCCAGCCCACATATCGAGAAAGAACCTCCTGCTGTTCGGGGCTTGCCTGCTGTCCGGCAGCTTCCAGCTCTTTCAGCAAACGAATCGCATTGACATTTGCCTGGAACTTGGCTTTCGGACCGCCTTCGCCCAAATGCTCATCGGTAATGCGGAAGTTTTTTGCATTGCGGCGCAGGTTAGCCTTGTATTCCTCATAAGATGCTTCCTCGGCAGCTTTGGCATTGGGAAAGGTCTGCCACTGGCCATTGACCTGAATGGAAACCGGGTGTTCATCCAACACTTCCTCAAAGGTTTTCTCCGGCTCAGTCACAGGGGCTGGCGGCTCCGGCTCCTCGATATGCAGTCGTTCCACCACCACATCATAAGGCAGATTGTTCTTATCGCCCGGATAGACGGCCATGGTCTCGGAATGGAAGGTCGGGGATTCGGTAGCCGGTTGGGGCTGTTCCTGTCCAAAACCGTCCTGCTGACGGGCATACATCCCGCGCAGCAAAGGTGCAACCTCATCCCAGCGGAAATACAGCATAGCCAGACGCTTTTCCTCTGCATCCATGACTTCCAGTTCTATGCCCTGTGCCGTGGTACGGTAATCGGCAATATCGCCGGTCTCCAGATTCAGTGTCTCGATCTCACCGGAATAGGCTCTGCTCAGCCAGTAGGCGATCTCGCTGTTGCTCCTGCCGGATTGCAGCAGCGTGGAAATCTGCTTTTTATCCGCTTCATCCATCAGTCCATGAGCCAATACATCCCGCAAGTCCTGATCTGCCTTGTCCGGGTCAATGGGAAGAAACTCGGTATAGTAAGCATTGCGGCGGTCTGCCCGAAGCAGCTGCTCGAACTGTTCTTTGCGCTCTGCCCGGTAGATGGGATATACCATCCCGGTGGGCAGAAGCTGTACGGTGTCCTCCCGCAGCTCGGTGATCTGATAGGCGTCATCCTCGATATACACGGTATCGCCCACGGCATAGACCGGGGCGGCTGGGTCATAGGAGGTTCTTTGCGGAGTTGGGCGGCGAACTGCATCATATTCCTCATCGGAAATGGAAACTTCGGAAGTCTGCTCTGTCTCGGCATCTGCAATCTGCTCTGCATCTGACCTCACCTGTTGGATAAACGGATCATTGTCCAGTTTTTCCGGGTCTGCCACCTGGCCGTTGACAATCCCTCTTTCCTCCAGAGCTTCCCGGATGGCGATTGGGTCGATGTTGTCAAAACGATCCTGTTCTTCTTCGGTATAGAACCGGTCCTCCTGAATGAGCTGGGCAATCCGGCGCTGTACCTTCGGCCAGGGCAGCTGTGTTTCCTCCGGGCTGCCGGCACGGACAACGAACAGGCTGTTGCTGTTACTGCCGCCGTATTCCTGAGCCAGCCATGCGGCGGTATCTTTTTCTCTTGCATGGTCTTTCATATAGCGGACAACAGCGTGTTTACTCTCGATATTGCCGTTCCATGCACAAAGGACAGTATCAATATCTTCCTGAGAAAGAGGGCGCAGAAGCTCATGGAGCTTTGGATAGGTTTCGTCGATCACTTCCCGGTGCAGACGCTGGCGGAACTCCGGCACATCCGAATAGAGTCGGATCAGCTCCATATCCTTAGAACCAAGAACCGCACGGCGCACAGCGGCATTACCCTCGATGACAGCATTTTCACGGTCAGAATGACCGCAGGCATTGCGGTATGCGGCATCCTCGGAAATAGCGGCAGTCACCACAGGCTTATACTGCTCAAACTGCTCCCCAAGGGTAGGCTTTGGCGTTTCTTTCTCCACCTCCGGCTGCTGTGCTTGAATGGCATCTTCTTCTGCCAGTTCCTTTTCAGCCTGGATTTTGTCATACTGCGCCTGTTCCTGTTCGGTAAGATAGCGGTCTTTCTGGACAAGTGAGGTAATGCGCTTGGCAACCTTTTCCCAGTTCAAGTGAACATCCGGGCAGTCCTGCTTTTTATAGTGCAGTCCTTTCCCATCGTGATCTTCGCCGCTGTGTGTTGCGCCGGACAGGGCATGAGAGCGTCCGCCAATGCCATACTCGTCTTTGAGGAATCTCACTTTCTCCTTATCCGTATGGTTTGCCATGAAGAACGCATAGATACGGCCTTTTCCTCCGGCGAAACTGCTGCCGCCGGTCATGGCGGCGTCGATCTCATCCTCGGTAATAAAGTGCTGGACGGTTGGCACTTGGGAAAGGTCCGAAGAAAAAGTTCTGCGTGGCAGATCAAGATCCTTCAGGTTCTCCCAGATTTCCTTTGGTCTGTGGTAGTGAAAGCGCAACAGGTCACGGTCCTGCTGATAGGCAGTCCAGAAGGCGGCGTATTCTTCCTTGAGGGTCTGACGGAAGGCCGGGTCATTCAGCTGCTCCGTCAGGCGGCGGGTCTCCTCCGGGAACCCATTGCCTTTGATCTCTGACAGGCAGGACAAATATCTGGCTTCTCTGGCGTCCTCGCTGAGATCGTGATACAGATACCAGAGCTTTTCTGAAAGGAGGGAGCGTTCATAGCCTGCCGCTTCTGCAAGCTCCACATTGGAGGCAAACTGGCCGCTCTCCAAAAGCTCCCCGATACGCTCTGCGGCGCTCTCCCAGGAAATGACCTGGGCAGACCTGTCATAACGGACAGACTTCCCATGAGAAAGATGGATACCATCCTCGGCATACCATGCGCTCACACTGCCAAGGCCGTTGCCGCCGTGGTACAGCGTTTTCAGTATCTCGGCAATCTCAGCGGTGGTTTTCTGCTTTTCAAAGGCTGCAACCACACGCTCCCTTTGACGGTCTGTATTGCCGCCCAAACGCAGCACATGGTCGATGTCATTTTGTGCAAAAGAAAAAGCAGAGGATGTATGCGCTACATTCTCTGCTTCATCTATGGATTGGATCTGTTCCGCTTCGGAGAGGAACAGGTTTAGAGTCAGCTGTTGATAAGCTCCGCCATCAGGATTTCCTCGGCCTGAGCTTTGCAGGTGTTCATCAGCCCCACCCACTTCATGGGATCGCTGGCTTTCAGTTCCTCGGTGGCTCCCGCTTCCTTCGCCAGCTGGGGCATCATCTGCTCCAGTCTGCTCTGGGCGGTCTCGTCGATCTCCAGAAGGTGCGGGTACAACTTCTCGCTCAGCAACATCTGGTTGTAGAGGATGGGACGATGTTCCTTCAGGTAGGTTTTCCTCATCCTGCCGTACTTGCCCAGGGGTTTCTCCGGCTGCTGGCTCAGCTTCAGGTCGGGAATCAGATAGTCTCCGTTCTGGATATAGGTCATGGGATTGTTCATCTTGTTTGCTCCTTTCTTGGTTGGCTTCGCGCTCTGCATTTCGGACGGTAACGCCGATCTGCCGCAGCACCTGCTGGTTGATCTGGCTGACCGCTGTTCCCAGCGCCCCGATGGTGGACGGGGTATTGAAATCAAAGATCGCCATGAAATCTTCGTGGTCGAAGTAGCGTTCCGGCTCCAGTCCGCAGCGGGACATCAAAGCGTAAGTGATGCTGACGGTGGCTGCTGCCTTGAACTGTACTCCGATGTTAAACTCATCATATTCCTCCAAAAAGGAACCGTCAACGATATAGAAGAAGTCCTGCTGATGCTCCGTCCAGTATTCCTCAGCCAGTTTTCCGGCTACCTCGGTGAGCTGTCCGGCAAGGTCATCACCGGAAACATCATAGGTGCGCTCAAGCATGGCCTGCACCGAATCCAGATGGCGCTCCTCCAGCTGCCACAGCCAGGGAGTGCGGGAATGTTCACGGGTTCCGGTGTCGGAAATATCAAAAACATAGCGCAGGCGGGGTCTGTCCCCGGAATCGTCCACCAGAGCGATTCCCTTGGAGCCGCGCCTTACATACCGGCCCATCTTTTCATTCCACAAATCGTACTCTGCACAGGCGGTGGCGTCCGGACGCTGGGCGTAGATCATCAACTGCTCATGGAACGGGTACTTGTAAAGGCGGGAAGCAGTGGTGAGAAACCCTGCCCATTCCTGCCAGCTCCCCGTGAGCTGCGTTGTCACCTTCTCCGCCATCTGTGCATATAGTTCAGCTTTGGTTGGCATAGTGTTCTGTCCTCCTTTCAGTTTTGGGGTAAAAAGGTGGGGTGGCATATTGCCACCCCATCCCTGCGATTATGGTGTTTACTGGTCAAAATCCGGATACAACTCCAGCTCGGCAAACTCGGCATCACTCATGGCCTGGAGCTTGCCCAGTGCGCTGTCTGTCAACTCCTGCAGCTCGGTTTCCTCCGGGGCCAGCTCGCCGCGCATCTCACGCAGGCTGTCGATCAGTCCGGTGCGGCTGCCGGTATTGTAAATGCACATCAGGTTCATTTCCTCAAAAGTAAAGTTTCCCATATCAAATCTCCCTTTCTGCACTCTTTTTGGGCGCTGTCTTTTTGTGTTCTGCCTTGGGCTGGCTTTTCAGCTGCTCCATGACGGACTTTTTCTTTTCCCGTTCCTCCCGATGGGCAGCGGCAGCCAAATCCATGAGGGAAATGGGCTGACCGTTGCGGGCCTGCTGTTCCAGCTCTGCCACCGTAGGCTCTTTTGCGCCATTGTTGATGATACCGTCGATCATGCCGTAATCGTCCTCCACGGCCATCTCCGCATTTTTCAGCGGATTTTCCGGCAGGAATCCGGGGATCTGGGTAAAACCAACACTGTCACAGTAATGACAGGATACCTTACCGTCCTGCTTGATCGCAACGATGTCACTGACACTCATAGAAGGACTGTGAAAATCCGCCGGCTTTTGCAGATTAAACTGCTCATATAGTTTTTCCAGCTGCTCCGGTACCGTGCCAGACTCCCTCAGCGGAGCTGTGTAAATGAGGTCATAATTGCTGCGGTCTATGGAAATGTCATGGGACTTTAACCAATCCAGATTCATAAAGCGCACATTCTGCGGATCGTCACGGCTCACCTGATAGATAGCAAAGCAATCTCTGTTCTGGGATAGAAATGCCTGTTCGCGTTCCTGCTGATGTTCCTGACGCTCCATGACCTTTTCGTGGAACTGAGGGCTTTTCTCCCATTCCTCACGGTCCACGCCAAAAAGACCGCCATGATCCATGATTTCCTGCGGGTCAAACACCATGCTCTCCGTATTGTCCTCATGCAGCACATAGACGGTCAAACCGGCGGCATCCAGTTCCAGCGCCCGTTCTCTGGTGACAGGGAGCATCCCATCATAGAAGTAGCCGTATTCCTGCATATCCGGTGTGGATACCTGCTCATCAGGCATAGGGTATTCATCCAGCGCCTGCTCTTGTGCTTCCGGCAGCTGGGAAGAAGCAGCCATCTGACTGGCCTCTGCCTGCATCTGCTGGTAGGCAGCTTCCTGCAAGGTCTCAATCATGGACAACGGTGCGTATTTTACCGAGTCTCTGCCCAAATCGTTGTCATCACAAATCTGGAGAACTGCCTTCATGCGGGAAATCTCCGGCATATCCAGCTGACCACCATCCAGCTCTTTCATGGACGCGGCATCGTAAAGGGTATAGTCCCAGCCGCTGTCACAGGACTGGATATGAAGATAGGTGGCATCGTCAATCAGAAACAAAGCCTCCTGCTGGTTGGCGTCCGCCCCCAGCACTTCCATTTCTGGCATTGC
>OMAE01000685.1_pt1 | contig 12135 bp, 8 predicted proteins | sample 1673701 | NCBI WGS metagenome assembly OMAE01 (sample SAMEA103958123, study PRJEB25191) | human gut metagenome | reverse complement strand
ACCATCGCGACGGACGTCCGTCGCTCCACGGTTGCCTATATTCAGGAGCATGCCGGCGAGTTCCCGGGCGTCAAGATTGCCGAGCGTACCGAGCGCCAGTATCCATACGGCGAGACGGCATGCCATATCTTGGGCTATACCGGCACCATTACCTCCGAGCAGCTCGAGGCCCAGAATAAGAAAACCTCTGGCGATGATGATGCTTCTGCTGGCAAGATTACGTACCAGTCGGGCGATATCGTGGGCCAGGCGGGCGTTGAGAGCTACTACGAAAACCTGCTACAGGGTATTCGTGGCGAGCAGACCGTCAAGGTCGATGCCTCGGGCAATGTGACCGGTCAGGCCGGCGCCGTGCCCGCGAAGGCCGGCTCCGACATTAAGCTCACGCTCGACCTTAAGATCCAACAGGCCTGTGAGACGGCGCTGGCGAGCGCTATCGAGCTTGCCAAGACCACTGGCTACAGCAATGCCGGCAACGGCGCTGTGGTGTGTCTCGATCCCAACAATGGCGAGATCCTGGGCATGGCGAGCGAGCCCAAGTTCGATCCGTCCGTCTTTATCGGCGGCGTCTCAAATGACGTGTGGACCGAGCTCAATGATGACAAGGGTTCGCACCCGCTGCTCAACCGCGCCATTAGCGGACAGTACATGTCGGCTTCGACCATCAAGCCGCTCTCGGCACTGGCCGGTCTTGAGTTTGGAACCTACACTTCAACGCAGACAACCAACTGCACGGGCTATTGGACGGGTCTGGGCAAGTCGTGGGGCAAGTACTGCTGGCTGCATTCCGGCCACGGCACCATGACGCTGCAGTCGGGTATCGCCAACTCGTGCGACCCTGTCTTCTACGACATGGGCAAGGCGTTCTTTTATGACGAGCAACATCCCGAGGGCCTGCAGGAGGTCTTTCGTCGCTGGGGCCTAGGCAAGACCTGCGGTATCGATCTGCCGAGTGAGGGCGCGGGCCGTATTCCTGATGCCGAGTGGAAAGAGTCGTACTTCACCGACGCTTCTGCCGAGGACCGCAAGTGGAATGCCGGCGATATGACCAACATTGCCATCGGCCAGGGCGACATCTTGGTGACGCCCCTGCAGATGGCGTGCGCCTATATGGGTCTTGCCAACGGCGGCAAACAGTACGTACCTCACGTGTTTTTGTCCGCCGTGTCGCGCGATGGCGACGGCGATGCCTACAAGTACAACGGCAAGGGCAAGAAGAAGCGCCTGGAGGCCAAGATCAACAGCGATTCGGATTTGGCTCTTGTTCGCAACGGCATGCACGACGTGATTTACACGGCATCGACGTCCCTGGCGGCGCACTTTGGCACCCTGACGCCGCAGGTATACGGCAAGTCGGGCACGGGCGAGAAAAGCGGCGAGGACGAATACGCGTGGTTCTGCGCCTATGCACCGGCCGATGACCCCAAGTATGTCATCGCTACTGTCCTGGAGCAGGGCGGCGGCGGCTCAGATACCGCGATGCATGTCGTGCGCGACGTGCTCGGCGTGATTTATGGCGAGCCCGATACCTCTTCGGCCTCGGGCGATTCTTCGGTTCGATAGGAGGTTGCGATGGATTTTTCTCCGGCGGATCTGTTCCGTTCAACCAAGACCGGCTCTCGCAGCAGCCTGGACCGTGTCAACAAGCAACTTTCGGCCTCGCGCGGCACGTTTCGCCAAAAGGTGCATATCGGTGTGCTCGTGGCTACTGTGGCGCTCGTCGCCTACGGTGCCATCATCATCTGGTCGGCTTCGCAGTTTAAGGCCGATGCCTCGTTCTCACGCCATCTGCTGGGAATTGGCATCGGAGCGGTGCTGGCGGTGCTGGTCTGGCGTACCGATCTGCGCGGTATTTCCAATTTCTCGACGGCGTTGCTCGTCATCGACTTGATCGTGATTCTCTCGCCCAAGATTCCTGGTCTGTCCTATACGGGCGGTCTGGGCATGACGGGCTGGATCAAGATTCCCGGTATCGGCTTGACATTCCAGCCGGTTGAGCTTGCCAAGCTCATCACCATCTTCTTTATTGCTACGCTTGGATCGCAGTATAACGGTCGCATCGATACCGTTCGCGACTACGTCAAGCTCTGCGGCATGCTGTCCATTCCGTTTTTGGCCGTCGTTGCCATGGGCGACCTGGGCTCGGGCCTGGTCGTGCTGGTTTCGGGCGCCATCGTCATCTGTATGAGCGGTGCACGCCGCGAATGGGTGCTGTCGACCCTGGCCCTGCTCGTGGGCCTGGTGGCCCTCGTCCTGGCGCTCGATTCGGTCTTTGACTCGTTGCTTGGCCACGATGTGCTCATCAAGCAGTATCAGATGAACCGTCTGACGGTCTTTATCGACCCCGATAATGCCGATTCGGACGATGCGTACAATCTGCAGCAGTCGTTGATCGCGGTCGGCTCGGGCGGTTTCTTTGGTAAGGGCCTGGGGCATGCGACGCAGTCGGCCGGCGGCTTTCTGCCTGAGTTCCACACCGACTTCGTCTTCGCCTTCCTTTCCGAGACCTTTGGTTTTTGCGGTTCCTTTTTTCTCTTGTGCCTCTACGTGCTGCTGATCTTTTCGACGATTCGCGTCGCCTTTAAGTGTGAGTCGCTGTTCCTGCGTCTGTCGTGCGTAGGTATCGTCGGCATGTGGGCATTCCAGACCTTCGAGAACATCGGCATGTGCATCGGCATGATGCCGATTACCGGTATTCCGCTACCGTTTATTAGCTTTGGTTCGTCTTCGATGATGATCCAACTGCTGACGGTGGGTATCGTACAATCCATATGGCGGCATCGTTCGGGCGCCGCGTAACCGCTGGAGGGGTTTGCTATGAAAATTCCCGTAGATAAGCTGACCCGCGCTTTTAAGATGGGCGCGTCCGTTAAGAAGGATTCCGATACGCCGGTGCGCGTCTCGGTCTATCTGGATTCGTCCGCCTCGCGCTTTCTGGCCGAGACGGTGCGTGACGCCTTTGTGCCGCAGACGACCTCGGGCATTGTGCGCGTCGAGCGTCTGGGGGAGGAGCGAATTGCTCCAAAGACCGATACCGATGTGGTGCTGGTGCTCTCGTGTGGTTCCGACCGCTTGGAGAGTGCCGTGCAGGAGCTCGTGATCGCCGGCGCGCCCGTGTGCGTGCTTGCCGAGTCTGCTGTGGAGGTGCCGTTTATCGAGGAGTCCACGCCCATGCTCGGCGTGGTAGCGGCAACCGATAAGACGTATCTGCTCGAGACGCTTGCCCGCTGGATTCTCGATCGCACCGACAAGGAAACGGCCTTTGCGGCGAACTTTGCCTTCATGCGCATCGCGGCGGCCAATCGTATCATCACCTCGTGCGCGCTCACCAATATGGCGACCGGTGCGCTGGTGTTTTTGCCGGGCGCCGATTATCCCGTTATGGCGCTGGCGCAGGTGGGCATGCTCTTTGAGCTCGCTGCCGTCTTTGGACGCGGCATTAAGCCCGAGCGCTGCTACGAGGTCGCGGGCGTGCTTGCCGGCGGCTTGGTGATCCGCGCGGTCACCCGCGCGCTCGTCAAGCAGACGCCGCATATTGGGTTTGCCGTCAAGGCGCTCACTGCTGCCGCGGGCACCTATGGCATGGGCCGTGCGCTCGTTTCGCTCTACGAGCGCGATGTCGACTACAGCCGTGCCAACGAGGTGGTCACCGCCACGTTCTCCCGCGTTCGCAATCTGGTGACCACGGTCGCGGGCGCTACCCGTCCTATGGCGTCCTACCAAGACGCATCCGATCTCGCTGCTTAGGGGTTTTCCGTTGCGCGTTCCGTACCAAGATTGTTTTCATTTAATTGAGCCGTTGCTCGCCAAGGTCGAGAAGCCGAGTCGCTATATCGATCACGAGTGGGGCACGCTTTCCAAGGCCGATGCCGACTACCGTTGCTGCCTGATCTATCCGGATGTGTACGAGGTCGGTCTGCCCAACCAGGGTATCGCCATCCTCTACAACATCCTTAACCAGGCCGAGGGCATCTCCTGCGAACGTGGCTATGTGCCGTGGCCCGATATGGGTGATGCCATGCGCGAGGCAGGCATTCCGCTGCTCTCGCTCGAGGGTGCAGCGCCGGTCGCTTCGTTTGATATCGTCGGTTTGCATGTGCCGCACGAGATGGCGGTGACGAACTTCCTCGAGGCTCTCGACCTCGCTGGCATTCCGCTGTTAGCGGCTGACCGCACCGAGGACGACCCCATTATCATCGCCGGCGGCCCCTCGGTGTACAACCCCGAGCCGTACGCGGCCTTCTTCGATGCCATCCTCATCGGTGAGGGCGAGGAATCGCTGCTCGAGACCTGCCAGCTGCATCGCCGCCTGCGTGATGAAGGAGTCCCGCGCGCGCAGATTGTCGAGCAGCTTGCATCCATTGCCGGCAACTACGTGCCGTCGCTCTATGAGGTTCGTCACGACGAGCCCTGCTCGCCGCATGGCTACACCGTGCCGCGTGAAGGCAAGGATGCGCCGACCGTGGTCTACAAGCGCGTCGTTGAGGATTTCGGCGCCACGAATCCGCTGTCGCAGTCGTGCGTGCCCTATGCGCAGCTGGTTCACGACCGCCTGTCTATCGAGATCCTGCGCGGCTGCGCCCGCGGCTGTCGTTTTTGTCAGGCCGGCATGACGTATCGCCCAGTGCGCGAGCGCTCGGCCGACCAGATTGTCTCGTCGGTGATTCAGGGTCTGGAAAAGACTGGCTATGACGAGGTGTCGCTGACCTCGCTCTCCACGACCGACCACTCCTGCATTCGCGACGTGCTCGGCAGGCTCAACCGTCGCCTGGAGGATACGGGTATTCGCGTGTCTATTCCGTCGCAGCGCCTGGATTCGTTTGGCGTGGATATGGCCGAGTCGGTTGCCGGCGAAAAGAAGGGCGGCCTGACGTTCGCGCCCGAGGCCGGCAGCCAGCGCATGCGCGACATCATTAACAAGAACGTGACCGAGGAGGACCTGGACCGTGCGGCCAAGGCGGCCTTCGAGGCCGGCTGGAACCGCATGAAGCTCTACTTTATGATGGGCCTTCCCGGCGAGCGCGACGAGGACATCGTGGCCATCGCCAATCTGGCCGATCACGTGCTGGAGCTCGGTCGTTCCGTGGTGCCCAAGGCTCGTCGCGGCTCGATCTCGGTGTCGATCTCGGTTTCGGTCTTTATCCCCAAGGCTGCCACGCCGTTCCAGTGGTGCCCGCAGCTCGACTACGACGACGTCAAACGTCGCCAGAAGTTGCTTATCACGAGCGTTCGCAACCGTGCCGTCCGCGTGCATTACCACGATGCCGAGACCTCGCTCATCGAGGCCGCACTGTCCCGCGCCGGTCGTGACATGACGCCCGTCATCATCGACGCTTGGCGCTCGGGCTCTCGCTTTGACGCCTGGGTAGAGCATTTCTCGCTCGATAACTGGAAGGAGGCTGCTGCCAAAAACGGCATCGACCTCAATGAGCTCGTGCACCTGCCCTACGAGTTGGACTGGCGCCTGCCGTGGGAGCACGTGAGCCCCGGCTGCACACGCGGCTTTCTCGAGCGCGAGTACCGTCGCTCGCTCGAGGGCGTCACGACTCCCGACTGCACCCGCACGTCGTGCACCGGCTGCGGGATCTGCCCCACGCTCCACGCCAAGAATGTATTGATGGGTGATCGCGCATGAGTGAGCGCCTGACCGACAACCCCTCGCTCTTTAGGCTTCGTGTTCGCTATGGCAAGCGCGATCGCCTTAAGTACCTGGGCCATCTCGAAGTGATCCATACCATTGAGCGCATCGTGCGCCGTGCGGGACTTCCCTATGCCGTCACGCAGGGCTTCTCTCCGCACATGCGCGTGGGCTTCTCTTCGGCGCTACCGGTGGGTACGTCGTCGACATGTGAGTGGTATGACCTGTTTATGACCGAGTTCGTGGCGCTCGACGAGGCGTTTGGGCGCCTGGCTGCGGCGTCTCCGGCCGATCTGGCGCCCATCGAGGCGGCGTACATCGACGTGCGCACGCCGGCGTTGACGGCGCAGCTCACGCGCCTGTCGTATCGCATCGACCTGCATCTGGACCCCGAGGCGCCCGTAAGCGCCGACGAGGTGCATCGTGCGATCGACACGCTGCGCGCGGGCCATGGCATCGACTACGCGCGCGGAAAAAAGAGCAAGCGCTTGGATTTGGATCACACGCTCGTGGGCTATGAGCTCACGGCGGGGGAGCGCCCGGACCATTTGGTGCTCATGCTCGACACCCATGCCGACAACGAGGGCTCCATGCGTCCGGAAATTTTGCTTTCTGCTGCTGATGTTTTGTTGCAGGGCTTGACCCCGGGCGTGGATGCACCTATTGTTTCCACCGGTATGCAAGACCTCGTGACCATCTGCTCCTACGATGTCGAGCGTCAGAATCAAGCATGCGAGGACGACGAGGGCCGACTCGTCAGCCCCATACCTGTGCGAACTTGTGGATTTGCTCCACATACTCGTTGACGGGGTTATTTTCGCCTGCTACTATATTCGGCTGTTGCACTAACTGATGCATGAAGGGCAAGTAAACATGTACGCAATCGTTAACACGGGCGGCAAGCAGTACAAGGTCGCCACCGACGATGTCATCACCGTCGAGAAGATCGAGGGCAATGAGGGCGACAAGGTCACCCTGCCGGTTATCTTCCTCAACGATGGTAAGAAGATCGTCACCGATCCCGACAAGCTGGCCAAGGCCAAGGTTACCGCTCAGATCGTTGAGCAGTTCAAGGGCGAGAAGCAGCTGGTCTTCAAGTTCCACAAGCGTAAGCGCTATCGTCGTCTGAAGGGTCACCGTCAGCAGCTCACCAAGCTGAAGATCGTGAAGGTCCAGGCTACCTCCCGCGCCAAGAAGGCTGTCAAGGCAGAGGCTGAGGCTGTTGCCGAGGCTCCCGTCGCCGAGTAGATTACACTCGTAACGAAAGAGTAGGTATACACAATGGCACACAAAAAAGGACTCGGTTCCTCCCGTAATGGCCGTGACTCCCGCGGTCAGCGCCTTGGCACGAAGCGCTATGCCGGCCAGACGGTAACCACGGGCACGATTCTCGTCCGTCAGCACGGCACGCACATCCACCCGGGTGAGAACGTTGGCCGTGGTAAGGACGACACGCTGTTCGCGCTGGTCGACGGTACCGTTGAGTTCCACAAGGGTATCAAGCACAGGGTCAGCGTACGCCCGCTCGCGAACGCGTAATTCACCCTTCATAGAGCACATATGTGGGAGGCACTTGAGTTTTAGGATTCAAGGGTCTCCCTCTTTTTGTAGGAGGCGATTCTGTTGTCACAGTTCACCGATATCAGCCGCATTAACGTGTGCGGCGGCGACGGCGGAGCCGGATGCATGTCGTTTAGGCGCGAGGCATTTGTCCCCAAGGGCGGCCCCGATGGCGGCGACGGCGGTCGTGGCGGCAATGTCGTCATCCAGGCCGATGCTCAGCTGTCTTCGCTGATCGATTACCGCTTTAAGCATCACTTCCGCGCCGAGCGCGGCACGCACGGGCAGGGTGCCCGTCGTAACGGTAAGAGCGGCGAGGACCTGATTCTCAAGGTCCCTATGGGTACCGTGGTGCGCGAGCTCGATCCCGAGACGCAGACCCCGATGTTCGATATTGCCGACCTCGTTCACGATGGCGAGCGCGTTGTCGTGGCGCCCGGCGGTGCCGGCGGCCTGGGCAACACGCACTTTGTGACGTCGGTGCGCCGCGCGCCCGCGTTCGCTCAGCTGGGCGAGCCGGCCGAGGAACACTGGATCGAGCTCGAGATGAAGCTTATGGCCGATGCCGCGCTCGTGGGCTTCCCCTCGGTGGGTAAGTCATCGCTCATCGCGCGCATGAGTGCCGCCCGTCCCAAGATTGCCGACTACCCGTTTACCACGCTCGTACCGAACCTCGGCATGGTGCGTGCCGGCGAATATTCTTACGTCGTTGCCGACGTTCCCGGTCTCATCGAGGGTGCGAGCGAGGGCAAGGGCCTGGGCCATCAGTTCCTGCGCCACATCGAGCGCACGGCACTCATCATGCACGTCGTCGACATGACGGGTGGTTTTGAGGATCGCGATCCGGTTGAGGACTATCGCATCATCAACCGCGAGCTCGAGCAGTATGGCGCCGAGCTTTCGGAGCGTCCGCAGGTCGTCGTTGCCAACAAGTGCGACGCGCCGGGCACGGCCGACAAGATTGCCGACCTTAAGCGCGCAGCGCTCGACGATGGACATATGTTCTTTGCCGTGTCTGCCGTGACGGGCGCCGGCCTCAATACGCTGATGCTTGCCGTGGGCGAGCAGGTGGCTAAGCTGCGCGCCGAGTTGGCTGTCTCGGATGAGCCGGTCGTTCTGCGCGACGATGAGTGGGAGCGCCGTCGCCTGCAGCGTGAGAAGCGTTTCCGCATTGTCCAGGAAGAGCCCGGTGCCTTCCGCGTGGTCGGTCGTGCCATTGAGCGTATGGTCATCCAGACCGACTGGGAAAACGAGGAAGCCGTCATTTACCTGCAGCATAAGTTTGCGCGTATGGGTGTTGACGACGCGCTCGAGAAGGCCGGTTGCCGTGCGGGCGACGAGGTCCGCATTTGTCAGCGCGCCTTTGACTTTGAGGGCGCTGAGGACTTCTCGGAGTACGAAGAGCTCGAGGATGCTGGCGAGGACGTTGCCGTTGAAGCCATTGACGTGGCCGATGCTGCGGATGAGAGAGTCGAGGTTGTCGATGCGGCGGATGCCGCGGGCGATGCCGAGACCTCGGAGGGCGAGTAAGCCATGTCGCTGCGCGGTGGAATCGGTCTGCCCGAGCTTACTCTAGAGGACGGGCAGGAGTTTAGGCTCGGCATTATGGGTGGCACCTTTGATCCCATCCATTACGGGCACCTGGTGACCGCCGAGCAGGCGCGCGAGTCGCTCGACTTGGACGCTGTGCTCTTTATGCCGGCGGGCTCTCCTGCCTTTAAGCTTGACAAGCCGGTGACGCCTGCCGAGGACCGTTATGCCATGACGGTCCTCGCCACCGCCGCGAACCCGGCCTTTTTGGCGAGCCGGTTCGAGATCGACCGTCCGGGCGTAACCTATACGGCCGATACGCTTCATGCCCTTCGCGACTTTTACCCGCCGCAGGTAAAGCTCTACTTTATTACGGGCGCCGACGCGATTATCGATATCGTGACCTGGCATGATGCCGAACGAATCGCTGAGCTTGCTACCTTTATTGCGGCGACGCGACCGGGCTTTGATATCGATACGGCGCGTGCCCGAATCAAAGAGTCGGGGCTGCCGTTCGACGTGCGCTATATTCAGATTCCGGCGCTGGCGATCAGCTCGACGAACATTCGTAAGCGAGTTGCCCGCGGCATGAGCGTGCGCTATCTTACGAGCGAGTCCGTGCTCGGCTACATTCGCAAACGCAGGCTATATGCCGATTTGGGCCAAGAAGATTTTGAGTGATGGGGGTCTACGTTGTCGGTAGAGGATCAGTTTGAGGGCGATGAGCGCGCGCTGCTCAAGCGCATTCGAGAGCTGCTCGATGTTCGCATGAAGGATAAGCGCAAGCGCTATGTGCATTCGCTGGGTGTTGCCGAGACCGCACTTCATCTGGCCGAGGTCTACGGCGTTGACCGCTTTGATGCCGCTGCCGCCGGCCTGATCCATGACTGGGACAAAGTGCTCTCCGACGACGAGCTGGTCACGCGCGCTCTGCATTACGGCATTAAGATTGCCGGCTCTCCGTCTGCCGCGACGCCGCTTTTGCATGGCCCTGTTGCCGCCTATGAGCTTCCGCAGCTTTTCCCCGAACTGTCGCCGGCCGTTTTCCAGGCTGTCGACCGTCACACCGTGGGCGCCTGCGACATGACGCCGCTCGATATGGTGGTCTTTGTGGCCGATGCCATCGAGCCCAACCGCCACGGCGACTATGCCCATGCGCTGCGCAAGATGGTGGGGGAGTCGACGCTCGACGAGTTGTTCTTCTCCTGTTTTGCGCAGGGTCTGGTCTACGTGATCCAGTCCGGGCGCTATCTTTATCCCACGGCTATTTCGATTTACAACCATTACGCCCAGCTACGCTAGCTCGGGCTGTCTAGAAAGAGGTATTCCATGGCCGACGAGACCATGACCGACGAGCAGATTCTTGAACGTGTGGAGCACAAGAGCTTCGTTGCCACGTCCGACCGCACCGCTGCCTCGCTGTCCGCGAGCGGTGTCGCCGCCGAGGATGTCGCCCGCGCCGCCGCGCAGGCCGCCTACGACAAGAAGGGCGAGGACGTTCAGGTGCTCGACCTGACCGAGCTTTCCGACGTATGCGACTACTTTGTGCTTGCCACCGGTACCAACAACCGCCAGGTCGATTCTATCGTCGACGAGATCGAGGAAAAGGTCGCCGAGGCTTGCGGCGAGCACCCGTTTTCCATCGAGGGTCGCGAGCAGAAGACCTGGATGCTCATGGACTACGGCTCGGTTGTCGTCCACGTCTTTACTCCCGAAGCCCGCGACTTCTACCGCCTCGAGAAACTCTGGGGCGACGCTCCCCAGCTTCCCCTCAACCTCCTCTAGGACCTTATTTAGGCTGGGGCTCTCTAGAGCTTCCCTCTACCGTTCGCCGGGCAGTTGCGGTTTTCCGCACCTGCCCGGCTTTCTTTTTGCCCAAAGGCGGTTAATCGTTGAAACGGGATTGGCGGCCGAAGGAAAGGGCGGTGTCGCCGAATTTGTCTCGGACGGCGTCGATGGCGACGGAGAGGTCGCGGCGGTCGCTGGATTGGGCTCCGCGGTCATCGATCTCGCAGAACAGGTCAGTCTGGATGCCGCCTTGGTGGTCGAAGTCGCTCATGCCGATGCCCGCTAAGCGAACGTGCATGCCTTCCTGCCAGATGCTGTCGAGCAGTTCGAGTGCAACCGCCACGAAGATGTTCTCATCGTCGGTCGGATGAGGCAGCCGGCGCTGTGCCGTACGCCCGCTGCCATACGAATACTTAAGCTTGAGCGTTACCGTGGCACCCGTCAGCCCCTGACGGCGCAGACGGCGTCCCACTGACTCTCCTAACAGCGCAATCGCCGCCTCAATATCCCCGCGCTCAGTCAAATCTTTCGCAAAGGTGCGTTCATTGCTGACCGACTTGACCTCGCGCTCTTCATCGAAGCTCGTGACTTCGGAGATTTCGAGTCCCAGCGCACGCTGGCGCATGCGTTCGCCGTTGACGCCAAAAATAGAGGCCAAGGTGGATTCCGATGCACGTGATAGCTCGCCGAGGGTGTAGATGCGCATGCGGCGCAGTCGTTCCTCGGCTGAGCGTCCGATGCCGCTCATGGTAGATACTGGCAGCGCGGCCAAAAAGCGCTGCTCGGTTCCGGGGCGCACGATGGTCAGCCCAAACGGCTTATCCCGCTCGCTTGCGATCTTTGCGACCGTCTTGTTGCAGCCCACGCCAATGGAACAGGTCACTCCCAGCCCTGCCACGCGGTCGCTTATACGCCGCGCAACCAGCAGCGGGTCTTCGGGCGCAAAGCGACCCGGTGTGATATCGATAAAGGCTTCGTCGATGGATACGCGCTCAACACGCGGGGTCTCGTCGGCGAGAATCGCCATGACCTGCGCGCTCACCTCGCGGTAGCGATCAAAGTGCCCGTGCGTCCAAATGGCTTGCGGGCACAAGCGCCGCGCCTCGGCCGAGGCCATGGCGGAGTGCACGCCAAAGCGACGCGCCTCATACGAACACGTGGACACGACGCCACGCGAATCGGCGTCTCCGCCCACGATGAGCGGCTTTCCTCGCCATTCGGGATGATCGAGCATTTCCACGCTCGCAAAAAACGCATCGAGGTCCATCAGGCCCACCGCCGGACCCGTCCAGGGAGGCGGCGTGACGCCCATGGCATCCTCATAACCGTATGTATGTTCGCGTCTTTCCATGTCATGAGTATACCGCGCAGCTCATGTGGGGTGCGTGTATGTGCTTGCAAATCCCGAATTCTTGTCTAAGATATGGATTTGCCCTCGACTACACCGAAGAAGTTGGTCTCACGGACTTCACCTGCCCGCGTCGATGGCGTATTATGTTCAACTGTTTGTTTGTAGTTGCAGCCTAAAGCTGCTTGGTTGGAGGAGTTTCCTTTGGCAGTCAAGATTCGCCTTGCTCGTCACGGCGCTAAGAAGCGTCCGTACTACCGTGTCGTCGTCG
>OMAE01000674.1_pt1 | contig 12212 bp, 10 predicted proteins | sample 1673701 | NCBI WGS metagenome assembly OMAE01 (sample SAMEA103958123, study PRJEB25191) | human gut metagenome | reverse complement strand
ACGCCGCCGCCCGCCATCGAGCAGAGTTTTACACCTAATTGGGGATAAAACAGCTGATGGCAGGCGGCGGGGTGGCGCTGATTGGCACTACCCTTGTTCCGCTGCTGTCCGGTCTGTTCGGATGAACAAAGCACCATCTTTCACCCGCTTCCGGAGGATAACGGAAGCGGGTTCTTCAGGAGGGATGTCCTTTGAATTTCATCTGGGATAAAATCACGGAATGGCTGAAAGGGCTGCTGGTCAGCGGCATCATCAGCAACCTGTCTGGTCTGTTTGATGCCATCAACACCCGCGTGGGCGAGGCGGCGGCGGTCGTCGGCACAACGCCGCAGGCATGGCACGGCGGCATCTTCCAGATGATTCGCAGCCTGTCGGAAAACGTCGTTGTGCCGATTGCAGGCATTATTCTGACCTTCATCATGTGCTTAGAACTGATACAGATGCTTATTGACCGAAACAGCCTGCATGACTTTGACACCTTCCTTTTCTTCAAGTGGATTTTCAAGACCTTCGCCGCAGTGCTGATTGTCACCAACACATGGAATATCGTGATGGCGGTTTTCGATGTTGCGCAGAACGTCGTCAGTCAGGCATCGGGCATCATCATCGGCGATACCGCGCTGGATGCTGCCGCGCTGCTTGGAGACATGGAGCAGGCGCTGATGGCAATGGAAATCGGCCCGCTGTTCGGGCTGTGGTTTCAGTCCTCGCTGATGGGCATCTTGGCGTGGGTGCTGAGCATCTGCATCTTCATCGTCATATATGGGCGTATGATTGAGATTTATATGGTCACATCCATTGCGCCGATTCCGATGGCGACGATGGTAAATCGGGAATGGGGGCAGATGGGCAGCAACTATCTGCGGTCGCTCTTTGCGCTGGGCTTTCAGGCCTTCCTCATCATGGTCTGCGTCGCGATTTATGCGGTACTCGTGCAGGGTATCAGCGTCGACAGCGACATCGGCACCGCCTTGTGGACGTGCATCGGCTACACGGTGCTGCTGTGCTTCACGCTCTTCAAAACCAGCAGCGTCGCGAAGTCCGTGTTCAATGCCCGCTGACCGCTCATCCCAAAACAGTAGCAGAGGTTTCTGGGAACAGCTTATCCACATGGCATCCACAAGCAATCCACAAGAAATCCACAGACACTGCAAAGACTGTGGAAAACAGCGGCGCAGGAAGCAAAACCTATGCGCCGCAGGAAGGAGCAATAGGCAATGGCATATGTCTCGATTCCTAAGGACTTGTCGCGCGTCAAGTCCAAGTTTCTTTTCAACCTGACGAAGCGTCAGGTCGTCTGTTTCGGGCTGGGGGCGCTGACAGGCGTTCCCGCCTTCTTTCTGGCGAAGGATGCGCTGGGTGTCAGCCCTTCGGTGCTGCTCATGATGCTGCTTATGCTGCCGTTTTTTTTGCTGGCGATGTTTGAACGGCATGGGCAGCCGCTGGAAGTGCTGATTCGGCATTTCATTCAGGCGCGATTCGTGCGTCCGCGCATCCGCGTCTGGCAGAACGACAATTTCTATCAAACGATTGACCGGAGTATCCGCAATCAGCAGGAGGTGCAGAAGATTCTTCGTGGCAAACAAAGAAAAAATCAAGCTGACAAGGGCTGAGAAACGGCAGCTGCAGGCACTCATGCGCAGCCGTCAGCAGCGGAAGAAACCGCCGCATTCCGTGCAGGAGACGATTCCGTATGAGCGCATGTGGCCGGATGGCATCTGCCGCGTCAGCCCAAGTTACTACACTAAGACTGTGCAGTTCTGGGACATCAACTATCAGCTGGCGCAGAACGAAGATAAAAGCGCCATCTTCGAGGGCTGGTGCGACTTCCTGAACGCCTTTGACAGCAGCGTGCACTTGCAGCTCTCGTTTCTGAACCTGACAGCGAATGCGGATGCCGTTGAGCAGCGCATTCTGCTTCCCGACAAGGCGGACGGCTTCGACGCAATCCGCCGCGAATACACGGAAATGCTGCAAAATCAGCTTGCCAAGGGAAGCAACGGGCTGAGCAAACGAAAGTACCTGACTTTCGGCGTGGAATCGGAAAACTACCGGACGGCAAAGCCGCGTCTGGAACGCATTGAGACGGATTTGCTCAATCACTTCAAGCGCCTCGGTGCGGCAGCTGCTCCATTGGATGGCAGAGAACGCTTGAAGCTGATGTACGACATGTTTCATCTGGATGCGCAGACACCGTTCCTGTTCGACTGGAAATGGCTTGCGCCCACCGGACTGCGCACGAAGGACTTTATCGTTCCCTCTTCCTTCAAATTCGGGGAGCGGCAGCGTTTCGGCATGGGCAGCAAAGTGAGCGCGGTCAGCTTCTTCTCCATTCTTGCGTCCGAACTCAATGACCGCTGTCTGGCGGAGTTTCTCGCAATGGATTCCTCCCTTGTGGTGAGCTTTCACTTGCAGGCGATTGACCAGACTGCAGCCATCAAGGACATTAAGCATAAGCTCACGGCGCTGGATCAAATGAAGATTGATGAGCAGAAAAAAGCCGTCCGCGCCGGATATGACATGGAAATTCTGCCGTCTGATTTGGCTGCTTACGGCGGCGAAGCAAAAAAGCTGCTGGAAGAATTGCAGAACCGCAACGAGCGCTTCTTCTTGGCGACACTGCTGGTGATGAACACGGCGGACAACCACCATCAGCTGGATTTGAACGTGAAGCAGGCGCAGAGCATTGCCTTGCAGCACAACTGTCAGCTGATTCCGCTGGACTACCAGCAGGAGGCTGGCATGGTGTCCTGCCTGCCGCTGGGCGAGAACCAAATCCAGATTCAGCGCGGACTCACCACTTCGGCGGCGGCGGTCTTTATGCCGTTTACGACGCAGGAATTGTGTCAAAACGGTGCAGAAGCGCTGTACTACGGCTTAAATGCACTGTCCAACAACATGATTATGGTGGATCGGAAGCAGCTGAAAAATCCCAACGGGCTGATTCTGGGTACACCCGGTTCAGGCAAATCCTTCTCCGCCAAGCGCGAAATGAGCAATGTCATGCTGGTCACGGACGATGATGTCATCATCTGCGACCCCGAAGGTGAATATGCACCGCTTGTTGCGCAGTTCGGCGGTCAGGTCATTCAAATTTCGCCGACCAGCAGCAATTACATCAATCCGATGGAAATCAATCTGAATTACAGCGACGATGACAACCCGCTGTCGCTGAAATCGGATTTCATTCTGTCCTTGTGCGAGCTGATTGTCGGCGGGCGGGACGGTTTGCAGCCCATTGAGAAAACGGTGATTGACCGTGCTGTCCACATTGTGTATCAGCCGTACCTGAATGACCCGCAGCCGGAGAACGTGCCGATTCTGGAAGATTTGTACAACGCGCTTCGTCAGCAGACGGAGAAGGAAGCGCAGACGCTGGCAACGGCGCTTGAAATCTATGTGACGGGCTCGCTGAATGTGTTCAACCACCGCACGAATGTGGATGTCAACAGCCGCATGGTCTGCTATGACATCAAGGAGCTGGGAAAGCAGCTGAAAAAACTCGGTATGCTGATTGTGCAGGATCAGGTCTGGGGGCGCGTGACGGCAAACCGCAGTGAAGGCAAGTCCACCCGGTATTACATGGATGAGTTTCATCTGCTGCTTCGCGAGGAGCAGACCGCTGCTTATTCCGTTGAAATCTGGAAGCGATTCCGCAAGTGGGGCGGTATCCCGACGGGCATTACGCAGAACGTCAAGGATTTGCTGGCCAGTCAGGAAGTCGAGAACATTCTGGAAAACTCCGACTTCATCTGCATGTTGAATCAGGCATCCGGCGACCGGGAGATTCTGGCGAAGAAGTTAGGCATTTCGCCGTATCAGCTTTCCTACGTCACGCAGAGCGGCGAGGGCGAAGGGCTGCTGTTCTACGGCAATGTGATTCTTCCATTTCAGGATCACTTCCCGAAGAATACCCTGCTGTACAAGGTGATGACCACCAAACTGTCGGACAAGGCAGTGCAGAATGAATATTAAACACAGGAGGTGCATTCCATGACATATGGTTTGGTGCTGGGCAGCTGCATTTTCTGCACCGTGCTGACGCTGGCAGTGTACGCACTGCTGCGCGCGGCAGCGGAAGCAGACCGCGGGAGCGAGGAAGCGTATCAGCGGATGCAGCATAAGGAAGGGAGACACTGATGGAAAAGAGGCGCAATCGCGGCGCATCCCGCTTGCAGTTCAGCAAGGACGAGCAGACGAAGGCAGTACGCGCCGGTCAGCCTAAAAGCAGTCATTTGCCGCTGCTTCACCAAGGTATTCATGCAGCCCATGCCCAACTCCATCATCAGGCGGCAGAAGCCAATGAAGATGAGAACAGCGCTGTGCAAGCCGCGCTGACAGCAGACGACATGCAGGAAGAAGCGTTCCGGGCGGCGGCGCACGCGGGGAAAGCCCCCAAGCGGCACAATGCCCGCTGGCAGCAGAAACGCGCCATCCGGCAGGAATATGCAGCCGCAAAATCTTCCCGCAGTCCAGCAAATCGCACTGCCCCCGCACCGAAGGCGGCAGCAAATGCAGTTCCCAAAGCCGAAAACATCAAGAAAAGGCTGCGCCAGACGTTTGCCCGCCATCCGACGGCTTGGGCGGTGCTTGCGCTGGCGGCGCTGCTCCTTGCGGTGATGAGCAGCCTGCAATCCTGTACGCCGCTGGCGCAGTCGGTGCTGGAATCCATCGTGATTGGCACTTATCCGGCGGAGGAAGCGGACGTAAAAGCGGCGGAAAGCGCGTATGCCGGCATGGAAAGGCAGCTCAAAGAGGAAATGAGCAACTATGCCCGCCATCATCCGGAATATGATGAAGTGCAGGTGGATGCAGACGAAATTTGGCACGATCCCTATGTGCTGATTGCCATCATCTCCGCCTGCTTCGATGGACAGGACTGGACGCTGGAAACCGCTATGCCGGTGCTGGACAAATACTTCAAGCTCCAGTACATCGTGACAGAATCCGTAACGAAAGAAACACGATACCGCATGGAAACCGAGCAGCGCTACAACCCGGAAACAGAACGCTTGGAGATGGTGACGGTTCGCGTGCCGTATGCTTATACAGTCTGTCATGTGCGGCTGGAAAACAGGAATCTGTCGCACCTGCCCGTTGTCAGCATGAGCCATCACACGATGGGCATGTACGCGCTGTACATGGCAACGCACGGCAACATGGAGGGCATTTTCCACGGCAATCCCTACGCTGTCCCGCTCAAAGACCCCATGCTGTACGACATTCCCGACGAGACGCTCGCAAGCAGCCCGACTTTCGCCGCACTCATGGCGGAGGCGGAAAAATATATCGGCTATCCGTATGTCTGGGGCGGTGCATCGCCCGAAACCAGTTTTGACTGTTCGGGCTTTGTCAGCTATGTATTCACCAATTCCGGCGTATACAATACGGGCAGGCTGGGCGCAAAGGGACTGCGGAGCTTATGCCGGAACGTTCCGGCGGCACAGGCAGAACCGGGCGACGTGGTGTTCTTTGAAGGCACGATGGGCGACGGCGTGGATGGCATTACGCACTGCGGCATTTATGTCGGCAATGGCATGATGATTCACAGCGGAAGTCCCATTGGCTACGCGAATTTGAACGATGCTTACTGGAAAAGCCACTTTCATTCGTTCGGGCGGATGCCCGGTCTGTAATTTTCGGGGAGTCCAGCGCATGGACTCCCTTTTTCCTACCCAATTTTGATCCACATTTGAAAGGAGAACAATATGCAGAGAAACATGAACCGTTCGATTCCCGCTGAAGAAGCAATGGATATTGCCAAGCAGGTGCTGCTTGCGATGTTGATGCTGATTCTGCTGTCCGTGCTGATTCCGGCGCGGGCAGAAGAAGCAGTATCCCCGATGATTGTCAGTGAGACGGCGAACAGTCCGGAATATCCTGCGCTGGAAGCGGATATTCCCGTCATCACCTCGGAGGGAAAAAGCAATGTGAAAATCGCCGGGGTCAAGTCGAAAAACAAGCTGGTGCGCTACACCATCCCGGAAACGCTGCTCCGGGCAGACGAAAACTTTCTGGCGCTGATGGTGGAAGCGGAAAAGTACATCGGCTATCCGTATGTATACGGCGGCAGCAAGCCGTCCACCGGGTTTGACTGCTCCGGCTTTGTGTGCTGGGTATTCCGCCAGTCGGGGGTCTATGATACCGGTCGGCTGGGTGCAAAAGGGCTGTATTCGCTCTGCACGGATGTCAGCCGGGACGAGGCGCGCCCCGGCGACTTGGTATTCTTCACGAAAACGATGGGTGCAGACGTGAAGGGCATCACCCATGTGGGCATTTATGTCGGCAATAACATGATGCTTCACGCGGGCGACCCGGTTGGCTTTGCGGATTTGCAGAGCGACAAATGGGCGAAGAAAATCTATGCCTTTGGCAGACTGCCCGTCCAGCAGGGAGCGCAGGCGGATGAGTGAACCCAAGAAACGCTATCCCGCAGACCGCATCAAGCTCCATGCATTGCTGGAACGGAAAGAAAACGAGCTGTGCCGATTAACCGAAGAGGTCAATCAGCTGCGTGCGCGCGTGAAAGAAGCAGACCGCACCGCCATCAATGCCACCTGCGAGCTGTATGCGCTGACGCCGGAAATGCTCTCGACCTTCCTCCGCGCGAAATTCGGCACGCAGGACAATGCCCCTGAAATCCCCGCTGCACCCCAATTGCCCGAAGGAGAAAATGAATGAAGCGAAAATTGAAACAATGGACAGCTGTCCTCTGCCTGCTGATGCTGCTGGCGGCGAGCCTGCATCTTGCGCGGGCGGAAAGCGCGCCGGCGCAGGAAGAATGCGCCCCGTACCGCATTGTGCTGACAGCCCCCGGCGGCTGGAACCGCAGCAACAGCGCCATCATCACGGTGAGCGTGAAGGATGAGCAGAATCTTGGCTGGTACCAAATGGCGTACCGGATGAACGACGGCGACTGGACGGACTGCGAGCAGCTGTTTGACAAGGGCAAGGCGGAAATCGTGGTGCATGAGAACGGCACGTTTACCTTTCGCATCACCGACCCGCACGGACACACGTTTGAAGAAAGCACCCGCGTCGCTGTCATTGACCGAAGCGCACCGACCGTGAAAGCAAGCATCACCGGGACGACCTTGCAGGTAGAAGTGCAGGACGACCTCTCCGGCGTGGCAGGTGTGCAGGTCAACAGCATGCTTTTCACCGAGCAGCAGGCAGGGAGCATCATCCGGATTGCGCTGGATGATACGCTGGCGCGGTACGACACGCTGTCCATCCGCGCTTTCGACTATGCCGGGAACTTCTCCGAGCCTGTGCTGCTCAATAATCCCTGCTACGAAGATAATTCGCGGGTGACGGCTGCACCGACCAATTCGCCGAAACCGACAAGGCAGCCCAATTCTACGGAGAAAATCACCATCCAGCCGACGGCAACGAAGCGTCCGAACGGGCTGGGCGGCTCGCTGATTTACGTTAGCGAAGAAACTGCGCCGACAGCAGCGCCGACACAAGCGCCGTCCCCGACACCAGTCATTCAGTACGTTCCTATCGGGCCGGGAATGCCCTACAAGGCGGACGGCAATGCCCATACGCTGGATGTGCTGTACAGCGCTGCGACCAACAAACAGTTTATCACCCTGCAAAGCAAAAACGGCAGCACCTTCTACCTCGTTATCGACTACGACAAGCCCATTGACGAAGCTGCGGAAATGTACGAGACATACTTCCTCAATCTGGTGGATGAGCGCGATTTGCTGGCGCTGCTGTCCGACGAAGAGAAGGAGGAACTGCCGACCCCGTCGCCCGAAATCATCTATGTAACGCCTGTCCCTACGACCGTACCAATGCCAACTGCCGTGCCAGCTGTGCCGGAAAAGGCGGGCAGCCCCGATCGAATGACGGCAGTGCTTGCGCTGGGCGCTATCCTGCTGCTGGGCGGCGCGGGCGCTTTTGTGCTGGTGAAGTACCGCCAAACCAGCGCGCGGCATCGGGCAGACAACGATTTTATGCTGGATGACGACGACGAAAGTGCTGAATAAGGAGGAGCCGCATGGAGTTGTATATCGCAGAAAAGCCCAGCGTGGGGCGCACCATTGCCAGCGCCATCGGCGCAAACGAGCGAAGAGACGGCTATTGGGAGGGAAACGGCAGGATGGTCAGCTGGTGCATCGGGCATCTGGTGGCGCTGGCGATGCCGGAAGCGTACCGCAGCGATTATCAGCGCTGGCGTTACAGCGATTTGCCCATTCTGCCCGAAAAGTGGCAGTACACCGTCGTCGCGGAGACGAAAAAGCAGTTTGACCTTCTTCGCCGCCTGATGAATGACAGCCGCGTGACGAGCCTTGTCTGCGCGACCGATGCAGGACGCGAAGGCGAGCTGATTTTCCGGCTGGTCTATGCAATGGCAGACTGCCGAAAAGAGGTGCGCCGCCTCTGGATTTCCTCAACAGAAGAAAGCGCGATTCGCCAAGCCATTTGCCGGATGAAGCCCATGCGCGACTATGACAATCTGTATCGGGCAGCGCTGTGCCGCGCACAGGCGGATTGGCTGATTGGCATCAACGCCACGCGCCTGTATTCGCTGCTGTATGGGCGGCCGCTTCCGACGGGGCGCGTCATGAGCCCGGCGCTGGCGATGCTGGTGCAGCGGGAAGCGGCGATTGCTGACTTTCACCCCACGCCGTTCTTTGCCGTAAAGCTCGAAACTGACCCGCTTGCCGCAAAGTCGGAACGCATGGATGACCTGACCGAAGCCCGTACCCTGCTGGAATGCTGCAACCAAGCGCCGTATGCAGTGGTGCAGAAGATTGCGCGCAGGCAGCGCAGCGAAAATCCGCCTCTGCTGTATGATTTGACCACGCTTCAGCAGGATGCCAACTGGCTGTTTGGCTTTACTGCCCAGCAGACGCTGGATTACGCCCAGAGCCTGTACGAGAAGCAGCTGCTGACCTACCCGCGCACGGACAGCCGGTATCTGACGCAGGACATGCAGGAGAAACTGCCGGAACTGGCTGCCCGCGTGTGCCGTGCGCTGCCTTTCGCATCCGCCTTGGAACTGCACCTGCATCCCGAACGGGTTGTGGATGACAGCAAAGTCAGCGACCACCCCGCCATCATCCCGACCGCCGCAATGCCTGCTCAGGCGCAGCGCATCAATGCCCTGACGACGGGCGAACGCGACTTGCTCCACCTCGTCTGCACCCGGCTGCTGTGCGCGCTGGAAGAACCTTTCGCATATGAAGAAACAACCGTCACGCTGCTGTGCGGTGCGCATGAATTTTCTGCAAAGGGCAGACGGATTATCCAGATGGGATGGAAGCACATTTGGTACACCTTCCGCGGAAGCCTTGGCGGACGGATGAACGAAGAGGAGAAGATGCAGGAAAACGTCATCTCGGCTGACCTTGCAGAAGGCACGAAACTGCCGATTCGTCGCGTATCCATTGAGGAAGGCAAGACCACCCCGCCGCCGCATCACACCGAAGGCACGCTGCTGCACGCAATGGAAACCGCCGGTGCAGCGGACATGCCCGAAAATGCGGAGCGGAAAGGTATCGGCACACCTGCCACCCGTGCTGCCATTTTGGAGAAACTGATTGAAACGAAGCTGATTGAGCGCGTCGGGGAAAAGCGGAAGAAGGTGCTTGTGCCGACGACCAAGGGAAAAGCTCTTGCCGCAGTGCTGCCGGAAAGTCTGCGTTCGCCCCTGCTGACATCTGCATGGGAGCAGCGCTTGCAGCAAATTGAACAGGGTGCGGAGAAGCACGAAGATTTCATGCGGGATATTCAGGCTTTCGTCAAAGAGCTGACGGTGAATCCGCAGCGAGTTGAACATGCGGAGACGCTGTTCCCGCCGCTCCGGGAGAAAATCGGCAGCTGCCCCAAATGCGGCGCGGCAGTCACGGAGCATCCCCAGGGGTATCTGTGCGAAAACCGTATCTGCGGATTCGCACTCTGGAAAAAGGGCGGTATCCTTGCCCATGCGGAAATACCCCTGACTGCTGCCGAAGCAAAGACGCTGCTGACAAAGGGGGCTGTCCGCAAAACCGGTTTGCACTCCACCCGGACTAACGCCCGCTATGATGCCGTGCTGCATCTTGATTTCGGCAAGGATGGCAGGGCAATCCTGCGCCCGCGTTTTGACTGATGAAAGGATGATGAAAATGAAGAAACTCATGGCGCTCCTGCTTGCGCTGCTGACCTGTTTTGCTGCTGCCTTGGCAGATACTGCCAGCGCACCGGACATGCCGCAGGGAACGCTGAATGCCGAGGTAACGCCGTTTACGCCGGGGCAGACCTATGCGGTGTATTCCGCGCCGGACAGCAGAAGCATCCGCGGTGCGAAAGGACGCGCGCGGGTCAGCACCAACGGCTGGATTCAGGTCTTCGGCACGGAAGGCGACTGGCTGCTGGTGCAGTATGCCATCACCCCGGAGCACTGCCGCATCGGGTATATTGACAGGAACGCACTGCCCCAAGATGCTGCTGCTCCCGCGCTGACGCTGGAAGCCGTACCCGCCATCGTCAGCTATGATGTTTCCGTAACGGATGACCCGCTGATGAGCCAGACGCCGCTGACCCGCCTGACGGAAAACACCAGCGTAACGGCGCTTGCGAGCATGGGCGACTGGACGTACATCGAAGCGGGTACGGGCAAGAGCCGCTTCCGCGGGTTCGTCCCCACCGAGTGTCTGCTGGGGACAGTCACCGACACCCGCGAGGCGAACCGCGCCATCCTCGGCAGCTGGAAGCTGTACGCGGGCAGCTCCGTGGCTGCGGAACAGATGACCTTCCTTGCGGATGGCAGCATGACGGGCTGCGCAGTGCTGGCAGACGGGACGCGCGCTGATTTCTGCGGCACATGGGAGATTCAGGAATACGATACCCGCCGCGAACGCTACTGGAACGAGTCGGAGTTTGAACTGACGCTTTCGCACGGCAGTGTTACGGAACAGTATGGGCTGCGGATTTGCCGCCAGATGACGGCGGATGGCGGATATAAGTACGCACTGATTCTCTCCGACGGCACAAAGGAAAGCAGCATGGTACTGGAATAACGGAGGTGCGATTTCTCCCAAACGACAGCCGCCCTCCCGATTTTTCCGGAAGGGCGGCTGGGGTCAGTTCCATTCAGGCTGCGTCAAAAAGTCGCGGATGTTTCGGTGCTTGATGCCGTCGCGGCTCATGTCAAGCTCGTCCATCGACACCACATATTTGGGGAAGTTGTCCGGCACGGAAGCGTAAACGCCAAATTCCCGCTGAATCGTCTCTTCGGAAGCCAGCAGATAGCATACCTGCACATAGAGCTTTTCGTGCTGCTTCTGCCCGACGAAATCAATCTCCCGGCTGCCGATTTTACCGACGGTGACGGTGTAGCCGCGGCGCAGCAGCTCCATGTAGACGATGTTTTCAAGAATGAGGTTGATGTCCTTCATGTTCCCGCCGAACACCGCTTCCCGCAAGCCGTGGTCTGCCATATAGTATTTCTCGTTCGTCGCGAGAATCTGCTTGCCTTGCAAATCCTCCCGATTGACCTGATAAAACAGGTACGCTTCGGTGCAGTATTTGATGTAATTCAGCACCGTTTCGGGCGCAACCGTGCGGTGTTCGCTTTTCAGAAACTTCGCAATGGATGTGGATGCGAACGTTGTGCCGATATTGCCGATGACATACGCCACAATGCGGGCAAGCAAATCCACATCGCGGATTTTGTTGCGCCTGACCACATCGTTGAGGACGACCGAATTGTAGATGTCATGCAGATACTGCCTGCATGGTTCGGGCGCATAGCGGAGATTGGCAAGGTAGGGCATCCCGCCCAGCGTCAGGTACTGCTGAAAAGCTGCCGCGTCTGATGCACCGGGTTCAACCGTTCGGTAGAGTTCGAGAAATTCAGCAAAAGAGAAGGGGTAAATGGTAAATTCCACATAGCGCCCGCCCAGCACGGTCGCCAGTTCGCCGGACAGCAGCTTGGCGTTGGAGCCGGTGATGTAAATGTCGCAGTCCAGCTCAATGCGGAAGGAGTTAATGGCTTTTTCCCACTGCGCAACTTCCTGAATCTCGTCAAAAAACAGGTAGACTTTGCCCTCAATGGCAGCGACCCGTTTCAGCACCTCTTCGTGCAGCGCCTGTGCCGTGCAGAGGTGCACATTGCTCATGACCTCGAAGTTAAACGAAATCATCTGCACATCCTGAACGCCTGACGCTTTCAGCTCATCCTTAATGAGATTCAGCATGACGGACTTTCCGCAGCG
>OMAE01000673.1_pt1 | contig 12220 bp, 6 predicted proteins | sample 1673701 | NCBI WGS metagenome assembly OMAE01 (sample SAMEA103958123, study PRJEB25191) | human gut metagenome | reverse complement strand
GACCGCGGACAACACGCTCTACGACGTGGAGAAGAACGTCGCCGAGAAGCCGACCGCGGCGTGGACGGCGAAGGGAACGTATGTCGGCACCTACCATGTCGGCATCAAAGCGGCCGACTTTAAGAACACCAGCGGCAACTTCACGAACGTCGAGTTCGTGATCGTGGACGGCGATCTGGTCATCACCCCGGCGAGCGTCGCCGTTGTGAAGATCGAGGGCCACACGAAGACCGTCACCTACAACGGCAAGGAACAGACCGTCGAGGGCTACACCGTCACGAGCAACCCGGCGAACGCGACCGTGACGCTCGTCGGCGAGGCCAGCGCTTCCGGCACGGACGCCGGCACCTACCCGATGGGTCTCTCCGCCGCCGACTTCACCGCGACTTCCCCGAACTATAATAACGTCACCATCGAAGTGACGGACGGCTGGCTGGAGATCGATCCGATCACCGATAAGGTCACCGTCACCGTCACCGAGAAGTCCGGCTCCGCCGTGTATAACGGACAGGAGCACTCCGTCACCGGCTACGAGACCATGACGGCCAACAACGCGCTCTACGACGTGAAGAAGAACGTCGCCGAAACGCAGACCGCGGCGTGGACGGCGAAGGGCACGGACGTCGGCGAGTACCCGGTAGGCATCGTCTCCGGCGACTTCGCGAATACGAGCAAGAACTTTACGAACGTCGTGTTCACCGTTGCGGACGGCGCTCTCACCATCTCCCCCATCTCCGAAAAGACCATCACCGTCACCGCGGCGAGCGGCAGCAAAAAGTACGACGGAACGCCGCTCACGAACAGCGGCTTCAGCTGCACCGAAGGTGTGCTGGTGCCCGGCGACGTACTGACGGCTGTTGTTGAGGGCAGCGCCACGAACGTGGGCGACGAGGGCAAGAACGTCGTCAAGAGCTATAAGGTCATGCGCGGCGGCGCAGACGTTACGGGCAACTACACCTTTACCGACAGTGTGGACGGCAAGCTGACCATTCTGCCGCGCACCGTGACGCTCACGTCCGAGACCGCGAGCAAGGAATACGACGGCGCGCCGCTGACCCGTCCGGACGTTTCCGTCACGGGTGACGGCTTCGTCTCCGGCGAGGTGACCGGCATCACGGCCACCGGCAGCGTGACTTATGTGTCCGACGGCACGGTCGAAAATACCATCACCTATACGACGGGCGCGGCCTTCCGCGAGGAGAACTACAAGATCACCAAGAACCCCGGCCAGCTCTCCATCACGCAGAGCTCGAACGCTATCGTCATCACCACGGCGTCCGGAAGCAGAGAGTATAACGGCAAAAAGCTGCTGGACAACCAGACCACGCATACCGGAACGCTGGCGGCAGGCGACCGGCTGGTCGTGGAGTTCCCGGCCGACGCCGGTCTGACCGACGTGGGCACCAAGCGGAACGAATATAAGTCCTACCGTGTGGAGCGCATTTCGGACGGCGCGAACGTGACCGCCAACTACACCTTCGGCGAGCCCGTCATCGGCACGCTCACCGTCACGCCGGTGGCGATCGAGCTGACGGCGAACAGCGCCGCCAAGGCGTACGACGGCACGCCGCTCACCGACAGCGGCTACACCATCAGCAACGGCAGCTTCGTGGGCGAAGAGGGTCTTGCAGGCGTCACGGTCGAGGGCAGCCAGACGGCTGTCGGCAGCAGCGCCAACAAGATCACCGGCCACAAGCTGAAGAGCAACACGAAGGCCCAGAACTACAATATCACCTATGCGGACGGCACGCTGACCGTTTCGAAGAACGAGAAGGTCATCACCGTCACGGCGAACAGCCGCACCTGGGAGTATGACGGCAAGGGGCACTCCGACGGCGGCTACACCGTTCGCTACGACGGCGAAACATATACCGTGGCCGCGGGCGAGAGCCAGAAGCTGCCGACCGGAGGCCTCACGCTGACGGCGACGGTCGTCGGCACGGTAAAGAACGTTGCGGACAGCGCGAAGGACAATAATAAGATCACCGTTGTGGCCATCACGGACGCAGCGGGCAATGTCGTGAACGATCAGTTCAAGACCATCACACTCGTCCCCGGCACGCTCACCATCACCAAGCGCGGCGCGGGCGAAGAGAAGGTCATTTTGGAAGCCGCGAACAACGCCGTCGTTTATGACGGCCAGCCGCACGGCGTGTGCCTGACCGCCGACGGCAAGGTCGAGGCCGGCACGAGCTACACCATCACCTATCTGGTCGATGGTCACAGTGTGAAAACGGTCATCACCGGCAGCCGGACCGAAGTGGGCAAGTACCCCGGCATTCTGGTGCCGGACGAAAACAACACGCACATCGTGGATGGAAGCGGCAACGACGTGACCGATAACTATGAGATCACCTACAGAAACGGCGATCTCGAGATCGTCGCTCCGGGAACCGTGGTCGTGGAGATCAAGGGCATCCGCGACAGCGTGGTCTACGACGGCAGCAAGCACGAAGTGAACGGCTACACGGTCGTTAGCATCAGCAACCGCGCGTATACTAGGGCGGACTTCAGCCTCGCGGAGGGCAAGAGCGCCCATGCCGAGGGCACGAACGTCGGCGAGTATTACATGAATCTCAAGCCCGAGAGCTTCGTGAACAACAACACGCAGAACTTCACGTCGGTACAGTTTGTCATCGTGGAAGACGGTCTGCTGGAGATCACGCCGATCACGGATGAGGTCACCGTCACCATCAACGGCAATACTGCCACCGAGGTCTACAACGGCAAGGAACAGTCCGTCACCGACTACACGACAGACGTCGGTACGAAGACGATCGACGTTGCACTGAAGGATGGCGTCAAGGCAGAAGCGAAGGGCACCGACGTTGACACCTATTATATGGGTCTGACGAAGGATAGCTTCAGCGTCACCTCCAGGAACTACAGCAATATCAAGGTCGTCGTGAAGGACGGCTGGCTCAAGATCGATCCGATCGCCGATAAGGTCACCGTGACCGTCACCGAGAACTCCGCCGCCGTTACCTATGACGGCACGGAGCACTCCGTCACCGGCTACAAGTCCATGACCGCGGACAACACGCTCTACGACGTGGAGAAGAACGTCGCCGAGAAGCCGACCAAGGCGTGGACGGCGAAGGGGACCGACGCGGGCGAGTACCCGGTCGGCATCGTCTCCGGCGACTTCAGGAACACCAGCAAAAACTTCACGAACGTCGAGTTCGTGATCGTGGACGGCACGCTGAAGATCGCCCCGGCGGAGAGCATCGTCGTGAAGATCGCGGGCAACACGAAGACCGTCACTTACAACGGCGAGGAGCAGTCCGTCGAGGGCTACACCGTCACGAGCAACCCCGCCAATGCGGATGTAACGCTCGTCGGCAAGGCCGTTGCCACCGGCACGGACGCCGATACCTACCCGATGGGTCTCACCGCCGCGGACTTCACCGCGACTTCCCCGAACTATGAGACCGTCGTTATCGAAGTGAAGGACGGTTGGCTGAAGATCAATCCCGTCAGCGACAAGGTCACCGTCACCGTGACCGAGAAGTCCGATTCCGTCGTCTACGACGGGCAGGAGCACTCCGTCACCGGATACGAGACCATGGCGGCGGACAACGCGCTCTATAACACCGCGGACGTCGCCGAAACGCCGACCGAGGCGTGGACGGCGAAGGGAACGAACGCCGGCAAGTACCAGGTCGGCATCAAGTCCGGAGACTTCAAGAACACGAGCGTCAACTTCACGAACGTCGCGTTCGTGATCGTGGACGGCGAGCTGGAGATCACCCCGGTCACCGATAAGGTCACCGTCACCGTCGTGGAGAAGTCCGACAACGTCACCTATGACGCCGCGGAGCACTCCATCACGGGCTACGAGACCATGACCGCCGACAACGCTCTCTACGACATCGCCAACGTCGCCGAAACGCCGACCGCGGCGTGGACGGCGAAGGGCACGGAAGCGGGCGAGTACCCGGTGGGCATCGTTTCCGGAGACTTTAAGAACACCAGTAAAAACTTCGCGAACGTCGAGTTCGTGATCGTGGACGGCGCTCTCACCATCACGACGGACGACACCGAGGTCGTCGTCACCGTCACCGGCAATACGAAGACCGTCGTTTACGACGGCACCGAGCACTCCGTCGAGGGCTACACGGTGGACGTGAACGGCCTGCCCATCACCGTGACGCCGAAGGCCGAAACCGCGGCGAAGGCCAGCGGCACGAACGCCGGTACCTACTACATGGGTCTGACGGCGGACGACTTCACCGCGGAATCGAATAACTACAGCAACATCAGGATCGTCGTGACCGACGGCTGGCTCAAGATCGACCCGATCACCGACAAGGTCACCGTCACCATCACCGAGAACGCCGGCACCGTCGAGTATGACGGCAAGGAGCACTCCGTCACGGGCTATGCGTCCATAGTTTCCGATCATGCTCTCTACGACGTTGCGAACGTCGCCGAGACACCGACCGATGCGTGGACAGCGAAGGGCACCGACGCCGGCACCTACCCCGTCGGCATCAAGTCCGGAGACTTTAAGAACACCAGCGGCAACTTCACGAACGTGGAATTCGTGATCGTGGACGGCGAGCTCGTCATCACGCGCCGCGGCGAGAATCCGGGAAGCCCGGTAACGCTCCGCGCGGATGACAGCACCGTGATGTTCGACGGCGATTACCACGGCTATGTCGGCCACATCGCGACCAACCTTGCCGAGGGCCACAGCGTCCGCAGCGTGAAGAGCGACTTCACCGCGCGCAACGTGGGCCGCTACGAGGATAAGATCGACCTGCACGACGCCATCATCGTGGATGCCGACGGCAAGGACGTGACGCGCAACTATGTGCTCACCTACCAGCCCGGCACGCTGGAGATCACGCCGTTCGAGGGCGAGGTCGTCGTTACTGTCACCGGCAACACGGGCCTCTTCCGCTATGACGGCAAGATCCACACCGTTGAAGGGTATACCTTGGAAGCGACCGTGCCGTTCTTCACCGAGGACGACATCCGCTTCACCGGTGACGCAACCATCAGCGAAGTCCGCCCCGGCGATTATGTGATGAATCTGAAGGATGAGGAATTCTCCGCGGCGAACGATAACTTCACCAGCGTGAAGTTCGTCGTCATCGACGGCAGCATGCGCATCTATACCGTGCGCTACACCGTCGCGTGGATGTTCGACACCGACCAGATGCTCACCGGCGATTCTCCGAACCGCTACTTCACCTCCATGGCAAATTACATCGACCGCTCGGACATCTCCCTCGTGCTCCACACCGGCAACGTTGTGGCGGACGCCGGAGCGCAGAGCCAGTGGGATGTGTTCAACAACGCGATGCAGCCGCTCTACGACGATGAGGAAGTGGACGTTCTCATGATCGCCGCCGAGAAGGAAGCCGCCGACGGCAGCCTGTTCCTGCAGCAGCCCGTCCGCGAGGACTTCAAGGAGGAAGACCTCTTTGAAAACGGCAAGGGCTTCGTGCGCCGCTTCAACATCGGCGAGAAGAGCGTAATCCTCGTCGGTCTCGGCGCGGACGCCATGACCGAAGAGGGCTACAAGTGGGCGCGCGAGAAGTTCAACTCCGACAAGGACGCCTCCGGTATCCTGCTCGTGAACAACTACCTGCTCGAGGATATGAGAAAGCCCGATAAGATCGATGAGCGCGCTCTCGATCTGGAGAAGAACGTCGTCAAGGCGTGCTCCAACGTGCGCATGGTCCTCAGCAGCAGCGGCGGCTACTCCAGCCACTACGAGTTCTATTACGGCGAGCGCAAGGTGATCGCCATCAACTCGGACATCGAAGCGGCGGCCAAGGCTGGCTACTTCACGCAGCTCACCTTCAACGAGGATCTCAACATCCTCAGCGTCACCAACCTCTGCCCGTACACCTACGACTTCGTGTATAACGAGAGACAGGCGTATAAGGAGTGCTATGTGCTGAACAACGTGCTCTGAGACCTCGCGGGACGAACGCCCCGAAACCCATAAGCAGAACGATCCCCGGCGGGCATGCCCGCCGGGGATCTTCCTATGAAAAAACTTCCTGCAAGAAGAAAAGTTGTCAGCGGGAACCGTCCCCGTTGACAACTTTATTGCGTCATGCCGTGGCGGCGCTCTCCTGCACCGCGCGGAGCGTCCGGGGGCTCAGCGTGTCCGGCTCCCGGCCCGGCATGGCCGCGCCGCGCTCGATCACCTCGTCGGCGGCGTAGAGCACCTTTTCCATTTCGTGCTCCGGTGTCGGGAACATTTGGATATCGCGCCTTTCGGAAAGTAAAAGGGAGACTGCCGTGGAAGGCAGCCTCCCCGCGTTGAATTTCTCAGTCCGCAAACAGCGGCGTGGAGAGATAGCGGTCGCCGGTATCCGGCAGCAGGGCGACGATGGTCTTGCCCTTGTTCTCCGGCCGCTTCGCCAGCTCGATCGCGGCCCACACGGCGGCGCCGGAGGAAATGCCCACCAGCACGCCCTCCTTCCGGCCTACCAGACGTCCGGCGGCGAAGGCGTCCTCGTTCTCTACGGGAATGACCTCATCGTAAACCTTCGTGTCCAGCACGTCGGGGACAAAGCCGGCGCCGATGCCCTGGATCTTGTGGCTTCCGGCCACGCCCTTGCTCAGAACGGGGGAGGAGGCCGGCTCCACGGCAACGATCTTCACATGGGGGTTCCGGCTCTTCAGATATTCGCCGACGCCAGTGACCGTGCCGCCCGTGCCGACGCCCGCCACAAAGATGTCCACCTTACCGTCGGTGTCATCCCAGATCTCCGGGCCGGTGGTCGCGCGGTGAACGGCGGGGTTGGCCGGGTTCACAAACTGGCCGGGGATAAAGCTGTTCGGGATCTCCTTGGAGAGCTCGTCCGCCTTGGCGATCGCGCCCTTCATGCCCTTGGCGCCCTCGGTAAGCACGAGCTCCGCGCCGTAGGCCTTCATCAGCTGGCGGCGCTCCACGCTCATGGTCTCCGGCATGACGATGATGATGCGGTAGCCGCGGGCGGCGGCCACGGAAGCCAGACCGATGCCCGTGTTGCCGGAGGTCGGCTCAATGATCACGGAGCCGGGCTTCAGCAGACCCTTCTGCTCCGCGTCGTCGATCATCGCCTTGGCGATGCGGTCCTTTACGCTTCCGGCGGGGTTGAAGTACTCCAGCTTGCCCAGAACCCTGGCCTCCAGACCTTCGGACTTTTCAATGTGCACCAGCTCCAGCAGCGGGGTCTTGCCGATCAGCTGGTCGGCAGATGTATAGATCTTACGCATGGATCGTTCCTCCTGAATATTTTATGTTGTTATCGGGTGTTCCGGTGTGCATAGGTGCCCGGCAACATCGGAGGGCCATGGAAAAGCGCATCTCAATACCAACCTTTCTTGTAGGTTTGTGCGGATTATAAATCGCCGCCGCGCATTTGTCAATAGCAAAAGGAAGATTTTTTGTTGATTTACCTACTTCCCTGCTATATAATAGGATTTATACACAAGGGAGGAACGAAAAATGCTGATCTCAACCAAAGGGCGGTACGCGCTTCGGGTCATGGTCGATCTGGCCGAGCATTCGACGGACGGATTCATTCCTCTGAAGATGATCGCGGCGCGGCAGAATATCTCCGAAAAGTATCTGGAGAACATCATCAAGCTGCTCGTGAAAGCAAAGCTGCTGACCGGCGTGCGGGGAAAGGGCGGCGGATACCGCCTGACAAAAGCGCCGGAGCAATATACGGTTGGGGACATTCTGCGTATGACGGAGGATTCGCTGGCGCCCGTCTCCTGTCTGGAGCCCGGCGCGGCGGCGTGCTCCCGCGCGGCGGAGTGCCGCACGCTTTCCCTGTGGAAGGGGCTGGATAAAGTCATCAACGATTATCTGGATAAGTTCTCGCTCGCCGATCTGATGCACAACGATCCCGGCGGATACGATTATATTATTTGAGCGGAAACGAAAAGATGCCCGCCCGTGAGTTGTTCTCACGGGCGGGCATACGTTTATAATTTTAAAATGGGCCTCTGCCCTGTCATGCCGGCGTGTTCACGATCCCCGCGAAGAGGATCTCGCCGCTCTCGCCGGTGACGGCGAAGAGGAACGGCCTGTCGAGCGTGAACTCGACACGCTCATCCGGCGGCAAGGCGGCTCCGCACGCGACCATCACGGTGTAGGCCGCCGCAACAACGCCCTCCTCGTCAATGGTGACGCGCGCGGCGTGCTTGGCTTGTGAAAGGAAAATGCTGTCGGCCTTGTCGGTGAGCGGGGAGAAGTCGGCCTTGCCCGCGTCAAACACGTCCGTCACGCCGAGCGCGCGCAGCGCGCCGGAAAGGTCGGTATCAGCGGAAACGTCAAATTTCGGCACGGAGAGATCAATGGTCATATACTTGCTCTCGGCGCTCTCCGGCGAGAGGAAGAAATCGACCGCGCTGCCGTCGGAGAGCAGCTCCTCCGGCGTCACGCCCTCGTCCGGCAGCAGGAACCACATCGTGCCGCTGCCCTCGAGATATTTGCCGACGGCGGCAAAGTTATCGGCGGCGTAGTACGTGCTCTCCATGGTCTCGTGCATGAATTTGTGCGTCACGTCGCCGTCCGGCGCGTGGAATACGCCGTCCGCCGTGGCGCTCTTTGAAAACTCGCTGCCCCACTTCGCACGGAAGTATATGGTCGAGGCGAGCGCGATCACCGTCTCCGGCGCGAGCGAAAGACCGTCGGCGCTGTCCTTCAAAAGGCCGCCCGTCTGCTCGTTGATCCAGCGGCGGAGCGCTTCGTTGAACGCCTCGGAGCCCATCTCGCCGCGGTAGGCGGAGGCATAGTAGCTGTCCGCGAGGCGCGCGAGGGTGTTGGAATTGTAGTCCATGCTGTCGGAGAGCCAGAGCGAGTCGGCAAGGATGCTCGTCACCGCGCCGTCGTTCTGGTAGTTCGCCGCCCAGACGTTCCCGGCGGTCTTGCGCAGGGACTCCATGCTGTCCGCGCCGAGCAGGGAGAGAATCTGCGCGCGGGTGTCCCCGTCCGTGACCTCCGCGAGCATCGAGAGCGCCATATACACGCTCACCGGCGAGCACACGGCGTTTTTGCCGTCCGCGCCCGAGAGCAGCGCGGGCAGCGCCGCGCGGACATAATCGTCGAGCGCACCATCGACCGACGAGGCCGCGGTGTTCCGTGCCCGGCGGTCGGCGCTCCAGGCATCGTACGCCGCTTCGTACTTCGCGCCGGAGTACTTCGCTTCGTTCGGATACGGCGCGCTTTCCGGGTAGGTCGCCTCGGCAAGAGCAAAGGCGTTTGTGCCGCCGCACGCGGCAAGGGAGAAGAGCGCAGAAAGCGCAAGCAAAAGGGCGATAAGGCGTTTCATAATGTTTCCTCCTTTGAGAGTGCTTCTATCCTTCTTTGGGAGTGCGTCTATCCTTTGGACGCGCGGCATAGGAAAAAAGTTCCCGCCGCTTGTGCGTATTGCGGGGGATGTGGTATACTCAATACAGGGAGCGAGAAAACCCCTCAGTCAGCCTGCGGCTGCCAGCCCCCCTGTTAGGGGGGCCAAGATAGTTTTCGGATGCCCCACTTGCCTCCCCTAATAGGGAAGGTGGATCTTGCCGAAGGCAAAAGACGGAGAGGGTCCCCGCTGCCGCGGTCAATGCAAAGGAGAAACCATGAACGACGCCGAAAAAAAACCGGAGCTGCAGGGCAAGCTGCGCGAATTTCTCGTGATGCGCAATCTTTACGAGGCCGCCGCGCGCCAGCTCACGCTGAAATTTGAAATTCTAAACGACGAATTCAGCGTCCTCTATGCGCGCAACCCGATCCACCACATCGAAAGCCGCGTGAAAACGCCGGAGAGCATCGCCGCGAAGCTGATGAAAAAGGGCCTGCCGGTCTCCATCGAGACGGCGCGCGAGCACGTGAACGACATCGCGGGCGTGCGCGTGGTGTGCAGCTACATCGACGATGTCTACCGCGTTGCCGAAATGCTCGAGCGGCAGAAGGATATTGAGATCGTCAAGCGGCAGGACTATATCAAAACGCCGAATTATAACGGCTACCGCTCGCTCCATCTCGATATCCGCGTGCCGGTGTATCTCTCCGACCGGACGGAGTACGTCGTGGCCGAGATCCAGATCCGCACGATCGCCATGGACTTCTGGGCGAGCCTTGAGCACGATATCCGGTATAAGGCCGACAAATCCCGCCTGCCGGAGGGCATCAACGAGGAAATGCTCGCCGTCTCCGGCAAGATCGCTGACATCGACCGCCAGATGCAGGACATGTACCTCCGCATCCGCGCCGCCGAAACGGAAAAGGACGAATAACAAAAAAGCGGAGCCGCGGAGGAATTTTTCCTCCGCGGCTCCATTCGTTTATGCCGTTTATTCCGCGATCTCCGCGTCCAGCAGCTCGAGGATCGCCTGGTCAGCGCTCCAGAAATACGCGCTCTCGCCGAGGACTTCGGTGATCCCGGCGCGGTCAAAGTACCGCCGGACATTTTCGCTCATGCCGCAGCAGGCCACGGTCTTGCCCTGCGCGAGAAGGCTCTGGCACAGCTCGAGGATCGCCTGCGCGCCGGACACGTCCACGCTCGGCATGCCGCGCATCGAAAGGATCACGTGGTCGTAGGCGGGCATCTCCGCCATACGGTGGTTGAACTCGTCTACCGCGCCGAAGAACAGCGCGCCCGTCACATACGCCACGCCCGCCGATTCGAGGATCGGGGGCTTGCCGTCGATGGCGCGGAGCTTGTTCGTGTCGATGGCCGAAAAGCTCACGCGGATCTGACTGGACTTGGCCATATACAAAATGGCGGAGTAGACAACGCCGAGCAGGATGGCGACCGTGAGATCGAACACGACCGTTGCGATCATCGTGAGCAGAAACTGGCTGATGCCGGATTTGAATTTGTGGCGGAACACATAGCGGATGCCCGCCCAGTCGTTCATGCGCCATGCCGTGACCATGAGCACGCCCGCGAGCGCCGAGAGCGGCAGCCGCGCCATCACGCCGCCGAGCAGGAACATGGACGCGAGCAGAAACACCGAGTGAAAAACGCTCGTCAGCCGGGTCTGCTGGCCGGACTTGACCGCCACGCTCGTGCGGGCGATCGCCGCCGTAGCGGGCACGCCGCCGAAGAGCGGCAGCAGAATGTTGCCGACACCCTGCGCGATCAGCTCCTGATCGGCATTGAATTCCTCACCCTTCATGCGCGAGGCGGAAGCGCCGCACAGAAGGCTTTCGATCATGCCGAGCGCCGCGATCGTCACGATGGGCGAGAGCAGGTCTTTGACCATCGAGAAGCTGAGCGACGAAAGATCCAGCCGGTCGGCGAGCAGCAGCGTGCGGGGAATGTCGCCGACGGTGGCGAGAGAATCCATATGGAACACGCCCGCGACGATGGCGGCCGCGATGATGCCGACGAGCGAGCCGGGGACGCGCGCGCCCCACTTTTTCGGCCAGACGACCATGACCGCCACGACGAGCAGCCCGATGAGCGCCGCCTGCCAGTTCACATGGAAGCCGAGCCGCCCGTAGGAGAGCAGCTTTTCTATGTTCGTCAGACCCTCGGACGTCGTGCCGAAGAAATTGTCGATCTGGCCGAGCGCGATGATGATCGCAATGCCGGACGTAAAGCCCATAATGACGGGCATCGGGATGAAGCTGATGAGCCGCCCCAGCCGCAGCACACCGGCGATGAGCAGCAATACACCGGCGGCAAAGCACGCGAAGAACACGCCCTGCAGCCCGTGCGCCGCCACGATGCCGACGAGCACGGCGCTCATAGCGCCGGTCGGGCCGGAGATCTGGAACGACGCGCCGCCGAGCAGCGCGATCACGATACCGGCGACGATGGCCGTAACAAGGCCCGCCGCGGCGGAAGCGCCGGACGAAACGCCGAACGCGAGCGCGAGCGGCAGCGCCACGGCGCACACCGTGAGACCGGCGAGAATGTCCTTCACCAGCTTCGCGGCGTTGTAGCCGGAAAACTCTCTCTTTAATCCGGCAAAAAACGAAGAAAACACGATGATTCCTCCCTCAAAAAAGACGTACCTGCCCACTATACGCCCCAAACCGCCTGTTCGCAATAGAAAAAATAAACATTCTGTACTTTTTTGAAAAATAATAGCAAAAATGTTGGATAAAACAGGGGGATCATATAAAGAAAATATAAATGCAGCCGTCCGCCGCGGGAACATACGGCATGGGCATTCCCGGCGGCAGCGACTGCCACGGCACACGCAAAACGCACATCTCCGTGGGCACGGGCTGCGGCAATCTCGCGATACCGTACTCAGGGCT
>OMAE01000672.1_pt1 | contig 12224 bp, 12 predicted proteins | sample 1673701 | NCBI WGS metagenome assembly OMAE01 (sample SAMEA103958123, study PRJEB25191) | human gut metagenome | reverse complement strand
TTTCTCACAGCGAAAGCGAGACGCGAGGCCCCAAGCAGGGCTTCGCGTCTCGTTGTTTTCTTTTGTTATCTCCGTCCCGCAAGGCAGCAGAGCAGGAACACGAGCAGGTTGCAGAGCACCACGCTCGCGCCGACCGGCGTGGAGAGGAGGTACGAGGCGATCAGCCCCGTGCAGAAGCACACCACGCTCAGCGCGCCCGCGCACACGACCACCGCGCGGAAGCTCTTGAAAATGCGCATGGCCGAGAGCGCGGGGAAGATAATGAGGCTGGAGATGAGCATGGCGCCCATCATGCGCATTCCGAGCACGACCGTCAGCGCCGTGAGCAGCGCGAGGAGCGAATGGTAGGCGCCCACCTTCACGCCCGTCGCGCGGGAAAAGCTCTCGTCAAACGTGACAGCAAAGAGCCGATGGTAGAAGAGGATAAAGAGCGCCAGCACGGCAGCCGCCAGCGTCACCGAGAGCGCCACGTCGCCGCGCGACATGGCGAGGATGCTGCCGAACATATAGCTGTCCACATCCGTGGTCATGCCCGTGGTGAGACTCGTGACCACAATGCCGATGGCGAGCGCCGAGGCCGAAAGCACCGCGATGGCGGCGTCCGCCCCGATGCGGCTGTGCTCCGCGATGCGCAGCAGCAGGAAGGCCGAAGCCACCACGACCGGCACGGAGAACGCCAGCGGCGCGAAGCCGCAGGCGACCGCGACGGCCAGCGCGCCGAAGCTGACGTGGGAAAGGCCATCGCCGATCATGGAATAGCGCTTCAAAACGAGCGGCACGCCGAGCAGCGCCGCGCAGAGCGAGACGAGGATGCCCACGGCGAAGGCCCGCAGGATAAAGGGATAGGTGAACATTTCCAGCAGCAGACTCACAATGCACCTCCAAACCGCTTGCCGGCGGGGGAGGCAAGATACTCCGCCACCGTGCCGAAAAACCAGCCGTCGCGCCCGATGTGCAGGATCGTGTGCGCCTCGCGCAGCGCGCCGCGCATATCGTGCGTGACCATGATGACCGCCATCTTCTCTTTTTCGTTGAGGTAGCGCAGGGTCTTATAGAGATCCTGCGTGGCGGCGGGGTCGAGACCCGTGACCGGCTCGTCCAAAATGAGCAGGCGGTCCGCCGCGCACAGGGCGCGCGCGAGCAGCACGCGCTGCTGCTGTCCGCCGGAAAGCTCGCGGTAGCAGCGGTTCTGCAGCTCCAGCACGCCGAGCTTGCCCATGTTCATCAGCGCCGCGCTCTTCTCCGCGGCGGAGTAGAAAAAGTGCAGCCCGCGCTTGTTGGCAAAGCCCGAGAGCACGACCTCGCTCACCGTAGCGGGAAAATCGCGCTGCGCGCTCGTCTGCTGCGGAAGGTAGCCGATGGCGCCCGCGCGCTGCGCGGGGCAGTCGATCGTGCCGGCGAGCGGAGGAAGCAGCCCGAGCAGGCTTTTCATCAGCGTCGACTTGCCGCTGCCGTTCTCGCCCACCACGCAGAGGTAATCCCCCGCGCGGACGGTAAACGTCAGATGCTCGAGCAGCGCGCGGTGCTCGTAGCCGAGGCTTGCGTCACGGCACGCAAGCAGAATATCCCGATCCATCACAGCAAGCCTCCTTTCAAAGCCTCGTAATTTCGCTGCATCAGCGTTAAATAGGTCTCGCCCGCGTCGAAGTCCGTGCGCGAGACGGTCTGCATCGACCACAGCCGTCCGATGCGCGCGCCGGTGCATTCGCTCACCGCCTCCGCGACCTTCTGGCTGCTCAGGTCGATGGTGTAGACGACCGGAATGTGCTCGTCGTTCACCTTGTCGATGAGGTACTTGAGCGTGGCGAGGCTCGGCTCGGTATCGCCCGAGCAGCCGTGGAACGCCGCGCGGTAATGGAGGTCGTATTCCTCACAGAAGTACAAAAACGGGAAGCGGTCAGCAAAGATCAGCAGATCGCGCACGGCGCTCGCGCGCAGGGCGCGGAGGTCCGCGTCGAGAGCTTCAAGCTGCGCGCAGTAGTCCTCGCAGTTCGCGCGGTAGAGATCGGCGTTTTCCGCGTCCGCCGCGCAGAGCGCGTCGGCGACGGCGCGGCAGAGCTTGATGGCGTTTTTCGGCGACGTCCAGATGTGCTCGTCGTACTCGACCTCGTCGCTGTCGTCATGGTCATGCTCCGCATGGTCGTGAAGCTCGTGGTCGTGGTCATGGTCATGCGCGTGGTCGTGGCTGTCCGCGCCCTGCATCCCCTCGGAGAATTCCTCCTCGCGGGCATCGACAAAGTCCATCATGCGCAGCACCGTGCCGATGTCCTCGCCCACGGCGTCGAGCATATCGTCCGCCCAGACCTCGCCCTCGCCGCCGTTGTAGATGAAAACATCGGCGTGCGAGATGGTCACGGCGTCGAGCGGGGTCGGCTCAAAGCTGTGCGCCTCGCGGCCCGGTGCGAGCAGCAGCGTCACGTCCGCGCGGTCCCCCGCGACGGCGCGGGCAAAATCGTAGTAGGGGAAGAGCGTCGTCACGACGCGCAGCCGCCCGTCGTCCGCCGATCCCTCCCGCACAGCGCAGCCGCCGAGCGAAAGCGAAAGCACGAGCGCGAGCAGCGCGCCGACGAGCCGTATCCTGTTTTTCCTCACCGTCACGGCGCGCCCACCTCCCCGAAAAGACTGTTTTTCCAATCATACCATGCTTTTGCGGATTATCAAGTGATTTGTAATGAAATCGTCACACTTTCCCGCCGCGCCCTATGCTATAATAGCCACACCAGAGGATTTCATTCCAGCTTATTCTGTGAGGAGGCGCTGACCATGAAGCGTATGTTTTCTTTCTTCCTTGCCCTTGCGCTGCTCGCCGTGCTCAGCGGCTGCGGAAAGCAGGAGCCCACCCCGAGCAGGCCCGACGAGCCGACGCCTCCGCCGGAGGAGGGCATCACGCTCGCGGAGCTGAATGTGGAATTTGTTGCGGGCGACCGTGACACAGACGCGCTGATGCAATTAAAGAAGGAACTGCCGCCACTGCTCATCGGCGCGCTCGCCGACGAGGGCGTGACGGTCGGCAGGGTCAACGTGACCTTCGGCGCAAGCGACGAGGCCACCGCCGACGCGCTCGCGCGCGGCTCGGTGCAGGTCGGCTTCATGCCGATGGAGACGTATCTGGCGCACGAGGACACGCTGCGGCTGGTCTCTGTGCCGGAGGAACCCGCCGGCGACACGGAGCGTGTCGGGCTGTATTTCCCGGTCTCCGACCAGAACCGCACGCTGCGCGCGGCGTTTGAAAAGGACGCGGCGGGCGGCGGCGCGCTGCATGCGTGGGAGACGCTGCTCGGCAGCTTCTGGATGGATAATGGGAGCGACCCCGTGTTCGCCGTGCCTGTGGATGACGATGTGGCCCGGCGGTTTCTCGACAGCATGATGGACGTGAACGCCAATGGCATGATGGCGGACAGCATTCCGCGCCTGACAGAGTACGTCAGCGCGGATGAGGTGTTCTCCACTGCGGATCTTGTGGTGCTGCACGGCGAGGCTCCGGATGAGGCGCTTTGGATGGAGATTTACGGCTGCACGGTCGGCGGCGAGACGGTGTCCGTCAGTACCGCTGACGCCATCGTCGGCGGCGACGAGTTCGCTGCGGCGCTGCTTGCCGCGCTGGAAAAACTCAGTGCGGACGAGACGGCACAGACGGTGCTGCGGCTCTACGATGGAGACGGTGTGCGCTACGGTGGGGCCGACACGCAGGCTGTGGAATTTGCGCAGTATCTGCTCGGCAATACAGAGGGCGTTTACCAGCTCACGAGCGAGTAAAAGAGAAACGCGCGGCGACGCCGCGCGTTTCTTAGCCTCTGCACAGGCTCATATCATCATCTGCATCCCGTTGTCCTCAATGCCGATCTCGATTTTCGGCACACCGGGGGCGTATTCGCCGTCGAGCGTCCAGGGAATGCTGCCGTCGCTCTCCGCCGTGACATGGCGGACATGGCGGAAGATGAGCGCGTTGCTCGTTTCGTATTCCTCGTAAACGATGGCGCGGATGGTGCGCTGGAGCTGCAGCGGTGTTTTCGGCACGGGCACGAGCATCAGCTCAAACTGCCCGTCGCACAGGTCCACCGCGTCGGGTGAGAGCTTCATCAGTCCCGCGATGGAGGTCGAATTGCATACCGCGCCGAAGAGGTACTCGCCCTCGAACACCTCGCCGTCGGCGGTAATCTTCATGGGATAGGGGCAGAGCGTTTCAAGGTCCTTCACGCCCTCGAGGAGATAGGCAAAGTGGCCGAACATATTCTTGATGTCCTGCGGCACGGTGTAGGCCGTGCGCGTGAACGCGCCGAAGGACGCGACGTAAACGAAGTTCTTTTCATTGAACACGCCCACGTCCAGGTCGCGCGGCTGAAGGCGCATGGCGCTCTGCGCCGCGAGCGCGGGATCGGAGGAAATGGACAGGCTTGCCGCGAAGTCGTTCGTACTGCCGCCGGGCAGGTAGCTCAGCGGCGGACGCTTCTCCCGCGGCAGGCGCATGATGCCGTTGACCGTCTCGTTGAGCGTGCCGTCTCCGCCGTGGCAGACGACGAGATCGAAATCTCCGCCGAAGCGCTCGGCCAGCTCGGTCGCGTCGCCGTGCCGCCGCGTCTCCGCCACGCGGACCAGATAGCCCGCCTTGGAGAAGATCGAAACGGCGTCGAACAGCGGTGCGCGCGATTTCGTCTTGCCCGCGCGGGGATTGACGATGAACAGCAGCTTCTTTTCCACAGCATTCATCCTTTCTGCGAACGGAAAAAGTTTGAAGATTCGGTTAATTTTAGTATAGCACAGAAATTGTGCTATTGCAATTCCGCAATAATCATAGTATGCTAAGCTTGATCTATTCTGAATACGGGCAGGCACTGTGCCGGCCGAGGGCAAGGGAGGAAACATGAAGCAGAAAACCTATCTTCACTGGGGCGTGACCATTACCGCCGCGGCCTGCGCCATTCTCGTGTTTTACGACACCTTCTTTCAGGACGGCGTGCTGTTTATTTTTATAGAAAAGCTCTTCGGCATCCTCAAGCCCGTGCTTTACGGTCTTGCGATGGCCTACCTGCTCACGCCCATCGTGGACTTTTTCGACCGTCTCCTCCGCGACAGGCTCGGCGTCAAGCGTGCCGGACTGATGCGCTGCCTGAGCATCCTTGTGACCTGGCTCCTTGCGCTGGGACTCGTGTATCTGCTCTTCAGCATCCTGATCCCCGAGCTGGTCGCGAGCGTATCGCTGCTCTTTTCCAATCTCGAGAGCTATTACCGCACCATCTACACCTGGGTCACGCAGCTCGTGGAGGACAATCCCTACATCTCCGAGCGCGTGCTCACGCTGGTCCGTGATTACTACAACGAGCTGGTCGACTGGGTGAAGAACACCGTCATTCCCGGCGCGCAGGTCGCCATCGTCGCCGTGACCGGCGGCGTGCTGAGCGTGCTGGTCTTTGCCAAGGACCTGCTCGTGGGCATCGTCGTTTCCGTTTACATCCTCGCCCGCAAGGAGACCTTCGGCCTCCACACGCGCAAGCTGCTCTACTCGCTCGTCTCCGCGCCGCACTATGAGCGCGCGCTGCGCGCCACCCGCGAGGCCGACCGCATCTTCTCCGGCTTTGTGCGCGGCAAGCTGCTCGACTCGCTCATCATCGGCATTCTGTGCTTCATCGTCTGCTCGATTTTGAAGTTCCCCTACACGCCCATCATCGCGGTCTTTGTGGGCGTGACGAACGTCATCCCCATCTTCGGTCCCTTCCTCGGCGCGATCCCCAGCGCGTTTTTGATCCTGCTCGTGAGCCCCCGCCAGTGCCTCTACTTTATCATTTTCATCATTGCCCTCCAGCAGTTCGACGGCAACATCCTCGGCCCCAAAATTTTGGGCGAGACCGTCGGCATTTCGAGCTTCTGGATCGTCGTCGCCATCCTTGTCGGCGGCGGCTTCGGCGGCGTGCTGGGTATGTTCCTCGGCGTGCCGGTGTTCGCCTGCATCCATTCCGCCGTGAGCTTCCTGTGTGAATCGTCCCTGCGCAAAAAGGGCGTGACGGACGACACGATCTTTGCGCCCCGTCGGGTTTTGACGGGCACGACCACAACACCAAAAGGAGAAAACCATGAATAAGCGCATCCTCACCCTGTTCCTTTCCCTGACCCTGCTGCTCTCCCTCGCCGCCTGCGGCGGGAACGCCGACACGACCGACGCGCGGCGCGACGCGAACGAGATCGTCGTCGGCATCGCGCAGGACCTGGAAAACAGCCTTGACCCCTACACCTCCGTCACCGCCGCGAACCGCGAGGTGCTGTTCAACGTGTTTGAGGGGCTCGTCAAGCCCGACGCGGACGGCAACCTGATCCCCGCCGTCGCCGAACGCTGGGAGATCTCCGACGATCAGCTCACTTATACGTTCCATCTCCGCCCCGGTGTGAAGTTCCACGACGGCAGCGAGGTCACGGCGAGGGATGTCGCATGGTCGATCGACAAGGCCATGCAGTCCGGCAGCTGGAAGGCGCTGGATAACATTGACGCCATCGACATCGGCAGCGACTATGTCTCCGTTGTGCTCAAGGCTGCCGACAGCGATTTCCTCTCCTACATGACGCTGGCCATTACACCGGAGAACCACGCCGACGGCGCGGACCCGGTCGGTACCGGCCCGTTTAAGTACGTCTCCCGCGCCGCGCAGCAGAATCTTGTGCTGGAGCGCTTCGCCGACTACTGGGGTGAGGGCGCGAAGGTGGACAAGGTCACCTATCAAATTTATGAGAATGCCGAGGCGCTCGTCATGGCGCTCAAGAGCGGCGCGGTGGACATCTGCGCCCACCTGACCGCCACGCAGGCAAACCAGCTCACCGAGAGCTTTGACATTCTCGAGGGCACCATGAATCTCGTGCAGGCCGTGTATCTCAACCACGCCTACGAGCCGCTTGCGAACGAAACGGTGCGCAAGGCGCTGTGCTATGCGCTCGACCGCGAGCAGGTCTTTGACGTTGTGGCCGACGGTCACGGCACGGCGGTCGGCAGCAGCATGTATCCCAACTTCCGCAAGTATTTCCTGCCCGAGCTTGCCGACCTCTATCCGCATGACACGGAAAAGGCCAAGGCGATGCTCGCCGAGGCGGGCTATCCCGACGGCTTCGACCTCACCATCACCGTTCCCAGCAACTACCAGCCGCACATGGACACCGCGCAGGTCGTTGCCGAGCAGCTCCGCGCCATCGGCGTGAACGTGACCATCGACCCCGTCGAGTGGGCGAGCTGGCTCGAGAATGTCTATTCCGGCCGCCGGTACCAGGCCACCGTCGTCGGCGTAGACGCCAGCACCCTGACTGCCCGCGCCATGCTCGAACGCTTTACCTCTACGGCGAGTAATAATTTCATAAATTATTCCAACGCAGAATACGATGAAGCCTTTGCCGCCGCCATCCGCGCCGCGACCGACGAGGAAGCGACCGCCCAATACCTCCGCTGCGAGGAAATTTTGGCCGAGACCGCCGCGAACGTTTACATTCAGGACCTCGCGGACCTTGTCGCCGTGCGCAAGGGTCTCAGCGGCTACCGCTTCTACCCGCTCTACGCCATCGACCTGAGCACCGTGGCCTACACCTGACGAAAATCCGAGGGCAGACGCCCTGACCGACAAAGCGAGGCGAACACCATGCGTTATACAGCGAAAAAAATCGCAACGATGCTGCTGACGATGGTGATCGTCTCGTTTTTGACCTTCGTTGCCTTCTCCCTCCTCTCCGGCGACGCGGCGACGCGCCTGCTCGGTACGGAGGCGACTCCCGAGCGGCTTGAGGCCCTGCGCATCGAGCTGGGGCTGAACGACCCGCTTCTCGTGCGCTACGGCCGCTGGCTGTGGGACGCGCTGCGCGGCGACCTCGGCACCTCGTACCGCTACGGACAGAGCGTGAGCTCGCTCATCGCGCAGCGGCTGGGTCCCACGCTGACGCTCACGGCGCTCGCGTTCGCGCTCATCGTGGCGGTCTCCATTCCGCTCGGCGTGCTGTCGGCCAAATACGCCGGCGGCCGGCTCGACCGCGCGCTGACCGTGATCAATCAGGTCGTGATGGCGGTGCCGCCGTTTTTCACCGGCATCCTCTTTACCTATCTCTTCGGCCTTGTGCTGCATCTGTTCATCGCGGGCGCGTTCCCTGCGGGCGGCGTGGGGCATTACATCGGTTATCTCTTCTTCCCCGCGCTCGCGGTCGCGCTGCCGCGCATCGCCATGACGGTCAAGCTCCTGCGCACGTCGATCTTAGACGAGGCACAGCGCGACTACGTCCGCACCTCCATGAGCCGCGGACGCTCGCGCAGCGGCATCCTCTACCGCCATGTGCTGAAAAACACGCTCGTGCCGGTCCTGACCTTCCTCGCCATGACGGTCGCCGACCTGCTCGCGGGCAGCGTCGTCATCGAGCAGGTGTTCGCCGTCCCCGGTCTCGGGCGGCTGCTGCTGACCTCCATCGAGGGGCGCGACGAGCCGGTCGCGCGCGCCATCGTTGTGCTGCTGGCCTTCGCCGTCATTCTCTGCAATCTCGCCGCCGATCTGCTCGCGCGGCGCATCGACCCGCGGCTCGGCAGCGGAGCGGGAGGTGCGGCATGAAAAAGAAAAATGCCTTTCTGCGCGTGGGCCTCGTGCTCACGGCGCTGGTCGTCGGCTTCATTGTCCTCAGCCTTTTCTGGACGCCCTACTCCCCCAACGCCATGGACTTTTCGCGCCTGCTGCCGCCGTCCGCCGCGCACCCGATGGGCACGGACAAGTTCGGCCGCGACATCTTGAGCCGCGTCATGGTCGGCGCGGGCGATACGCTGCTCATTGCGCTCGGCACCGTCGCCATCGGCACCGTGGTAGGCACGCTCGTCGGCGCGCTGACCGGCTGGTACGGCGGCTGGGTGGACGAGGTGCTCATGCGTCTGAACGACGCGCTCGCCTCCTTTCCGAGCATTCTCATTCTGCTCGTGCTCGTGAGCCTGCTCGGCGGCGGGCGAGAGCACATGACGCTCGCGCTCGGCATTGTCTTCATCCCCAGCTACGCGCGTATCGTGCGCAGCGAGTTCGCCCGCGCGCGCACGCAAAACTACGTCCATTCGGCGGAGCTGATGGGCGCGTCCACCGCGCGCATCCTCTTTGTTCACATTCTGCCGAACATCTGGCACACGCTCGTCTCCGCCATCACCATCGGCTTCAACAATGCCGTGCTCGCTGAGGCGGCGATGAGCTACCTCTCCATCGGCGTTTCGCCCGACGAGGCGAGCCTCGGCTATATGCTCTCGGAGTCGCAGAGCATGCTCGACTCCGCGCCGTGGTACGCGCTCGGCACGGGCGCGGTCATTGTGCTGCTGATCCTCGGCGTGAGCCTGATCGGCGAGGGCCTGCAGCGCGGCGAGAACTGATTTTCAGAAAGGAGATGCCCCCATGGTCGAGATCCATGATCTGCACGTCCGCTTTCACGGTGCCTCGCGCGAGGCTGTGGCGGGCATCGACCTGACCATCCGCGACGGCGAGGTCGTCGGGCTCGTGGGCGAGAGCGGCAGCGGCAAGACCGTGACCGCCATGACGCTCTCGGGCCTCATCGAGCGCAAGAAGGTCGCGCTCTCCGGCGAGGTGCGCTTCGACGGGCGCGATATCCTGCGCCTGCCCCGCGCGGAGCTGCGCGCCATCCAGGGCCGCGAGCTCGGCGTGGTCTTTCAGGAGCCGATGACCGCGATGGACCCGCTCATGCGCATCGGCCCGCAGGTCGAGGAGGCGCTGGCTGTCCACACGCAGCTGACGAAGGAGCAGCGCCGCGCGCGTGCGCTCGAGGCGCTGCGCGATGTGGACCTCCCCGCGCCGGAGGAAATTTACCGCAAGTACCCGCACGAGTGCTCCGGCGGTCAGCTCCAGCGCGTGATGATCGCCGCGGCCATCGTCACCGATCCGCATTTGCTGCTGCTCGACGAGCCGACCACCGCGCTCGACGTGACCGTGCAGGCGCAGATCCTCGCGCTTTTGCGCCGTTTGAATCGGGAGCGCGGCATCTCGATGCTGCTCATCTCGCACAATTTGCAGGTCGTGCGTCGCATCTGCTCGCGCGTTGCCGTGATGCAGCGCGGTCACATCGTTGAGGAGGGCGCGCCCGAGCAGCTTTTCACCGCGCCGCAGCACCCCTACACCGCCGAGCTCATCAACGCCATTCCGCGCCGCGTGCGCAGAGGTTAACGCCATGGACGACCTTGTTTTAGAAGTCAAAAGCCTTACAAGCTGGTACCGCGACACCGATGATCATGGGCGGCGGCACGACCATACCGTGCTGCACGACGTGAGCTTCACGCTCCGCCGCGGTGAAATTTTGGGGCTGGTCGGCGAGAGCGGCACCGGCAAAACCACGCTGGTGAAAAATATCCTCGGTCTGGTCAAGACCCACACGGGCGAGATCATCCACTACACCAAGCGCCCGCAGATGATCTTTCAGGACCCCTACTCCTCGCTCAACCCCGCCTACACCGTCGGCTGGAGCTTAGAGGAGCCGCTGCGCATCTACGGCAAGTACGACGCCGCTGAGCGGCGCCGCCGCGTCGCGGAGATCGCCGAAAAGGTCGGACTTCCCGCCGAGTGCCTGACGCGCAGGCCGAACGAGCTTTCCGGCGGGCAGCGCCAGCGCGTCTCCATCGGCGTGGCGCTCATTCAAAAGCCGCGGCTCATCATCGCCGACGAGCCGGTCAGCGCGCTCGACGTGACCATTCAGCGCCAGATTTTAGAGCTGATGCGCACGGTGCGCGACGAGCTGGGCATCTCGTTTCTCTTCATCTCACACGACCTCAACGTGGTCAATCAGCTCTGCGACCGCGTGATGGTGATGAAGGACGGCCGCATCGTGGAGGAAAACACGGTGCAGGAGCTTTTTGAGCACCCGCGCGAGGCCTACACGCGCGAGCTGCTCTCCGCCGCCGACTGAAAAGATGAAAGTGCTGCTTCTTCGCCATAAAAAACTGCATCTCTGGCTGCTCGCGGACCTTGCGTTCCTTGCGGCCTTTTTGCTCGCGCGGCGCAGCCGCGCCGCCATGAACGCCCTGACGGAGGGCTTCACGAATCCGCTGCGCCGCATGCTCGGCAGGCTGTGCGAGTGCGTGCCCTTCTCCGTCGCGGAAAGTTTGTACGTCCTCGCGGCGCTGGGCTTCCTCGCTTTTCTCGCGCTGGGCGTGCGCGCCGTCGCGCGCAGCCGGCACAGAAGCGGCACAGTCTACGCGCTCGTGCTTGGGCTTGGGAACGCGGTTTTGACCGTCTATGTGCTCTTTTGCCTGCTCTGGGGTGCGAATTACTACGCTGACAGCTTCACCGACAAAAGCGGCATCGATGTCGAACCGGTCGCCGTCGACGACCTCGAGCGCGTGACGCGGCAATTCGCCGCACTGGTGAACGAATGCGCCGGAGACGTCCCCCGCGCCGCCGACGGCGCCTTTGCCGGCGACCGCGCGGAGATCCTCGCCTACGCGCCGAAGATCTACGAAAATCTGTATGAGGAATTTCCGTTCCTCGAAATGACCGACGTGCCGCCCAAGGCCATGCGCTTTTCCCGCGTGATGAGCGCGATGGGCTTCACCGGCTTCTACTTCCCGTTCACGGGCGAGTGCAACGTGAACGTCGATTTCCCCGCCGCAACGCTGCCCACCACCGTCGCGCATGAGCTTTCTCACCGCCGCGGCATCGCGAGCGAGCAGGAGTGCAATTTCCTCGCGGTGCTTGCGTCGCTGCGCTGCGACGACGCCGCCTACCGCTACGCGGGCGCGCTGTCGGGCTACATTTATCTTGCCAACGCGCTCTATTCCGCCGACGCGGAGCGCTGGCGCGCCGTGCGCGAAACGCTCGACGAGCGCGTGGTCGCCGACCTGCGCGCTTCCGGCGCCTACTGGGCACAGTTTGAGGGGCCGGTGGACACAGTCTCCATCGCCATCTACGACGGCTTTCTCAAGAGCTACGGCACCATCGGCGTCAAGAGCTACGGCGCCTGCGTCGACCTGCTGGTGGCGTATTTCAAGTGAAACAGAAGCGACTTGCAATGCAAGCCGGCTTCGCGCGTTTTCGTCTGCCGGCGCGAGTGCGCCGCCGCAAGCGTTTTGCGCAGCAAAACCTTGGCGGAGGGCGAATTCACTTCGCCCGAGCATCTTAATTTCCTGCCGGAATCCAAAAAAAGAGGTCACAACATACGTTGTGACCTCTTTTTTTGGAGCGGGCGACGAGGCTCGAACTCGCTACCTCCACCTTGGCAAGGTGGCGCTCTACCAGATG
>OMAE01000664.1_pt1 | contig 12279 bp, 6 predicted proteins | sample 1673701 | NCBI WGS metagenome assembly OMAE01 (sample SAMEA103958123, study PRJEB25191) | human gut metagenome | reverse complement strand
GAAAAAGGCATTCCGACTCATTTTGTCGAACAGCTTTCCGACAGGGAGACGGCGGTCAAAGCCGTCCGCATCGTTCCTCTTGAGGTTATTGTCCGCAATGTTGCGGCGGGTTCGCTTGCAAAACGCATAGGTTTCCCCGAAGGCACGAAACTCAAAAGCACCGTTCTCGAACTTTGCTACAAGGACGATGCATTGGGCGATCCCATGATTAACGACAGCCATGTTTTTGCAATGGGTCTCTGCACGCCGGAGGAGCTTGAAACGATAAAAAAATACGCTCTGAAAATCAACGAAATTTTGACCGCATTCTTTGCGGAAGTCAACATCGAGCTTATCGATTTCAAACTTGAGTTCGGAAGACTGAGCGACGGCACAATTGTGCTTGCGGACGAGATTTCGCCGGATACCTGCCGTTTCTGGGACAGCAAAACCCACGAAAAACTGGATAAGGATCGTTTCCGCCGCGACCTCGGCAATGTTGAAGGCGCATATCACGAGATTCTGCACCGCCTGATGGGCGAGTAAGCTTTTGTGCGAAACTCGGAGAATTAACGGAACGATTTATCTGGATTGAGAACAGCAAAATGGATATTTTGGAAAACATAACCGAACACGAAACAACCTTTGAGCACCTCGGCGAGGAATGCGGCGTGGTGGGCATTGCCGCTTCAAAACGCGAAAACGTTGCCGCACTTGCCTATTATGCACTCTATGCTTTGCAGCACCGCGGGCAGCAGAGCGCAGGCATTGCCGTCAACGACGACGGCGTTATAAACGCGCACTGCGATGAGGGGCTTGTCAACGAGGTATTTGACGGAAATTCGCTTGCAAAACTCGGAACGGGAAGCATGGCGGTCGGGCATGTCCGCTATTCCACAACCGGCTACGAAAAGCGCATCAACTGCCAGCCCCTTGTGGTGAACCACATAAAGGGCACGATGGCGATAGCACACAACGGCAACCTTGTCAACGATGCCGAACTGCGTGAGGAACTGGAGCTTGCGGGTTCTATTTTCCACACAACGACCGACACGGAAGTCATTGCATACACAATTACCAAAGAACGGCTGACGGCTGATTCCATTGAGGAGGCCGTATCGCGCGCAATGGACAGGATAAAGGGTGCCTATTCACTCGTTATCATGTCGCCCAAAAAGCTTATTGCCGCACGCGATCCGCACGGGTTCCGTCCGCTCTGCATCGGAGAACTGTCCGAAGGCGGTTACTGCTTTGCTTCCGAAACATGTGCGCTTGATGCAATGGGAGCGAAATTCCTGCGCGATGTTGAACCGGGCGAGATCGTTGTTGTTGAAAACGACGAGCTGCGCAGCTTGCGCAGCCACTGCGGAAAAGTCAAGCCTGCGCTCTGCGTGTTTGAATACATCTATTTTGCGCGTCCCGACAGCGTTATTGACGGCTGTTCGGTGCATCTTGCGCGCCAGCGCGCAGGTTCGTTCCTTGCGCTTGAACATCCCGTGCAGGCGGATGTTGTTATCGGCGTTCCCGATTCCGGGCTTGATGCCGCGATCGGCTTTTCAAGACAGTCCGGCATTCCCTACGGCATAGGCTTTATCAAAAACAAATATATCGGCAGAACCTTCATTCAGCCGAAACAGAACGAGCGTGAAAAGCTCGTTCGGATCAAGCTCAACCCCGTATCCGCAACGGTCAGCGGCAAGCGCGTTGTGCTTATCGATGATTCCATCGTTCGCGGAACAACAATCAAGCGTATCGTCCGCCTTCTGCGTGAAGCGGGTGCAACGGAGGTGCATGTGCGTTCCGCCGCGCCGAAATTCCTGTTCCCCTGCTATTTCGGCACGGATGTTCCCTCGCGGGAGGAGCTGATTGCAAACAAATACAACGATGAGGAACTTGTTCGCGAACTCGGGCTCGATTCCCTCGGTTTCCTGAGCGTTGAGAACGCAAGGCTGCTTGCCGGCAACGGCAAAACGGATTATTGTGTCGGCTGCTTCACGGGCGAATATCCCTGCGAGCCGCCCAAACGCCGCTATGTCAACAAATATGCGCGCAAGCTCAGCGAAAAATCCGATACGCCGCAGCCGAAAGAGTAACCGAACAGAAAAGCCGCGGCTCTGACGGGCCGCGAACGCAATCGAAACCACCGAACAAAATAAACCAAACGGATTTATCAGATCGAAAGGAAGAACATAAATGGCAAACAACAACAGCAGGAGCGAAAGCTACGAAAAAGCGGGCGTTGATATTACTGCGGGCTATCGCGCCGTTGAACTGATGAAAAAACACATTTCGCGCACGATCACGCCCGGTGCAATGCCCTCCATCGGCAATTTCGGCGGCCTGTTTGCACCGGATCTTGCAGGCATGAGCGAACCCATCCTTGTCAGCGGTACGGACGGCGTGGGAACGAAACTTAAGCTCGCCTTTTTGAGCGACAAACATAACACCGTCGGCATCGACTGCGTTGCAATGTGTGTGAACGACATCATCTGCTGCGGTGCAAAGCCTCTGTTTTTCCTTGACTATATCGCACTCGGCAAAAACATTCCCGAAAAAGTTGCCTCCGTTGTTGAGGGCGTTGCAGAGGGCTGCGTGCAGTCCGGCTGCGCACTTATCGGCGGCGAAACGGCCGAAATGCCTGGTTTCTACCCTGCGGACGAATATGACCTTGCAGGGTTTGCCGTCGGCATCGTGGACAGGAGCAAGGTGTTCGACGTTGAAACGCAGCGTCCCGGAGATGTTATCATTGCGCTGCCGTCAAGCGGAGTTCATTCCAACGGCTTCTCCCTTGTGCGCAAGGTTTTCAATCTCAATTCAAACAATGCCGCGCTCGGAACCTACGTTGAATCCCTCGGAAAAACTCTTGGCGAAGCTCTGCTTGAGCCCACAAGGATTTACGTTAAACCCGTGCTGGAGCTTGCAAAGGAAGTCCGCATAAAGGGCTGTGCAAATATCACCGGCGGCGGCTTCTATGAGAATATCCCGCGCTGCCTCAAAAAGGGCATTGCGGCAAGAATAAACAAAAACGCACTGCGCATTCATCCGCTTTTTGACCTTATCGCGTCAACGGGAGATATCCCCGAAAGGGACATGTTCAACACCTTCAACATGGGCGTCGGCATGTGCCTCATCGTTTCACGCGAGGATGCGGATCGTGCGCTTGAAATCCTCCGCGCAAACGGCGAGGAGGCTTACATCTGCGGCGACACCGTGCTCGGCGAAGGTATTGAGATATGCTGACGGGCGGAGAGTTTTCCGCCGCGATCGGCAAAAGCGGCAGCTGCGGCGGGGCCGAAGCTCCCCGCCGTCCGCGCGCTGCCGTGTTCGTTTCCGGAGGGGGAACGAACCTTCAGGCTTTGCTCGACAAGCGCGGTTCGGTTATAAAAAGCGGCGATATTGCGCTTGTTGTTTCCAACAAGCCGGATGCATTCGCACTGCAGCGGGCAAAAAATGCGGGCATTGAAGCGGTTTATCTGCCTCAAAGCAGGCAGGACCCCGCACTGTTCGAAACGGCGGCGCGGAAACTGCTCGAGGAGCGCGAAATCGATGTTGTCGTGCTTGCGGGCTTTCTTGCAATACTGAGTGCGGATTTTACCGAAAGTTACGACAGGCGCATCATCAACGTTCATCCGTCGCTCATTCCGTCCTTCTGCGGAAAGGGGTACTACGGTCTGCGCGTGCACGAGGCTGCGCTTGCATACGGCGTGAAGGTCACGGGTGCAACGGTACACTATGTAAATGCGGTTGCCGACGGCGGCGAAATAATCATGCAGAAAGCCGTTGATGTGCTTCCGGGCGACACTCCGGAAACCCTGCAGCGGCGCGTTATGGAACAGGCGGAATGGGAATTGCTGCCCCTTGCGCTTGAACAGGTGTTTTTATCAATAAAATCAACAGAACAGTGAAACAAACAGTGAACAAACGAGTCGGAATCGAAATGCGAAAGGCGGAATAAATGAAAACTATCAACGAATACCTGAACGGCAATACCTATCCCGGACGCGGCGTGCTTATCGGAAAAAGTGTGGACAACGCACATTATGTGGCCGCATACTTCATCATGGGCAGAAGCGAGAACAGCCGCAACCGCATATTTGAACCGACCGAGGACGGCATCAGAACGCGGGCGTTCGACGAAAAAAAGCTGACAGACCCTTCGCTTATCATCTATTCTCCCGTGCGGAAGGTCAACGGCTGCACCGTTGTTACCAACGGCGACCAGACGGACACCGTTGCCTGCGAAATAGCGGCGGGCGGAAGCTTTGAATCCGCACTGCGCAAAAGGAGCTTTGAACCGGATGCTCCGAATTTTACCCCGCGCATCAGCGGCATTCTTTACCCCGAAACAGGCGAATACACCCTCAGCATACTGAAGGCGGAAACACCCGACGGCGCACGCTGCCGCAGAAATTTTTACAATTACGAACCCGAAGCGGGGACGGCACATCTTATCCACACATATGAGCATGACGGCTCGCCGCTGCCCTCGTTCTGCGGTGAACCGGTGCGCATTGCGCTGAACGCGCCCGATGCAGAGACCCTTGCCGAAGAAATTTGGGCAGGTCTTGATGAAAACAACCGTGTTTCGCTCTTTGTGCGCTTTATCGGCTGCGTGGACGGCGCGGAGGACACATTCATCATCAACCGGCACACCTGCTGAGCGCTGTGCGGCTTTGCAAAAAAACGGAGCCGGTCAACGTCAACTTAAGTTACCCTGACCGACCGTAAGAACTGAAACAAACAATAACCGAATAAAACCGAACATACTAACGGAGGCAAACATGCGATACGAACTTAAATACGGCTGCAATCCCAATCAGAAACCCGCTGCAATTTCAATTGACGGCGAACTGCCGATTGCCGTTTTGAACGGCAGGGCGGGCTATATCAACCTTCTTGACGCACTCAACGGGTGGCAGCTCGTCAGAGAACTTCGCACCGCAACGGGACTTCCTGCGGCGGCATCGTTCAAACACGTCAGCCCGGCAGGTGCGGCCGTCGGCCTTCCGCTGAACGAGACGCTTCGCAAAATGTATTTTGTTGATGAAACAACAGAGCTTTCTCCCCTTGCCTGTGCCTATATTCGCGCAAGAGGTGCGGACAGAATGAGCTCCTTCGGAGATTTTATCGCCGTCAGCGACAGGGTCGATGTTTCGCTTGCAAAAGTTTTGAAGCATGAAGTTTCGGACGGCATTATTGCTCCGGATTACGATGAGGATGCGTTTGAGATCCTTTCCGCAAAGAAAAAGGGTGCATACACGGTTATTAAAATCGACGAAAACTATGTTCCCGCTCCCATTGAAACGCGCACGGTGTTCGGCATCACATTCGAACAGGGACGCAACGATTCAACGATTGACGAAAGCCTGCTTTCAAATATCGTGACCGAAAACAAAAACCTGCCCGAAAGCGCGAAACGCGACCTTGTTATTGCGCTTATCACGCTTAAATACACCCAGTCCAACTCCGTTTGCTATGTTGAAAACGGACAAACGATCGGAGTGGGCGCGGGGCAGCAATCCCGCATTCACTGCACACGCCTTGCGGGCAATAAAGCCGACCTTTGGCACCTGCGCTCGCATCCTTCCGTGCTGAACCTGCCGTTCCGTGCGGATATTCCGCGCCCCAACCGCGATAATGCAATTGATTTGTATTTAAACGAGGATGAATGCGGGGACGTGCTTGACGACGGAAATTGGCAGAATTTCTTCACCCGCCGCCCCGAGCCGATGACAAAGGAACAGAAGCGGGAGTGGCTGAGCAGGTTCGGCGAAACCGCACTTGCAAGCGATGCGTTCTTCCCGTTCGGCGATAATATCGAGCGTGCTTTCCGCAGCGGCGTTGCCTATATTGCTCAGCCCGGCGGTTCGGTGCGCGATGATGCCGTTATTGAGGCATGCAACAAACACGGCATGGTCATGGCTTTTACCGGACTGCGCCTTTTCCACCATTGATTTTTAACGGAGCGGTTTATTCGGATATTCGGATCTGTTCGGCACTCGGCAGTATGCCGGGCGAACGGAAAAGAACGGTCAATTAAGCGGACATAGACGAAAAGGATTTCCCGATGCAGGTGCGGAACGTGCGGAAGGGACGGAACAAGGAACGGAATTAAGAGTAAAAAATGCAGATAACAAAGGATAAACTCAATATTGCCGTCATAGGCGGCGGCGGACGCGAACATGCGATAATCAGGCGGCTTGCTCAAAGCCGCAGAGCGGGAAAGATATATGCGCTTCCCGGAAACGGCGGAATTTCCCGCGAACATGCGGGCAGCGATTCATGCCCGGTGACCTGCACGGGCATTGCCGCAACGGACTTGGAAAAAATTGTGGATTTTGTGCTGAACAACGAAATTGACTTTGCTGCCGTGATTCCGGACGACCCTCTCGTTATGGGGCTTTGCGACATGCTGCGCGAAAAGGGCATTCCCTGCTTCGGCCCGAGCAAGGCCGCGGCAATAATCGAGGGCAGCAAGGCTTTTTCAAAGGAACTCATGAAGAAATACGGCATTCCGACAGCCGAATACAAGGTCTTTTCGGATGCCGATGCTGCGGCCGAATATGCGGCGCACCACAGCCTTCCCGTCGTTGTCAAAGCGGACGGGCTTGCTCTCGGCAAGGGCGTTATAATCGCAAAAACTCACGAGGAAGCGGTTGAAGCCGTGAACGACATGATGCGGGGCGGCAAATTCGGCAGGAGCGGCGCAACTGTCGTTGTTGAAGAGTTCCTGACCGGACCCGAGGTTTCCGTGCTTGCGTTTACGGACGGAAAAACAGTTGTTCCCCTGCCCTCTTCAATGGACCACAAACGTGCGGGCGACGGCGACACGGGACTGAACACCGGCGGCATGGGCGTTATTGCACCGAATCCTTTTTACACAAAAGCGGCGGAGGAGCAGGTTATGCAAAGCATCATCCTCCCCACGCTGAACGCAATGAATGCCGAAGGACGGACTTTCCGCGGGTGCCTGTATTTCGGACTTATGCTCACCCCGAACGGACCGCGTGTTATTGAATATAACTGCCGTTTCGGCGATCCGGAAACGCAGGCGGTGCTGCCCCTTGTTGAAGGCGACCTGCTTGAAATAATGATTGCGACGCAGGCGGGGACGCTTGACAAATGCGAGATCAAGCTTTCCGACAAATCCTCCTGCTGCCTTGTGCTTGCAAGCGGGGGCTACCCGGAAAAATACGAAAAGGGCAAACTTATCACCTTTGACGGCGATGTTGAAGCAGATTGCGGGGTATGCATCTTCCATGCGGGAACAAAACTCAGAACACCCGACAGCAGCGAATTCGTTACAAGCGGCGGGCGCGTGCTCGGCATCACGGCCGTTCGCGATACGCTTGAAGAGGCGGTTCGGGCGGCATATGCGGCAGCCGAACGAGTGCATTTCGACGGAAAATATTCAAGAAGCGACATCGGACTTTCCGCATTGCGCGAAAGCCGTTTAAAAAACGGGTAAACGCCGGCACCGCCGGCATTTGCCGAAAGAACGAATATTACGGAATACGGGAAATTTAACGGGAGACAACAGAATGGTTTACAGAATTTACAGCGAAAAACGCCCCGAATTTTCGGAAGCGGCGGAAGGGCTTGCGAAGGATATTCGCGAATTTCTCGGGATCCGCACGCTTGAAGGGGTTCGCATCATCAACAGGTATGACGCGGAGGGTGTGGACGAAGCGACGTTCAACGCCTGCATCGAAACCGTTTTTTCCGAACCGCAGGTTGACAGAACCTATACGGAAGCTGAATTCCGTGCGGAAATCTGCGGCAATGCGGCGGGTGCAATAGTTTTTGCGGTTGAATACCTGCCGGGGCAGTTTGACCAGCGGGCGGATTCCGCAGCGCAGTGCATAAGCCTTGTTGCGCAGTGCGAAAGGCCGGCAGTGCGTTCGGCAGCCGTATACATGCTTTCGGGCAGTCTTACATCCGAAGAACTGAACAGGATAAAGGCATACATTATCAACCCCGTGGATTCGCGCGAAGCCGCGCTTGAATGCTGTGACACGCTTGCAATGCGCTGCGACGAGCCTGCTCAGCCGCCGCGCGTAAAGCTGTTTGACACCCCCGCAAAGGAGCTTATCGCGCTTTACGGGCTTGCAATGGATGAGGCGGATGCGGAGTGCCTTAAAGTCTATTTTAAAACAGAAAATCGTGAGCCGACGCTGACCGAACTCCGCGTTATCGACACATATTGGTCGGATCATTGCCGCCACACAACCTTCAACACGCATTTGACGGATGTTGAATTCGAGGATGAACGCGTTCGGCGCGAATTCGAAAATTACCTTGCTCTTCGCGAAAGCATCGGGGACAAAAAGCCCGTATGCCTCATGGATATTGCCTGCGTTGCGGCAAAGGCACTTAAAAAAAGCGGCGAATTGCGCAATCTTGACGAGTCGGACGAAATCAATGCCTGCACCGTGAAGATAAAGGTCGATGCCGACGGCGTTGAGGAGCCGTGGCTGCTGCTGTTTAAAAACGAAACGCACAACCACCCGACGGAGATTGAACCCTTCGGCGGCGCGGCAACCTGCATCGGCGGCGCGATACGAGATCCCCTTTCGGGGCGGAGCTATGTTTATCATGCAATGCGCGTGACGGGCGGCGCAAACCCGCTTGCCCCGATTGAAAGCACAATCCGCGGCAAGCTTCCCCAAAGAAAACTTGCTGCAACGGCGGCGCAGGGCTACAGCTCCTACGGCAATCAGATCGGCATTGCAACAGGCCTTGTGGATGAAGTTTATCATGACGGCTATCTTGCAAAGCATATGGAAATCGGTGCTGTTGTCGGTGCGGCACCCGAACGGAATGTCCGCCGCGAAAAACCTGCTGCGGGCGATGCCGTTATCCTTCTCGGCGGAAGAACGGGACGCGACGGCTGCGGCGGTGCAACGGGCTCAAGCAAGTCACACAACATAGCATCACTTGAAACATGCGGAGCGGAGGTTCAAAAGGGCAATGCGCCCGAGGAACGCAAACTGCAAAGGCTGTTCCTGAACCCGGAAGCTTCAACATTGATAAAATGCTGCAACGATTTCGGTGCGGGCGGCGTTTCCGTTGCAATCGGCGAGCTTGCGGACGGACTGGATATCGAGCTTGACAGGGTTCCGAAAAAATATGCCGGGCTTGACGGCACGGAGCTTGCGATAAGCGAATCTCAGGAACGCATGGCGGTTGTTGTTGCGGCGGCGGACTGCGAAAAATTCCTTGCACTTGCAAACGGCGAAAACCTTGAAGCAACCGTTGTTGCCCGCGTTACGGATACCGGGCGCATGGTCATGCATTGGAACGGGGAAAAAATCGTCGATCTTTCCCGCGAATTCCTGAACACGAACGGTGCGGTGAAGCAAATGCGCGCCAAGGTTCAAAAGTGCGGCCTTTCGGATTGCTTCGCTCGAAAAAACTGTCCCGAAACGGGAAAAAAAGCCGAAACTTCCTTTGCGGAAAGGCTCTCGGAATGTGTTTCGGATATTAACATCTGCTCTCGGCAGGGGCTTGCGGAGCGGTTTGATTCAACCATCGGCGCGGCAACGGTGCTTATGCCTTTCGGCGGAAAGAATATGCTGACGCCGACTCAGGCAATGGCCGCAAAGCTGCCCGTTCGCGGAAGCGAAACGGATACATGCTCCGTCATGGCATACGGCTTTGACCCGCATTATTCGGCGGAAGATCCGTTCGGCGCGGCGTACTGCGCGGTCGTGACTTCCGTTGCCAAGCTTGTTGCGGCGGGTGCATCAACAGAAAACTGCTGGCTGACATTCCAGGAATATTTTGAAAAGCTCGGCAGTGATCCCGTGCGCTGGGGCAAACCCCTTGCCGCGCTGTTGGGAGCGCTGCGCGCACAGCTCGGGCTTAGGCTTGCGGCAATCGGCGGCAAGGACTCCATGAGCGGAACTTTCGAAAACATAACGGTTCCGCCGACGCTTGTTTCGTTTGCAATTGCAGCGGATAAGGCAGAGAATATCATCTCTCCGGAATTTAAAAAGCCCGGCTCAAGGCTTGTTTTCCTGCCGGCGAAACCGGACGAAAACGGTCTTCCCGCAGCGGACTCTCTTCGCACCAATTTTGCGCTTGCAACGCGCCTGATACGCGGCGGCAGCGTGCTTTCCGCATGGGCAGTCGATAAGGGCGGCGCGGCGGAAGGCCTGTTCAAAGCCGCTCTCGGCAACGGAATCGGTGTTCGCCTGAATCCCGAATTCCCGCAGGAAGAACTGTTCTGCCGCAATTACGGCGCACTTATACTTGAAATTGCGGAAGGCTGCACGGAGCAAATCCCGAACGGGCTCGAACTCGGCTCAACAATGTCGGAATTTGCGTTCGAATACAGGGACGAAAACGTTGCACTTGCTCCGCTGTTCGAAATTTACGACAAAAAACTTGAACCGGTTTACAGACATAAAACAACGGACGAAACGCCTGTTGAAATCGGTTCTTTCCGAAGGAATGCACCGATGATAAAGCCGAACGGCAGATATGCGCGCCCGCGTGTGCTGATTCCAGTCTTTCCCGGTACGAACTGCGAAATGGATTCCGCACGGGCAATGCGCCTTGCGGGAGCGGAAGCGGAAGTGCTTGTTATCAACAACATCACCGCAAAGGGCATTGAAGAATCAGTCAACGCATTTGCGAACAGGTTGGAGGATTCACAGATTTTGTTCATTCCCGGCGGTTTCTCCGGCGGAGACGAACCCGAGGGCAGCGCAAAGCTCATTGAATCCTTCATGCGCAATGCCCGTGCGGCGGAGGCGATCGAACGGCTGCTCAACCGTCGCGACGGCTTGATTCTCGGCATTTGCAATGGGTTCCAGGCGTTGATAAAACTCGGACTTGTGCCTTTCGGAAAAATCATTCACACGGATGAAAACTGCCCCACTCTGACATATAACACGATCGGGCTGCATCGTTCGCGCCTTGTGCATACCCGCACGGTTTCCAACCTGTCCCCGTGGCTTATGTACCGTGAACCGGGTGAAGTTTCACTCGTTCCCGTGTCCCACGGCGAGGGAAGATTCGTTTGCCCCGATGAGCTGCTGAACAGGCTTGTTGAAAACGGACAGATCGCAACGGTTTACTGCGATGCATCCGGCAGAGCCTCCATGCGCACCGAGATAAATCCGAACGGCTCCGTGCTTGCCGTTGAGGGCATCACTTCTGCGGACGGAAGAGTGTTCGGAAAGATGGCACACAGCGAAAGATACGGAAAAAATCTTTACAAAAACGTACCCGGAAAGGACGAATCGGCGATCTTCCGCGGTGCAGTGGATTACTTCAGACTGTAACATAAAACGCTTCGGCAGAAGGAAGACTTTGCGGGAAAAGCGCGGCAAACACAAGCCTCTTCCCGCAAAGAGCCCGAAATGTTCGGGACATTCCGAAAACACGGCAAGCCGGGCAAATCGCGCCGTTTCGCATAAATGAGGCGCGGTTTGCGGAAATATATGCACCAAACAGAAAAATCAGGCTTTAATTATTCGGCCGTTTGGTGTATAATGAGTCAATTTCAATCCGCACAAAACCGCGAATAATGCGGCCGGATTGGAAAATGCAGACGGAAAGGGGAAAATATGAGCGCACAGATAATCGACGGCCGCGCAATTGCAGCGCAGGTCTATTCGGAACTTACAACGCGGGTGGCGGTGCTTAAGGCGAAGGGTGTTATTCCGCGTGTTGCCATCATTCATGTGGGTACGGAGGAAATGACCAAACGCTATGTCACGCTGAAAGAAAATGCCGCGATAAGACTCGGCATGGAATGCGTGACCTATCATCTTGTGGAAGATGTTTCGCAGCAGCGGGTGATAGAGCTTGTTCAAAAGCTTAATGCGGATGAATCGGTTCACGGCATCCTGGTTCAGATGCCTCTGCCGGACAGCATGGACACAAAAACCGTTCTTGATGCCATTGACCCCGAAAAGGATATTGACGGTCTGCATTTCTGCAACGCGGGCAAGCTTTTGAACGGCGAGCCTGCCGTCATTGCCTGCACCCCGCGCGCTGTTATCCGTATTCTGGATGAAACGGGCATAGACATAATGTCCAAACACACGGTCGTCGTCGGAAAATCCGTATTGGTGGGCAGGCCGATTGCAATCTGTCTGCTGAACCGCAACGCAACGGTTTCGGTTTGCCACACAAAGACTCAGAATCTCGGCGACATAACCAAAAATGCCGATATTCTTATCGTTGCTGCGGGTTCGGCGGGGCTTATCAAGGCGGATATGGTCAAGGACGGTGCGGTTGTTATCGACATCGGACAGACAAATATAGACGGCAAACTCTACGGCGATG
>OMAE01000650.1_pt1 | contig 12463 bp, 10 predicted proteins | sample 1673701 | NCBI WGS metagenome assembly OMAE01 (sample SAMEA103958123, study PRJEB25191) | human gut metagenome | reverse complement strand
GCAGCTGAGCCTGTTCTAACGAGGAATTACAGGACCGCAAAGCAGAAATACCCGATTCTGAAACGGAGGCACTTATGGATATTCTTTTAAAAAACGGCAAGATCTATGACGGGACGGGTGCGGACGCTTTTCTCGGCGACATTCTCGTCCGCGGCGACCGCATTGAAAAGATTGGCGAGGGACTTATCTGCGACGGAGCGCAGGTGATCGATCTTCAGGGACTATCCGTGTCCTCCGGGTTTATGGACGCTCACTCACACAACGACTGGTTCGCTATCCGCAAGGATCCCCGGCCGTTTTTTGAGCCGTTCATCCGACAGGGCATCACCTCGTTCATCACCGGCAACTGCGGTCTTTCCGCCACAGGGTTCACTCCGGATACGCCGTATCTTGATAAGATCGGCGGCGGGCTTTTCGGCTACCGCGGGGATGAGACCGGCGTGTACCCGTCGGCCGGCGCACTGCTCGACGCCGCAGACGGCCGCTCCCCCTGCAATATTGCCGTTCTCGCTGGCTATTGCTCCGCGCGCGCCGGTATCACGGGCTTTGACGGCCGCGATCTGACGCCCGCCGAAGAGGAGCAGATGCTCGGCGCCATGGAGAAGAGCCTGAAGGAGGGCGCCTGCGGCGTGTCGCTCGGGCTGATGTACGAACCGGGACTGTATGTTTCGATCGAAGAGCTGAAAAAGGTCGCTCGTCTCGCCGAGCGGTATGACCTTCCGATGACCGTGCATCCAAGAGCATGCAGCGCCGTTTCCATGACCTATCCCCTGCTTGGCCGGCCGCACCTTCTCCGCGCACTCGACGAGTTGGAAGAGATCACGCGCGGCACGCGCATGAAGCTCCAGTATTCCCACGCGATCTTCGTTGGCCGCCGCTCGTTCCGCTGTAAGGATGAGCTCAAGGAGATCATTTATCGGATGCGGGAAAACGGCGTAGACGCGCAGTTTGATATATACAGCGAGCTGCTCGGCGTATCTGTCATTACGGTCGTTATGCCGACGTGGTATCAGGCGCTCAGTGCGGAAGAAAAACGCCGTCCTGTGAACAAGCTCCGCTTTTCCCTGCTCGCCAAAATGAGCATCGCGCTTCTCGGCTTTGGCTGGGATGACATCACTATTGCTTACGTCGGCGAGGGGAACGAGCGATACGAGGGAAAGACCGTGGCGCAAATTGCCAGAGAAATGGGAAAAACCGACATCGACGCCTATCTTGATCTCTGCGAAATGAGCGATTTCAAGGGCCGTGTCAACATGGGGCCGTACAGCACGCCGAAGATCGTCAGCGATCTCTCCCGCGACGATGTGTGCCTTTATATGACTGACGCCTGGGTCGAGCCGCACGGCGTGCAGAACCCCGCCATTTACGACTGCTTCCCCAAATTTCTCAAATACTCCCTCAACGGCACCGGCGACACTATGCCGCGGACGATCCGCAAAATGACCGGCGGCGTAGCCGACCGGTTCTCCATTCCGGAGCGGGGATACGTCCGCAAAGGCTATTTCGCCGACCTTACCGTATTCAACGAAGATAAGCTCAAAGCCGGAGAAGAGGATCGCGGACATTCCTTCGGCATAGAAAAGGTCTTTATCAACGGCCAGCTCATTCTTGACGGTGAAGAGCTTAACGCCGACGCCATGCGCACGAGCGGCCGCGCGATGCGCGCCGCGAAGCGATAGCCGGCATATTACGAGAAAAGGCTCCGGACGATCGGATCGTCCGGAGCCTTTGTCTAGCTATATTTTATTCGCTGACAGCGTCGGTTTTCGCGCCATGCAGCTTTTTCTGCAGCCAGTCCTTGCCGTCTACAAAGCGGGAGACGATGAAGCTCACCACGTAGTCGCCGGCAGCGTTGACCATCGTCGCGGGCGGGTCGATCAGCTCGCCGATGGCAAGAGCGATCGGGAACGCCACGTTAAGGTGATCCGGGAAGAACATCGAGCAGAGCACCAGTTCGCCCGTGCCGCCGCCGCCGGGAATGCCGGACATGGCGACCGAAGAGAACACGGCGACGATGATCGCAAGGATTGCGCGGCCCGTCGTGAAGTCCTGCCCGAACATCCCGAACAGGAACGCGACCTTGATGATGGCGGACATGGCGGAGCCGTCCATGTGCATCGTCGCGCCGAGCGGGATGACGATGTTGGAAACATCCTTGGAGATGCCGGTTTCCTCCGCAACCTCCATGTTGGTCGGGATCGTCGCGACGGACGAGCACGTGCCAAAACTCATGGCAGCCGGGCGGAACAGCTTGGAGAACATGACCTTCGCCGCACCCTTTCCGCCGCCGAAGCGGGCGTAGATCGGGGAGAAGACGAGCATATAAACAAAACTCAGAATATAATAGATCGCAAGCGCGCGGCCATAATCGCCGATGAGGTCAGAGCCGTGGTAGGCGATGAGATACGCGAAGAAGCCGAAGAAGCCGATGGGCGCGTAATAGGTGATGATCTTGAACGTCTTCATGATGCAGTTTGTGACGTCCTCGAGCAGCTTCGCGGTCTTCGTCTCCGCGCCGCCCGCCATCTGGATGCCGAAGCCGAACAGGATCGCCGCGACGATGAGCGGCAGAATGGCCCTGCGGCTGAACAGTTCGGTAAAATCGGGCTTCGTAAAGAAGTTGACAATCATGTCGGCCACGCCCAGCGTGCCGCCGACCTCGCCCTCGACCAGCGCATATTCGCCCACGACCGGCGGGATAAGCCGCACCGTCACATACATGATGACGGCGGCGATCGCGGCGGTCACAAGGAAGGTCGCGATGGTCACGCCCATGATCTTGCCCGCGCGCTTCGCGCTCTGCATATTGGCGATCGACGACGAAATGGAGCAGAACACCGTGGGAACGGCGATGCAGAACATCAGGTTCAGGAACACCGTGCCGAGCGGCTCGAGCACGGTCGCGCCCTTGTCGACAATAATCGTTTCGCCGTCAACGACTTCCATGACTGCGGGCCAGATCGCGCCAACGACGCAGCCGGCGACGATGCCGGTCAGCATCAGGATCAGAAATCCGTAGCTTTTCCAAAAGTTACTCTTTTTCATGTTTTCTCCTCCTGCCTTTTTACAAGCTTCAAAATTGCCTCGTCCAGAATCTCGCCCGCGCAGACCATCGCTGCCGGGCCAGTCAGGTACAGGTTTTCAATGCTTCCGTCTTTTTCTTCCGCGTCGACCGTCAGCTCACCGCCGTCCATGCGGACGCGGACGTTTTTGCCGCTGACCTTTCCAAGAAGCGTCAGCGCCGCCGCAACCGAGCCTGTGCCCGTGCCGCAGGCGAGCGTAAAGTCCTCTACGCCGCGCTCGTATGTCTTTTCCAGGATCTCATCCGGGCCGGTCAGCTCGTAAAAGTTGACGTTTGCGCCCTTTGGCAGCGCCGGATGGTACCGGAGCGCCCGGCCAAGCCGCCGGAGCGCGTCCTCGCTCTGTTTTGCCAGCGCGGGGACCTCCAGCGCCAGATGCGGGATGCCGGGGCTTCCAAGCTCTACGTAGCTGCATCGGTATGTCCTGCCGTCCGCGTCCAGCTGCTTTTCCAGCTCCACAACGGACGGCGTGTTGAGCCGGATGCGGTACTGCTCTTCCGTGATGCGCCAGCCGGTCACAAGTCCTGCGGTCGTCTCCACGCGCTGTACGGGGCCTGCATAGCCGCGTGCATAGCCGTACCGGCAGATGCACCGTGCGCCGTTGCCGCACATTTCGCCGAGCGAGCCGTCGGAATTGTAAAACCGCATGCGGTAGTCCGCATCGCCCTCCGCCCGCGTCACGAGCATCAGACCGTCCGCACCGACAGACCGCCGCCGGTCGCACAGCGCGCGGGCCAGAGCGGGCGCGGCGCTTTCGTCGAACGGCTCCGCGATGGCGTCGAGCAGGATAAAGTCGTTGCCCGCGCCGTTCATCTTGGTAAATCGCACCGTGCATCCCTCCTGTGCGCCTCTGCTGGTATTATATGCTGCACGGAAACGAAAGTAAATGCAAAATCGTGCTGAAAACATTGCATAAAATGCTCCGAACAACGCCGCATTGACTTTCGCGCTTTTTCACGCTAGAATAAAGAAAACAGGCGCAGGAGGAAATGATACCGTGCAGAAATGCTATAATTGCGGGAAGGAAGTGGACGACAACGTCCTGATCTGCCCGGACTGCGGTGCGCTGGTCAAGCGTTACGGAAGGCCGGAGTCTGCGCAGCCGGAGCAGGAAGCAGATCCATTTCCGCGGGAGACAGCCTTCGATACCCAGCCGCAGCCGCGCGGCGCTGTCTGGCAGCAGGAGGACGGCAAGCTGAAATTCAGCGGCTATGTGACGTTCTGGCTGGTCCTGTGCGCGATCTATCTGGGCAATTTACTGTTGAGCTTCGCCATTACACTGCTGGTCTACCGGTTCCGGGACTTCTATTTTGAGATCCTGGGGCAGTTTGAAGAGCTGGCCTATATGGAAGAGTACCTGAGACAGCTGCTGTCGATCATTGAGGCCGAACCGATCCGTTTAATCGTGGTCGGCGTGCTGGTTGCCGTGCAGTTCGGCTGCGTGATCTGGTTCCTCGTGTCGAAGCGGAAGCTGGCGTTTTATATCCTGGCCGCAGCGGCTGTGCTGCTGACCGCCGTGCAGCTGATTCTGGGCGGCGGCATCGGCGCGGTCATTTACCTGATCGGGCCGTTCACGGTCTGGCTGCTCCTGCATCGCAGCTGGAATTTGCTGCGGTAAATAAAATACGCAAAACGGCGGGCGCTGCGTAAAGCAGCGTCCGCCGTTTTTACGACCGGAAGGAAGAAATCATGGAGGAGTAGAGAAGAAACCGGTCAGAAGCGGGTAATGTTAGCCGCCGAAACCAAAGCCGAAGGGCCACGAGCCGCCGAACTGATTATCGGACTGGCCGGACTGGCCGCCGTCATAATAGCCCTGCTGGGACTGCTGGGTCTGGTCGGTGGTCTGGGCGGGCAGCGCGTCGGTCTTCTGTTCGCCGACGGTCAGGGTGAGCGTCGTGGTCTGGCCCTGACGGTAGACGGTCAGCTCCAGCGTATCGCCTGCGGCAGAAGCCTTGACGAGCTTGACCAGATCATTGCTGCCGGTGATCGTTTCGCCGTTCACGGCGGTGATGATGTCGTTCTCCTGCAGTCCTGCCTCGGCAGCCGGGCCGTTTTCCGTGACGGAGCGGACAGCCGCACCCTGCGGCAGACCGTAGCTCTGGCTCTCGGAGGACACGTCGGAGACGGTCACGCCGATGTAGGGCTTTACGATATAGCCGTTCGTGATGATCGACTCAAAGATCGAGCGGACCTGATCGATGGGGATGGCGAAGCCGATGTTGTCGATGGACGCCTCAGAGGACGAGCCCGAAGAGGAATATTTTGCGTTCGTGATGCCGATGACCTCGCCGTAGAGGTTGAACAGTGCGCCGCCGGAGTTGCCGGAGTTGATGGCGCAGTCGGTCTGGATGAGGTTCATGGTCGTGCCGGTGGAGAGGGTGACGGGACGGTCAAGCGCGCTGACAACGCCGGTCGTGAGCGAGAACGTCAGCTCGCCGAGCGGGTTGCCGATGGCGACGACGCTGTCGCCGACGTTCAGTGTATCGGAGTCGCCCAGAACGACCGGGGTCAGATCCGTCGCGTCGATCTTCAGGACGGCAATGTCGTTGCTCTCGTCGTAGCCGATCAGCTGCGCATCGTAGCTCGTGCCGTCATAGGTCGTGACCTTGATGGAGTTAGAACCCTCGACGACATGATAGTTTGTCAGGATATAACCATCCTGTGTCAGGATGAAGCCGGAACCGGCTGCGGCGGATGTGGTCTGGTAGCCAAAGTAGTTGGTGGTGATGGAGGTGGTGATGCCGACGGTGGAGTTCACGTTCTGCGCATAGACCTCGCTCGGCGTGAGTACCTTGCCGGTGTCAACGGATGCGACCTGCAGAGCCGCTGCCTGCCGCTTGGCCTCGAGCATGACGGACGCATCGGAGGAGGCCTGCGTCGTGCTCTGCGGCTGGGCTGCCGCGTTTTTCTGCATCAGCGCTGCCGCGCCGAAGCCGGAGCCGCCGCCCACAAGCGCGCAGGCCAGAAGCAGCGCGACAATCTTCCCGGCCTTGCCGCTCTTTTTCTTCTGCTCGGGCACCGGAGCGGACGGCTGCGGCTGTGCGGCAAACGGCTGCTGCTGCGCGTCGAACGGCTGCTCGAAGCTGTACGGGTAGGAATTGGAGGACTGCTGGCTGGGTTCCGATGTAAATTCGTTGTTGTTGAATACTTCAGACATATTGAAAATCTCCTTTCCGCGCATCCTTGCGGTGCGTGTGGGTCTTTTGTTTTTGTGCCTTCAGCATACTGCACGAATCTGAAATAACGCTGAAAAATATGAGAACGAATTGTAAAGAAAGCATGAAAAAACTTTGCCGGGAACGCACGGCTGCCCGACAGCACAGCTTATGACCGTTATGCACAAAAATGATAACATAAATTAGTCGGATGCGCACAAAATTGAATTGACAATTTGAAAAAATATGATATAACGGGTATCCGCAACAAACAGGAGGTGCGCAGCTATGACACAGGATCTGACAGTTGGAAAGCCGATTTCGCGGATCTGGCAGTTTGCCGTTCCGGTGCTGTTCGGGCTTCTTTTGCAGCAGGTATATTCTCTGGTCGATACGGCGATCGTCGGCCACGCGCTGGGCGTAATGGCGCTGGGCGGCGTCGGGGCGACAGGGTCGGTCAACTTCCTTGTGCTCGGCTTTTGCGGCGGTCTGTGTACCGGTATGGCCATCCCGCTGGCGCAGGCGTTCGGCGCGGGCGAGTACCGGCAGCTGCGCCGCTATGTGGCGGGCTGTGTCTGGCTGGGACTTATTATGTCGGCGGTGCTGCTGGCCGTGACGCTTCCGGGTACGCGCGGGCTGCTGCGCCTCATGGGAACGCCGGAGGAGCAGATGGACTACGCGTTCAACTATATCTTCATTATTTTCGTCGGCATCCCCACGACGATCCTTTATAATATGGGTGCGTGCGTCCTGCGTGCGCTGGGCGACAGCAAATCGCCGGTGTGGTTCCTGGCTGCGGCCTCGGCCATCAATATTGTCCTCGATCTGCTGACGGTGTGCGTGCTCGGCTTGGGCGTGGCAGGCGCGGCGCTCGCAACGGTCGTCTCGCAGCTCGGCTCGGGGCTGCTGTGCGTCGGGTATCTCAAAAAGCACTTCCCGATCCTGCGCATGGAAAAGGACGACTGGAAGCTCCGGCGGCCGGAGGCCATGCGTCTGCTCGGCATGGGCGTGCCGGTCGGGCTGCAGTTTTCCATCACGGCCATCGGCTCCGTCATGCTGCAGAGCGCCGTCAATTCCCTCGGCGCAGTGTGCGTGTCGGGCGTCGCGGTGGCGGGAAAGATTTATATGCTGCTGGCCTGCCCGTTCGATGCGCTGGCCATGGCGGCCACGAACTTCACGGGCCAGAATCTCGGCGCGGGCAAGTATGACCGCATCAGGCAGGGGACGTATGCCTGCCTGTTCATCGGCATCCTGTACTGCGTCCTGTACATCCTGATCGCGCAGTTCGGCACGCGGTATCTGTCGCTTCTGTTCATGAACGCGGACGAGGCGGCAAGCGTCATGTCCTACACGCAGCAGCTGAACGTCGCCTATGCCTACGCAACGCCGCTGCTGCTGGGCGTCAACGTGCTGCGCCTGTCCATTCAGGGCATGGGCTACAGCCGCCTGTCTCTGATCTCGGGCCTTCTGGAGATGCTTGCGCGCACGGCGGTGAGCCTTTGGGCCGTGCCTGCGTTCGGCTTTGACGCGGCCTGTCTGGCAAGCCCGCTTGCGTGGCTGCTGGCCGACTGCTTCCTCGTGCCCGGCTTCTACGGCTGTCTGAACGCCAGACGCCGTCAGGCTGCCCGCGTCCGGAAGGAGCTGCCGGAAGAATAAAAACAAAAAAGCGGGGCTGCAGCGAGTGTCATTTCGCTGCAGCCCCCTTTTGCAATTAGCGGTCGATATCGACCCACTCGTAGCCGAGATAGGTTGTGAACGCTTCCTTGAGGATGTCCTTGTAATGGCCCTCGCAGATGGCAGTATGGTGCTTGAAGCCGCCCTTGGCGAGCGTGATGCACTTATCCTGCAGGTGCGGGATCTCTGCGACGCCGCCGCAGCCGAAGTAGCCGTCCTCGATGGGATCGTCGGTGAACTTGGCCTCGGACGCGTAGATGACGATCTTGCCGTCCTTGGTCTGGCAGTTGGAGATGGTGATGGGCATGGGCTTGATGCGGCCCTCGTTGCAGCCCCAGCCGGAGCCCGGATCGTTCTTGGCGAACATCTTGTGCTCGGTGACGGTGCCCTTGCCGGCCATCAGGCTCTGGGCGACCGGGCCGCAGTGGAAGAGGATGATCTTGTCCTCGTCGTCGCCGTAGTTGTTGTTCCAGTCAAGCACGGCAGCCGGACCCTCGGAGGCAAGGCTCATGGCGCGCATGGAAATGGCAGAACACATGTCAATCTCGCAGGATGCGACAATGCCGCGGTCGTTCAACTCGGAGAGCAGCACGCACGGGCAGATGCGCAGATACGTCTCCATCTCGTTCCAGCAGCGCAGCGCCAGTGCGTCGAGGTGGTATTCTTCAATGTACTCGTCGAGCACGACGGAGACCTTTGCCAGCGTCAGGGCATTGGAGGCCGGAACCTTGGAGAAATCGGTGTAGTTTTTCAGATGCTCGAGCTTTGCCAGGACGACTGCATCGTCGTCGGCCTTGGCGCGAACCTTTTCAAAGACCTCGGAGAGGTCGAAGGACTCGACGTTGATGCCGTTTTTCTGCATGGCGAGCTCGTCAAAGCGGACGGTCTTGAACGCGGTGGTGCGCGCGCCGATGCAGCCGAGGTTGAAGCGCTTCATGCCGTTGACCACGCGGCAGATGGCGGCGAAATCACGCAGGTTCTCCTGGAACTTGGCGCTCAGCGGATGCACGACATGGGGCTTGAGCACCGTGAACGGGACGTTATACTGACAGAACACGTCCGTGACGGAGAACTTGCCGCAGTAGGCGTCGCGGCGGTGGGCAAAGTCCATCTTGCCGATCTCGTCGGGATAGGCCTGCATGAGGATGGGAACGCCCGCGTCCTGCAGCGCGGTGATCGCGCCGTTTTCGTCGGCAAAAATGGGCATGGAGAAAATCACGCCGTCATACTGGCCCTCGTGCTCCTTGAGCCACTTGGCGTAGAGCAGGCCCTCGTCGCGCGTTTCGACGCCGCCGTAGCGGGTCAGCTCCTTGTCCATCATGATGTAGTCATAGCCCGCGTCAGTCACGGCCTTGATCATGTCGTCGCGTGCGCCGTAAATCAGCTCGCCGGGCATGAAGCCGCGGTTGCAGAAGCAGAGGGCAAAGGTCATTTTCTTTTTCATGGTTGATTCCTCCTGTTATTTATCCGAACAGTTTTTCCTGATTGCCTTCAATGCGGAACGAGCGGATGATCTCGCACGTGCGGGTATAGACGGCGGCGCGGGCCTTTTCCACGTCGTTCGTCTCACCCAGCGTGCGCTCGTAGGTCTGGCGGATCTCGGTGCCGACATTGATCTTCGCAATGCCGTTTGCAATGCCGTCGAGAATGCACTGGTTGTTGATGCCGGAGCCGCCGTGCAGCACGAGCGGGATATTCGTGACCTTGCTGAGGTCGGCGATATGCTCGATGTCCAGACGGGCCTCGGGCTTTTTCTGGTTGCGCACGCCCTCGGCGATCGCACCGTGGATGGAGCCGACGGCGACGCTCAGCCAGTCGCACTTCGTCTCTTCCGCAAACTGCTTCGCCTCTCCGAGATCGGTAAAGCCCTTCTTCGTGCGGAAAATCTCTTCATAATCCATGTTCGCGCCTGCGCCCTCGTGACCCATGACGGAGCCGAGCTCGGCCTCGCAGGCGATGTCATTTGCGTGCGCAAAGTCTGCGACCTGCTTCGTCACAGCGATGTTCTCCGCAAGGCTCAGGCGGCTGCCGTCGACCATGACGGACTGATAACCTGCCTTGACGGCACGCTCGAGAATGGGCATATAGTCCACGCGTTTCTGATCCTCGTCGATGACGGGCACGTGGTCGAGGTGCAGAAGGGTGTATTTCGGGTCATAATACTTGAAATACTCCTCCGCGACAGCCTCGAGGCTCTGCGCCTCGAACTTTTCCCATTCCAGCCGCGCGACCTGCAGCATGGCGACGGTCTTTTCGTCGATGATGGCCTGCGCGACGGGCTTTGCCATCGGCAGATAGGGGATGTTGAACGCCGGGACGATGGTATGGTGCTGCCATGCCAGCCGGACGGCTTGCTGTGCTTTCATATGGATCTCTCTCCTTAAATATTTATTTCTGCTTGAGCGCTTCGAACTGCGCCTCGTTTTCGAGCATTGTCAGCCGCACGCCATAGGTCTTCTTCTCGCCGGGGGCAAGCATCTGCAAAAGGCCCTTTTCGCGCATCACGTCGCGGCCGTCGGGGTAGCAGTTGCCGGGTTCAAGGCCCATGACGTAGTCCTTGACGCCCATCATCTTCCACTGCGTAAAGCAGTTGAGGCTGGACGAGTCGAAGGAAATGGCAAGACCGTAGCCGCGCTCATGGTTAAAGATGGCGGCAAGGCCGGGTTTGCCATTGAAAGCGTGATAATAGCACTGCTCCTCAAAGCCGGGCGTCGGGGTGAGGACTTTATTCCACGTGTCCAGATCCTCGGCGGCGTGCGCGTTGCGGGGCGTGACCTCCGCGGCGGGGATATAGAGCTCTGCCGCCTCAGACAGCATGGGGTAGCCCATGTTCATGTGGTACAGGATCATGACCGGGGAGGCCTCGCCGCCGATGTTCTCAATTTCGTCGGTGACGGTGATCTCGTTCGTTTTCTTCGAACAGGTGATCGTGCGCGTCAGAATGAGCTTTTCGGCGAAGATCTGCGCGTGGCGCATGACGGCCTTGACCCAGATCTTCTCGTCGTCCATGTCCCAGAGCAGACGCTCGGCGGGAATATTGTCGACTGCACCGTGCAGCGGCAGGCGCACGCCCTCGTCCGTGCAGGGCGAACCGACGGCCAGCAGACCGCAGGTGGTCAGAAAGCCCGCCGTGAAATTCTTGAGCCAGCCCGCTTCCTTATCATCATAGTAAGCGGGCGCGACGTAGCCGTTTGCTGAGAAGAATCCGCAGTTTTCGCCGCGGAAATGCAGGCGGGAAATATCTGCACAGCGGTCGGCGGAGACGGTGAAGTCCAGCCCTTTGCCGTTTCGTACCTGCAAAAGGCGCATTCCGTCGCCCTTGCCGCCGGTCAGCCGGTATTCCTCCACGCCGAACAGCTGCGATTCGTGTCCGTAATATGCGCGTTCGTTCATTTGGATGCTCCTTTCAGTCCAGACGTACATACAGACAGAAAGCCTGTACGTTGTTCCTTCTATCCTAGAATAACAGAAAAAACGTACAGGCAATAGTGATTTTTGTACAAAATCCGAAAAAATTATTTTTTGTCCGCCGCTTCGCTGCCGCTCTCCAGTTTTTTTCGGTATTCGCGCGGGGAACAGCCGAATTTCCGGTGGAAAACCTTGGAGAAATAGTTGTAGTCGTAAAAGCCGACGTTGGACGCGATCTCGGAGATCTGCATTGAGGTGGAGCGGATCATCTGCTCGGCCATGGAGATACGCTTGCTGCGGATATAGTCGGCGACGGAGGAATTGAAGCTCGTGTGGAAGATCTGATAGAGCTCAGCGCGCGAGACGGAAAAATGCGCGCACAGGTGCTCGATGGACAGATCCCAGGCGATGTTGTCGTTGATGTATTTTTCGATCTGCTGCGCCGTGTCGAGACTGCGGACCTCGAGCATCCGCTGGTGATAGATATGGCTGATGCAGGCGTCGAGGATGCTGCAGGCCGCCTTGATGTTCGCGGGCGTATAGTGCCGGTGCTTGTCATAGAGCTCGCGGCAGGTCTGTTCGCTGATGCCGAACTGGGCGGTGTAGGCGGCGATGGACTCAAATTCCTTCTGCGTGCCGTCGGTCATCATGCCGATGCAGATAAACGCGACGATGACGCCTTCATAATACAGGGGGGCGAGATACTCCGTGAGCCCCGCATGACATCGGTAGAGCAGGGGCTTGCGCGTGCGGCGGCAGATCTGCATGTGCGCCGCGTCGCAGCTGTGGCAGCGGCGCTCAAACTCCGGGTCCTCGCGCGCACGCAGGCACAGCGGGTAGAGCTTGATGGGCGTGGAGGCGCATTCCTCAAAATCGGTGTCGAAAATGCAGAGCTTCAGCCCCGTCAGTGTATAGAAGTTGTTCAGCAGCTCCGTCAGGCCTGCGTTTTTGAGGTCAAGCATACGGCTGCGATCCTCCTTAAAAGAGTAGTAAATTTGTAAAGCCCGGCGGCGCGGCCGGGGCCGCGAACCGGCGATTTTGTTATATATTATTGTATCAGCAGGAAAAAGGGAAAGGAATATGGCAAAATGCACAAAACAGCGTGTCTGTTTTTTACGTCGGCAGGGATATTTTTCTCTACTTTGG
>OMAE01000634.1_pt1 | contig 12594 bp, 7 predicted proteins | sample 1673701 | NCBI WGS metagenome assembly OMAE01 (sample SAMEA103958123, study PRJEB25191) | human gut metagenome | reverse complement strand
AAAGGGAGAGGCCTTGGCAAAGAGATGAAGTCTGCGTGGACTGCCAAGGGCTCCCCCTTTGGGGGAGCTGGCAAAGCCATCAGGCTTTGACTGAGAGGGCTGCAGATAGAGAGAAAGGAGAACCCTTATGCGCATTACGGAATTATTCACCGCAAAGTCCATCGAGCTGGATTCTGCGGCCTCCAACCGGGACGAGATCCTCTCCCGGCTGGTAGAACTGCAGGCCACCCACAGCAACATCACCGACACAGAAGCCTACAAGAAGGCACTCTACGCCCGGGAGGATGAGGCCTCCACTTATGTGGACAACGGCATCACCGTTCCCCACGCCAAGACGAATGTGGTCACCCGGCCCAGCCTGGCCGCCCTGCGTCTGAGCACCCCGGTGCAGTACAACGCCGAGGATGACGGCAAGACCGACCTGCTCTTTGCCATTGCAGCCCCCGAAAACGGCAGCCTGCATGTGGATATGCTGGCCCGCATGATGCAGATGCTGATGAACGAGGACTTTGTGGAAAAGCTGAAGGCCGCCAGGACCCCCGCCGAATTCCTTGCCCTCATCGACGCACAGGAGGAGGCCCAGTTCGGTGAGGAGAGCTTCACCCAGCAGGCTATCCCCCAGAGCGGCTACCGCATTCTGGCCGTGACCGCCTGCCCCAACGGCATTGCCCACACCTACATGGCCGCCGAGGCGCTGGCCAAGGCCGGTGACAAGCTGGGCCTGCCCACCAAGGTGGAGACCAACGGCTCCGATGGTGCCAAGAACGTGCTGACCCGCGCCGAGATCGCAGCCTGTGACGGCATCATCGTGGCTGCAGACAAGAATGTGGAGACCGCCCGCTTTGACGGCAAGCCCGTGCTGTTTGCCCGGGTGGATGACGGCATCCACAAGCCCGAGGAGCTGCTGAAAAAGGTGGCTCACGGTGAAGTTCCCGTGTATCACGCCAAGGGCGGTGCCGCCGCTGCCGAAGAGGAGACCTCCGGCGACAGCTTTGGCCGCAAGGTGTACAAAGACCTGATGAACGGCGTGTCTCACATGCTGCCCTTTGTGGTGGGCGGCGGCATTATGATCGCGCTGGCCTTCCTGCTGGACGATTACACCATCGATCCCTCCAACTTCGGCATGAACACCCCCATCGCCGCCTTCTTCAAGACGGTGGGCAGCGCCGCCTTTGGCTACATGCTTCCCATTCTGGCAGGCTTCATCGCCATGTCCATCGCCGACCGTCCCGGCCTGGCCGTTGGCTTTGCGGGCGGCGTGCTGGCCATGAACGGCACCAACTTTGCAGGCCTTGCTAACGGTGAGACCACCGGCATTTCCGGCGGCTTCCTGGCCGCTCTGCTGGCCGGTTTCGTGGCCGGTTATGTGGTCGAGTTTCTGAAGAAGATCACCGAAAAGCTCCCCGCCAGCCTGAACGGCATCCGCCCCATGCTGATCTACCCGCTGGGCGGCATCCTCATCATCGGTGCCGTGATGTGCGGCATCAACCCGGTCATGGGCATGATCAACACCGCCATGACCAACTGCCTCAACGCCATGGGCGGTACCTCCAAAGTCCTGCTGGGTGCCATCGTTGCCGGTATGATGAGCATTGACATGGGCGGCCCCTTCAACAAGGCTGCCTACGTCTTTGGCACTGCCGCACTGGCCTCCGGCAACTACGAGGTCATGGCTGCTGTCATGGTGGGCGGCATGGTTCCTCCCATCGCGATCGCCCTCTCCACCACCTTCTGCCCCAAGAAGTGGACCCCTGACGAGCGCCGCAACGGCATCGTGAACTACGTCATGGGCCTGTGCTTCGTCACCGAGGGTGCCATCCCCTACGCCGCCGCCGACCCGCTGCGCGTCCTGCCCAGCTGTGTGGCCGGTGCCGCGCTGGCCGGTGCCCTCTCCATGACCTTCGGCTGCGCCCTGCGCGCTCCCCACGGCGGCATCTTCGTGTTCCCCGTGGTCGATCATGCCCTGCTCTACTGCGTGGCTCTTGCCGCTGGCAGCGTGGTGGGTGCCGTGATCCTGAGCCTGCTCAAGAAAAACCGCACCGACGCTGCCTGATCTGCCATTCTCCTTCTTCCTTTACCATATAAAAAGGGCCCGTCTGCTCGCACCAAAATGCGGCAGGCGGGTCCTTTCGTGTTTATCCCTTGATGATCCGGAGCAGGGTCTTGTCCAGCTGGATGGTGCGGTTCCAGGGGTTCAGGATGATGCCCTGGATCTCCGGCACCTGCAGTGCGGCATCCAACAGCTTTTCAAGCTCCACCAGAAAGGTGGACTGCACCGCTTCCGCGCCCTTCATCTCCTCTTCAAAGCTGGTAAAGGCATACCACCAGCTGGCCCCATCGGCCGTGCGGAGGGCCCGCAGCTGCATCTGCTCACTGGCCGGGTTCGGCTCCACCGCCACCACGACCTGTCCGTTTTCCCGCATCCGCCGCCGGATCACGGTCAGGGTATGCGCCAGCTGCTCCTGTGTAGGCTCCTGCTGTAACTGGCAGACCGCCTGTTCGATCTTTTCGTTGCCGTTCAGGCCCTCGTCCTTCTTCTGTGCCATAAGCTCTCCCGTTCTTTTCGTTTATGTTTTATGCTTGTATTATATCCGGACTTTACGAAAAATGGAAGCGCTGGCCAGAGATTCTTTCTTTTTTCGTCTGCTTTCGGGTGTTTTTTCAAAAATCAGTAGCCCCCGCCCCGAAAAAGTGTTACAATGTTTTCGTCTGGTATCATTTCAGAAACGACAGGACGCGCCGCTTTTCCGTGAGCCGTTTTTGTCGGAATGGGAGAGATAAGGTAATGAAACGAATCCTTCGTTCTGCCGTCAGTCTGCTGCTGTGCGCCGCCGTGGCGCTGGGCGGCACTGCCTGCGGCCAAAGCAAGCTGCCCACCACCATCACGATCTGGACCTACTACAACGGCGACCAGCTGGAATGCTTCAACCAGCTGGTGGAGCAGTTCAACTCCACCGTGGGCAAAGAGAAGAACATCTGGGTCGAAAGCTCCAGTCAGGGCAGCGTGAACGACCTGGAGACCAGCGTGCTGGCCGCCGCCGAGGGCAAGGTGGGTGCCGAGAAGCTCCCCAACATCGTCTCCTCCTACGCAGACACCGCCTTTACGCTGGATCAGATGGGCCTTGCCGTTGACCTGAGCCCCTACCTGACCGAAAAAGAGAAGTCCGCCTATATCGCCGGGTTTCTCGAAGAGGGCGACCTGATGAACAACGGGGAGCTCAAGGTCTTTCCCATAGCAAAATCCACTGAGCTGCTCTACCTGAACGTCACCGACTTTGTCCCCTTTGCCGAGGCCACGGGCGTGACCTATGCGGATCTTTCCACTGTGGAGGGGCTGAACGAGGCCGCACACAAATACTACGACTGGACCGATGCCCAGACGGCTGCGCCCAACGACGGCAAGGCCCTGTATGGCCGCGACGCGCTGACCAATTACCTGCTCTGCGGCGCACAGGAACTGGGTACGACCATCTTTGATGCCGAGAACGGCGTGATGACCCTGCACTTTGACAAGCCGACCCTCCGCAGGCTGTGGGATAACTACTATGTCCCCTACATCAAGGGCTGGTGCAGTGCCAGCGGCAAGTTCCGCAGCGACGATATCAAGATCGGCAGCCTGCTGGCCTATGTCGGTTCCTCCTCCAGCGCTTCCTTCTTCCCCACCCAGGTGCTGACCAGCGACACCGAGAGCCACGGCATCGAGATGGCCGCGCTGCCCTGCCCCAGCTTTGCAGGCTGTGAGCCGGTGGCCGTCCAGCAGGGGGCCGGCATGGTAGTCATCCCGGGCACCGAGGACGAGATCAGCGCCTGCGTTGCCTTCCTGAAATGGTTCACCCAGCCGGAAAACAACCTGCAGTTCTCGGTGCAGTCCGGCTATATGCCCGTGACCTATGCCGCCAACAGCATATCCGCCCTTGAGAACAGCGGCCTGACAGTCTCCGAGCGTATCCACAAGGTGCTGAGCCTGTCCATTGATGCCATCGAGCGCAGCAAGCTCTACACCACCCATGCCTTCCCGGATGCCCTGCGCGCCCGCAATACCCTGCAGTACGCGCTGGAGGACCTTGTCACTGCCGACCGTGCCACGGTGCTGGAGCGGCTGGCTGCCGGGCAGACCCCCGAGGAAGCCGAAGCCGAGTTCCTGACCGATGCCTATTTTGATGCCTGGTACGACCAGACTCTGGCCGCTCTCAGCGCCTTTGCGGGCTGAGATGCCCTTGGAACAACCACAAAAGGAGAGACCCTCAGATGCAGAACCGCAAGCCGCACAGTCAGAAGGCCCCTCAGACGGGCCATTCTATCTTCGGCACCATCCTTTTCTCCCTGCTGGCTGTGCTGGCGGTGGAGATTCTGCTGCTGACCTTTACCGTCCACGCCACCCGGCTTGGCCCCCAGCTGAACCAGAACGCCGAGGATATCCTTGCCATGCAGGTGGACAACCGCAGCCGGTATCTTCAGTCCATCCTCCATAATGCGCAGGAGCTGACCAGCCTTTCCGATGCCATCAATGGCCTGACCCAGCAGCTTCTGGACGAGGGAGAGATCAGCCTGAGCACGCTGGACAGCAGCAGCGACGCGGCCTATCCCCTGCTGGAAGCCGCCGCGCCGGAGCTCATCAGCACCCTGCGCATCAAGTCGGTGACCGGCGTGTTTCTTATCCTGAACACCCATGATCTGGACAAGCAGAAGCAGGACAGCCGGCTGCCCGCCATCTACCTGCGGGATCTTGACCCGGATGCCGCTCCCTCCCAGCGCAACGCCGACCTGACCTTCGTGCGGGCACCGGCCCAGCTGGTGCAGTCCCTCTCCATTGCCACGGACAACAGCTGGTCCCCCACCATCCGCTACCGGGCACTGGGAAACCGTGGCTTCCTTTATCCCCCTTTCCAGGCTGCCTATAAAGACGGAGCCAGCCTTGCCGCCTCCGATTATGGCCACTGGACCTCACAATCCTATCTGGTGCCCGGGGACACCCACGAGGCCATTGCCTACAGCCAGCCCCTGATCCTGCCGGACGGCACCGTTTACGGCGTGATCGGCGTGGAACTGCTGGCCGACTACCTGTGGGAGAACCTGCCCTGCTCTGAGCTGCAGAGCAACGGCACCTATTTCCTTGCCGTGACCGATACGGAGGAGCTCTCTGCCGCTGAACTGCAGCTGCGTCCGGTGCTCCGTTCCCACTGCGACGGGCAGCCGGGTTCTGCGGACGAAAGCCTTACGCTGCGCCTCCACAGTGCCCTGACCCGCCGCTACCTCTTCAGCGATGCCCTCTACATTGCCTCGGTCTCCCCCTTGGACCTCTACAGCCGGAACGCTCCTTTCTCGGGCGAGCACTGGCTTCTCGTGGGCTCCGTTCCCGCGGTGCAGCTCTTTGCTTTTGCCCAGCGGCTGCAGCAGCTGTTCTCCTTCATCATTCTGATCACGCTGGCCGTTGGCTTTGTTTGCAGCTGGCTGATCAGCAGGCGGCTGGCCCGGCCCGTTGCCAAGCTCTCGGCTGAGGTAGCCGCTGCCGAAGCGGGTTCCTCCGCCATCCCGCATCTTTCCACCACCGGCATCCGGGAGCTGGATCAGTTCTCCTCTGCCTTTACCCAGCTGAGCAAAGACGTGCTGGACTCCTCCACCCGCTTTTTGCGCATTATGAAATTGGCCAGTGCGGAGCTGGGCGGCTATGAGCTGCGCGATGACAGTGTTTATGTGACCGATAACTTCTTCTCCATGCTTGGCCTTGCGCAGGAGCAGCCCGATCCGCTCACGCCAAAGGCTTTCCGCGCCCTGATGGGCACACTGGAACAGCGGTGGTTCTACCGCCTGTCCCCGGCCAACAACAAGGTCTTTGCCATCCCCCAGCCCGACGGCAGCACTCACTACATCACCCTGCGTGTCACCCATATCCTGGGCGAAAGCGCCTCCGAGGTGGGTCTGGCTGAGGATATGACCACCACGGTGCTGGAGCAGCAGCGCATTGAGCACGAGCGCGATTACGATACCCTGACCGGCCTGTACCGCCGCCGTGCCTTTGACCGCGCCTGTGAAGCGCTGTTCCAGCAGCCCGAAAAGCTGGGCTGTGCCGCCCTGCTGATGATGGATCTGGACAACCTCAAGCAGATCAACGACACCTACGGCCACGACTGGGGCGACCAGTACATCCGCCAGACCGGCCAGTGCTTTGCGGCCAATACGCCCGCCAACACCATCTGCTCCCGCCTTTCGGGCGATGAATTCCTGATCTTCTTCTATGGCTACCAGGATCAGGCACAGCTCCGCGCCCAGCTGGAGCTGCTGAGTGCCGCCCTGCAGCGCAGCGTGTCCATCCTGCCCAACGGCAAGCAGCTGCACATCAGCATCTCGGGCGGCATCGCCTGGTACCCCACGGACGGCCACGACCTGCTCACCCTGAAAAAATATGCCGACTTTGCCATGTATCAGGTCAAGCATTCCCACAAGGGCCGCATGTGTGATTTTGATATCGGCAGCTACCATCAGGAGGCATACGCCGCCCAGACCCAGCAGGACTTTGAGCGCCTGCTGCAGGAGGAGCTGGTGTTCTACCACTTCCAGCCCATCTACTCTGCCCGCAGCGGCCGGGTCGCAGCCTACGAGGCCCTCATGCGGGTCGATCTGCCCACCCTGCACTCCCCCGCTCAGGTCATGCAGCTGGCCCATGAGACAGGCCGCCTGTATGAGATCGAACGGATCACCGTGTTCCATTCCAGCGAGATCTTCCAGCGCATGCAGGCACAGGGCCTGCTCCAGAGCGATGCCCTGCTCTTCATCAACTCCATCGCCAATGTCAGCCTGACGGTTGAGGACGTGGAGGAATATGCTCAGCGCTACCCCGAGCTGCTCAAGCGGCTGGTGGTGGAGATCACCGAACAGGAGGATCTGGACCGCGCATGTCTGGAACGGAAGCGGAACATTCCAGGCTTCTCCGGCTCCTTTGCGCTGGATGACTACGGCAGCGGCTACAGCAACGAGCTGAACCTGCTGGAGCTGTCGCCCCGGTATATCAAGATCGACATCTCCATTGTGCGCGGGATCGACACCGACCGCGACAAGCAGCAGATCGTCTCCAACATTGTGGCTTACGCCCACGCCCGCAGTATGCAGCTCATCGCCGAGGGCATTGAGACCGAGGCCCAGCTGCGCACCGTCATCGGTCTGGGCGTGGATCTGCTGCAGGGCTATTACCTCAGCCGCCCCGCCGCAGTGCCCGCCCCCATTGCACCGGCAGCGCAGGCGGTGATCGACCAGCTCGAACACCAGCGATTCAATCCTCTCGGTTTATGATCTTTCCGGCTCCCCTGTGGGGGAGCCTTTTGTGACCCCATTCAGAGAAAGGAGACACGATGAACCACGAATCCAGTTCCGCTCTCCCCGCCGCCATCCGGGTGCGGGGCGCGCGGGTGCACAACCTGAAGAACATCGATGTAGATGTGCCGCTCCACAAGATCGTCGGCATTGCGGGCGTGTCCGGTTCCGGCAAGTCCTCGCTGGCGCTGGGTGTCCTCTACGCCGAGGGCTCCCGCCGCTATCTGGAGGCCCTTTCCACCTACACCCGCCGCCGGATGACCCAGGCCGAAAAGGCGCAGGTGGACGAGATCCGCTATGTTCCCGCCGCACTGGCCCTCCACCAGCGGCCCGGCGTGCCCGGAATGCGCTCCACCTTTGGCACCATGACCGAGCTTTTGAACAGCCTGCGCCTGATGTTCTCCCGGCTCTCCCACTACCCCTGCCCCGCCTGCGGCTGCATGGTGCCGCCCAGCCTGAACATTGCGGCCGAGATCCCGCTCTACTGCCCCCGGTGCGGCGCGCAGGTGCCGGTGCTGGGCGCGGAGCAGTTCGCCTTTAACAGCACCGGGGCCTGCCCAGACTGCGAGGGCACCGGCATCGTGCGGGTGGTGGACGAATCCACTCTGGTGCCGGACGAGAGCCTTTCCATCAACGAGGGCGCGGTGCTGCCCTGGCAGACCCTGATGTGGTCGCTGATGAAGGAGATCGCCGAAAAGATGGGCGTGCGCACCAACGTCCCCTTCCGGGAGCTGACCCCGGAAGAGCGCGACATGGTGTTCCACGGCCCCGCCAAAAAGGTGCACCTGCTCTACCAGAACAGCAAGACCGGCGCGGCCGGCGAAATGGATTTCACCTACTTCAACGCCGTTTATACCGTGGAGAACGCTCTTGCCAAGGTGACGGATGAAAAGGGCATGAAGCGGGTGGAGCGGTTCCTGAAGCAGGGCCCCTGCCCCGCGTGCGGCGGCTCCCGCCTGAACGCCGCGGCCCGGGCTCCCCGGCTGCGGGGCATCGGGCTGGCCGATGCCTGCCGCATGACGCTGGACACGCTGGTGCAGTGGGTGGAGGGGGTGCCCGCCTCCCTGCCCGTGGAGATGCGCCCCATGGCTGAGAGCATCTGCGAGTCCTTTCAGGCCACCGCCGCCCGCCTGCTGGATCTGGGGCTGGGCTACCTCTCCCTTGACCGGGAGGCTGCCACCCTTTCCACAGGGGAGCGCCAGCGGGTGCAGCTGGCCCGCTCGGTGCGCAACCGCACCACCGGCGTGCTCTATGTGCTGGACGAGCCTTCCATCGGCCTGCACCCCTCCAACATCGAGGGCCTGCGGGGCGTGATGCATGATCTGATCGCGGACGGCAACTCCATCGTGCTGGTGGATCACGACACTGAGATCCTGCGGGATGCCGACTGGCTCATTGAGATGGGACCCGGTGCCGGTGAAAATGGCGGCACCATCCTGACACAGGGCACCGTGGAGCAGGTGTCCCAAAGCCCGGCCTCCCGCATCGGGCCCTTCCTTGCCGACCTGCACACCCTCTCAGCCCGCACCCGCACCCCGGAGGCGGAGCTCTTTGCGCTGGGCACCATCACCCTGCGCACCCGGGCCATCCACACCGTCAAGCCGCTGGAAGTCCGGCTGCCCAAGGGGCGGCTCATTGCGGTGACCGGCGTATCCGGTTCCGGCAAGACCACGCTGGTGCTGGAAAGCCTGATCCCCGCGCTGGAGGCCGCCGCCAAGGGCGAAGCTCTGCCCGCCCATGTGGAAAGCATCACGGCACCGGGCATTGCACAGGTCAAGCTCATTGACGCAACGCCCATCGGCATCAATGTGCGGTCCACGGTGGCCACCTACGCCAATGTCCACGATGAGCTGCGCAAGATCTACGCCCGCTCTCCCCTTGCCAGGGAGAAGGGCTACAAGGCGGGCGATTTTTCCTACAACACGGGCCGCCTGCGCTGCCCCGGCTGCGACGGCACCGGCACCATCAGCCTGGACATCCAGTTCCTGCCGGATGTGGAGATCACCTGCCCGGACTGCGGCGGCTCCCGCTACCAGAAGGATGCCGCCGCCCTCTACCGCACCCGGAAGGACGGCACCCAGGCCGAGAGCCTGCCCCGCCTGATGGAGATGAGCGTGGACGAAGCCCTTGCCGCCTGTGCCGACCTCAAGCTGGTGGCCAGCCGGCTGCAGACCCTTTCCAGCCTGGGGCTGGGCTACCTGACTCTGGGCGAGGCCACGCCCAGCCTTTCGGGCGGGGAGGCCCAGCGGCTCAAGCTCGCCAGCGAGATGGGCAAAGGGCAGGCTGACACTGTGTTTGTATTCGACGAGCCCACCATCGGCCTGCACCCGCTGGACGTGCGCACCCTGCTGGGCGTGTTCCAGCGTCTCATTGACAGTGGGGCCACTGTGGTGGTCATTGAGCACGATCTGGATGTGATCCGCAATGCCGACTATCTCGTGGACCTTGGCCCCGGCGGCGGCGAGAGCGGCGGACGCATCGTGGCCTGCGGCACACCGGAGCAGGTGGCCGCCGATCCCGCCAGCATCACCGGAAAATATCTGCACCTGTAAACCAAAAGAGGGACCCCGCCCAACGGCGAGGTCCCTCTGACATTTTATAACAAATTTTAGGTATCCTGCAGCTCCCCGCGGCTGGCGGCCTTGAGGTAGGCAAAGATGAAGCCGTCCAGATCACCATCCATCACGGCATCGACATTGCCGGTCTCGTAGTTGGTGCGGTGATCCTTGACCATGGTGTAGGGCATGAACACATAGCTGCGGATCTGGTGGCCCCAGGCGATCTCATTCTGCACGCCCTTGATGTCGTCGATCTTGTCCATGTGCTGCTGCTTTGCGATCTGATACAGCTTTGCCTTCAGCATTTCCATGGCGTAGTCACGGTTCTGGAACTGGCTGCGCTGGGTCTGGCAGCTGACCACGACGCCGGTGGGCTTGTGGATCAGACGGACAGCGGAAGAGGTCTTGTTGATGTGCTGGCCGCCGGCACCGGAGGAGCGGAACACCTGCATCTCGATGTCCTCGGGGCGGATGTCCACCTGAATGGTGTTGTCCAGCTCAGGCATCACTTCCAGAGAGGCAAAGCTGGTCTGGCGGCGGGCGTTGGCATCAAAGGGCGACACGCGGACCAGACGGTGCACGCCGTTCTCGCTCTTGAGCAGACCGTAGGCGTTGGCACCCTTGACCATCATGGAAGCGCTCTTCATGCCGGCCTCATCGCCGTCCTGATAATCCAGCACCTCCACGGTCATGCCGTGTGCCTGTGCCCACTTGTTGTACATGCGGTAGAGCATCTCGGCCCAGTCCTGTGCCTCGGTGCCGCCGGTACCGGCGTGGAAGGTCAGGATCGCGTTGCTGTGGTCGTACTCACCGTTCAGCATGGTCATCAGCTGCAGCTCGTCCACGGCCTTGCCCACAGCGTTCACGGCTTCCTCTGCCTCGGGCACCATGTCGGGGTCGTACTCCTCGTCCAGCATCACCAGCATGGTCTCGGCATCATCGTACAGACCCTGCAGCTTTTCAAAGCGATTCAGCTTGCCCTTCAGGTCGCCCACTTCATCAAAGACCTTCTTGCTCAGCTCAGCGTCATCATAGAAGCCGGGGCGGCTCATGGTGTGCTCCAGCTCCTGCACGCGCTTGCGGGAAGCGTCGATGGCCAGCGCTTCCTCCAGGTCCTTCACAGCGGTGCCATAATCGGCCAGCTGCACTTTCAGTTCGTCAGTAGTAATCATATTTTAAGAATCCCTCAAAAGATACAGTTTATACACAGATACTTCATTAGTATACCGAGAATCTGTGATAAAGTAAAGAGGAAAAATACTATCTTGCCGGATTTTTAAAGATTTTCACCTTTTCTTTTCATACCCGGGGGAGTATAATACCAGTATGATCGATTTCACAGGAGGATATCATGCCGAAATATTATGGCTGTCCCTGTGAGGGCTGCGGCAAGCCGCTGACCCTTCAGGACGACATCGTGGTCTGCCCGGACTGCGGTGCACCCTACCACCGCACCTGTTACGAAAAAATGGGTCTGTGCATCCACGCCCCTGCCCATGGCGCAGGCTACGAGTGGAAGTTCCCTTATCAGGATGCCCAGCTGCGCACCTGCCCCGCCTGTGGGGAGCGTACCCTGCGCAGCGAGAGCGTCTGCCGCTGCTGCGGCGCTGCCCTGCCCCCCGAGAGCGCAGAGCAGCCCAACGACCGCGCTGCCGCCAGCGCCGAGCAGAACCGGGATTTTGATTACAGCAGGATGTACCGGGACGAAATGTACCGTAATTTTACCGAGAAGGTCGTTGACCCGGTGCACCGCAATGTGCGCGCCGCCTTTGGCAAGGATGAACTGATCGACGGCGTCCCCTATCAGGACTGGGTGGATTTTATCGGCACAGCCGCGCCGGTCTACCTGAACGATTACAGCCAGATGCAGCTGCGCCATTCCAAGATCTCCATGAGCTTTTCGGCGCTGCTGTTCGGCCCGTTCTACTTTTTCTACCGCAAGGCGTGGAAGCCCGCTTTCGGCTTTCTGGCCGCAGAGCTGCTGCTGTTCGTCCCTACTTTGATCAGTATGATGCAGACCACCGGCAGCCCGCTGACCGCCGGCATCAGTGCTTCCGCACTGGTGGCGCTGAGCCGCATCATGTCTTTCCTCAGCTTTGCACTGATGCTGGTGCGGGGGCTGTACGGCAAATGGTTCTACCGCCGCAGCGCTGCGGCACGCATCCGCCGCATCCGTGCCGAGTTCCCGGATCCGGAGCAGCGCCGCGCTGTGCTGAACGCACAGGGCGGTGTCAGCATTGCAGCCTGCATTGGCGCGTTCATCCTGCTGATGATCGTAGGCAGCCTTTGCTCCATGCTGCTGGGGCCGGACCTGAACGCACTGGTAGGCACCTTTATCTGACCATGGTTCACGCAGGATGGGGATCCTGCTGAAAAGCGCGGTTCGCCGTGCATAAAATGAGAATATGGGAGAATCATTATGAAAAAAGTCACCAAGGCCGTTATTCCGGCTGCGGGTCTTGGCACCCGTGTGCTGCCCGCTACCAAGGCAATGCCCAAGGGAATGCTGCCCATCGTGGATAAGCCCGCCATCCAGTATATCGTGGAAGAGGCGGTGCGCTCGGGCATTACCGAGATCCTCATCATCCTGGGCCGGGGCAAGAGCATCATCGAGGACCACTTTGACCGGGCCCCCGAGCTGGAAGCAGCCCTGTCCAAACCCGGCAAGGAAAAGGCCCTGGAGGAATGCCTGGGCATCGCCGGGCTGGCCAATATCTTCTTTGTGCGC
>OMAE01000629.1_pt1 | contig 12625 bp, 9 predicted proteins | sample 1673701 | NCBI WGS metagenome assembly OMAE01 (sample SAMEA103958123, study PRJEB25191) | human gut metagenome | reverse complement strand
TAATGTCTCTGTGATCTGCATCAGCGGATGTGCTCCGAATGCTTGATAGGGAGCAACACTTTCCCCGCCTTGCGGGGGTAACGGCCGGAAAACGGCAAACATAAAAAAACTGAAAAAACCATGAAAAAAGCAGCAAACATCCGCTTTATAGGACCTTTTGCGTGCTATTCTATCCTCAGAGAAACCCCGATGATGCGGAAAATGCGATTTTCCTGACTGCAGTGGAGGTGGAACAGGATGAAACAACGAGGTATTCCCTACGAAGTGCGGCTGTTTGCAGGCAAAACAGACCCGGTGAACAGCGGTTTCTGGCTGCCGCTCTGGATGCACCTGAGGGATACGGCGGGTATTATGGTGTATCTGGTGCAGAAGTGGCTGCCGGAAAGCGTCCGTCAGCATATCGAGCTGGACGAGGATCTGCTGACACAGACCGCCTGCTTTCTGGGGTGGGCCCATGATCTTGGAAAGGCTTCCACAAATTTCCAGGGTCCTATCATGGCACAACTACCGGAGCCCAGACAGCGCCTGGAAAAATACACAACGCTCCGGTACCGGGCGCAAAACCGAGGTCACTCGCTTCATGCGCTGGCGAGCGAGGCCATTTTGCGGTGGCTGAAATGCCCCGACGGGCTTGCATCGGTAGCAGGCGCACACCACGGCAAGCCACAAACCGGGAAGAATGTGCTTGACCAGCTGGGGGATAAGAACGAAAGAGGTAGCTGGGAATCCAACTATTGGCCCGAGGGGGAGCAGAAATTCTGGGAGAGCTGCTGGCGGGAACTGTTTGACTACGCCTTGCAGGAAAGCGGCTTTTCCAGTGCGGAGGAGCTGCCGCAACTGACCATCCCGGCTGAGATCCTGCTGACCGGTCTGCTCATCATGGCGGACTGGATCGCCAGCAATACCCGATACTTTCCGCTTATCCCTGTGGAAGAGGTGGGCAGCGATACCCTGTATCCCGCCCGTGTCGATCGGGCGTGGGAAGCGCTGGACCTGACCTCTCCGTGGGAGGTGCAGTCGGATGTGACGGAACCGGGGGCGTTTGCGGAACGCTTCGGCTTCCCGCCCAACGAAGTCCAGCGGGCCATGCTGGAAGCTGTCAGCTGCACGCAGGAACCGGGTATCTTTATTCTGGAAGCACAGATGGGCGTGGGCAAGACGGAAGCCGCGCTGGGCGCGGCAGAGATTTTAGCCAAGCACGGCGGTGAGGGTGGAATCTTCTTTGGTCTGCCCACTCAGGCCACCGCCAACGGCATCTTTGGGCGGCTGCTGGCATGGGCCGAAAAGCAGCCGGATGGGTTGGAGCACTCCATCAAGCTGGCCCACGGCATGGCCGAACTGAACGAGGCCTACCTCCGATTGCAGCAGGACACGGTGCGGGTGGAGGAAGATCTGGAAGCGGACCCCGATGCTGACCCGGAGAGCCGGGTGATGGTGCATCAGTGGTTCCGCGGCAATAAGCAGGGACTGCTGGCTGATTTTGTCATCGGCACGGTGGATCAGCTGCTGATGGCGGCATTACAGCAAAAACATGTGATGCTGCGCCACCTTGGCCTTGCGGGCAAGGTGGTGGTCATTGACGAGTGCCACGCCTATGACGCTTACATGAACTGCTATCTTGACCGGGCGCTGACCTGGCTGGGCCGGTACAAAGTGCCGGTGATCCTGCTTTCAGCTACCCTGCCCGCCAAACGCCGGGTCGAGCTGGTCAGGGCCTACCTGAATGGAAGAACTGCTCCGGACGGCTTATGGCAGACCTGCCGGGGCTATCCGCTGCTGACCTGGACGGACGGCAAACGGGTGGAGCAGACGACTATCCCACTGGAAACCGAGCCACGCAGAGTGGAGACATTCCCGCTGACCGAGGAACAGCTGACCGACACTCTGCGCAGTGCCTTGCAGGAGGGCGGCTGTGCGGGCGTGATCGTCAATACCGTGAAAAAGGCGCAGGCCATTGCGGCCCGTCTGCGGGCAGAACTGCCGGAGTTTGAGGTGGTGGTATTCCACGCTCAGTTCCTTATGCCCGACCGTGCCGCCAAAGAAGAGGCGCTGATGAAGCGCATCGGAAAGCACTCCACCCCGGAACAGCGGGATAAGCTCATTGTGGTGGGCACGCAGGTGCTTGAACAGTCCCTCGACATCGACCTGGATTTTCTGGTCACAGAGCTCTGCCCCATGGATCTGCTTTTACAGCGCATCGGACGGATGCACCGCCACGAGGGGCGGGCTCGTCCCCGGCCGGTGGCGCAGGCCCGCTGTGCCGTGCTGGACACTGGGACGGATGAGTTCGACGAGGGCAGCAAGGCTGTTTACGGGGAATGGCTGCTCTGGCGTACCCGCAAGTTCCTGCCTGCCGCCATCACCCTGCCCCATGATATCGCCCCGCTGGTGCAGGATGTCTATGGCTGGGAGCCCGACCCTCTGCCCGCCAGCCCGCAGAGCACTGCGGCCCGGGCAGAGTACGAAAAGGCTCAGCAAATCAAAATGGGCAAGGCGAAGAATTTTACCATCCTGCCGCCAGAAGAGCACAGAAAGCGCCCTTCCCTGAATACGCTGAATAATTGGATGGATGATGTGGGTGCGGTCAGTGACAATGGGGCCCGCGCGGCGGTGCGTGACGGCGACCCTTCCATTGACGTGCTGGTGCTGATGCGGGATGCGGCGGGAAATGTCCGCTTCCTGCCCGATGAAACGGGGCATCCCGGTGCCTGTGTGCCCACGGACGAGCCGCCTCAGCCGGAGATGGCGCTTCAAATTGCACGGCAGAAGCTGCGCCTGCCCGGATATTTCAGCAAACGGTGGTCGGTGGAACAGACCATCGACGCACTGGAAGCCCGGAACCGGGAAGTGTTCGGGCTGTGGCAGCAGTCGCCGCTGCTGCGGGGAGAACTGATCTTACTGCTGGATGACCACCTGACCGCACAGCTTGCCGGGCAGGTGCTGCAATACGACCGTGAAAACGGTCTGACCTACCGGAAGGAGGAAGAGAATGAAGCAAATTGAGTATAATTTGCTGGAAGAACGCTGGGTGCGGGTGCGCGGGCAGGATTACACCGTGCAGGAAGTCTCTCTGCCGGATGCCCTGCTGCACGCCCACGAATACCGCGACCTGGCCGGAGAACTGCCCACGCAGGATGCCGCCATGCTGCGGTTGCTGCTGGCGGTTCTGCACACGGTGTTTTCCCGGGTGGATGGAAACGGTACTCCAGCCCCCTTTGAGGAAACGGACGATGCCCTGATCCGCTGGGAGGAGCTGTACCGGCTGGGGCATTTTCCGGAAGCGCCTATCCGGGCCTATCTGGAGCAGTGGCGGGACCGCTTCTGGCTTTTCCACCCGGAACGCCCCTTCTGGCAGGTGCCGGAAGCGAAGATCGGCACAGAATACACCGCTTCCAAGCTGAACGGGGAACTTTCTGAGAGCAGCAACAAGCTGCGGCTGTTCTCATCCTATGCGGGCGAAGGAAAAGAGGGATTGACTTATGCCCAGGCGGCCCGCTGGCTGCTGAGTGTGAATGGCTACGATGACACCTCTGCAAAGCCCAAGGGCAAGGATCTGCCCTCGGTGGGCGCTGGCTGGCTGGGAAAGCTGGGGTACATTCAGGCGCAGGGCAACAATCTCTTTGAGACTTTGATGCTGAACCTGACCCTGCTGCAGGATGGCGTGAAGCTGTGGGGGGAAAATCAGCCCTGCTGGGAGCTGGACGAGCCCCACAGTGCAGAGCGCACAGAAATCGCCCTGCCGGACAATCCTGCGCAGCTGCTGACCCTGCAATCCCGGCGGCTTCTGCTCAACCGGGAAGGGGAGACCGTGACCGGCTTTACCCTGCTGGGCGGCGATTTCTTCGCAAGAGAGAATGCATTTGCAGAACAAATGACCGTCTGGCGTGACCCGGATGCCAAAAAGAGCAAAAAGACCGGGCAGGTCACCTTTGTGCCCAGCCGTCACGACCCGGCAAAGCAGTTCTGGCGGGAGTTTCCGGCAGTGTTCTGTGAGGAAGGGGAAAGCGTCCGCAGGCCCGGCGTTGTCCGCTGGGTGGAAATGCTTCAAAATGACCCGGACTGTCCGCTGGAACGCAAGCGGCTGATCCGCTTTGCCATCAGCGGCATGAAGTACGGAGATAAGGATTTCTTTGTGAACGATTCCTTCAGCGACAGCCTGACCTTTCAGGCCGCGTTACTGGGAGAACTGGGACGGCGCTGGACAGTGCCCATCCGGGATGAGATCGGGCGCTGCGAGCGGGCCGCGCAATCTGTCGGCCGCCTTGCGTGGGAGCTCTCCCTTGCGGCGGGAGATAAGAACGATACGACCGCGGAATCCGCCCGCACTCAGTTCTACTTTACCATCGACCAGCCGTTCCGGCTTTGGCTGCAAAGCATTGACCCCGAAACGGACAAGCTGGACGAAAAAGCCGATGAATGGCAGGAGAAAGCCCGCAAACTGGCCGCAGAGCTGGGCCGCCAGATGGTGGAGCGGGCCGGAAATGCCGCCTTTGTGGGCCATAGGGTCGAGGTGAAAACAGGCGGTAAAAAGGACGAAAAGAAAACCGTTCTGTATACGGCCCCCAAGGCCTACAATAGCTTCCTGTACAATCTGCGGAAGCTCTACCCGAAGAAAGAAGGAGGAACAGCATGATAACGGATGCGATCCATGATTATGTGGCCGGACAGCTGAGCGGGCTGTGGAGCCTGCCCAAACCTCAGCGGCGTGCCCGGCTGGCAGAGCTGCGCCGGGGCGTTGGGCATCAGCCCGGCGACCTACCGGCGCTGTGGGGCAGCTTCCTGCAGGAACTGCCCAAAGAGCTCTGGGGCAGGGAAACGGCGGCAGGGGAGTGCCGGGAACCATCGGAAGCCGAGTGGGCGGTCTACCTTGCTTTGACTCTCTACGCCCTGCACCAGCAGGGAGAAGAGAACGTTTCCATGAATGAAAAGGACTGCACGCTGGGCAGGGCGGTGCGCCTGCTGGCCCAGAATTCCGCAGCTGCCGCGCAGGACTGGACCGAGAGCAGCGTCCTGCGCCGGTTCAACGCACTGGCCACAGCGGATTCCATGCCTGAGGTGTCCCACTACCTCCGGGGGATGGTGCAGCTGTTCCGGGGAAATGAACCGAAGCTGAAACTGGATTACCCCCGGCTGGCTGTGGAGCTGTACCGGTTCCAGCTCCCGGATCAGGCAGCCAATGTCCGCCTGCAGTGGGGCCGGGACCTCTACCAGATGAATGCCGATACACCTGAAACCGAAGAAAAGGAGAATTGAAATGGATACCAAGCGTCTGTATGTTGATTTTCATGTGCTGCAAACGGTGCCGCCCAGCTGTGTGAACCGCGACGATACCGGCAGCCCCAAGACGGCTGTCTATGGCGGTGCCACCCGCGCCCGGGTATCCTCTCAGGCGTGGAAGCACGCGATCCGCAAAATGTTTGCCGAAGAAATGGCCGACATGGTCGAGACCGGAAAACGTACCCTGAAAGCAACTGACCTTGTGGCCAGGGAACTGGCCGCACTGGCTCCTGAACTGGACGATGCCAGACTGAAAAAGGGTGCAAAAAAGGCACTGGAAAATGCAGGCATCAAGCTGAAAGATGACAACAATGCCGCCCTGCTCTTTTTGAGCACGGCCCAGGCCCGGGCGCTGGCCCGGCTGGCCGCCGAGGACTGCGAGGAGAAGGATGACTACAAAAAGGCCCTGAAGGAGAACCCTTCGGTGGATATGGCTCTGTTTGGCCGGATGGTCGCCAGCGATCCTTCCCTGAATTACGATGCCGCCGCTCAGGTGGCCCACAGCATCTCCACCCATGCCGTACAGAACGAGTTTGATTACTTCACCGCCGTGGATGACTGTGCCCCGGAGGATTCGGCAGGCGCGGGCCATCTGGGCACGGTAGAGTACAACTCTTCCACCCTGTATCGCTATGCCACCGTCAACATGGTGGAACTGGTGCACCTGCTGGGGGCTGAAAAGGCAGCCAAGGCTGTCCGGGTGTTCGGCGAAGCCTTCATCCGCTCCATGCCCACCGGAAAGCAGAACAGCTTTGCCAACCGCACCCTGCCGGATGCTGTCTATGTCACCCTGCGGGAGGATCAGCCTGTGAACCTCTGCGGTGCCTTTGAAAAGCCGGTGCGCAAGAGCCCCGAGGGCTATGCGGAACCCTCCAAGACGGCACTGAAGCAGTATGCGCAGCAGGTGTATGCCTGCTATGCGGATGCTCCGGCCCAGAGCTTTGCTGTGGGCATCGGTCTGGACGAGCTGGCCCCGGCCATGCCCCTGAACCAGATGCTCACCGCGCTGGAACGTGCCGTAAAGGAGAAGCTGCCCGGAAATGAGGTGTGACCATGGCAACGCTGTTGCTTCGGCTGGCCGCGCCCCTGCAATCGTGGGGTGCGGATTCCAAATTTGAGACCCGCAAAACGAACCGGGAACCCACAAAAAGTGGTGTCATTGGCCTGTTGGCAGCGGCACTGGGCCTGCGCCGGGACGATGCCGCAGGCATTGCCCGGCTGAACGGCCTGCACTTTGCCGTCCGTGCTGACCGGGAGGGCAGCCTGCTGGTGGATTTCCACACAGCCAACCGGGAAGAGGATCGGAAAAAAGGCAAGGCTCCCTATGTGACCTACCGCCATTACCTGCAGGATGCGGTCTTTCTGGTGGGGCTGGAAAGCGAGGATACCGCCCTGTTACAGGAGCTGGAAACGGCCCTGAAACATCCGGTCTACCCGCTGTATCTGGGGCGGCGTTCCTGCCCCCCCACCCTGCCGCTCTGCCTTGGCATCCGGGCCGGGGAACTGCTGGATACCCTGCGGGCAGAACCGCTGCTGGTGAAACAGAGGAATGGGGCCCCCTTGCGCATCGTGGCAGACGCGGACCCAGCGGATGCTGCTGCCGTGCCCCGGCGTGATCTGGCGGTGTCGTTCAGCCCCATCCACCGGCAGTACGGCTTCCGCCCGGTGCGGGAGTGGAACACAAACCCGCCGGAAATGCCCGGCGCGACCGAACATGACGCAATGGCAGAATTGAGGTGAGGAATCATGTATCTATCCCGCGCAGAACTTGACCCGACCCGCCGTGAGACCATGGTGGCGCTGATCTCGCCCCAGAAATTCCATGGTGCGGTGGAAAACGCTTTTGCCGGTGCGCGCCGCCGCAGGCTGTGGCGGCTGGATCAGCTGGGAGAAAAACTGTACCTGCTCCTGCTCAGTGAGGAACGGCCGGACCTGACCGCCCTGTGTGCGCAGTTCGGCACCGGTGCGCCCCCGGAGACCCGGCCCTATGACCCGCTGCTGGAACGGGTGACAGCGGGCAGCTGCTGGCAGTTCCGCCTGACTGCCAACCCCACCCGCAGCAAAAAAGACTCTGCCGACCATACGGCCCGGGGAACCCTGAAACCCTGCTATCTCGAGGTGGAGCAGGAGGAATGGCTGTGGGCGCAGGCCGCAAAGCACGGCTTTGCCGTCTCGGAGGGGTCGTTCGCAGTGACCCGGAAGCAGACCTATCACTTCAAGAAAAACGGCACCCGGCCTGTTACCCTGCTGGCTGTGACCTACGAGGGCATTCTGCAGGTGACGGACCCGGAGGCCTTCAAGGCTCTGCTGTGCGAGGGCGTTGGCCGGGGCAAGGCCTATGGCCTTGGCCTGATGACCATTATCCACAGGGGAGGAGACCATGGCTGAGATGCCGGGTTTTTCCCCGCCTATGCGGGGGTGATCCTGAGGTCTAAGCCATCTACAAACAACGAGAACACTTTTCCCCGCCCATGCGGGGGTGATCCCAAGCGGAAATCTATCCGCTCACAGGTGAGTAACTTTTCCCCGCCCACGCGGGGGTGAGCCTTCGGCTCGCTCGGTGGCAGTGTCCGCTCCCAGCTTTTCCCCGCCCATGCGGGGGTGATCCTTGGAGGTATGAACACATGAGTTGGAACAACAGTTTTTCCCCGCTCACGCGGGGGTGATCCCTCGTCATCGTCCGGGGCATCGCTGCCGTTTGCCTTTTCCCCGCCCATGCGGGGGTGATCCCAGCAGCACACACTGCTGGACCTTCCCCAGCGGCTTTTCCCCGCCCACGCGGGGGTGATCCCTCGACAAAGCGGCAGCTACGGTCGCCGAATCTCTTTTCCCCGCCTACGCGGGGGTGATCCCTTCATGCAGATGATTGATCTGGAAGCAAAGGTCTTTTCCCCGCCCATGCGGGGGTGATCCGAAGGGGGATTATAGGGGGTTACTGGGGAGAGCCTTTTCCCCGCCCACGCGGGGGTGATCCCATCTGGCTGAATGGTCTGGTCGGCGCAGGCTACTTTTCCCCGCATGTGCGGGGGTTCTACATTGACAACCCTGCGCAAAAAGCAGATAATAGGTTTATCTTGAATGCAGAGCGAGGGAAAGTATATGCTGTATTTTGAAAACGATTACTGCGAGGGTGCGCATCCGGCGATCTTACAGAAGCTGGTGGAGACCAACTTTGAGAAGGTCTCCGGCTACGGCACCGATCCCTATTGCGCCAGTGCGCGGGAGAAGATCCGCGCGGCGTGCGGCGCACCGGATGCCGATGTCTGGTTCATTTCGGGCGGCACCCAGAGCAACGCCATCGTCATTGCATCGATGCTGCGCCGCTGGGAGGGTGTGCTGGCCGCATCCACCGGCCATGTGGCTGCTCACGAGGCCGGTGCTATCGAGTTCACGGGCCACAAGGTCATCGGCCTGCCGCACACCAACGGCAAGCTGGATGCCGGGACTGTTGAGGACTGGTGCAGGACCTTCTATGCCGATGGCAATGTGGACCACCTCGTGTTCCCGGGCATGGTGTACATCTCTCATCCGTCGGAGTACGGCACCCTGTACACCAAGGCAGAGCTGGAAGCGCTGTCCGCTGTCTGCCATAAGTACCACATGCCGCTGTTTATGGACGGTGCCCGTCTGGGCTATGGTCTGGCCGCCGAGGGCACCGATGTGACGCTGGCCGATGTGGCCCGCCTGACCGATGTGTTCTACATCGGCGGCACCAAGGTGGGTGCGCTCTGCGGCGAGGCAGTTGTGTTCCCCCACGGCGCACCGGCTCACTTTATGACCATGGTCAAGCAGCAGGGCGCTCTGCTGGCAAAGGGCCGTCTGCTGGGCATCCAGTTCGATGTGCTGTTCACCGATGACCTGTACCAGACCATCAGCAAAAATGCCATTGAGACCGCCGCCGTGCTCAAGAAGGGGCTGGCCGGGAAGGGCTATTCGTTCTTCATGGATTCGCCCACGAATCAGGTGTTCATCGTGTTGTCCAACGAGCAGCTGGCCGCGCTGGAAGGCAAGGCCAAGTTCGGCTTCTGGGAGAAGTACGATGATACCCACACCGTTGTCCGCATTGCCACCAGCTGGGCCACCCGGATGGAAGAGGTGGAGCAGCTGCTGGAGCTGATGTAAGGGCACACCTGCCAAATGGCGGTGCATCTCTTTGTGCAGGATGCAGATTGTATTTCCTGCGCGGATATGCTATTCTTAACTAGATAAAGACTGCACTTTGTGCACCGTGGAAGGATGGTTTGTATTATGGGCTTTTTTGACAAGCTTTTTGGCGGCAAGGCCGCATCCGAGACGAAATTTTCCGGCCAGAAGATGACGGTCATGCTTCCCATTGACGGCAAGGTGATCCCGCTGGAGCAGCTGCCTGACGAGACTTTTGCCTCTGCGATCCTGGGCCCCGGCTGCGGCGTGGAGCCCACCGGCGACACCGTTTATGCTCCCTTTGACGGCACCGTTACGCAGGTGCCCGAAAGCCTGCACGCCGTTGGTATGATGAGCGATGACGGCATTGAGCTGCTGATCCATGTCGGCATGGACACGGTGGAGATGAAGGGACAGGGCTTTACCTCCCTGACCAAAGAAGGGGCTAAGGTCAAGGCCGGCACCCCGCTGCTGAAGGTGGATCTGGACGCCATCCGCGCCGCCGGCCACCCCACCGCCACCGCCATCATCGTGACCGATGGTGCGGGCGACGAAGTGAAGATGCTGGCAGAGGGCGATGTCGCTCCCGGCACCCCGCTGTTCAAGGTCTGATTTTTTGCGGAAAGCGTAGTTTTACAGCATGATGCCGGGCAGTCTGCGGCTGCCCGGCATCACTTTTTTACAAAACTCAGACGATGCGGACACCCTTCTGGATGACGGCCTTGAGGTTCAGTTCCTTGTCTGCAAGGATGACGTTGCCGTAGCGTCCGGCGGCAAGGCTGCCGTAGTCGTTATCCACGCCGATGCTCTTGGCGGGGGTCTCGCTGGCGGCGCGGACAGCGCTTTCCAGCGGCACGTTCATTTCCAGCACGGCGCGCTTCATGCAGTCGTACAGGCAGGTGTTGCTGCCCGCAATGGTGTCCGGGTGCTCGGTCAGGGTGGCGCGGGGTCCCTTGACCGTGATGGCCTGTCCGCCCAGACTGTACTGACCGTCCGGCAGACCGCAGGACATGGCGCTGTCCGCGATCAGGCAGACGCGGTCGTCCCCGAAGGTGTTGAAGGTGAACCGCACCATGGCGGGGTGAATATGCACGTTATCGGTGATGAGCTCCACCTCGGCATCGTGCTCCATGGCTGCAATGATAGGGCCGGGCGCACGGTGGGTGATGCCGGGCATGGCGTTGTACAGGTGGGTCATGTGGGTGGCACCGGCTTCAAAGGCCTTGACGGCGGTGTCATAGTCGGTGCAGGTGTGGGCGATGGAGATGCGCACCTCGTTATGGCACTCCTTGATAAAGTCCAGATTGCCCGGCTCTTCGGGTGCAACGTCCACCAGCTTGATCAGACCGTTTGCACGCTTTTGCAGGCGGCGGAACATGGCGGCGTCTGCGCCCTGCACATACTCCGGGTTCTGTGCGCCCACCTTTTTGGGGCTGATGAAGGGGCCCTCCATGTTGATGCCCACAAGGTCGGCGCCCTTGCCGTTTTTATGGGCGGCAGCGGCGTCCATCACCTTGTTCAGGATCTCCTCGGGGTAGGTCATGGTGGCGGGGCAGATGGCCAGCACGCCCTTGCTGGCCTCAAAATCCGCCAGCGTCTGGATGGCCTCCTCGGTGCCATCGCAGAAATCCTTGCCCATTGCCCCGTGGAAGTGGATATCCACAAGGCCCGGCAGGGCGTACAGCCCCTCGGCGTCCAGCACCTCTTCGCCCTCTTCCGGGGCGGCAAAGGGCACGATGCGGCCATCGCGGATCAGGATGTCAGCAACCTCGTCGAGCCCAACCTGGGGGTCGAGAAGCCGCGCGTTCTTAAGCATCAACGCCATTGTCGGTTCCTCCTAACAGCAGATAGAGAACGGCCATGCGGACGAGCACGCCGGAATAGACCTGGTCCAAGATGACGGAGCGCTGCGGATTGTCGCACATGTAGTCGTCGAGCTCGACGCCGCGGTTCACAGGTCCTGGGTGGCACACGATGGCTTCGGGCCGCATGAGCTTTTCGCGCTCCTCGGTCAGGCCGAAGAGCAGGTTGTACTCGCGAAGGCTCGGGTACGGCGCGCCCTCGAGTCGCTCGCGCTGGATGCGCAGCATGTATACCACGTCGAGTTCGGGCAGCGCCGCGTCGAGGTCGCTCGTGATTTCATCGGCACCTAAGATTTCGGGAGCTGCCGGCATAAGCGTCGGCGGCGCGATGACGGTGACATGGGCACCCATGATCTTGAGCGCGGGGATAAGCGAGCCGCAGACGCGCGAATGGCCGATGTCTCCGACGATGCCGACGCGAAGGCCCTCGATGCGGCCGAAACGCTCGCGAATGGTGTACAGGTCGAGCAGCGCTTGCGTAGGATGCTGATGCTTGCCGTCGCCTGCGCAGATGACGGACACGCCGGAAACATCGGCGACCTTGCGCGGCGCTCCCGCGTGCTTGTCGCGCACGACGATGGCATCAATCTTGTACGAGCAGAGCGTCTGTACGGTGTCGCGCAAGCTCTCGCCCTTCACCGTGGAGGTAGAGGACCCGCCGAAGTTGAGCGTATCGCATGACAGGCGCTTCTCGGCGAGCTCGAACGACGAGCGCGTGCGGGTCGAAGGCTCGTTGAACATGTTCACGACGGTGAAGCCCTTGAGCGTCGGCACCTTCTTGATGCGCCGCTCGTTCACCGCGCGGAAACTTGCGGCGGTATCGAGGATTCGCGTGATGTCTTCCGCAGAGTAGTCGGAGATGTTGATGAGGTGCTTGTGGTTGAAGGCCATGGTTGCTACGCCTCCTTTTCCTGGGGCTGATCAGAGCCAAGCGGGGCGGACCCTGCGCGGTCCCCCGGCGCCATCTCGAGGACCTCGACGGCAGAGACGCCATCGACTTCCTCCAAAAAGAGGCGGACGTTCTCGTGCGAAGAGGAAGGGACGTTCTTGCCGACGAAATCGGCGCGGATGGGAAGCTCGCGGTGCCCTCGGTCGACGAGGACTGCAAGCTGCACGCAGGAGGGGCGGCCGAAATCGCTCAGCGCATCGAGCGCCGCGCGGATGGTGCGGCCGGTGAACAGGACGTCGTCGACAAGCACGACGGTCAGTCCGTCGATGTCGAAGCGGATGTCGGTCGAGTGGACCTCGGGGGAAAGATGCGTCGCGAAATCATCGCGATAGAAGCTGATGTCAAGCGCGCCGAGCGGTACGTCGGTGCCCTCGATCTGCTTGATCTTGCTCGC
>OMAE01000611.1_pt1 | contig 12782 bp, 16 predicted proteins | sample 1673701 | NCBI WGS metagenome assembly OMAE01 (sample SAMEA103958123, study PRJEB25191) | human gut metagenome | reverse complement strand
GGAGACCTTCGACCCGCCGCTGACAAAATCCTGCCTCAACCACCGGATGCGCAAGCTCATGGAGCTTGCGGGCAAAGAAAAAGCATAAAGAGAGGAAAGCATCATGCCGTTTGCACATCTGCACGTTCATACGGAATACAGCCTTCTTGACGGCGCGTGCCGCATCAAGGGGCTGGCCAAGCGCGTCCGTGAGCTGGGGCAGACGGCGGTCGCCGTGACCGACCACGGCGTGATGTACGGCGCGATCGACTTCTACCGCGCGTGCAAGGCCGAGGGCGTCAAGCCCGTCATCGGCTGCGAGGTCTATGTCGCGCCCCGCACGCGCTTTGACAAGCAGCACGAGTTTGACGCCGAGGCGCGCCACCTCGTCCTTCTGTGCGAGAACGAGGAGGGCTACCGCAACCTCTCCTACATGGTCTCCAAGGCGTTTACCGAGGGCTTCTACATCAAGCCCCGCATCGACCTTGAGTTGCTGCGCGCGCACGCCAAGGGACTTATTGCGCTCTCGGCGTGTCTTGCTGGCGAGATCCCCCGCCGGCTGCGCAACGGCGAGTACGACAATGCAAAGGCGTATGCCTTGACACTCTCGGAGATATTTGGCCCCGACCGCTTCTATCTTGAGCTTCAGAACCACGGCATCCGCGATCAGGCGGTCGTAAACAAGGGCTTGCTGCGCATCCACGAGGAGACGGGGCTGCCGCTCGTGTGCACGAACGACGCGCACTACCTTACGAAGGCGGACGCCTACGCGCACGACGTGCTGCTGTGCATCCAGACGGGCAAGACCGTGGACGACGAGAACCGGATGCGCTACGAGCCGCAGAACTTCTACCTCCGCTCGACGGAGGAGATGGAGGCGCTTTTCGCCCAATACCCCGGCGCGATCGAAAACACGGGGAAGATCGCGGAGATGTGCAATTTGGAGTTCACCTTCGGCAAGTACCACCTGCCGGAATTCAAGGTGCCGGAGGGCTACACCTCGCTGACCTATTTCAAAAAGCTCTGCGCGGACGGCTTTGCCGGGCGCTACGGCGAGGGGACGGAAAAGCAGAAGGCGCAGCTGGAATACGAGGAGAACATGATCGAGAAGATGGGCTTCGTCGATTATTTTCTCATCGTCTCCGACTTTGTGCGCTACGCCAAGAGCGTCGGCATCCCCGTCGGCCCGGGGCGCGGCAGCGCGGCGGGCAGCATCGTGAGCTACTGTCTGCACATCACGGACATTGAGCCGATGAAGTACGGTCTTTTCTTCGAGCGCTTTCTCAATCCCGAGCGCGTGTCCATGCCCGATATCGACATGGACTTCGGCGATACCCGCCGCGGCGAGGTCGTGGACTATGTCCGCCGCAAGTACGGCGACGACCATGTGGCGCAGATCGTGACCTTCGGCACGATGGCGGCGCGCGGCGCGATCCGCGACGTGGGCCGCGCGCTGAATATGACCTACGCCGACTGCGATGTGATCGCCAAGCTCGTACCCGGCGGGCCGGGAAATCTGCACATCACGCTCGACGACGCGCTCAAGCTCTCGCGCGAGCTGCGCGAAAAGTACGAGAACGACGAGCAGGTGAAAAAGCTCATCGACACGGCGCGCGCCCTTGAGGGGATGCCGCGCCACGCCTCGACGCACGCCGCGGGCGTGGTCATCACCAAGCGCCCCGTGGTCGATTACGTCCCGCTGGCGACGAACGACGACGCGGTGGTCTGCCAGTATGTGATGACGACGCTCGAGGAGCTGGGGCTGCTCAAAATGGACTTCCTCGGTCTGCGCAATCTGACGGTGCTCGACGACGCGGTCAAGACCGTGCAGAAAACGCAGCCCGGCTTCAAGCTGGCGGACATCCCGGAGAACGATCCCGAGACCTATGAAATGCTCGCCGCGGGCAAGACTTCGGGCGTCTTTCAGCTCGAATCGAGCGGCATGACGGGCGTGTGCGTCAGTCTCAAGCCGCAGAACATTGAGGATATCACGGCTCTTATCGCGCTCTACCGCCCCGGCCCGATGGACTCCATTCCGAAGTTCATCGCCTGCAAGCACGATCCGAGCAAGGTGACATACCTCATTCCGCAGCTCGAGCCGATCCTGTCGATCACCTACGGCTGCATCGTCTATCAGGAGCAGGTCATTCAGATCTTCCAGCAGCTTGCCGGCTACACGCTCGGGCAGGCGGATATGCTCCGCCGCGCCATGAGCAAGAAAAAGGTCAAGGACATTGAAAAGGAGCGCGGCGCGTTCCTGCACGGCGACCCGAGCCGGGGCATCAAGGGCTGCATCGCGAACGGGATCAGCGAGAGCGCCGCGCAGGCGATCTACGACGATATCTACGCCTTCGCAAACTACGCCTTCAACAAGGCGCACGCCGCGGCCTACGCGGTCATCGCGTACCAGACGGCGTATTTCAAGTGCCATTTCCCGAAGGAATATATGGCGGCGCTGCTCACGAGCGTACTCGACAGCAGCGAGAAGATCGCGGAATACATCGGCGAGTGCCGCGAGTGCGCCATCGCGCTCCTGCCGCCGGACGTCAACCGGTCGGATGACCGCTTTACGGTCGAGCCGGAGGGCATCCGCTTCGGCCTCGTCGCCATCAAGAACATCGGCCGCGGCCTGATCGCCCGCATGATGCGCGAGCGCGAGGTCAACGGTCCCTTTGCGGATTTTCAGGATTTCTGCTATCGCATGGACGGCAATGACATGAACAAGCGCGCGGTGGAGAACCTCATCCGCGCGGGCGCGTTCGATTCGATGGGCGTGCATCGCTCGCAGCTCATTGCCGTCTACGAAAAGGTCATGGACGGCATCTCGAACGGCAACCGCGTGAACATCGAGGGGCAGATGGACTTCTTCGGCATGGGCGGCGGAAGCGCGCAGCGCGAGCCGCTGCATCTGCCGGACATTCCGGAATTTTCCGCGCAGGAGCGGATGGCGATGGAGAAGGAGACCACCGGTCTCTATCTCTCCGGTCACCCGATGGACGCTTACCGGGAGCTGTCCCGCCGGCTCGGCGCCGCGCCGATTGGCCGCATTCTGGAGGATTTTGCGCAGGAGGCCGGACCGACGAGCTTTGCTGACGGTCAGAAGCTGAGCATTGCGGGCGTCGTGACCTCGAGCAAGGTCAAAACGACGCGCAGCAATACGCTCATGGCCTACGTCACGGTCGAGGACAGCACGGGCGCGATGGAGATGCTCTGCTTTGCCCGCACGCTGGAGACGAGCGGCAGCTACCTCAAGGAGGGGCAGACGATTCTGGCCTCGGGCCGCCTGAGCGTGCGCGACGAGAAGGCCCCGCAGCTCATGTGCGATTCGGCGCGACCGCTCGACGGCAGCGCAGCCGATGTGTCCGCGGGAGCGGCGGGGGAGAAGCGGCAGACGCTTTATCTGCGCCTGCCGTCGATGGACAGCCATGAAATGACGCAGTTCCGCCGCATCGCCTATCTCTTTGAGGGCAAGGAACCGGTGCGTATCCGGCTCATCGACAGCGGCAAGCTCATCGGCACGACCGCGGTGCTGCACCCGGCTTTTGTCCGCGCGATGCGCGAGCTGCTCGGCGACGAGAATGTAGTGCTGAAATAAAAAGGAGACGAAATTTCCATGCGTTTGCAAAGCGCGATCTTTACTCTGCCCGACGCCCTGCTGGACGGCGGTGCCCTGCGCCCGGGCGCGGACAAGGTGCTCTCCATTCTGAAAATGGAGAGCGTGTGGCTCTACGCCGTCACGGCGCTCGACCGCGCCGAAGCGCAGGCGCTGCTGCGTTCGGCGGGGATCGAGGGAGACTTCCGCGGTCTTTTGACCGAGCGCGAGGCAGGCTGCGCCGTTTGCAGCGGGACGATGCTGGAAAAGGCCATGCGGCGGCTGCGGTCGCAGAAGGCGGATACCGTGGTCTTTACCGGTACGCTCGCGCTCGTGGAGACGGCGAAGGCAGCGGGCTTCCGCGCGGTCGCCGTCGGCGGCGCGGCAGAAGGGGACGAGTGGCGGCAGATGTGCGCTCTCGCCGACTACGAGCTGCCGCACTACGAGGACTGGCTCAGGCTGGAATAAAACGGCATACGAGAAAAGGAGGACGGCAGCGTCCTCCTTTTTCCATCCTTATTCCTTTTTCTCCCTTGGTGCTTCAAAGAGCGCATTGATCACGCTCGCGTAAAGCTGCTCGGTGTTCTTCCGGAAGCGGTCGGCAAGGTCCTTTGCCATGACCTCCTTGGGCACCATCAGCTCCATCTTCAGAAGCGGGCTGTCCTGCTCGTCGCAGAAGGCGAGGGAGACGGTGTAGGTGCCGTTGGGGCGCGGCGTGATCTCGGATCGGATCTGTGCGCGGCGGCGCAGCTTCTGATTGAACACGGTGATGTTCTTGTCCGCCGCGAGGCGCACGGAGTAGGGAAGGCTCGATTCGCAGATCTGCCCGTTGCGCAGGCCCTTCTCCGTGATGGCATAGAGCCCGTCCTACGAGAGCGTGAGGTGCCCGGAGGTGACGAGATCATTCATGCACTCGGAGAAATCGAAGAAGTCCACGCCGTCGTCGATCATCGCAAGCTCCTGCATGGCCTCAAACGGCACCGGCTCGATGAGCCGTGAGGCGATGTAGAGAAGAAGAAATTTGATCTCGAGCTTATCCTGAATGAAGCCCATGCGCGCCATAGGGCAGCCCTCCTGTCCGATATTTTCCTTATTATAGCGCGTTTCCTTAAATTTGTATAGTGGATTTTTCACCATTCCCGCCGCTCGGCATAGACTGGACTGAAAGAAAGCCAATCTTTCATCAGTACTTAGATCAGGAGGTATTTCCATGGCTGAAAAAGTGACCGCAGGCCCGATCACGAGCGCCAACGGCGTGCGCGAAGCGGTCTGTATCCATACGAAAAAGATCTTCTCATCCTGCAAGGATAAGGACTGCATCGAGGACCTGACCTTTTACCCCACGGCGACGGCCCAAAGCGTCATCGACGCCTCGCAGAGCATCCGCGGCGGCCGCGTGGAGCTGCTGCACGTCGGTGTGGATGTGGAGCCGGTGAGCTTCAACCGCGGCTTCTTTACGGTCGATATGCGCTTTTACTACCGCGTGATCCTGCAGGCGGTGAACAACGGGATGCGCGCGACGGAGATCGAGGGCCTTGCGACCTTCGACAAGCGCGTGATGCTCTTCGGCGGCGAGAGCCGCGCGAAGGTATTCTCCTCGTATCCCGTGCCCGGCGGCGCGGACTATCCCATCGACCTCACGGCAAACCTGCCGACCGCCGTGGTCACGGCTGTCGACCCACTGCTGCTGTGCGCGCGCATTGTCGACTGCTCCTGCGGAAACTGCTGCGACTGCACAGCGGTCACGGGCGTGCCCACGGGCATTGCCGAAGCCTTCGACGAGCCCATTCTCTTCGAGCCGCAGACCAGGCGCGTGTGCATCTCCATCGGACAGTTCTCCATCGTGCGGCTCGAGCGCGGCACGCAGCTGCTCATTCCGGTGTTCGACTACTGCATCCCGAGCGGCAGCTGCCAGCCGGTCGGCAGCATTTCGTGCAGCTCCTGCGACGATCCCTGCGAGATGTTCGAGAGCGTCTGCTTCCCGGTGGACGATTTCTTCCCCGCCGGCATCGCGGAGGGCGGCGCGGACACGCCGACGAACTGCTGCAGCTGCGGCGGCAAATAAAAGCTACGAGCGCGAAGCGGCGGGAGCTCCCGCCGCTTTTTTCTTCATCCGCATTTTTTCAGGCGAACAGGCATGACCTGTCCACTCCTCGCATAGAGTGGGGTATCTGACGGACAAGGGGGAGAGCGCATGAACGAAGCCAGGGCCATTGCGCGCTGCGAGGAGGCGGCGGCGCTGCTGCCGCCCCGGTTCCGGCGCGCGGCGCTGCAAATGCCGGACCATCGCAAGCGATACACGGAGGAGTTCCGTCTGCGTGCCGGACAGCCCCCCGCCGCACTGCTGCCCGAGGGCGAGGTCACGCTGCCGTACTTCGGCGCGGACAGCCGCGTGACGCCGCGCGATCTCGCGCAGATGGTGGACGCGGTGACGGACTACTCGCGCTATGCCTGCGCGGAGACGCTGCGGCAGGGCTTTCTGTGCCTGCACGGCGGCTTCCGGCTCGGCGTATGCGGAACGGCGGTGCTGCGGAACGGCGCGGTCGCGAGCCTGCGAGACATTTCCTCGCTCTCGCTGCGTATCGTCACCGAGCGGATTGGCCTGGCCGAGCCGACGGCAGACAGCCTGTTCTGCGCGGGAGCCTTCCGGAGCACGCTCCTGCTCTCGCCGCCGGGCGGCGGCAAGACGACGCTTCTGCGCGACCTCATCCGCACGCTCTCGCTCGGAAGCGAGGACCGCGCGGCGCTGCGCGTCGCGGTGGTGGACGAGCGCGGAGAGATCGCTGTCTGCGCCGGAGGAGAGGCGCAGATGGCATTGGGGACGCACACGGACGTGCTCACGCTCTGCCCCAAGGCGCAGGGCATCGGCATGGTGCTGCGGGCAATGAACCCGCAGGTCATCGCGGTCGATGAGATCACGGCGGCCGAGGACATTGCGGCGATGGCGCACGCCGCCAACTGCGGCGCGGCGCTGCTTGCGACGATGCACGCCGCCGACCTTGACGAGCTGCGGCAAAAGCCTCTCTGGCCGCTGCTGCGCGACTCCGGCGTGTTCCGGCGCGCCGTCTTCATCGAGGGCATGGGCGAGGAGCGGCGGTACCGCGTGGAGGAGCTGCTGCCATGAAGCTGCTCGGAGCCGCCCTGATCCTCTGCGGCGCGGCGCTCCAATGCCATGCGCTGCTCGGCGCACGGAGGCAGGAGCGCGCCGCCCTGCGGGAGCTTTCCGCCGCATTGGAGGGCTTGGAGCGCGGGATACGCGCCTCGCTCACGCCGCTGCCGCGGCTGCTCGGACAGCGCGGCGCGGGGAAGTACGCCGACGCCTTCTTCGCCGACGTGCTCGCGCAGCTGGAGAACGGGACGCCGCTGCCGGACGGCTGGCGCGAGGCCGCCGCCCGGACGCCGCTCGGCGAGCGGGAGCAGGCTGTGCTATCCGGTCTTGCCGACGCGCTCGGCGGGGAGGAGGACGCGGTGCTCCGCGCCCTGCGCGCGGCGGCGCAGGCGCTGCGCGGTACGCTCACGGAGCGGGAGCGGCAGAGCGCGCGGGATACCCGGCTCGTGACGACGCTCTGCTTCAGCCTGAGTCTCCTTGTCACGATACTGCTTATCTGAACAGGAAAAACACTTTACACAGGAGATCGCTATGGACATTGATCTGGTATTCAAGATCGCCGCCATCGGCATCGTGGTCGCGGTGCTCAATCAGCTGCTCGTGCGCTCGGACCGGCCCGATCAGGCGATGCTCGTGAGCCTTGCGGGACTGGTGACGACGATGATGCTGCTCGTGCGGGAGATCAGCTCGCTCTTTGAGCTGGTCAAAACGCTCTTCGGGTTCTGAGCGATGGAGCTTTTGCTGAAGGTATTCGCGCTGTGCGTCATCACGGCGGCGGTCGCCTCGCTGCTGCGGCGAAACGAGGGAGAGCTGGCGCTGCTGCTGGCGCTGTGCGCCGCCGCCTGCGCGGCGGCTCTGCTCATCGCGGCAGGCGAACCGCTGGCCGCGCTGCTTCGCACGCTCGCAGAGAAAACGGGCCTTTCGGGCGCGGTGTTCACGCCGCTTTGGAAGGTGCTCGCCATTGCGCTGACGGTGCGCGTGGGCGGCGCCTTCTGCCGCGACGCCGCGCAGGGCGCGCTTGCCTCCGTGCTCGAGACCGCCGGCGCGGTCTGTGCGCTGACCGCAGCCGCTCCGCTGCTGCTCGCTGTGGTGGAGCTGGTGGAGGGCTGGCTGTGAGAAGGACGGTATTTCTCCTGCTCACGCTCGCGCTCCTGACCGTTCCGGTCTGCGCCGTGCAGCTTCCGGGCGAGCTTCTCGACGCGCTGCCGGAGGAAGCGGCGGCGCTGGCAGAGGGTGAAGGCATCACGGAGGGCGGCGTACGGCTCCTCGTGCAAAGCTTCTTCGACGCGCTGCGCGCGTCGCTGGACCGCTCGCTGCGCGGGGCGGTGCTGCTCGCGCTGACCGTCCTGCTCACGGGAGCCGCGGACGGCTTTGCGTCCTCGCTCGGCGAGAACGCCTCCCGCTTTGTACCGCTCGTCGGCGTGCTGTGCGTGACGACGCTCTCGGCGGGCGACCTTTCCTCGCTCATCGGACTGGGAACGGCGACCATGCAGGATCTTGCCGACCTCACCAAGCTCCTGCTGCCGACGATGGCGGCGGCGCTCGCGGGCTGCGGCGGCGTGTTCACGGCGAGCGCCTGGCAGGTCGGCACGCTCTTTGCCGCCGACGCGCTCACAACGCTCATCCACGAGCTGCTGCTCCCGCTGGTCTACTGCCACATCGCTCTCGCCTCGGCGGGCGCGGCGCTGCCGGAGAGCGGTCTGGACAAGCTCGCGGACGGACTCAAAAAGCTCATCTCCTGGCTGCTGTGCGGCGCGGTGACGGCCTTCACGCTCTATCTGTCGGTCAGCGGTGTGCTCACCGGAAGCGCGGACCGCGCGGCGGTCAAGGCGGCGCAGACGGCGGTCTCCGGCGCGGTGCCGGTGGTCGGGAGCATTCTCGCGGAGTCCGCCGAGATGGTGCTCAGCGCGGCCCATTCGCTGCGCGCGGCCATCGGGGCGGCCGGCGTGCTGGGCGTGCTGCTCGCCTGCCTCGCGCCGCTCGTGCGGCTGAGCGTGCAGTTTTTGCTCTACCGCGCGGCGGCCTTCGTCTCGGCGGTCAGCGGCGTCAAGCCGCTTGAGCGGCTGCTCGAGCAGCTCGGCGACGCCTTCGCCCTCGTCCTCGGCATGACGGCAGCCTGCGCGGCGCTGCTGCTCGCGGCGCTGCTCGTATCCATTTCCATGGTGGTGATGTGATGGCATTTTTACGGCAATGGCTTCTCGGCGTGGTGAGCTGCGCCTTTCTCGTGAGCCTTCTCGATCAGCTCACGCCCGAGGGAAGCGTGCGGAAGCTCGCGCGCTTTTCCGGCGGACTGGTGCTCATTCTCTGTATGCTGCGCCCGCTCGGGACGGCGGAGCCGAGGGAGCTGGCGCTCGACCTCGACGGTCTCTCCGCCGACCGCGCGGCATTGGAGGAGCAATACCGCGACGTGAGCGGGCAGTCGCTCGCGGCGGTCATAGCGGAGCGGACGGGCGCATATATTGAGGACAAAGCACACGCCCTCGGCGCTGAGGTCACGGCGGAGGTCACGGTGCGCGAGGAGGACGGCGCGTTCATTCCCGACCGCGCGGTGCTCTTCGGCGAGGAAAACGCGGAGCTCTCCGTGCTCCTCACGCAGGAGCTGGGGATCGCGCCGGAGAAGCAGGAATGGAGGGCGGAGAGATGAAGGATGCGCGGGCGGGGAAGTGGCTCGAGGGATTGAAAAAATACCGTCTCGCCGCGCTCGCGGCGCTCCTCGGCATCGTGCTGATGCTGCTGCCGGGAGGAAATGCGGAGGCCGAGCCAACAGCCGGCAGTCCGGACGCCGAGGCGTTCGACCGCGGCGCGGTGCAGGAGGAGATGGAGAACATCCTGCGCGCCATCGACGGCGTGGGCGAGCTGCGGCTGATGCTCACCGTGGACTCCGGCACGAAGCGCGAGCTGGCGCAGGATACGACCGCCGAGCGCAGCGGGAGCGAGGACATGAAGCGCAAGAGCGAGACGGTCGTCGTCGGTACGGGCAGCGGCACGCAGGAGGTCGTGGTGACGAACCGCGTCTATCCGCGCTACGTCGGGGCGCTCGTGGTCTGCGAGGGCGGCGGCAGCGCGGGCGTGCGCCTTGCCGTGACGCAGGCGGTCAGCGCTCTGACGGCGCTGCCGAGCGACAAGATCACCGTATTACAGGGGAAACCATGAAAATCATTATTTTGGGGAGGAAGAACATGAAAAAGCTGTGGAAACGGAACATGGTGGCGGGAGCGGTCTTACTGCTCGTGTGCGGGGCGATCTTTCTGAACGGACGCTACGCGCAGCAGGTAGAGGAGACCGACAAGATCCTCGGGCAGGCCACGCTGGTGGACGGCACGGAGGGCGACGCAGAGGAGGTCTCCGGCGAAGCGCTGCCGGGCGACTACTTTGCGACCGCGCGGCTCACGCGCCAGCAGGCCCGCGACAGCGCGCTGAGCCTTCTGCAGGAGGCAAGCGGCGCGGCGGAGGTCGATGAGGCGGCCGCAGCCGAGGCTGCGCAGAGCATCCAGACGCTCGCGGCCTACACGCTCGCCGAAGCGCAGATCGAAAACATGATCACCGCCAAGGGCTACACGGACTGCGTGGTCTTCATGGCCGACGACGGCGTGAGCGTGGTGGTCTCGGCGGGCGAGGACGGACTTCAGACCGAGGACATCGCGAAGATCACCGACATCGTCAAGCAGGAAACCGAGCTGACCGCCGACTGCATCAAAATATTAGAAGTAAATTAGCTGTTGTAATTTGCGGCAAAAGATGGTAGAATACTAATAATTGAGCATAGCGTATGCTGAGTATCACTACCGTACAGCAAGGAGAGACAGCAATGGGCGAAAACCGCGAATATCTGACGCAGTCCGCGAGCGACGGCAGCATCAACATTTCCGAGGATGTTGTGGTCGCGATCGCGTCCGAGGCCATCGGCGAGATCGAGGGCGTCGGCGCCATGATGACCACCATGACCGAGCAGCTCACCGAGCAGTTCATGGGCAAGAAGCCCGCACGCGGCATCCGCATGGACATTCAGGACGGCGAGATCACGCTGGACGTTTACCTGACGGTGAAATACGGCTTCGCCATTCCCGAGACCGCCGCCAAGGTGCAGGACGCCGTGATGAGCGCGGTCGAGACGATGACGGGCTTCTCCGTCCGGGCGGTCAACGTCCATGTGGGCGGCATCAGCTTCAACTAACAAGAAAGAGAAAAGGACGAAACGTCTATGGTTCGCAATACTGCAAGAGAGATTGCCGTGCATCTGGCGTATGAGCTGAGCTTCACCGACAAAACGGCGGAGGAGCTGGTCGCCGAGCGGCTGAGCCGCGACGGCTTTGCCGAGCTGGCAGGTGAGGATGAGCTTTACAGCGAAGCGCCCAACGCCAAGCAGGCGGAGTATATCCGCGCGCTCGTGTGCGGCGTGGCCGATCACGCGCCGGAGCTGGACGAATTCATCGCCAGGTACGCCAAGGGCTGGAGCTTTGACCGCATCCCGCTCGTGGCCTCCGCCATCATGCGCGTGGCGATGTACGAAATTCTCTATTTCCGCGACGTGCCGAACTCCGTCGCCATCAACGAGGCGGTGGAGATCGCCAAGAACTACGAAACGCCGGAGGTGGTGAAATTCATCAACGGCATTCTGGCCAGCTTCCTGCGGGAAGAGGTCAAGGACTGACACATCACAGGCAGAGCAGGTGCGCTTGCTCTGCCTGCACTGTATTCTGCGAAAGGAGGAAGCGATGGAAGGCCAGATCATTTATGAGAATATGGGTGAAGGTTTGCTGGCATTTGGAATCCGGGATCATCATCTGGTGCTTCAAAAAGCGCGCCAATACTACTGTCTGAATCTGGATAAATGGGATTGGAGTCAGCCGATAGAGGTTGGACGTATGCGGCACTTGCTCAATGTAGATACGGAACTTTTTGATTTATATGAGGGCGTTATTTATGGAAGCAGATATGAACTATCAGACAATGCGGTAGTTTTATTGGATCATCAATTAAAGGTTTGGAATGAAGAGGAAAAGGAATTGGAGAAGATTGCGTCTGACGTGTATTGCCTGAATGTTTATAAAGGAGATGCCTTTTATGCACAGAGCGTGGATGATGGCGTCTGCATAAAATACAGATCGTTCGATGGTGAGTCGGAAGTCGAACTGTTTACGATTAACCCGGATGAGAATAAGAGCATAAAATCGTTGGTGGTGAGTGATGATTTCATTATCTATGATCTGGGACCGGGCAATTATGAAGATGGTGTGGATATGCGGGTAATCTGGAACCGGAATACCGGGGAGACACAGGAGACGATTGTGTATCGGTGAAGCTGAGAATACGAAATAATTATTTGATATAAAATGGCACCGTCATAAAACGGTGCCATTCTGGATTATTGCTTTTTAGCTAACAATGCTTTCAACTGCGCAATTTCTTCTTTTGATCGCTGTAATTCATCTTCAGCCTGCTTTCGTTTTTCTTCCTCTTGCTTTCGCAATTCCGCTTCCTGTTTTTGCTTTTTTTCTTCTTCATTTTTCGCCTTAACAATGTTTTTAAAATCACTCAATACTGTAATGAGATCTTTTCTGGTGGCAAAACACCTATTTTTCTCTTTTGTAAAATAGTATATATCTATATTATTTAAATTTATATCGTTCCAAATATCTTTATTATCCTTAAAATAATTTTCGATTTGTTTCTCTGTATAATTCAAAGACAACAACTCCAAAATCTTATTCTTTAATTCTCTTTCAACTATTGATTTCGGAGTTTTCAGTACATCTTTTAATTTAACAGTTTTCTTCAATCGTAAATTCACCTCCCCAAAAACAGTATCCTTGTGCAATGATTTTCGAATAGACCAACTGTTTCCATCTAATTGTTTTTTTAATACCTTTTTACCATTCTCAAAATGTTCATAATAATTTATTGGTTTATTTATAACTCGTAAATCTTGTTTAAAACTAACTACTACTTTTTTCAAAGCATCATAAGCATCTTGAGTAAATGTTTCCCATGGTTTTTTAAACTCTTTAGGAACATTTCGTTCTTCACCATTAATAATTTCTTTCTCATATTTTCGTAATTTATGCGACAATTGATAACGCATATCCATGTTTTTAGATTTAG
>OMAE01000610.1_pt1 | contig 12782 bp, 9 predicted proteins | sample 1673701 | NCBI WGS metagenome assembly OMAE01 (sample SAMEA103958123, study PRJEB25191) | human gut metagenome | reverse complement strand
CCCATGGACGCTGACAGTAGCAGCGCAATACCCCCCAAACGAAGCATTCGCCATAGCCGCGCCGAAATATAAGCAGGAAAGGTCTGTCTTCCTTTACGGAGAGCACAGGCCGGTCCTGCGTTTTTGTTTGCATTTTTCCTTCAAACGAGATTTATATTGATACAGAAAGAGGTTTATCGTGCGCGATTCTATAGGTATTTTACTTTTGGTACAGGTGATACTCATTGCCCTGAACGGCATCTTTGCCAGTGCGGAGATCGCCGTGCTTTCCATCAGCGAAACAAAGCTGGAAAAGCTGGCGGAGCAGGGCAGCAAAAAGGCCCGGCGGCTCCGGAAACTGACGGAGGAGCCGGCCCGCTTCCTTTCCACCATTCAGATCGCCATCACCCTGTCGGGCTTTCTGGGCAGCGCCTTTGCCGCAGACGGTTTTTCCGGCCCGCTGGCAGACTGGCTCATCGGTCTGGGGGTCACAGGCATTTCCCGGGGGACGCTGGAAACCCTGGCCGTTATTCTGATCACACTGATCCTGTCTTATTTTACCCTGATCTTCGGGGAACTGGTGCCCAAGCGCATCGCCATGAAAAAGTCCGAAACCGTGGCTCTGGCCATCTCCGGGCTGCTGAGCGGCATCTCCAAACTGTTTAAGCCCGTGGTATGGCTCCTTTCCGTATCCACCAACGGGGTGCTGCGGCTGCTGGGTATTGACCCCCACGAGGAGGAAGAAGAGGCCAGCGAGGAGGAGATCCGTATGCTGGTGGAAGCCGGGGGAGAGAAGGGCACCATCGACAAGGAGGAGCAGACTTTCATCCAGAACGTGTTTGAATTTGACGATCTGACAGCCGGGGAGATCGCCACCCACCGGACGGACGTGGATCTGCTGTTCCTGGAAGACAGCGATGCACAGTGGGCCCAGACCATCCACTCCACCCGCCACACCCTGTACCCTATCTGCAACGAGACGGCGGACGATGTGGTTGGTATCCTGAACGCCAAGGACTATTTCCGCCTGGAGGATAAAAGCCGCCAGAACGTTATGGCCCATGCCCTGCGGGAGCCCTATTTTGTGCCGGAAACGGTGAAGGCCGATGTGCTTTTCCGCAACATGCGGCAAAAACGGCAGTCCATGGCGGTGGTGCTGGATGAATACGGCGGCATGGTGGGGATCCTGACCCTGAACGACTTGCTGGAAGAGCTGGTAGGGGATCTGCACAGTGAAACGGCCCCCGCAGACGACCCGGAACCCCGCATAGAGCAGCTGGATGAAACCACCTGGCGGGTCACCGGCAACGCCGAGCTGCGGGATATTGAAGCCGCTATGGGGCTGGAACTGGAAGACGGGGAATATGATACCCTGACGGGGCTGGTCTTTGACGCCCTGGGCACCGTGCCCGGAGATGACGATGCGAACATCTCGCTGGAGCTGCCCCTTATGCACATTGAGGTGAAAAAGGTACGGGAGCACCAGATCGAAGAAGCCCTGCTGCACCTGAAGCCCCGGCCGGAACCCGAGGAAGCCTGAACACCGGGCCCCGCCGGTTCCTGACACTCATATACGGAAGCAGCTTTCCGAAAAGGAGGCTGCTTTTTCATTGCCGCAAAGCAGAAGGGCAGAGGAGACGTAAGGGAGCAACCCCGCTCGCTTTCTGTCCCCGTATACGCTGCCCGGCCGAAACGAAGTCCGCGGGAAAGCGGCGGGGATGCACCTTTGGCCCGGAAGGGCCAAAGGCAGGGGCACCCTGCGGGCCGGGGACCGGCCGTGCATCCCCCCTATCGGAGCCGGCGATTCTCCCGACCGGGCACGTCCCAAAAGGCAGGGACAGCCGCCTGCGAACCGGCAAAAAAAGCGCTCCCGAAGGAGCGCTTACCGGTTTTTCGTTTACAGAGAGGCCCCTTCCAGGGCTTGCTGCTGCCAGTTCCCCTTCTTGTAATACAGGAACATGGCAGCAGAAGTGATGGCCCAGGAGATGGCGTAGCATATGCTCAGCACCAGCAGCGTGGGATGCATGGCAAAAGCCGTATATTTCCAGATCACCCGGAAGGCGCAGATGCCCAGGCCCGTAATGAGCACCGGGGGCTTTACCACCCCGCAGCCCTTGAGGGTGCCGGAGAATATCTCCACCGCTGTCCACAAAAAATAGAAGGGTACAAAGTACAGAAGGAGTTTATAAGTGGTCTCCACCACTGCCGGGTCCTTGGAGAAGGTGGGCAGCACATGGGGGGCCACCAGCAGAATGATGGTGCTCAGCACAATGGTAATGGGCAGGAAAATCCGGAAGCCCACCTTGGCGCAGCGGTGGACCCGATCCATCTTCCCGGCACCGAAGTTCTGCCCCACAAAGTTTATCACGGCCATGCCCGCCGCATTGGAGGTGGCCCAGTAGAACCCGTCTATCTTGGTGGAAAGACTCCAGGAAGCCACCACCACCGTGCTCAGGCTGTTTACGGCCACCTGCAGGACCATATTGGATACATTGTACATGCTGGCTTCCAGGCTGGCAGGCACACCGATGCGCATCATCCGCCGGATCAGCCCTCCGTCCAGCCGCAGCTCCTTCCACCGCAGACCATAGGCCTCCCGGGTGCGCAGCAGGCTCGCCGTCAGCAGCAGGAAATTCAGCACCTGCGAAAGTACCGTGGCATAGGCCACGCCCTTTACATTCCAATGGAGATAGACTACGAACACATAGTCCAGCACAATGTTCAGAATGCAGGCGGCAAACATAAACAGAAACGGCCTGCGGGAATCCCCTACGGCCCGGAGTATGCCGGATTCTATGTTCAGCACCAATACCACAGACGAACAGGAGAAATAGATCCGCAGATAGTCGGTAGCGTCGGCCAAAGTATCCGCGGGGGTCTTGAGCCATACCAGGAAGGTGGGCACAAAGATCAGGCAGATCCCCGTCAGCACCAGACCGATCAGGAAGCACAGCAGCACGGCCGTACCCGTGGCCCGGCGCAGCTGTTCCTCCTTTTTCCCTCCGTACAGCTGGGCAATGATCACGCTGGCCCCGCCGGTCAGGGCGGTAAAGAAGCCTATGACCAGATTGGTGAGAGTGGCGGCGCTGCCTCCTACAGCGGCCAGAGCTTCCGTACCCACGAACCGGCCCACAATAATGGCATCCACCGCATTATACAGCTGCTGAAACCAGGTGCTGGCAGCGATGGGTAAAAAGAACAGAATCAGTTTTTTCCAGATGGGCCCCTGGGTCAAGTCCCGGCTGGCGGCAATTTTCGTTTCCTTAGCCAGTATAGCCGGGAAAGTTCCTTTCGTCAATGCGGTTTGTAAAGTTTTTCAGGGAAAAAAAGCTTTTTCCTTCCGTCTCTTTCTCCATGGAAACCTTCGTTTTCCTCTGCGCCGGAAATTCTCCCGCACCGCCGTCTTTGCAGGATCGGCGCTGTGCTTCCGGCTGGCGGCAGCGCCGCCCCTCTGCATATATTCTTTCGGCTTTGCGTATTCTCTTTCCCCAAAGCCCGGTCTTTGAATCCGGGCAAAAACGTGGTATACTTATTTGTTTGCATATCATAGGAGGAACGCCCATGTATATCATCGCCGGTCTGGGAAACCCCGGACTCAGCTACAGCAGGACCCGCCACAACATCGGCTTTATGGCGCTGGACGCTCTGGCCCGCCGCTGGGGGATCCGGATCCACACCAGAGCTTTTCAGGGACTGGTGGGGGAAGGCCTTTTTGAGGGGGAAAAAGTGCTGCTCATCAAGCCCCAGACCTATATGAATCTCAGCGGCAGCTGTCTGCGGGAGGTCATGGGCTTTTACAAGCTTCCCCCGGAAAAGCTTATCGTGCTGGTAGACGATGTGGAGCTGCCCCTGGGGAGCCTGCGCATACGGAGCAAGGGCTCTGCGGGCACCCATAACGGTCTGCGGAGCATCCTTTCCTGCCTGGGCAGCGATAACTTTGTGCGCATACGCATCGGCTGCGGGCAGGACCAAAGCCTGCTGCTGCGTGATTTTGTGCTCAAGCGCCCCGGCAAAGGAGAGATGGCCCTGCTGGAGGAAGCCTATGCCCACGCTGCCGAGGCGGCGGAGCTCATCGTTTCCGGACATACGGATCGGGCCCAGATGCTCTTTAACAAAAAACATGAAGCCTGCAACAGGCTGGAAAGCCGCTGAAACCCATATGATGGACGCCTTATTTGCACTGCTGGAAAAGGACCCCGCCTGGAAGAGTCTGGATACCGCCCTGAAGGAGGGTCGCGGCCCGGCGGCGGTATTCTCCTGCCCGGAAGGGTGCCGCCTGCCCCTGTGGGGAAGTATGAGCCGGGGAAAAACCGGTCTGATCGTTACGGATACGGAAGCCGCCGCACTGGAGCTTTACCGGCAGGAAAAGACCTACCGGGAGGATGTACAGCTGTTTTTGTGCCGGGAAATGCCCCTGGTGCATGTGCAGGCCGCCAGCGCCCAGCGGCGGAGCATGCGGCTGAGCGTTCTGTCCCGGCTGTGTTTGGGGATGCCCAGCCTGATCATCACCCATGCCGGAGCCCTGATGGAGCGGCTGGCGCCCCCGGAGGCCTTTTTCTCCTGTCTGCGAAGCCTGCGCCGCGGGGAGGAGATCCCTCCCCGCACGCTGCTCAAATTCCTGGTGGACAGCGGCTACGAACGGGTGGATATGCTGGAGGGGCCGGGCCAATGCGCCCTGCGGGGAGATATTCTGGATGTATTCCCGCCCCAGCGGGAACACCCCTGCCGGATAGAATTTTACGGAGACGAAATAGACCAGCTGCGGATCTTTGACGAGAGCACCCAGCGCTCCATAGAGCAGACGGATTCCATCCTTCTGCCCCCGGCCTTTGAAACGCCCCAGACCCCGGCTTTAATGAAAAAAGCCCTGAAGGCGCTGGGGGAAGCCGCCGGTTTTGAATCCCAGCGGGAAAGCTGGGAGCAGGGCCGGCCCTGTTTGGGAGCCGATGTACTTTTGCCCCTGCTGTATAAAGAGGCCTGCTGCCTGTTTGACTATCTGCCCAAAGACGCCCTGCTCTTTTTAACGGAGCCGGGCCGCATTGCAGACGAAGGCAAGGCCTTCTCTTTGAGCTGCATGGAATCCGTAGCGGGACTGCTGGAGCGGGGGGAGGGCCATCCCTGCCAGAAGGAGCTGCTTTTGCCCCCGGGCGAGCTGGAAAAGCGCCTTTCCACCCCCCGCACCGCTGTGTTTTACAGCCTGTTCCGCACCAGCCCCCTGTTTCAGCACCCCTTCTCCCTGAAGTTTGAGGGGGAGAATGCCCCCGCCTATCTGGGGGATATGGGGGAATTGAAGCGGGAGCTGAAGCAGGGCCAGAACAAGGGGGAGACCCGGCTGCTGTTTGCCGGGGAGGGCGCCGCCTTTCTTTTCCGGGAGCTGGAGGAGGAAGGGCTCAGCTGCCGGATGGAAAGCACCCTTTCCAACGTGCCCGCTCAGGGGACGCTGCTGGTGCTCAAAACCACTCTGCCCCGGGGCTTCCGCCTGCCTGGGAGCCGGCTCACCGTCCTTTCTCAGGAGGAGCTGTTCGGCAAGCAGCAGACCCACCGGAAGCAGAAAAAGAGCGGGCTGAAGTTTTCCGATCTGACCGTGGGGGATTATGTGGTCCACGAAGCCCACGGTATCGGCCGGTTCGTGGGCGTGGAACAGCTGACGGTGCAGAACAGCACCCGGGATTACCTGCTGTTGGTCTACAAGGGCGGCGACAAGCTCTATATCCCCACGGATCAGCTGGACAGGATCCAGAAATACATGGGCGCCGGGGAAGAAGGCACCCCCAATCTTTCCAAACTGGGCGGGGGAGAGTGGCAGCAAAAGGTAAGCAAGGCCCGGACCGCCGCCAAAAAGCTGGCCTTTGATCTGGCGGAGCTGTATGCAAAGCGCACCAGCGTCAGGGGCTTCGCCTTCAGCCCGGATACCCCCTGGCAGAAAAAGCTGGAAAGCGCCTTTCCTTATGAGGAGACCCCGGATCAGCTCCAGTGCATCGCCGAGATCAAGAAGGATATGGAAAGCCCCCGGCCCATGGACCGGCTTTTGTGCGGGGATGTGGGCTACGGCAAAACAGAGGTGGCCCTGCGGGCAGCCTTTAAGGCCGTGCAGGACGGGAAGCAGGTGGCCTTTCTGGTGCCCACCACCATTCTGGCCCAGCAGCATTTTGCCACGCTCTCCGGCCGGTTTGAGGAATTCCCCGTGCATCTGGGGTGCCTAAGCCGCTTCCAGACCCCCAAGGAACGGGAGGAGGTCAAGCGCCGCCTGGCCAAAGGGGAAATAGACATGGTGGTGGGCACCCACGCCCTGCTGGCCAAGGATGTGAAGTTCAAGGATCTGGGGCTGCTGATCATCGATGAGGAGCATCGTTTCGGCGTGAACCACAAGGAGCAGCTCAAGGCCCTGCGCTCGCAGGTGGACGTGCTGACCATGACCGCCACCCCCATCCCCCGGACACTGAACATGGCCATGACGGGCATACGGGATGTTTCCACCATAGAAACGCCCCCGGAAAACCGTTTCCCCGTGGAAACATATGTAATGGAGTTCAGCCCGGCTCTCATCGCCTCGGCCATCCGCCGGGAACTGAGCCGGGGCGGGCAGGTGTTTGTCATCAGCAACCGGGTCATGGGGATGGAAAACACCCTTTCCCGGCTCAGAGAACTGGTGCCGGAATGCTCCATGGCCATGGCCCACGGCCAGATGCATGAGCAGCTGCTGGAAAAGACCATGATCGCCTTTATCAACCGGGAGTATGATCTGCTCCTTTGCAGCACCATCGTGGAAAGCGGCGTGGATGTGCCCAACTGCAACACCCTTATCGTGCTGGAAGCGGACAAGCTGGGGCTGGCCCAGCTGTATCAGCTTCGGGGCCGGGTGGGCCGCTCCTCCCGGCTGGCCTATGCCTACTTTACGGTAAACGCCGGGCAGGCCGTTTCCGAAACCGCCCAGAAGCGCCTGCTGGCCATACGGGAATTCACCCAGTTTGGAGCGGGGTTCCGGTTAGCCATGCGGGATCTGGAGATCCGGGGTGCCGGGAGCCTGCTGGGGGCAGAGCAGCATGGCCATATTACGGATATCGGCTATGAGTATTACTGCAAGCTCATCCGCTCCGCCGTAGAGGAAGCCCGGGGCAACGCCCCCGCTCCGGATATAGAGTGCACCGTAGACGCCCCTGTGGACGCCTTTGTGCCCAAAAGCTTTGTGGGCAACGAGCTGCTGCGCATGGGCATGTACAAGCGCATTGCCGAGATCACCGGAGAAGAGGAGTACGGGGAGCTGTATGAGGAGTTTACCGACCGCTTCGGCACTTTGCCCGAAAGCGTGGAGACCCTTATGCGTCTTTCCCTCATCAAGGCGCTGGGGGCCCGGGCTGGACTTTGCGCCGTGCGGATCCAAAGCGGCCTGGCCCAGCTGAAATTCGACCCCTCCGCTTCCCCCGACGGGGGGCGGCTGCTGCTCTGGCTGGGAGGCATACAGGGGGCCCGGCTCGTCTCCGGAGAAACGCCCCAGGTGCAGATCCGCATCAAAGATTGGACCGCAGCGGAATTCGTCAAGAAAATGCCACAATTTTTGACCGGTTTGGTCCGTTGCAAGGGGCCGGAGGATAGGGTATAATCAATGCAATGCGATTTCGGGCAAAAGGCCGGAGCGCGAAAGAAAGGAAACAATACCATGAAGATGTACAAACGCCTGTTGGCCCTGGGGCTGGCCCTTGGGATGCTGTTTGGCCTGGCCGCCTGCGATCAGCAGAACGATAAGGAAGAAGAAGCTTCTCCCTCTGCAGAAGCTACCGGCGCCCCTGCCGATGAAGCCCAGAAGGATATCTCTGCCGATCTGCCCGCCATTGAGCTGGGGGATCAGGTGACCACCGTAGGGGATATCCAGGATGCGTATGAATACTTCGTCTCTTACATGTCCTATTACGGCATGGAGGCTCCCACGGAGGAATCCGAGATCAAGCAGTACCGGGATATGGTCGTGGAGCAGGCCCTTTCCGATATGGTGCTGCCCTGGAAGGCCAAGGAGCTGGGGCTGTCTCTGGATGCCGCCGACGACGACCAGATCGACGAGCAGGTGGAAGCCCACCGGGCAGAGATTCTGCAGGAATATAAGGAGTACGCCCGCCAGCAGCTGGGGGAGAGCGCCACGGAGGAAGAAGTAGACAAGAGCGCCACGGAAACGCTGGAAAGCGAATTGGCATCCTATTACAACTGCACCTTTGAAGAATACCTTTCCACCATTTACCGGCCGGAGATGGAAAAGAACCGGCTCAGCGAAAAGGTAGAGGAATACTTCCTTTCCACCGTAAAGCTGGAGGAAGGGGATGCCCAGTCCTGGTTCGCACAGGAGCTGACCGATCAGCAGACCGCCGTAGCCAGCGATCCCCTCAGCTACCGCACCACCCAGCAGGCCTATGAATCCGGCGAGTCTCAGGTGCCCGGTCTCAGCGTACCGGAGGGCTTTACCCGGGTGCAGGTGATCCGCCTTGCCCTTTCGGAAGCGGATCAGGCTGTTTATAACGAAAACCTCACCAAAATGACCGCACTGGAAGCCGAATACGGCGCCATCGTCCTCAAGGGGGAAAATACCGTCCGCCAACAGGAGATCCAGGCCGAATATGCGGCCCTGAGCACCGCCAACCGGGAGCTGCTCAAGAGCCTGCAGGAGAAGGGCAGCGCCGCCCTGCAGGAGATCGAAAGCGGCAAGGACTTTGGCCTGGTCATGAAGGACTACGCCTCTTCCGCCCCCACCGATGCCCAGATGGCCTTTGGAGATCTGCTGTACACTCTGGAGAAGGACAGTAACTTTGACGAAGAGATCTGGAACAAGGTGCTGACCATGAAGGCCGGGGAAGTTTCTGACCTGATGGAAGTAAGCAGCGTGTTTTATATCCTCAAGCGGGGAGACAACGTGGTAGCCGGGGACCGCACCTATGAGCAGTTCCAGGAAGCCGCTGAAGCTGCCGCTCTGGAAAGCAAGAAGGACAGCGAGTGGAGCGCCGTGCAGAGCAGCTGGCTGGAGGAAGCCCGCAGCGCCGCTGTGTTCCATGAGGACAACTACAAGAACGTAGGCTGACAGACATCGCCCGTCTGCAAAAACCGCAGCAGAGAGCAGCGCAAAAAAGAAAAGTACTGATCGAAGCTTCATCAAAAAAGCGCCTCATCCGAAAGGCGCTTTTTTGTGTGGGAACGGGGGTTGCGCCGTAATCGGGAGGGGGGCGCTGCAGGCGGCGTGCCGCCGCCCCAGCGGGCCTCGCCGGCGAGGCCCGCTGTCTTTGGCTCCGCCAAAGGCAGCGCCCCGGCCCCCGAACCGGATAAACCCCGCTTCGCCGCGTCCCAACCCCCGGCACATGAGAAAGGCAAAACCCATATCCAAAAACAGCCGCGCCCTGTACCCGAGCAGAGATACCGGCGAGAAGCAAAAAATACCCCCGGCCTGCTTTCCCGGACGAAGGGCATTTGAAGCCGTATATGTTTTACAGCAGCGGCAGATACCAAAGAAATACCACCGTATAGGGGAGCACGAACAGAGCGCTGTCGAACCGGTCCAGCAGCCCCCCATGGCCGGGAAGCAGGCGGCTGTAGTCCTTGATCCCCGCCCGGCGCTTGACCTGAGAAAAACCAGATCCCCCAGCTGCCCCAGCAGAGAAGCCGTATAGCCGTAAAGCGACAGCCTGCTCACATATACCGGCCGGTGGAGCCAGGCCTGCAGCAGAAAGCCTACCAGCCACAGGAGCACCGTAGCCGCCAGAGTACCGCAAAGGTTGCCTGCCACGGTCTTATGGGGGCTGATAAGAGGAGCCAGCTGCTTTTTGCCCAGGGCTTTTCCGCCGAAATAGGCGGCCGCATCCGTAAGCACACAGGCGGCAAAGGGCAGCACCAGTGTAAACAGGCTGTCTCCCAGCAGGGGCAGGCAGGCAAAGGACGCCCCGATGGCAGCGCCCCCTAGGAGCCCCCGTATATACGGAGGCCGGGGAAAGGGTCCGCATCCGCTCAGCAGCAGGGAGAGGAGCCCCGCAGCTGCGGCAGCACCCTCTGCAGCGGCCAGCACCGGGATGGGGAGCCGGGGAATATACAGTGGGAAAAGCAGGCAGCACAAGGCCGTGCCGGCATATACCAGCCAGCCCCACCGGCCCTGCAGCAGCCCCATGGCCCGGAGCAGCTCAAAGCAGCCCAAAAGACCCAACAGCGTGCTGAGCCCTTCCAGTATCCCGGGCACCTGCCGGGCCTGAAAAGCCCCCAGCAGTATCAGTGTGAGCAGGGCGCCCGTGCGGATGCGCACCGTCAGTTCCGAAGCATGTGTATCCCGCCGCTCCATACCGCCCCCCCTTTACAGACTTTCTGCCGGAGGGAAAAAGGCTTCGTACTCCGTTACATCCAAAATGGTCTCCCCGTCGATCTGCAGGGGAGTGGGACGATCAAACTCCACCCGGATATGGCGGCCCGTAAGGATCTGCACCATGTTCCGGTATTTTACATGCTCCCCCTTGAAGATGGAAGGGAAGGCGGCCAGTGCCCGGAGCTTGCCCGGGCAGTGATACACCATCAGAGACAGGGTCTTTTCCGGAGCAAAGCGATCCTGTTGGGGGGTGGGGCGCATACCGCCGCCGTAGCAGCGGCCCAGCATGACCGGAGCCAGCCACACATGGTCAAAGCAGAGGGTGTTCCCGTCCACCGTTACCCGGGTTCCCGTAGGGTGATAGTGGAACAAAAGTCCCTTAATGGCAATGGCGGTATAGTTGACGGGTCTGGTGCTTTTTTTGCGCAGCTCGTCTCCCTTTTCGCAGCAGTAGCCGTCGATGCCATAGCCTATGCCGTTGATAAAGAAATGGGCGGCGCCCTTTACCTGCACCTGGGGCAGGCTGCGAAGATAAGGGGTCAGCAAAAAGGAACCCTGGGAGGGATCTTTTTCGGCATCCCGCAAAAAATCATTGCCGGAACCGCAGGCATAATAGAACAGCGCCTCCGGCCGCTTCAGCCCGGCAGTATCGTTGATAAAGCGGTTCAAAGTGCCGTCGCCCCCACAGAGGATCAGCCCTTCCTCCGGCCCCAGAGAAGCAAACAGGGCGGCATACTCCTTAACGGCGGTGATATCCACAAAACGCAGGGCATCTTCCGGCATCTTTTTGGAAAGAGCCCGGGCCTGAATTTCCCCCTGTCCGCCGCCTGCCAGCGGGTTAAATAAAACGCAATACGCCTTCATGGCTGCTCCTGTCTGAAAGGGAACAAAACCGGGACGGGAAGAAAGGAAGATATTCCCCGCCGCCGGTATTCTGTTCCTTTCCGTATCTATATAAAATCAGAATAACTTCCCGCAGTTCCCGCCAGTGGGAAAGGAAAGGGGTTCCTCGATTTTGAGGAACCCCTGTATTCTATGTGATTTTGCGAAAAAATGTTTTTTTGCCCGAATCGCTCAGCCGCGGAGAGCGCCCTCCTTTTGCAGGGTCAGCCGAACCAGATCCTCCAGGTGCCCGGCGATCCTGTCCACCAGCCGGTCCACGTCCCCTTCCATCCGGTTCCACAGGAACTGGGTAAAAAAGCCCAGCACCACATACCGGCACATGAAGGTCAGCTCCCATATGGTTTCTTCAGAGACCCGGCCCCCGGCGGAATACTCCCGGATCTTCCGGGTGATGGCGTCATCGTTCATGGTAAACACGCTGTGAACCAGAATGTCTCTGGAAAGACAGTCATACAGGTGATAGATCAGGGCCCGTTTTTCCCGGCAGTCCTTCAAAAAGGCTTTGATGGCCTCCTTCCAGTCGTCATATTGGGAATAGGGGGCCAGGCGTTCCTTGAGCCAGGCCTCCAGCAGGGCATAGATATCCTGATAGTGATAGTAAAATGTATTCCGTGTAATTCCGATATAATCGGTTACTTTTTTTACAGTGATCTTATCGATCGGCATCTGCTTGGACAATTCAATAAATCCATCCATGATCGCCTGCTTTGTGAATTTAGACATGCCATCTTCCTTCCTGTATAAAAACCAGATCTTACAATTCCTAAATCATTTTTTCTTCGTACCCGTTATACCTGCCGCATTTCTCCCAGATACTCCTCACACTGTTTCCGGGCAAATGCCTGCAATTCTTCTCCGTATTCCAACCGCAGTCTGCACAATGCGCGCTTTGCCTCCTGCACATAGGCAATGTACGCTTCCCGGTCTGCGAACTTCCGCTTGCCAAAAAGCACTGCCTGCATGTAGCCCGCAACATCGTCTTCCTTCAAAAAGGCACGCAGGGCAAAATCCCAACGCTCATACCATGCGTCCGTCCCGATCTCGCCGCCTGTCAACAGATCCTCCGCTTTCAGGAACCGTGGTACAGCTGCAAGCAGCCTTGCAATTTTCGCTTCCCGGTCACCGTCGAGTGCTAAAATCTCCAGGCTTCCACAATCATCAAACACGCCATTGCCAAGACGCAGGTCAGCAAATCCATCGATGCCCTCTGCCACGACCTCTGTCAGATGTTCACAGCGTGCAAACGCATAGTCATCCAGAAATCGAAAATTTTTTCCAAGGCGCACCTGCTTTAAATTTTTCTTCTCATAACACGCCTTTTTCCCAAGCTCGGAAACTGGAAGGATGCGCGTGTAGCTTCTTCCCTGTATATCAAACAGCGTAACCGGAAGCTCATCCGGGATGGTCAGAACTTCCATATCGCTATCGATATGCTCGATTCGGATGCGGTCACCATCCAGCATCGCCAGCCCTTTTTTTATAATACATGTAAATGAATTCTCCTCATAGAGGCAGCTAAATTCATCCTGTGTCATACGTTATCCCTCGCTCAAAAGCTTTTTATCTTCCATACAGA
>OMAE01000606.1_pt1 | contig 12816 bp, 9 predicted proteins | sample 1673701 | NCBI WGS metagenome assembly OMAE01 (sample SAMEA103958123, study PRJEB25191) | human gut metagenome | reverse complement strand
CGCACTCTTCAACATATTGTATCAGGAGGTACCTTCACATGACCGATATTGAGATCGCCCAGGCGCACGAAATGAAGCCCATCACTGAGATCGCCGCTGCCGCCGGCATCGACGAGCAGCACCTCGAGCTTTACGGCAAGTACAAGGCCAAGCTCGACCTTACCGAGATCCGCAAGCTGCCCCGCAAGGCGAAGCTGATCCTCGTCACCGCCATCAGCCCCACGCCCGCAGGTGAGGGCAAGACCACCACCTCCGTCGGCCTGGCCGACGCGCTCAACAAGATCGGCAAGAAGACCATGGTCTGCCTGCGTGAGCCCTCCCTCGGCCCCGTGTTCGGCGTCAAGGGCGGCGCGGCGGGCGGCGGCTACGCCCAGGTCGTCCCGATGGAGGACATCAACCTCCACTTCACCGGCGACTTCCACGCCATCGGCGCGGCGAACAACCTGCTCGCCGCCATGCTCGACAACCACATCCAGCAGGGCAACGCCCTGAACATCGACCCCCGCCGCATCGTCTGGAAGCGCGCGGTCGATATGAATGACCGTCAGCTCCGCCACATCATCGACGGTCTCGGCGGCAAGGCCAGCGGCGTGCCGCGCGAGGACGGCTTTGAGATCACCGTCGCCAGCGAGATCATGGCGGTGCTGTGCCTGTCCTCCGACCTCGCCGACCTCAAGGCGCGCCTTGCCAAGATGGTCGTCGCCTACACCTACGACGATCAGCCCGTCACCGCGCACGACCTCAAGGCCGAGGGCGCGATGGCCGCGCTCCTGAAGGACGCCATCAAGCCCAACCTTGTTCAGACCCTCGAGGGCACGCCCGCCTTCATCCACGGCGGCCCGTTCGCCAACATTGCCCACGGCTGCAACTCCCTGCAAGCCACGGAAACGGCCATGCGCCTGAGCGACTACACCGTCACCGAGGCAGGCTTCGCCGCCGACCTCGGCGCCGAGAAGTTCCTCGACATCAAGTGCCGCGCCGCCGGCTTCCATCCCAACGCCGTCGTCATCGTCGCCACCGTCCGCGCCCTGAAGTACCACGGCGGCGTGCCTAAGGCCGAGCTGAACAATGAGAACCTCGAAGCCCTTGAAAAGGGTCTGCCGAACCTCCTCCAGCACGTTGACAACGTCAAGAACGTCTACGGCCTGCCCTGCGTCGTCGCCGTCAACGCCTTCCCGACCGACACCGCCGCCGAGCTTGCGCTCGTCGAGAGCAAGTGCCGCGAGCTGGGCGTCAACGTCCGTCTGAGCGAGGTCTGGGCCAAGGGCGGCGAGGGCGGCAAGGCGCTCGCCGAGGAGGTCGTCCGCCTCTGCGAGGAGCCCGACCACTTCCAGTACGTCTACGACGTGAACGACAGCATCGAGGCCAAGCTCAACGCCATCGCCACCAAGGTCTATCACGCTGACGGCGTCATCATCTCCGCCCCCGCGAAGAAGCAGCTCAAGCAGCTCACCGACCTCGGCTTTGATAACCTGCCCATCTGCATGGCCAAGACCCAGTTCTCCTTCTCCGACGACGCGGGCAAGCTCGGCGCGCCCCGCGGCTTCAAGATCACCGTGCGCGACCTCAAGGTCAACGCCGGCGCGGGCTTCCTCGTCGCCAAGACCGGCGACATTATGACCATGCCGGGTCTGCCCAAGGTCCCGTCCGCCGAGAAGATCGACGTGGACGAAAACGGCCGCATCACGGGCCTGTTCTAAAATTTACACACCCCTAAGGAGGGACTTTCCATGAAAATTGCGGATATGAAGGTCACGGAGCTCATCAACGCGGTCGGCTCCGACGCGCCCGCCCCCGGTGGCGGCGCGGTCGCGGGTCTGGCGGGCGGCATCGGCGTCGCGCTGACCATGATGGTCAACGGCCTCACGCTCTCCAAAAAGGGCTTTGAGGACGACCGCGAGCGCATTCTCGACGCCATCGCCAAGGGCAACGAGTTGAAGGAGCGCTTCGTGGACGTGATGAACCGCGACAGCGAGGTGTTCGACGTGCTCATCGAATCCCTCGCCCTGCCCAAGGAGAATGACGCCCAGAAGGCCATTCGCCGCGGCGCGGTGCAGGCGAGCTTCCGCAACTGCACGGAGGTCCCCCTGACGATGATGGAGGTCTGTCTGGAATCCATCGACCTGCTCGCAACGCTCGTCGGCACGACCAATCCGAATGTCGTGAGCGACCTCGGCATTGCGGCGCTGACGCTCAAGACTGCCATGCAGAGCGCGTGGCTCAACGTCCTCATCAACCTCTCGTCCCTCAAGGACAAGGAGTACGCGGACGAGTGCTGCCACAAGGGCGAGGCCATGCTGGCCCACGCCATTCCGCTCGCCGAGGAGTGCTACGAAAAGGTCCTCAAGGTCATCGAAAAGAAATAAGGCAGAAGGGCGCAGCCAAATGGCCGCGCTCTTCCTCCGTAAAAGGGAAAGGGGCTTCGACCAGCCGGTCGAAGCCCCTTTTGCTCTCTGTTCAGTTGATCTGCTTGCGGCGGCTCAGGTTCATCGTGCCGTCCTTCATCTCGCCGACGCTCTCAAGGCTCTTGCCCGTGCCCTCGGCAACGCACTGAATGGCATTCTCCGCCACGACCGTGTGGATGCCCGTGCGCGCCGTGACCAGCTTATCAAAGCCGCGGATCAGGCTGCCGCCGCCGGTCATCACGATACCGTTGCTGGAAATGTCAGCCACCAGCTCGGGCGGCGTGCGTTCGAGGACCTGATGCACCGCCTCCATGATGCGCTCGACCGGCTCCTCAAAGGCGTCCATCATCTCGGTGGAGGTCACGGTGATGAGCTTGGGCAGGCCCGTGAGCAGGCAGCGGCCCTTGATCTCCATCGTCATTTCCTCCTCGGGCGGGAAGACGCAGCCGATGCTCATCTTCATTTCCTCCGCCGTGCGCTCGCCGATGAGCAGGTTGTGCTTGCGGCGCATATACTTCACGACCGCCTCGTTGAACTGGTCGCCCGCGACCTTGATGGACGCGCTTTCGACCACGCCGGAGAGGGAGATGACCGCAATATCGCTCGTGCCGCCGCCGATGTCGATGATGAAGTGACCGTCGGGCTGGGTGATGTCGATGCCCGCGCCGATGGCCGCCGCGACCGGCTCCTCAATGAGGTACACGCGGCGCGCGCCCGCCTGAATGCCCGCGTCGATGACCGCGCGCTCCTCGACCTCGGTGATGCCGGAGGGCACGCAGATGATGATGCGCGGCTTGAAGAACTGGAAGCCCATGACCTTGTGGATGAGCTCCTTGAGCATCCGCTCGGTCACCTCGTAGTCGGAGATAACGCCCTCGCGCAGGGGGCGGATCGCGACGATGTTGCCGGGCGTGCGGCCCAGCATGGCCTGCGCGTCCGCGCCGACCTTCAGCAGCTTGCCCGTATCCTTATCAATGGCCACCACGCTCGGCTCGTTGAGCACGATGCCCTTGTCCTTTACATAGATCAGAACCGACGCGGTACCGAGGTCGATACCGATGTCCTTTGCCAGTGAACACATAATGCTACCTCTCTCATTTTCCTTTGTATTCCGGCGGAAATATCCGCATTTTATCTCGCTTGCTTTTCTATTATAGCGGCTGAAAAACGGTTTTGCAATAGCATTGTGTGTGATTTTGCCGCATCTATGTGCCGCAGGGCGTGTGCCAAATCACACCGGTGTCCCGCGCCTTGCGCCGTCCTTTTCCTTTTCCGTCACGGCGCGGGCGAGCGTCGCGCACACCACATCCGCCGCGCCGGCCTCCCTGAGCACGCGCACACATTCGCCCAGCGTCGCTCCGGTGGTCAGAATATCGTCGATGAGCAGAATTTTCGCGCCGCGGATCCTGTCCGTGTTTTCCGCCTCATACACGCCCAGCACATTGCCCCGCCGCTCGGCGGCGGAGGACAGCCCGGACTGCGCGGCGTTGTTTCTCGTTTTCCGCAGCAGCCGCACCGGCTCGATACCCCAATGCCTTGCCGTTTCCTTCGCCAGCAGGTACGCCTGATCGTAGCCGCGCTCGTGTTCACGCTTTTTACTCACCGGCACCCACGTCACCGTGTCGAACTGGCCGCCCAGCTCCTCTGCCGCGCAGCGGGCGAGCAGCTCGCCGTAGCCCTCGGCGGCGCTCTGCGCGCCGTGGAACTTGAAGCGCAGCAGGCTCTCGCGCACCGCGTCCTCATAGAGCAGGGGAGAGGCGCACCTCCCGAAGCCCGCGCCCTCGCACAGCTGCACCTTCGCGTAGGGGAGCGTCCTCTCGCAGTCCGCGCACACGCCATGCACGCCCGTCCGGCGGCAGAACGCGCACCGCGGCGGGAAAAACAGGTCGAGCAGCTTTTCTTTCAGACTCATGCCGTCCCTCCGTTCCCGAGCCGCCAGCGCAGACCGCTGTAGCGGCGCGTGCGGCGGTCGTTCGCCGCCATTTTCCCAAGGCTCACGTCGTCCCCGACGAGGATCAGCAGCTCCCGCGCCCGCGTGATGGCGGTGTAGAGCACCCCGCGCACCATCAGCCCCGGCGCCGCCGGCGCGCTGACGAAGATCACCGCGCGGTACTCGCTGCCCTGCGCCTTATGTACGGTCATGGCGTAGGCCATGTCCAGCTCCGCGAGCATATCCGCCGTGTAGGTCGCCACGCGGTCGTCAAAGGCGATGGAGATCAGCTCGCCGCTCGGGTCGATCTGCAAGATCTTTCCCACGTCGCCGTTGAAGATGCCCGCGCCCGCCGTGCCGTCCTCGCGTTCCCATAAAACATCATAGTCGTTGCGCGTCTGCATCACGCGGTCGCCCTCGCGGAACACGAGGTCGCCGAAGCGCTTTTCGCGCCGACCCATACCCGCGGGATTCAGCGCCGCCTGCAGGGCGCGGTTGAGCGCCGCCGTGCCGGTGTCGCCCTTGCGCGTCGCCGTGAGCACCTGAATGCTCTCGGCGGGAATGTGCATCTTTTCGGGCAGCCTCGTTCTGCACAGCTCCACCACCGTGTCCACCAGACGCACGCTGTCGCGGCGGGGGAGGAAGAAGAAATCGCTCGCGGCGGTATTCTGCAGCTCCGGCAGCCGCCCCTCGTTCACCAGATGCGCGCTGCGCACGATGGCGCTTTGCTCCGCCTGACGGAAAATATCCTTGAGCGCTACGGTCGCGACGCGCTCCGAGCGGATGAGATCGCCGAACACGTTCCCCGCGCCGACGCTCGGCAGCTGGTCGGGGTCGCCCACCAGCACCAGCCGGCAGCCGGGCCGCAGCGCCGCGAGCAGCGCGCGCATCAGCGCCAGATCGACCATCGAGGTCTCGTCCACGATCACCGCGTCCGCCTCCAAAGGCTCCTTTTCGTTTTTTGTAAAGGTCACATCACCCGTCTGCTCGTTCCAGCTCATGCCGAGCAGGCGGTGGATGGTCTGCGCCTCCTTGCCGCACAGCTCGCCCATGCGCTTGGCGGCGCGCCCCGTCGGCGCGCAGAGCAGCACGTCCAGCCCCATGCGCTCAAAGAGCGCTACGATGCCGCGCACGCTCGTCGTCTTGCCCGTGCCCGGCCCGCCGGTCAGGATCAGCAGCTCCTCCTGCGCAGCCAGCTCCACGGCCTGCCGCTGCAATGGCGCATACTCGATGCCCTGCCCGCGCTCGATCTCGTCGATGATCTTCTTCGCGCCGCGCAGCTTGTCCGGCTTGTCGGCAAGCATGGCGCGCACGCGCGTACACACATAGGTCTCCGCCTCGTGACAGCGCCGCAGATAGCAGCCCTCTACGTTCGCCACCTGCTCCTGCACGACGCTTCCGCGCTCGAGCAGATCGTCGAGCGCCTTTTCCACCGTATCCGTATCCCCGTCGAGCAGCTGCGCCGTCGCCGCCACGAGCTTTTCCCGCGGCAGAAACACGTGTCCGCCGCTCTGCTCGTTGTGGCTCAGCTCAAAGAGCACCCCCGCCTCCGTGCGGCAGGAGGAAACGCCCGAAAAGCCCATCGACAGCGCGATCTCGTCCGACACGGAAAAATCCACGCCGAACGCCTCGCCGCTGAGGAGATACGGATTGCGCCGCAGCGCGTCCATCGCGTCCGCGCCGTAGCGCCGGAAAAGCTGCATCGCAAGCCCCACCGGCAGGTCGTACTTCGTCAGGAAATCCAGCACGCGACGCAGACCCGCCAGCTCGCGCCAGCTCTCCGCGATCTCCCGCGCGCGCTTGTCGGTGATGCCCTTGATGGTCTTGAGCTTCTCCGGCTCGCCGTCGAGCACGTCGAGCGTGTCCGCGCCGAAGCGATCCACCAGCTTCTGCGCCGTCGCCGGTCCGATGCCGCGCACCACGCCGGAGGCGAGATAGTTCAGGATCTCCGTCTCGCCCGTCGGCATATGCCGCTCCACCTCATCGGCGGCGAACTGCTCGCCGTGCTGCGGATGCGTCGTGTAGCGTCCGGTCAGGATCAGCTCCTCGCCGGGCGCGGCGCAGGGGATGCAGCCCACCACCGTCACCGGCTCGCCGTCGTCCGTGACGATGCGCGCGACCGTATAGCCGTTCTCCTCATTCTGGAAAACGACCGCCAGGATCGTACCGATGACCGTCGTGCGCTCTCCCATGTCCCTCTCTCCATTCTCTTTCGTTCAGTCGAATTGCCGCGCGAGATCGCCCTGTGGGCAGACCGTCACATCGAAGCTCTCGCGGCACAGCAGCTGCGCCACGCGCTGCGCGTCCTCGTCCATGCCGCAGTCCGCGATGATGATGCGCGAAAAGCCGCCCGAGGCGTAGCGCTCGCTCTCGAGCGTCCGCACCGTGTGCTCCAGCGTCTCCGCCGCGCCCCGCGCGGGCACGATCACCGCCGTCTCGCTGCGCACCCGCTCGCGCGGATGCGTCAGCGCCGTAACGGTGAACCATACGATCGTCGCCAGCCCCACCGCGGCAAGCGCCGCGATCACGCCGTCCTGCAAAAGCTGCATTTCTCCACCCCTCTCGCGCCAGCTTATGAAAAACCGCCGAAAAGGGTGCGAAACCGCTTATAAAACCTTCTTCAAATACTGTCCCGTGTAGGACGCCTCACACGCCGCGACCTCCTCCGGCGTGCCGCAGGCGACGAGCGTGCCGCCGCCGCTGCCGCCCTCGGGGCCGAGGTCGATGAGATAGTCCGCCGATTTGATGACGTCCAGATTGTGCTCGATGACGAGCACCGTGTTGCCCGCGTCGGTCAGCTTCTGCAAGACCTCTAAGAGCTTTCGCACATCGTCCGTGTGCAGGCCGGTGGTCGGCTCGTCGAGGATATAGATGGTGCGTCCCGTCGCGCGCTTCGATAGCTCGGTCGCGAGCTTCACGCGCTGCGCCTCGCCGCCCGAGAGCGTGGTGGAGGACTGTCCGAGCTTGATATACCCCAGTCCCACGTCGCGCAGCGTCTCGAGCTTGTTCGCCAGCTTCGGCAGGTCGCGGAAGAACTCCAGCGCCTCCTCCACCGTCATCTCCAGCACATCCGCGATGCTCCTGCCCTTATAGTGGACCTCCAGCGTCTCGCGGTTGTAGCGCTTGCCCTTGCACACCTCGCAGGGAACGTAAATATCCGGCAGGAAGTGCATCTCGATCTTGAGCTGACCGTCGCCGCCGCAGGCCTCGCAGCGTCCGCCGCGCACGTTGAAGCTGAAGCGCCCCGCGTTGTAGCCCCTCGCCTTCGCGTCCGGCGTGGAGGCGAACAGGTCGCGGATGTCATTAAAGAGATTGGTATATGTCGCTGGGTTTGAGCGCGGCGTGCGCCCGATGGGGCTCTGGTCGATGCAGATGACCTTGTCCAGATTCTCCTCGCCCTCGATGGCGCGGTGCTTTCCCGCGTGCGCCTTCATGCGGTTGAGGTCCGCGCCCAGCTTTTTGTAGATGATCTCGTTGACGAGCGAGCTTTTGCCGCTGCCGGAGACGCCCGTCACGCAGGTAAACGTTCCGAGCGGAACGCTCACGTCGATGTTCTTGAGGTTATTTTCCTGCGCCCCGCGCACGGTGAGGAGCTTACCGTTCCCCGCGCGCCGCGTTTTCGGCGTTTCGATCTTCTTTTTCCCGCTCAGATACTGACCGGTCAGGCTCGCTTCGTTCGCCATGACCTCCGCCGGCGTGCCCGCCGCGACGACGCGCCCGCCATGGACGCCCGCCCCCGGGCCGATGTCCACGATATAGTCCGCCGCGCGCATCGTGTCCTCGTCGTGCTCGACCACGATCAGCGTATTGCCGAGGTCGCGCAGACGCTTGAGCGTCGCGAGCAGCTTGTCGTTGTCGCGCTGGTGCAGTCCGATGGACGGCTCGTCGAGGATATACAGCACCCCCATCAGGCTGCTGCCGATCTGTGTGGCAAGCCGGATGCGCTGGCTCTCGCCGCCGGAGAGCGTCGCGCTCGCGCGCGAAAGCGTCAGATAGTCCAGACCGACCGACTGCAAAAAGCCGAGGCGGTTTTTGATCTCCTTCAAAATGCGCTCGCCGATACGCAGCTGCTGCTCGGTAAGCGCGAGGGAATCGACAAACGCGATCTCCTCCGTCACGCTCATGCGCGTGAACGTGTCAATGTCCATACCGCCGACCGTCACCGCCAGCGACTCGCGCCGCAGCCTGCGGCCCTGACACGCGGGGCAGGGGCACTCGCTCATGCACTCCTCCAGCTCCGCGCGCACGCTCTCGCTCTGCGTCTCCTGATAGCGGCGTTCGAGGTTGTTGACGATGCCCTCAAACGGCTGGTAGAGCACGCCCTTGCCGCGCGGCTGGTCGTAGTGCAGCTCCAGCTTTTCGCCCTTCGTGCCGTAGAGGATCACGTCCATGACCTCCGGCGAGAGTTTTTCCACCGGCTCGCGCAGCGAGAAATGATATTTCTTCGACAGCGCGTCGAAGTACATCCTCGAGATGCCGTCGCCGCGCACATTGTTCCACCCCGACGCGCAGATAGCCCCGTCGAGGATGGAGAGCGTCTTATTCGGAATGACCAGCTCCGGATCGACCTTGAGCTGGCTGCCGAGGCCCGTACAGGCCGGGCACGCGCCGAAGGGATTGTTGAACGAGAACATCCGCGGCGTCAGCTCCTCGATGGACACGCCGCAGTCCTCGCAGGCGTAGTTCTGCGAGAACAGAATATCCTGCTCGGGATTGAGCACGTTGATGAGCACCAGTCCGCCCGAGAGCGCCGCGGCAGTCTCCGCCGAGTCGCTCAGGCGATGCACCACATCGGGCTTTAGAATAAGGCGGTCCACCACGACCTCGATGCTGTGCTTGATGTTCTTTTCGAGCTTGATCTCCTCGCTCAGATCGTACATACTCCCGTCCACACGCACGCGGACATAGCCGGACTTGCGCGCATCCTCGAAAACTTTGGCGTACTCGCCCTTCTTTCCGCGGATGACCGGCGCCATCACCTGAATGCGCGTGCCCTCGCCCAGCGCCATCACCTGATCCACGATCTGGTCGATGGTCTGCTGCTTGATCTCTTTTCCGCAGTTCGGACAATGCGGCGTGCCGACCCGCGCCCAGAGAAGGCGCAGATAGTCGTAGATCTCCGTCACCGTACCCACCGTCGAGCGCGGATTCTGCGAGGTCGTTTTCTGGTCGATGGAGATGGCGGGGGAGAGGCCGTCGATGTAGTCCACGTCGGGCTTTTCCTTCTGCCCGAGAAACATCCGCGCGTAGGACGACAGGCTTTCCACATACCGCCGCTGTCCCTCGGCATAGATGGTGTCAAACGCCAGCGAGCTTTTTCCGCTGCCGGACAGTCCCGTGATGACGGTCAGCTTGTCGCGCGGGATGCTCACATCAATGTTCTTGAGATTGTTCTCCCGCGCGCCCTTGACAAAAATTTGATCCAACATGTAATATTGCTCCAAAATAATACGATTTGTAGTCAGTTTTCCACGATGATGTCCGCCGTCTCCGCGCGCACCAGTCCCATCAGGTCGGCGGGCTTGACCTCCACCTGATAACCGATCTTCCCCGCGGACACGATGACCGTCGGCAGGTTTTCCACCGAGCTGTGGAAAACCGTCGGAAACAGCTTCTTCATGCCCACCGGCGAGCAGCCGCCGTGAACATAGCCCGTGAGCGGCAGCAGCTCCTTCTGGTGCAGCATCTCGATGCTCTTCTCGCCCACGGCCTTCGCCGCCTTCTTGAGATCAAGGCTCTCCGCCACCGGCACGTCGAACACATAATACTGCCCGCTCGCGCCCCGCGCCACCAGCGTCTTAAAGACCTGCGCGGGATCAAAGCCCATGCTTTTCGCGACGGTCACGCCGTCCACCGCCACGCCCTCCTCGTGCGGATAGCTGTGCGCGGTATAGGCGATCTTCTTCTGCTCGAGCGCGCGCATCACATTCGTCTTTTCTTCCTTATTCTTTGCCATCTTCATTCACCTCAATACATACACGCAGGCGAGGATGCACCCCAGCCCTAAAAATACCATCAAGCTCACCGGCTCGCCGAAGGCGAGGATGCCCACGAACGACGCGACCACCGGCTCCAGACTCGCCAGAATGCTCGCCTTGCCGCTCTCGACCCTGGCAAGGCCGTTCGTATACAGCAGATACGGCAGCACCGTCGAAATGACGATCAGCCCCAGCGCGACGAGGACCATTCTCCCGTCCGCGAACACCGTGCGCATCTCGCCCGCGTCGAGCAGGAAGAGTGAGCCGAGCCCGCCGAACACGAACGTCCAGTACACCACGGTGAACGGCGTATAGTGCCGCAGGCCGAACGGCGCGAAGATGGAGTAGAGCGCGTAAAGGAAGCCCGCGCCCAGTCCGAACAGCACGCCCACCGCCGTCACGCTCGCGTCCCCGCTCCATACGCCCGTCACAAACGAGCAGCCGAGCAGCGCCAGCGCGAGCGCCAGAATTTTCTTCCTTGTGATCCTTTCGCGGAACACCGCCGCGCTCATCAGCACGACCATCGCCGGCGCGGTGTAGAGCAGAATGGCGCTCACCGCCAGCGAGCACAGCTCCTGACACTTGAAGTAGCACAGCGTAAAAAAGACCATGCTCACCACACCCGTGCCGAAAAAGATGGGCAGGTGCTTCGCTTTCACATGGAATACGCTCCGCTCGCGCAGCGCGAAAATGAGCGTCAGCAGCACAAGTCCGCCGAAATTGCGGATGACGACGATGTTCGCCGCGCCCATGCCCGCGCGCATCAGAAAGCGGTTGAACAACCCGATGCAGCCCCAACAGGCCGCCGCACCGAGGATATTCAGATAGGGAAGGTATTTTTTCATGGCTTTTTCTCTCTTTATTTTTGTTCCTTGCGCAGCTCGATGATGCGGTCGCGCAGCACGGCGGCATACTCGAACTCGAGCATCCGGCTCGCCTCCTGCATCTGCTTTTCCAATTTCCTGATCTCCTCGTCCCGCTCGCGCTCCGAGAGCTTGCGCTTGCCGCGCCGGCGCGCGCCGTCCTCGTCCTTCTTGGAGATCTCCAGGATCTCGCGCACGTCCTTGCGGATGGTCTGCGGCACGATGCCGTGCTCCTTGTTGTACTTGTCCTGAATGGCGCGGCGTCGCTCGGTCTCATCCATGGCGCGCTTCATCGACGGCGTGACCGTATCGGCGTAGAGAATGACCAGACCGTCCGCGTTTCGCGCGGCGCGGCCGATGGTCTGCACAAGGCTCGTCTCGCTGCGCAGGAAGCCCTCCTTGTCCGCGTCGAGGATGGCGACGAGCGACACCTCCGGCAGGTCGAGGCCCTCGCGCAGCAGGTTGATGCCGACGAGCACGTCGAACTCGCCCAGCCGCAGGTCGCGGATGAGCTCCATGCGCTCGATGGTCTCCACGTCCGCGTGCATATAGCGCACGCGCACGCCCACCGTGCGCAGATATTCCGTCAGGTCCTCCGCCATCTTCTTCGTCAGCGTCGTCACAAGCACGCGCTCATTGCGCGCGGCGCGGGCGTTGATCTCGCCCACAAGGTCGTCGATCTGCCCCGTGACGGGCCGCACCTCCACGCGCGGATCGAGCAGACCCGTCGGGCGGATGACCTGCTCCACGATCTGCCCCGCGCGCTCGCGCTCATAGTCGCCCGGCGTCGCGGAGACATAGATGCGCTGATGCACACGCTGTTCAAATTCCTCAAACCTGAGCGGGCGGTTGTCATAAGCGCAGGGCAGGCGGAAGCCGTACTGCACCAGCGCGTCCTTGCGCGCGCGGTCGCCGTTGTACATCGCCCGCACCTGCGGCAGCGTGACATGGCTCTCGTCCACAAAGAGCAGAAAGTCCTTGGGGAAGTAGTCGAGCAGCGTCATGGGCGCAGATCCCTCGGGCCGCGCGGAAATGACGCGCGAATAGTTCTCGATGCCCGAGCAGTAGCCCAACTCCTGCATCATCTCGATATCGTAATTTGTGCGCTGCGATATGCGCTGCGCTTCAAGCAGCTTGCCGTTATCCTGAAAGTATTTCACTCTCGCTGCGCACTCGGCACGGATATCGTCGATAGCGCGCGCCATTTTGTCACGGCTAACGACATAGTGGCTGGCCGGGTAGATGGCCACGTGGTTCAGCACCCGGTTCACGCTGCCGGACGGCGTGGACTTCGACGAGGGCGCGCTGCGCAAGAAAATCCAGTTCATGTTCCCCGGCAAATGCCGCACCATCCGGTTTGAATTCAGCGGGCCGTCTTTGCAGGCGGTGCTGGACCGGCTGCTAGCGGGGGAGAACTGCGCCCTGGTCACCGACGCGGGGATGCCCGCCATCTCCGACCCGGGGGAGGAGCTGGTGGCCCGGTGCGCCCAGCAGGGCATCCCCGTGGTGACCATCCCCGGCCCCTGCGCCCTGGTCACGGCCCTGGCCGCCTCCGGCCAGCCCACCGGGCGGTTCACCTTTGAGGGCTTTTTGGCCATGAACAAGAAAAACCGCCGGGCCCACTTAGACGCCCTGCGGGA
>OMAE01000603.1_pt1 | contig 12868 bp, 9 predicted proteins | sample 1673701 | NCBI WGS metagenome assembly OMAE01 (sample SAMEA103958123, study PRJEB25191) | human gut metagenome | reverse complement strand
CGCCTGCCGCAAGCTGCGGCAGGCGGGGCAGCTTTTGATCAGTTTATGCCTTCTGCGGCTCCATTGCGTCTGCGAGGGTGTCGGTGATGGCGGCGCGGAAGAGGCTGCCTGCGTTGTCGTGGACGATGTTCAGGGCGGGGGCCGTATGGTTCAGCTCGATCTTGCTGTCCATGTAGAGATCGAGGTCGAGCATGAACACGCGCTCCTCCGTCGTCTCGCGGGTGCGGTTGTTGACCTTGCGCAGCAGGCCCGGGCCGGATTTGACGTTGGCCTTCGCGCCGCCGGGCATCTGGACGGTCGCGGTCAGCTCGTTCTTCATGAACGCCTGCTCCTGCGCGTCCTCATCGCCCATGAGGCCCAAAAAGCCCGGCGTGATGAGTTCCTTCCAGAGGCAGTCCTCCAGACCGAGCGGCGCTCGGCGGAAGGCGTTGACATACCGCAGACCCACGCGGGTGAACCACGAGGGATGATATGTCTCGATAAATACCGCGAGAATGCGGTCGAGCCGCTGGGCAAATTCCTCCCAGCGGGTATAGCCGTAGGTGGAAAGGGCGATAAAGCCCTTGGTGAGACTGATTTTCCACTGCCCCTCGGCGGAAACGAACTGGTAGTTGTTGACCGTTCCCTGCGGGACGGGCTTGCCGTTTACCATCTGCGGCGGCAGCTGCTCGATCTTCTTTTCATACTGCGGGTATTCCCGGCGGATGCGGTCCTGAAACGCGGCAGGCTCGCTTGCGTCGATGGACAGGATCTCCGGGAAACGAAGCTGACAGATCACCTCGACCAGCTGGCGCTTGGCGTAGATCATTCGTTCTTCATTGGAAAACATGGTTCGCACACCTTTCGTTGCTTTTCTTATATCATACTATATTTATCTGAAAATGCAAGATGCTTGGCAAATCCGGCGTTTGGTGGTATACTGATTCTGTATCTCAATTCAGGAGGTTCCGGTATGGATTTTTTGCGGCTTCTCGCGGCGGGACGCTGCGGAGCGCTGGACACGTTTTTCTCGGGTCTGACCTATTTCGGCTCGGAGATCGCGTTCATGGCGGCGGCGCTGCTGATCTTCTGGTGCGTTGACAAGCGGCAGGGCTATTATGTCTTTCTGGTCGGTGCGCTCGGCACGGTCTGCAACCAGTTTCTGAAGCTGGCCTTCCGCATTCCGCGCCCGTGGGTGCTCGATCCGGACTTTCAGATCGTCGAAGCCGCCCGCGCGGACGCGACGGGCTATTCCTTCCCCTCCGGCCACACGCAGAATATCGTCGGCACGACGGCCTCGATCTTCGCGAGCCGGAAGGAAACGTGGGCGCGTATTGTCTGTATCGTGTTGATGGTTCTGGTGCCGTTTTCGCGGATGTACCTGGGTGTTCACACGCCGCTGGACGTCGGCGTGGCCTTCCTGACGGCGCTGGCGCTGGCTGCGGCGCTCTATCCGGCGTTCCGGACAGAATCTGCCGCAAAAAAGACAGTGCCGTGGCTTTTACTTGGCGTGGCGGTGCTGTGCGGCGGATATCTGGTCTATGCTTCGTCCCTCGCCCGGTGCGACTGGCCGGAGGGCAGCGAGGACCTTTCCAATATCACGCACGGCCTCAAAAACGCGTACACCATGCTGGGCGCGCTGCTGGGCTTTCTGATCGTGTACATTGCCGACGAGAAAAAGCTGCATTTTGACGTGCGCGCGCCGTTTTGGGGACAGGTCTTGAAGCTGATGCTGGGCCTTGCGCTGATCGTCGGCATCAAGGCGGGGCTGAAGCCGCTGCTGGTTTCCCTCTTTGCCGGGTCGCAGGCGGAAAGCTTTGTGCGGTATTTCCTGCTTGTCCTGTTTGCGGGCATTGTCTGGCCGCTTACGTTCCCGTTCTTCGCAAAGCTCGGAAGGAAGGGGAACGCGGCATGACGGCGGCTATGATCGTTCTGGCTGCTTTGCTGGCGGTCGTTCTGCTGGCGCTGGGACTGTTCCTGTTCGCCTGCCGCCGCAGGCCCATTCCGGATTTTACGGAGCCTGCGGTCATTGCCAGACATGGCCGCGAAGCGCAGACGGAGGAAATTCTTGCGGGCGCCGCGCTGATGCGGGACGCGGAGGATGTTTTTCTGCCGTCCTATGACGGCCTGCGCCTGCACGGGCAGCTGCTGCAGCAGCCCGGTGCGAAGGGCACGATCCTTCTGTTCCACGGCTACCGGTCGAGCTGGATCATCGATTTTTCCATTGTCCTTCCCTATTACTATTCGCTCGGATATAATTTACTCGCCGTCGACGAGCGTGCACACGGGCAGTCGGAGGGGGTATATATCACCTTCGGCATTCACGAGCGCCGGGACGCGGCGACGTGGGCACAGTACGCGGCCATGCACTTTGGCCCGGAGCACCCGCTGTTTCTGGGCGGGCTTTCGATGGGCGCGACGACGGTTCTGCTGGCCTCCGCGCTGGAGCTTCCGCCGTCCGTGCGGGGCGTGATCGCCGACTGCGGCTTCTCCTCACCGGAGGCGATCATGCGAAGCGTTCTGCGGGCGCACGTAAAATGGCTCCCGGCGGGGTCGCTGCTGGGACTGATGGACGTCTGCACGCGTGTGTTCGCGGGCTTTTCCATCAAAGAAGCGTCCACGCTGGACGCGGTATCGAAAACGAAGTGCCCTATTCTGTTCATCCACGGCACGGCGGACACCTTCGTCCCCTGCGCCATGTCGCAGGCCGCCTATGACGTCTGTGCGTCTGAAAAGCAACTAATCCTCGTCGACGGGGCAAGGCACGGCTACAGCTATCTGGTCGACCGCCCGCGCGTGCAGGCGGCGCTGGCAGCGTTTCTGGAAAAATACACATCACAGGAGGCTATCCAATGAGACAGCAGCATGAGATCACCACTTCCGGCCCGCTGCTCGGCAGCGACGGCAATCTGCTCGAACCCGGCTGGGCGCGTTCCCTGCTCCCGGTCTACCGGCGCGCGGACATCAAGGCCAGCGCCATGCGCATCAAAGAATGGGATTATTATCTCATCACCGACGGCCATATCGGTCTGGCGCTGACCATCGCGGACAACGGCTATATGGGCCTCGACTCCGTTTCCTTCCTCGACTTTGACGGCAAATGGGAAAAAACGACCAGCCGGATGCGTGCGCTGCCGCTGGGCCGGACACAGCTGCCGGAATCGAGCGCGGAGGGCGCGTCGGAAATTTCAAGGAGCGGCTATGCCCTGGCCTTCTATCACGAGGACGGGGCGCGGATGCTCTCGTTCCACATGGACAAATTTCTGGACAAGGAGCCGATCGAGGGCATTGTCAAGCTCACCGACGAGCCGGCCGAGAGCATGGTCATCGCCACGCCCTTTGACAAGCCCGGACATTTCTATTACAACCAGAAGATCAACTGTATGCGCGCCGAGGGCTGGATCGAGCTGGGCAGCCGCCGGTACGAGCTGACGAAGGACAAATTCTTCGCTGTGCTCGACTGGGGCCGCGGCGTGTGGACGTATCACAACACGTGGTACTGGGGCAGCGCCTCCGGTGAGCTGGATGGCGCACCCTTCGGCTGGAACATCGGCTACGGCTTCGGCAACACCAGCGCCGCGACGGAGAACGTGCTGTTCTACGACGGAAAAATCCACAAGCTGGGCGAGGTCAAGTTTGAAATTCCCATGGATGAAGACGGCTTTGAGGACTTCATGAAGCCCTGGGTCTTCACGAGCGACGACAACCGGTTCTATATGAATTTTACACCGGTGCTCGACCGCAGCGCGTTCATGAGCGCAGGCGTTGTGCTGTCCGATCAGCATCAGGTCTTTGGTCATTTCACGGGCCGCATCACGCTTGACGACGGAACGGTCCTGCCCGTGCGCGACTTCTTCGGCTTTGCCGAGAAGGTCGAAAACAAATGGTAAGCGTATGCTGACCTACGATCTGCAAGCGGGCGATCAGCCGAAATATTACCGGCTCTATACCTGCATCCGCGAGGATATCCTGCGGGCAGAGCTCTTGCCGGGGCAGAAGCTGCCGTCGAAGCGGGCGCTGGCGGAGCATCTGCATATCAGCCTCGCGACCGTCTCCGGCGCGTATGAGCAGCTCGTGGACGAGGGCTATCTCACAGCGAAGCCGCGCAGCGGCTATTATGTCAGCGCCATCTCCCGCCTGCCGCAGAACACGCAGCCGCAGGCGCGGCTGCATATGCTGCCTGCCGACGCACCCGCCGCGCAGGAGCCTGCGGGCTACGGCTTCCGGTATTCCGCGCTGACCCGGCTCATGCGCGAGGTCATCGCCGACTGCGGCACGCGGCTGCTGGAAAAGCCGCCGCATTACGGCTGTGCGGAACTGCGCAACGCGATCGCGGAATATCTGCTGCGCTACCGCGGGATGCTGGCCCAGCCGGACTGCATCGTCATCGGCTCCGGCGCGGAATATCTCTACGGTCTGATCGTGCAGCTGCTGGGCCGGGAGCGCGTATATGGGCTGGAAGACCCCGGCTATGAAAAGGTCCGGCAGGTCTACGCGGCCAACGGCGCGGTCTGTGAGCTGCTGCCCATGGGCGAAGATGGCATCCGCACCGGCGCGCTGCAAAACGCACGCGCGTCTGTCCTGCACATCACGCCGTTTCACAGCTTCCCCACCGGCATCACCACGTCAGCGGCCAAGCGCAGCGACTATCTTTCCTGGGCGGCGGAGCGGAACGCGATTTTGATCGAGGACGATTTCGATTCGGAGTTTTCCGAAAACAAAAAGCCGCTGCAGACGCTCTATTCCATGGACCGGCGCGGATGCGTGATCTACGTGAACACGTTTTCGCATTCGCTGGCCCCATCCATGCGTATGGGTTATATGGTGCTGCCGGAGCGCCTGATGGAGCAGTACCGGCAGACGCTCGGCTTTTATTCCTGCTCTGTACCGCTGTTCGACCAGTACGTTCTGGCCCGCTTTATCTCGCAGGGCTATTTTGAGCGCCACCTGAACCGTCTGCGGCGGCAGAACAAGGGAAAATAATCGCGGAAACCTCGCAAGTTCCTCTGGATTTTTTGCGCGTCCTGTGTTATTGTGATAATAGAAATTATTATTATATTTGAAAGGAATCCGATTTATGTACTGTGTCAAGAAAATGACCGAGGATCTCTACTGGGTCGGCGCGAGCGAGCGGCGGCTGAATCTGTTTGAAAACGCCTACCCGCTCACGAACGGCGTGAGCTACAACGCCTATCTGCTGCTGGACGAGAAAACCGTCCTGATCGACACTGTGGATAAGTCTGTCAGCGGCCTGTTCTTTGAAAACGTCGACCATGTGCTCTCCGGCCGGAAGCTCGACTATCTCATCGTGCAGCACATGGAGCCCGACCACGCCGCGACCATCGGCGAGCTCGTCCTGCGCCACCCCGAGCTGACCATCGTCTGCAACGCCAAGACGCGCACGATGATGCAGAACTTCTTCACGTTCGATCTGGACAGCCGCGTGCAGCTCGTCAAGGAGATGGACACGCTCACGACCGGCAGACACACCTTTGCCTTCGTCATGGCCCCGATGGTGCACTGGCCGGAGGTCATGGTGTCCTATGACACGGCCACGAAAACGCTCTACTCTGCCGATGCCTTCGGCACCTTTGGCGCGCTGAACGGCAATCTGTATGCGGATGAGGTGAATTTCCGCACGGAATGGCTCGCCGACGCCCGCCGGTACTATACCAACATCGTCGGCAAATACGGCACGCAGGTGCAGGCGCTGCTGAAAAAGGCCGCTGGGCTGGAGATCGAGATGATCTGCCCGCTGCACGGCCCGGTCTGGCGCAAAGATATCGCGTGGTTCCTCGACAAATATATCCACTGGGCGACCTATACCCCGGAGGACGACGCGGTCGTCATCGCCTACGCCTCCGTCTACGGCGGCACGGAAAACGCGGCGAATGTGTTGGCCGCGAAGCTGTCCGACCTCGGCGTGCGCAATGTGCAGATGTACGACGTGTCCGTCACGCATCCGAGCTATATCCTCTCCGAGTGCTTCCGCGCGAGCCATCTGGTCTTTATCTCCACGACGTACAACGCGGGCATGTTCGTGACGATGGAAAATCTGGTGCACGATATCGTCCATCACAATCTCCAGAACCGCACCATCGCCCTCATGGAAAACGGCTCCTGGGCCCCGACGGCGGCAGGGCTGATGCGCGCGGAGTTCCAGAAGCTCAAGAACTGCACGATCCTCGATGAGACAGTCACGATCAAATCGACGCTCAAGGAATCCCAGCTGGCGGACGTCGAGACCATGGCGCAGGCTATCTTCGATTCCATGCCGAAGCCCGTCCCGGCAGAGCACAAGGCCGACGCGCCGGTTGAAAAGAACGCGTTCTTCTCGTTCTCCTACGGCCTGTTCGTCCTGACGGCCCGCGACGGGAAAAAGGACAACGGCTGCATCATCAACACCGCCGCGCAGCTCACCGACACACCCAAGCGCATCTCCATCGCCGTCAACAAGGCGAATTTCACGCATGACATGATCCGCAAGACGGGCGTGTTCAATCTGTCCATGCTCTCGACCGACGCGCCGTTCGGCCTGTTCCAGCACTACGGCTTCCAGTCCGGCCGCGACGTGGACAAGTTCGCGGATGTAAAGGGTATGGCCCGCGCGACGAACGGCGTGTATTACCTGCCGTACTCCACCAACGCCTTTGTCAGCGGCAAGGTCACGCAGGAGATCGATCTCGGCACGCACACGCTGTTCATTGCCGACGTGACCGAGGCCCGCGTGCTCTCCAACGCGCCGTCCATGACCTACAGCTTCTACTTTGCAAACGTCAAGCCCAAGCCGTCGGCGCTCAAAAAGCAGACCGGCTGGGTCTGCAAGATCTGCGGCTATGTCTACGAGGGCGAAACGCTCCCCGCCGATTTTATCTGCCCGCTGTGCAAGCACGGCGCGGAGGACTTTGAAAAGCTGCCGGAATAACCATATCAAGCTTATAAACGGAAAGGAACGATCATCATGTCCCGTGTACTGGAAACTCTGGAACCGAAAGCGGTCTTTCATTTCTTCGAGGATCTGACCCGTATCCCGCACGGCTCGCGCAACACGAAGGCCATCAGCGACTACTGCGTCGCCTTTGCAAAGGAACGCGGTCTGTGGGTGTATCAGGACGCGCTCAACAACGTCATCATCAAAAAGCCCGCCACAGCAGGCTACGAAGCTGCGCCCGCCGTCATTTTACAGGGCCATCTCGACATGGTTGCGGAAAAAACGCCGGAAAGCCCCATCGACTTCACAAAGGACGCGCTCGACCTGCGCGTCGAGGGCGACTATGTCTCGGCGAACGGCACGACGCTCGGCGGCGACGACGGCATTGCCGTCGCCATGGCGCTGGCCGTGCTGGACAGCAGCGAAATTGCGCACCCGGCGCTTGAGGTCGTGTTTACCGTCGACGAGGAGATCGGCATGGAGGGCGCGCAGGGCCTTGATTTTTCGCAGCTCTCCGCCCGCCGTATGCTGAACGTCGACTCCGAGGACGAGGGCATCTTCACCGTCAGCTGTGCCGGCGGCGCAAGCGCCAACGTCTCCATTGGCCTGACGAGCGCCCCCTGCGCGCTGGCCTGCGCGCGGCTGACCGTCTCCGGCCTCATCGGCGGCCATTCCGGCCAGGAGATCGACAAGGGCCGCGCAAACGCGAATCTCCTGCTGGGCCGCGTGCTGAACGCGGTGCAGTGCAAGCTTTCCTTCCGGCTCGTTTCCGCCGCGGGCGGTCTGAAGGACAACGCCATTCCGAATGCGGCCGAGGCCGTTCTGGCCCTGCGGGAGGAGGATATGCCTGCCGCGCGTGAGATCGCGGCGGCCTGCGAAGCGGACTTCCGGAAGGAATACGCCGCAGCCGACCCCGGTGTGACCGTCGCGCTGGAGCCTGCCCCCGCCTGCGATCAGGCGCTGACGGAGGAAGCGACGCTGCGTGTTGTCCGCTTCCTGCTGCTTGTGCCGAACGGCATCGCGGCCATGAGCATGGACATCCCGGGGCTGGTGCAGACGTCCTGCAATCTCGGCATTTTCCATGTGACGGACAGCGTTCTGACGGCGGTCAGCTCGGTCAGAAGCTCGGTTTCGTCGCAGAAGCAGATGCTGCTTGCCCGCATCGACGCGCTGTCACAGCTGCTGGGCGGTTCGCTTCATGTGACGGGGGCCTATCCCGCGTGGGAATACCGGCGCGAATCCCCGCTGCGCGATAAGCTCGCCGCCGTCTACACGCAGCAGACCGGCAAGACCCCGAAGATCGAAGCCATCCACGCGGGGCTGGAATGCGGCCTATTCGCGGGCCAGCTCCCCGGCCTTGACTGCGTATCCTTCGGCCCGGATCTGGCCGATATCCATACCACGCGCGAAAAAATGTCCATCTCCTCCGTCCAGCGCACCTGGCGCTTTCTGCTCGGCGCATTAGAGGCGCTGAAGGACTGATCCATAGAAGCTTCATTGATATGAAAAACGCGGCTCCCCGGATGTGTCCGGGGAGCCGCAATGCGTCTGTATCGTTACCGGTGGGTGCCGACGAAGAAGACGGAAATGACGCCGGGGCCGGTGTGGGCGCCGATGACGGGGCCGACATAGTTGATGATGATATCCTTGACCGGGGTCAGGGCGCGGATCTGTTCGGCAGTGTACTCTGCGTCCTCAATGCAGTCGCCGTGGCAGATGAAGACGGTCTGCTCTGCCGGGTTGATGGCCGTGTCGGCCAGCTTCTGCGCAAGGGCCTTGAGCGCAGCCTTGCGGCCTCTGGCCTTGGTGACGTTCTTGAGCGTTCCGGCGTCGTCGGTGTGCATGACGGGCTTGATCTGCAGAACCGTGCCGACAAGGGCCGTCGCCGCGTCGACGCGTCCACCGCGCTTTAAGAACATCAGGTCGTTGACTGTGAACCAGTGGCAAAGATGTGGGATCGTCTCGCGGACGTAGTCTGCGACCTCGTCCATGGACGCGCCGGACTGCTGCTTCTTCGCGGCCAGATACAAAAGCAGGCCCTCGCCCAGAGACGCGCAGAGCGAGTCGATGGCGATGAGCTTCCGCTCCGGGTATTTTTCCCGCAGCTCGCCGCAGGCGATCGCGCCGGACTGGTACGTCGTGCTCAGACCGGAGGAGAAGCCGATGAAGAGGATATCAAGGCCCGCCTTCAGCTTTTCCTCCATAACGGCAGTGAACTCCGAGACGTTGACGGCGCTCGTGGTGGCGCGTTCGCCGTCGCGGAGCTTGTCGTAAAATTCCCTGAAGCCGATCTCACGGCCGTCGAGATAGTTGGCGTATGTATGTTCCCCGATCAGAACGTGCAGCGGCAGGACGGCAAGATCGAGCTCGTCCGCCAGTGCCTGCGGCAGATCGCAGGAGGAGTCGGTGACGATTTGAAAACGTTTTTCCATGTGTGACCTCCGGTTCTTGATTTCTGCTGCATATTATACCGCGCCGCGCCGCAAAATGCTATTCAAAAATCGCCATTTTCGCTCTACAAGTCCGAACGCCCGGTCTACCCGCGGTAGAGTGCCTGCGGCGCAAGGGGTTTGCGCTCCTTCGCCGGGAACGGCTGTGACTATGGAGCTGATCATGCGCAGCGCAGAAAATATTTCTCCCGCGCGCGCTCTTTACTTTTTTCGCGCTTCATGTTAACATAATGCGTATCCCCTTTTTACTCTTATTTTCCCTCGAAAGGAGCCACAGATTATGAAAAACAAGCTGAAGCGGATCGCTGCGTCGGTGCTGACGCTGGCGCTGCTGGCCGTGCCGGTGCTGGCTGCGGCGGAGCCTGTCGGGAGCCGCTCTTTGAACGTTGCGGACGGGACCGTCTATACATACAGCACGCAGGCCGTTACCTCCGATTCCGGCAAGCAGACGAATCTGCATGAGAATATCTTTACCTATAAAAAAGAGACGCAGGTGCGGCCCGTCGTCGCCTTCGGCTCGACGCTCTACGGCACCAGCCCCATGAACAAGACCATCAAGACGCTTGAGGAGCAGGGCTACAGCATGGTCGCGGGGATCAACGGTTCGTTCTTTGACCGGGCGACCGGCATTCCCTACGGCATCGTCGTCACGAACAGCATCCTGCGCTCCGGCGGCTCTGCCAACGCGGTGGGCTTTCTGGCCGATGGCTCCGCGCTCATCGGCGACCCGACCGTCGCCGTCACGCTGGACTACGGCGCGGATGCGCCGCTGGTGCTCAACTATAACAAGGCCATGACGGTGCAGAACGGCGTGCTCCTGTATTCGCAGGACTACGACACCCGCACCAAGAATACCATTGAGGGCTATCATGTGATCGTCCGCCCGGTCGGCTCCCGTGCGGCGGAGCTGCGCCTGGGGCAGTCGCTGACCGTCGAGGTCGTCGGCATGGTGGAGGATACGAAGTCCTGCTCCATCCCGGAGGACGGCTTCCTGCTTGCCATTGCGAACGACACCGCCTATAAAAGCGCGCTCACCGCGCTCAAGGGCATGGTCATGGGCCAGCAGATGACGCTTCAGGTCACCTGCGCCTCCGGCTGGGAGAATGTGACCTCCGCCGCAGGCGGCGGTGATATGCTGGTTGAAAACGGGCAGGTCTGCACGGACTTTACACTCGATTCCGCGAAGAAAATGGCCGCCCGCACGGCCATCGGCGTGACAAACGACGGCTCGCTCATTCTGTATACCTGCGACGAGGCGGGCAATTCCGAAGGTCTGACGCTTGCGCAGCTGGCCGAGCGGATGCTTGCGCTCGGCTGCCGGACGGCCCTGAATCTCGACGGCGGCGGCTCGACCGCCGCAGGCGTCACCTATCCCGGCTACGCCTCCGGCGCGACGGCGAATGTGCCGTCGGACGGAAAGCTGCGCGAATGCGCGAACTTCATCTTCCTTGTCCGCCAGAAGCAGGACGCGGGCGCGGCCTCGAAGCTGTATCTGTATCCCTTCGGCGGCTACGCGCTGCCCGGCGCGAAGCTCACCATGACGATCAAGGCCGCTGACAGCAGCTATATGGCGGCGGCAGTCCCGACGAGCGTGACCTTCGGCGGCACGAACGTCACGCAGACCTCCGGCAGCACCGTCACGGTCGAGCCCGGCGCGAGAGGCGCGGCGACCGTCACCGCGGCGGCGGGCAGTCTGCGCGCAAGCGCGACGTTTGAGATCCCCGCCGCGCCGACCTCCATCACCATCAAGCAGGAGGGCAAAAACACCCCCCTGACCGCGCTGCATATTGCGGGCGGCAGCAAAACAGACCTGACGGCTACGGCCTGGTACTACGGCAATCAGGTCTATTCCGCCGATGAAAGCTTTGAATGGGCCGTGACGGGCGAGATCGGTGCAATCGACGAAAGCGGCGTTTTCACCGCCGCAAAAACCGGCACGGATCTGACCGGCACGATTACCGCCTCCTACGGCGAAACGTCGTTCTCGCTCAAGGTCACGGTCGGCTCCTCGCAGCCGTTCGCGGACACGAAGGGCCACTGGGCCGAGAGCTATATCACCGATCTCTATTACGCGGGCACGCTGCAGGGCTCCACGAAGGACGGCAAGCTCTATTACCGCCCCGACGCCAGCATGACGCGGCAGGAGTTCATCGTTGCCATGATGCGCTATCTCGGCACGGATCTGAGCGCGTATCAGACCGTTTCGCTCCCGTTTGCCGACAGCAGCTCGATTGCCGATTGGGCAAAATCCGCGATGCAGGCGGCGTACTCGCTCGGCTATCTCACAGGCTCGAAGACAAACGGCCAGCTTCTGGCCAAGCCCGGCGCGACGATCTCCCGGCAGGAGGCCATGACGATCCTCTCACGCACAAAGGACTTCCCCGAGGCCGACCTCAACACGCTCTCCGCCTTCTCTGACAGCGGCAAGATCGCCGACTGGGCGAAAACCGCGCTTGCGCAGATGGCCCAGCAGAAGATCATCAGCGGTTCAAAGGGCAAGCTGAACCCCACCGGCAAGGTCACGCGTGCAGAGGTCGCAAAGATGCTCTATATGCTCTCGGAGCTGTAAGCCGCTATGGACAAAACGCATATGCAGACACATTCAAGATACCGGACGGCCCGGCGCATCCTGCTGTTCTGGGCGCTGCTGATCGTCAACGGCCTGACCAATCTGACCGCAGCCGGACTGCTGCTGGCTGAAAAGCGTGCGGGCGTCACGCTCGGCGGGCTGTTCGGCGTGACGCTGATGCTGTGGATCTGCATCCAGTTTTATATGTTCCCGCAGAAAATCGTGTGCAGAAAGTGGATCCTTCCTGCCGCGGCAGCGGCGATTCTGATCGTGGTCCTGCTTGCCAGATTCTGGCCGACAAACAGCAAAACGACCACCCCTGATAATCAGGACACTTCCGAGAACACGACTGCCACTGACAACCAGAATACTACCGGCGACACATCCACCGATGTCGTTCCGGAGCCGAAGAAGGACGAAGAGCCGGCGGAGGCTGCGGTCCAACTTGGACAGTGCACCCCGCGTGATCCCTGTCGGAAAGAATCTTGCCTTCGTCACAAGCGAGAAAACGGTCGTTCTGATCGACAAGGAACTCAAGGAGGTCGCGTCGTTCTCTACGGAGGCGTAAGAAGCGGCATGAATCCAAATCAAAAAGCCTTCCCCTTCTCATGCTGTGTGCATGATGAAAGGGGAAGGCTTTTTTCATGATTTCAGCGGGGGAGAGGGGCGATCAGATGATCTTGCCGAGGCCGGCGGTCTTTGCGGCCTGCGCGGCGCGGCGGAGGGCCGCGACGGGTTCGCCCTCAAGGAAGTATGCGTACAGATCGAGGATCATCCCGGCCAGCTCCGAATCGGCCTCCAGCCCAGAGACGTCCTTCAGAACCTTTGCCGCTTCTTCCTTCGACTGCTCAATGCCCGCCTCGTTCAGATAGCGGTACACCGCACCGGCTGCGCCGACGGCGATATACGCGGGCTTCACGCCCTGCTCGAGGCACAGCA
>OMAE01000600.1_pt1 | contig 12887 bp, 12 predicted proteins | sample 1673701 | NCBI WGS metagenome assembly OMAE01 (sample SAMEA103958123, study PRJEB25191) | human gut metagenome | reverse complement strand
GCAAAAAGCTCCCCCTTTCGGGGGAGCTGGCGAACATAGTGAGCCTGAGAGGGTTTATTTTACCATTTACCCAAGCAGTACAACGGCGTAGCTTACGCCTTTGTCTACCACATAAGCAACGCCCAGTTTGGTCTTGCCCTTTGCGGCTTTGGTCATGGTGTCGGTCACACGACCGTCATTCGGCAAAACAAAGGTAATGTCCGAAGTGGTGTTGAAGTCCTGGCTGTTGGGGTCCGGATGGATGGCAAAGCCCGGCGTAAAGTCATCTACGCCCATACCGCCGCCGATGCCCTTACCAATGCCCATGCAGTCAAAGGCAGAGGCGTAGCGCGGATTCTCCATCTGTAGCAGCGCTTTTGCATCATTGCCGATATTGTTCTCCCGGGAAAGCTCCGTCTTTTCTGCGTTGGTGTCGCAGGACACTGCGCTTTGGGCGACCCAGTAGGCAATATAGTAAGCCTTTTCGCTCAACTCTTCATCGTAGGTCACGCCTTTAAAGCTCTCGCACAGTGCCTTTGCGCTTTCGGCTGTGGAGCGCTTGGCCCCCATGGGTGCGCCCACACTGGTATCGCAGGCGGTGAATACGGTCAGTGCCATCAGGCCGACCAGCAGGCAGGCCAGTAGTTTCTTCCAGTTTTTCATAAAACGATGCTCCTTTCCGTTCCGGGGTCGTTGCTTTTTGCTTTCTTCTGCATCCATGATACCTTTTTTTAACAGGAAATGCAATCGTTTTGGCATAAAAAACAGGCTGCCGTGCAAAAACACGGCAGCCTGCGGAAAAAGGCTTTATTTTGCGTACTCCACAGCGCGGCTCTCGCGGATGACGTTGACCTTGATCTGGCCGGGGTAATCCAGCGTATCCTCGATCTTTTTGGCGATAGCGCGTGCCAGCAGGATGACCTGATCGTCGCTGATGACGTCGGGCTTGACCAGAATGCGCACCTCGCGGCCTGCCTGCACGGCAAAGGCCTGCTCCACACCCTCGAAGCTGGAAGAGATCTCCTCCAGATTTTCCAGACGCTTGACGTAGCTTTCCACGTTCTCGCGGCGGGCACCCGGGCGGGCGGCGCTGATGGCGTCGGCAGCCTGAATGATGAAGGCCAGCGGGGTCTTGGGCTCCACGTCGCCGTGGTGTGCTTCAATGGCGTGGATGATCTGGGTGTTCTCCTTGTACTTGCGGCAGATGTCCACGCCGATCTGGACGTGGCTGCCCTCGATCTCATGATCCAGTGCCTTGCCGATATCATGCAGCAGACCGGCGCGGCGCGCCATGGTAACGTTCACGCCCATCTCGCCTGCCAGCAGACCGGCCACCCAAGCCACTTCCATGCTGTGGGTCAGGGCGTTCTGGCCAAAGCTGGTGCGGTACTTCAGCCGGCCGATCAGCTTGATCAGGTCGGGGTGCAGGCCGTGGATGCCCAGCTCCATCACCGCACGCTCGCCCTCGCGCTTCATCTGCAGTTCCAGATCGTGGCGGCACTTTTCCACCGTCTCCTCGATGCGGGCGGGGTGGATACGGCCATCGCCGATCAGACGCTCCAGCGTCATGCGGGCCACCTCGCGGCGGGTCTGGTCAAAGGAGGACAGGGTGATGGCTTCCGGGGTATCATCGATGATCAGATCCACGCCGGTAGCGGTCTCCAGCGCGCGGATGTTGCGGCCCTCGCGGCCGATGATGCGGCCCTTCATCTCATCGCTGGGCAGCGGCACCACGCTGACGGTGGTCTCGCTGCAATGGTCGGCAGCGCAGCGACTGACGGCCTGTCCGATGAGGTTGCGGGCGATGTTATCGCAGTTTTCCTTCAGGTCGGTCTCGTAGGCGGCAACGCGCACGGCCTTTTCGTGGGTCAGCTCCTCGTCCACCTTGTGCAGCAGCACTTCGCGGGCGTCCTCCTGGCTCAGGCCGGCCAGCGTTTCCAGACGCTCCATCTCCTTGGCGCGCAGAGCGTCGATCTCTGCCAGACGCTCCTCGGCCTCGGCAGCGCGCTTTTTCAGCTCTTCTTCCTTCTTTTCCAGCGCTTCGGTCTTGCGGTCCAGCGCCGTCTCCTTCTGGTCGATGCGGTTCTCCTGACGGCTGATCTCCGCACGGCGCTGCTTGATCTCCTTGTCGGCCTCTGCCTTCTGGGCATCGACCTCGGCTTTCAGGCGGAAAGCCTCGTCCTTGGCTTCCAGAACAGCTTCTTTTCGTTTTTGGTCAGCGGTCTTGATTGCTTCGTTCACCAGGCGGGTAGCCTCGGCTTCCGCGCTGCCGATCTGTGCCTCGGCGGTCTTTTTACGGTTGTTATAACCAATAAAATAACCCGCGCCGGCAGCAACAGCAGCAACCACGACCACGATCAACAGAATGATCGGGGACATCGTGTTCACTCTCCTTACAATTAAAGTTCAAAATTAACTAAAATCTGGAGACGCTGCCGCGCAAGGCGTGGGTCAACAATACAAAATCAAGCTCTCAACAACAAAACAGACAACAGCACCGCACAAAAAGGGCATGTTTGCCCCTGCGGCCTGATGCAGCTTTTTTATCTACAAGGTTTTCATATAAAAACGGGCAGATGAAGCCCCATTGAACTTTGGTTGTGGAAGATCCCTGCACGCAGCGTCATGGATTCCATACTACTTCTTATATTACGAAACATTTGGTACAATGTCAAGTAAAGTGAAAGGAATTTTCTAAAAAAACAGCCATTATTCCAGATACATCCGCCGCAGCCGCATCAAGCGGGCGGGGGTCAGGCCGTATTCGGCTTCAAGATAGGCATCGGTGGTGCCGTACTCTTTGCGGATGGTGTCCAGCACAAAGGGGGCAGACTCCGGGTGGACACCGGCAATGCCCTGATAGAACTGCTTCTGTTCCGGATGCGCCTCGATCTCCTCGGCATGGGCGGCCCAGATCTTTTCCAGCTCCGGGCGGCGGCAGACATTGGTCCGTACAAAATCCTGACAGATCGTTTCATCGGAAGCCCCCAGCGCCAGCAGGATGAGCATGGCTGCCACGCCGGTGCGGTCTTTCCCGCCGGAGCAGTGGAACAGGATCGGCGTTTCGCCCGCCTCCAGCGCCCGGAACAGCTCCTTGTAGGCCTTATTGCGGAAGAGCATCTGCTCATACATGGCATCGGCGAGGTTATGCTCCTCATCCTTCTTGCCCTTGAGCAGCTTTTCAATGTCCCCGGGAGAAAAGGAGATCTCGCTTCCGTCCGGGTGGCAAAGCCCGCAGATGCGCACCAGCCGCGCGCCATCGGGCACATAGTCGGGCTGCTCCGCTGCCTCGGACTCGCTGCGCAGGTCGAGGATGAGCCGCAGGCCCAGGCTGTCCAGCAGCTTGCGGTCAGCCGCCCCGGTCAGCAGTCCGGTGGGAATGCCGCGGTAAATCTGCCCCCACTTGACATGCTTGCCCTCGTCGGCCTCGTAGCCGCCCAGCTCCCTGAAGTTGTTTCCGCCCGCAAAGGGCAGCTGGGTGCCCGGAGCCGGGTGCTGCGGTGCCGCCTTGGGGGCTGCGCTGGACAGCACCGGGAAGTTGTAGAAGGGCTTTGCCGGGCGGCCCCGCCGGGGCGGCAGGGATGCCGCTCCCCCGATGACCTCCATCAGGTAGCCCCGCAGCAGGTCAAGATAGGCCGAGTTGTGGTCCCGCCGCTGCACCATCGAGACGCAGAGGGGCGGCAGATCTTCCAGCAGCACGTCCCGCACCCGGTCCAGCTCCCGCCGTGCTCCCGGCTCGTAGCGGGTCAGGCAGGTGCAGAGCTGCTCTTGGACCAGATAGTACGCCTGATAGAAGCTGGGGCCGATCTCCGCGTTGGGCGCAAAGCCCTCCCTGGCGCAGGCATCCCACAGGGGGCTGAACAGATCCTGCCGCAGGCTGGGCAGCAGCACCCGCTGGCCCCGCAGAGCCGAAAGCGGCACCCGCTCCTTCTCCCAGAAGGGATGGCCGCGCGGCACCAGCAGGCAGGCCGGGTCGGCCCGCAGGGTGGTGCGGGCCAGCACCGGAGCCGCCGTGCCCAGATCCATCACAAGGCCCGCGTCCAGCTCGCCCTGCTCCACACCATCGGCCACGGCATCGTTTTCCAGCAGGCGGAACCGCATCTCAATGTGGGGGTACTGCTGGCGGAACTTGTCCAGCTGGGTCTCCAGCCCGGGCAGGTAGTCCGGCACCAGCGAGACACTGATGCCGATGCGCACCGGCTGGGCCGACTGGATCTCCGCATGGAGGGCCGCCTGCATCTGCTGGAACTGCTCCACCACCGGGGCCGCATGGCGCTGCAAACTCAGCCCCCGCTCGGTGAGCGAGAGCTTGTGGTGGGCGCTGACGAACAGCGGGCCGCAGAGCTCGGCTTCCAGCGCCGTGATGCTCTGCCGCAGAGCCTGCCGCGACAGAAACAGCCGCTGTGACGCGCGGGTGTAGTTCATTTCTTCGCACAAAACCAGAAAATAGTGCAGCTGGCGGATATCCATGGGTTCCTCCTGAAGGGTGGTGTATCAATAGATTAAGGATACCGCCTTTTTGCCTGCTTGTAAAGGCCGCGCGGGCAAAAAGTCCCTCCCGGATTGACACATCCCGCCGCATGGTGTAGACTTCAAGCAGCAGAATTTTTCTCCCCGAAGAGAAAAACTCCATCAAACACACAGAAAGAAGGTATTTTCCATGAAAGTCATCGCTACTGAAAAGGCTCCCGGCGCGATCGGCCCCTACTCCCAGGGCTTCATCGCAGGCGGTTTTGTCTACACCTCCGGCCAGATCCCTGTGAACCCCGCGGACGGCACTGTGCCCGAGGGCATCGCCGCCCAGACCGAGCAGAGCTGCAAGAACGTGGGTGCGATCCTGGAAGCCGCCGGTTCCGGCTACGACAAGGTCATCAAGACCACCTGCTTCCTGGCCGATATCGCCGACTTTGCCGCCTTCAACGAGGTCTACGCAAAGTACTTCACCTCCAAGCCCGCCCGCAGCTGCGTTGCTGTCAAGGATCTGCCCAAGGGTGTCCTGTGCGAGATCGAGGCCGTGGCAGAGGCATAAGCTCCCGAATTGCACCGGCTTTGCGTTCTCCCCTTTACAACGCTCTGAAATTGTGCCATAATTTACTGTATTAAAGGGAAAGCCGTTCCGGTGCCGCAATTCGGCGGCGGAGAACGGAAAGAGAGGGGTAAACTGTTATGAGCAAAACGATGATCCCGCAGAACTACACACCCGCGCTGAACCTGTACGACACCCAGCGTGCCATCGGCACTGTGAAGCGGCTGTTCGCCGACACCCTGTGTGCCACGCTGAACCTCTACCGCGTGTCGGCTCCGCTGTTTCTGGAGGCTTCCACCGGCCTGAACGACGACCTGAACGGCGTGGAACGCAAGGTCACCTTTGACATCCGGGACAGCGGCATTGAGGCACAGGTGGTGCAGTCGCTGGCAAAATGGAAGCGCAAGGCCCTGAAGGACTACGGCTTCCGCGTGGGCAAGGGCCTGTACTGCGACATGAACGCCATCCGCCGGGACGAGGAGCTGGACAACCTCCACTCCGTTTATGTGGACCAGTGGGACTGGGAGAAGGTCATCCGCGAGGAGGACCGCAGCGAGGCCTACCTGAAGAACGTGGTACGCTCCATCGTGTCGGCTGTCTGCGCCACCGAGATGAACCTGCACGCCATGTTCCCCCAGCTGCAGGATCTGCCCCTTCACACCCCCAACGTGACCTTTATCACCACCCAGGAGCTGGAGGACAAGTACCCTGACCTGACCCCGAAGGAGCGCGAGAACGCCTTTGTAAAGGAGAACGGCACCACCTTCCTGATGAAGATCGGTGCTCCCCTGAAGAGCGGCAAGCCCCACGACGGCCGTGCCCCCGACTACGACGACTGGGACCTGAACGGTGACCTGCTGTTCTGGAACGAGCCCCTGCAGTGCAGCTACGAGTTGAGCAGCATGGGCATCCGCGTCAGCCCCGAGAGCATGGACCGGCAGCTGACCATGGCAGGCTGTGACGACCGCCGCACCCTGCCTTTCCACAAGGCAGTGCTGAGCGGTGAGCTGCCCTACACCATCGGCGGCGGCATCGGCCAGAGCCGTCTGTGCATGCTACTGCTGGGCAGCGCCCACATCGGCGAAGTACAGGCAAGCGTCTGGGACGAAGCCACCCGCGCGGCCTGCGCAAAGGCCGGGATCCCCCTGCTGTAAGCAAAACACGAGAAAAGGCTCTCTGCCAAAACCGGCAGAGAGCCTTTTTTGCATCTCAGCTCCTGAAAAGCAAGCCCACATTTCTCTTTTTGCGGCAGTTCCCGCCCAGCCGCCAGACAAGCCAGGCATAGAGCAGGTTCATGGCCAGGATGGCCGCACACCACAGCACCGTCTGCCGGGTGGTCTGCTGATAGACCAGCAGGAACGGGTAAGGCCCGGTGATAAGCCGCTGGTAATTGGCCCAGAGGGCCACAGAGCCATAGAGCATCGTGGGGACCAACGCCAGCGGAACGCACCGCGCAGGCAGCTTTGGCTCCCGTTCCAGCAGGACAAAGGAGACAAAGGCACACAGCGGGTTGAGCAGGTGGTGGTAGAGCATGGAGCTCTCGGTCAGCAGAAACACCACGCCGCCCTGGTCGGCACAGTAGGGCCCCAGCACGAACACCACGGTCAGGAAGGTCATGGTCAGGCAGCAGGTGGCAATGTACTTGAGCGTCTTGACCCAGCGGGGCAGCTGCCGCCCCGTGAACAGGCAGATCACCTGACACACCGCCACCAGCAGGCAGACGAAGAACGCAAAGACATTGGAGTTCTCGGTGTAAAAGGTGAAGGTCTGGCTGCCCACCGCTTCCCAGGTCATCCGGATGGCCACCGGCTCCCACCGCACGATGCAGAGGTTCAGGAAAATGGAACAGAGAATGGCGATCTTCTTGATCATTTTGCGGTATTGATGAAGCTGCGGTTGTCCCACAGATACTTGATGCCGGAAATGGCGGTGGCAATGGCCACCAGCCAGCACAGCCAGTAAGAGAGGAACACGCAGTCAGCGCCTATCATAATGAAATTGCCCCAGGTCAATGCGGTGCCGAAGTAGTAGAAGATGATGGTCAGCATCTGCAGCACGGTCTTGACCTTGCCCCACATATTGGCGGCGATGACCTTGCCGTCCTTGGCACCGGCGGCCACCATTCGCAGACCGGACACCGCAAACTCGCGGGCCAGAATGATGCAGAGCACCACCGGGCTGCACACGCCGTCCCGCAGCATGTAAATGAAGGCCACGGTGGTCAGCAGCTTGTCGGCCAGCGGGTCGGCAAACTTGCCAAAGTCGGTGACCATGTTCCACTTGCGGGCCAGATGGCCGTCCAGAAAATCGGTAAAGCTGGCCGCGGCAAAGATGATGCCCGCCACCAGATACCAGGTGGGGTTGAAATCTTCCGTGCCGATCTGGGTCAGGGAAACGAAGACCATGAACACCGGCACCAGAATGATGCGGGTCAGGGTGAGCTTATTGGGCAGATTCATACAGATTCCTCCAATTTGTTATTTTGTAACCGTTCCGTACAGATCGTAAAGGTCACTGTCCTCCACCAGCACATCATAGAACTGGCCGGGATAGAGCGGCTCCTCGCTGGAAACGCAGACATTGCCGTCCACCTCGGGGGCATCGCCGGTGGTGCGGCAGAGGTACAGGCCGCTCTCCTCGTCGATGCCGTCACAGAGCACACGGACGGTCTGGCCCACCTTCTCGGCCTGTTTCTGGGCCATGATGCCGGTCTGGATCTGCATCACCAGCTCTGCGCGCCGGTCCTTGGTCTCCTGATCGATCTGGCCGTCCATCTTTGCGGCCACGGTGTTCTCCTCGGCAGAATAGGCAAAGCAGCCCAGACGGTCAAATCTGACCTCCTTGACGAAGTTGCACAGGTCCTCAAACTGCTCCTCGGTCTCGCCGGGGAAGCCCGCGATCAGGGTGGTGCGCAGGGTGATGCCGGGGATCTCCCGGCGCAGCTTGCCGATGACCTCCAGCAGCTCTGCGCGGTTGGAGCGGCGATTCATGTTTTTGAGGATGGTATCGTTGCAGTGCTGGATGGGCAGGTCGAGGTAAGGCACCACCTTCTCGTTCCGCTTCATGGCGGCAATAAAGTCATCGGTGATACGCTCCGGGTAGGCGTACATGATGCGGATCCACTCAAGGCCCGGCACCTTGTTCAGCTTGTCCAGCAGCTCACAGATGCTGCCGGGCTTGCCCCAGTCCTCGCCATAGGCGGTGGGGTCCTGGGCCACCACGATCAGCTCCTTCACGCCCTCACCGGCCAGCCAGCGGGCCTCGGCCACGCAGTCGGCCAGATCGCGGCTGTGCAGCGGGCCGCGGATGCCGGGGATAGCGCAGTAGTGGCAGCGGTTGTTGCAGCCCTCTGCGATCTTTAAGTACGCATAGTGGGCAGGCGTGCCGATGACACGCTTGCCGCCCAGCGGGAAGTCCTTTTTGGCACCGTAGCTTTCCAGATGGTTCTCACCGTGGAACAGGCGGGCCACGATGGTGTCAATGGCCTTGTTGGAGGCACAGCCCACCACAGCGTCCACCTCGGGGATCTCCTCCTCGATCTGGCTGCGGTAACGCTCGGCCAGGCAGCCGGTGACGATGACCTTCAGCTCCGGGTTCTGCTGCTTGTAGGCGCAGGCCTCCAGAATGTTCTCAATGGCCTCGGTCTTGGCGCTCTCGATAAAGCCGCAGGTGTTGACCAGAATAACATCGGCTTCACCCAGGTCGGCCACCGTCTCGTGACCGGCCGAAAGCAGGATGTGCACCATCACGTCCAGATCGACCTGGTTCTTGGGGCAGCCAAGGGAAATACATGCAATTTTCATAAAAAGGGATACTCTCTTTCTTTGGTTCACTTCTCCTCTGTACAACCTCTCAGTCTCGCATCCGCTCGACAGCTCCCCTAGTAGGGGAGCCCTTGGCAAAATCGGAAACTTTCCCTGACTGCCAAGGCCTCTCCTACTAGGAGAGGTGGCATTGCGAAGCAATGACGGAGAGGTTGTACCAAGGATCACTTATTCCTCTTCGATTCGCCGAACGGCTTCCTTAATGACGGAATACGAAAATCCCCGCCGCTGCAGGGCCGCAATGACCAGATCCCTGCGGCCCGCTTCCAGCTTTTTGCGGTAATGCCCTTCCACCAGAGCGGCGGCGGCTTCCAGCTCCGGGTCCTCGCCGGAAACATCGGGGGTGTAAACAGCATCCAGCGCCTGCTGGATCTCGCCTGCGGCCAGGCCCTTCTGCCGCAGATTCTGGGCAGCGGCGCGGCGGCTCTTTTTTGCCGCCAGCAGGGCGTGGGCACGGGTCTCGGCATAGCGGGCATCGTTGATATACTCCCGCTGCACCATCTCTGCCACCACGGCGGCACTGGTCTGCTGGGTATAGCGGCGGTTCAGCCGCTCATACAGCTGGCCCGAGGAAAGCTCCTGCCCGGCCAGCAGCTCCATGGCCCGGGTGCGGGCCTTGGCGGCATCGGTGGATTTTTCCTCTTCGGCCAGCGGGCGGCGGCCACGGCTGTAAAAGGCCATTTACTCTTCCACCATGATATCCAGCTCACTCTCACTGCTGCGGGCGGGAGCCTTGACCACCGGCTCCTTTGCTGTGGCAGGAGCTGCCGGTTCCCCCTCTGCAGGGGCGGCAGCAGCCTTGCCCCCCGGGCGGCGGGTGGCATAGAGCTTGTCGGCATTGGCGCGCACCTGACCCTCGATATCGTTGGCGATCTCGGGGTTATCGCGCAGGAACTGCTTGGCATTGTCGCGGCCCTGACCCAGACGGATATCGCCGTAGTTGAACCATGCACCGCTCTTCTGAACGATGCCCAGCTTGACACCCAGATCGATGAGCTCACTCATCTTGGAGATGCCCTCGCCGAACATGATGTCGAACTCCGCCTCACGGAACGGAGGAGCCACTTTGTTCTTGACGATCTTGGCGCGGGTGTGGTTGCCGATGAACTGGCCGGAAGAATCCTTCAGGCCCTCCACGCGGCGGATGTCGATGCGGACAGAAGAATAATACTTCAGGGCGCGGCCGCCGGTGGTGACTTCGGGGTTGCCGTAGACGATGCCCACCTTCTCGCGCAGCTGGTTGATGAAGACACAGACCGTGTTGGTCTTGCCGATGACGCTGGTCAGCTTGCGCATAGCCTGACTCATCAGACGGGCCTGCAGGCCGACGTGGCTGTCACCCATCTCGCCCTCGATTTCGGCACGAGGCACCATAGCAGCGACGGAGTCCACGACGATGGCGTCGATGGCACCGGAGCGCACCAGCGCCTCGCAGATCTCCATGGCCTGCTCGCCGGTATCCGGCTGGCTGACCAGCAGCTCGTCGATGTTCACGCCCAGTGCGGAGGCATAGGCCGGATCGAGGGCGTGCTCGACGTCGATGAAGGCCACCTCGCCGCCCTTTTTCTGCGCCTCGGCGAGGATGTGGAGGGCCAGCGTGGTCTTACCGCTGGATTCCGGTCCGAACACCTCGATGATACGGCCGCGCGGCACACCGCCCACGCCCAGCGCCAGGTCGAGGCCGAGGCTGCCGGTAGAGATGGCGTCCACCTGCATGGCGGTGTTATCGCCCAGCTTCATGATGGCGCCCTTGCCGAACTGCTTTTCGATCTGGGCCAGCGCAGTTGCCAGCGCATCCTTCTTTGCGCCCGGCTCCGTCTTCTGAGTGGCGGGGGCGACGTTGTTGTTCTGATTCTTTGCCATAGCGTGCTGCTCCTTTATCACATGGCCTGCGGCGTGCAGGCGGTACTATACAGATTCTTTCCTCTATAGTATATCACAGATTTCAAATATTACAACAGATAGTTGTAGATATTTTCACTTTTTCTCACGCTTATTTGGGTCTCCGGGCCGTCACGCAGCGGTCATTGCCGCCGAAATCCTTTCGACAGGCAATGTCTGCCCAGCCGTTTGCTTCCAGCAGGGCGGTCACGGCCTCCCGCTGCTGCCAGCCGATCTCCAGCGCCAGCGCACCGCCGGGGCGCAGAGCTTTCTGGTAGTGTTCCGCGATGGCCTTATAAAATACGAGACCGTCTTCCCCGGCTTCCAGTGCCATGGCCGGCTCTTTGGCCACTTCGGGCTGCAATTCGCTCATCTCCTGCGCTGTCAGGTAGGGCGGGTTCGAGACGATGAGGTCGAGCTGACCCTCCGGCAGGGTCTCCCAGTAGGTGAAGAGGTCACCCTCCACCGGCTCTGCGGCGCGGGTAGGCTTCATGCCCCAGTCGAAGGCCGGCTCTTCAAAAGGCGAGGCATCCAGCACGTTTTCGGTGCTGCCGCCCCGGCCTTTCAGGGCCAGACGGGTATTTTTCTCGAGATAGACGTAGGCTTCCGGGCTCTTTTCCACGCAGACGACCTGCGCCGCCGGGCAGAGCCGCTTGACGCCAAGGCCCAGACAGCCGGTACCGGCGCAGAGGTCCAGCGCCCGGGGCGCTTCCACGCCCGCCAGCATCTCGGCAGCCGTCTCAGCCACCACCTCGGTATCAGCACGGGGACAGAGCACGCCCGGCCCCACGGCCAGTTCAAAGTCGAGGAAAGGCCAGCTGCCGCAGAGGTATTGCAGCGGCTCCCGGGCCGCACGGCGAACGGTAAGTTCTTCGAGCTTTGCCGCTTCGGCGGCGTCCAATGGACGGTCAGAAAGGCGGACGTCCCGGCCTGTCGCCAGCCGGAACAGCTCCCGGGCGTCGAAATCTGCGTCCGGACAGCCCGCCGCCGTCAGCCGCGCTTCCACCTCTTTGACCGCTGCCCGGGGCAGCATCGCTTCGCTCACCATTTGCCGTCCTCCGGGTCTTCGGGCAGCACCGGCGTCACGGCGGCGATGGCCACCTCAATCATGCTGTCGTCGGGTTCAAAGACAGTCAGCCGCTGCACCCAGAGGCCGGGCTGGCGGATGATGCGGGTGGCGATGTTGTCCGAGCGGCCGCACCACTTGAGCAGCTCGTAGCTGATGCCCATGACCACCGGCAGGAGCAGCAGCTTGAACAGGACGCGGAGGCTGGTGCTGCTCCAGGGCAGCACGCTGTAGAGGAAAACGCTGACGATAACCACCAGAATGAGGAAGCTGGTGCCGCAGCGGGGGTGGAAACGGGTGTACTTGCGGACATTCTCCACGGTCAGCTCGTCGCCGGCCTCGTAGCAGGCGATGGTCTTGTGCTCTGCGCCGTGATACTCGAAAACGCGGTGGATCTCCTTCATTTTGGAGATGGCCACCATGTAGCTGAGGAAAATGGCAACTTTCAGCACCGCCTCGAGGATGACTCTCGGCCAGCGGGTCAGGGTGACCACCTTGCCGAGGCCGCCCACCAGCACCGTCGGCAGAACGGTGAACAGCAGGATAGCGAACAGGCCGCCCACGAGGGCCGCACCGGCCATCAGGATGTCCTCGGCCTTCTTGCCCAGATGGTCGCCCACCCATTTTTCAAAGGCAGACTCTTTCTCTTCGGCGTCGTACTCGTCGCCCATGCTCACCTGCGCAGAGTACATCATGTAGCGGTAGCCGGTGATGAGGCTCTCTATCATCGAGATGGCTCCCCGCACGAGAGGGATCTTGGCCCAGATGCCGTGTTTCGGGGTGTCCTCTATCTTCGTTTCGATGGTGCCGTCGGGCTTGCGCACAGCGCAGCAGATGTGCTCCGGGCCACGCATCATGATGCCTTCCATCAGGGCCTGACCGCCAACACTGGTCTTGAAGCATTCCTTCTTGGGTTCGTGATTCATAAAATGGATTTCTCCTGTCAGTTTTTGACCTTTATTCTATCATATAAATATGACAAAATCTTATTTTTTATAGAGCGGCAGCCCCAGAGTGACCACCGTACCCCGGCCCAATGTGCTCTGGATGTCCATGGTGCCGTCCAGCGCGGTCATGATGGAATCCACCAGCGCCAGACCGATGCCGCTGC
>OMAE01000584.1_pt1 | contig 13164 bp, 10 predicted proteins | sample 1673701 | NCBI WGS metagenome assembly OMAE01 (sample SAMEA103958123, study PRJEB25191) | human gut metagenome | reverse complement strand
GCGCAACAAACGTCAAGGGCAGCGCGCAGTATGTCCGCACGCAGATCCTTGCGCTGGTTCTTGGTATTATTTTATATGTCTTTTTCACGCTGGTCGACGTCGATATCATTGCCGAGCGGCGCGAGCTGCTGCTGATCTTCTCGGCGATCTTCATTCTTCTGCTGTTCCCCTTCGGCGATACCCGAAGCGGCAACCGTTCCTGGCTGGCATTCAGCTTCCTGCCGTTTTCCATCCAGCCTGCGGAGATCTGCAAAATTCCGTTTATCATGATCCTGGCCAAGACCATGAGCATCCGGCAGAACAAGATCTCGCATATCTCAACGGTCCTGCGGCTCGCAGTCATCACGGTCTTCATGTTTGGCCTGATCGTCGTAGCGTCGGAGGATCTGGGTGTTGCGCTGCAGTATCTGTTTATTTTCGTCATTATGGCGTTTGTCGGCGGCGTGAGCCTTTTGTGGTTCCTCGGCGCGTTTGCAGTGCTGCTTGTAGCTTCTCCATTTTTGTGGCAGTTTCTCAGCTACGACCGGCGCAGCCGTATCTGGGTGCTGTTTGACCCGCGCATCGACCCGGCGGCGCAGGATCAGCGCTACCAGATGAACCGCAGCCTGCGCGCGCTTCAGAACGGCGGGATCACCGGGCAGGGACTGTACCACGGGACGATGGTGCAGAGCGGCACGATCCCCGCGCAGCATACCGACCTGATCTTCTCCTCTATCGGTGAGGAGCTCGGTATGCTCGGCTGCATGGCAGTTCTCATTCTGCTGACGGCCATCATCATCCGTATCATCTATGTCGGCATCAAATCCGGCAACTATATGAACCGGCTCATCTGCGTCGGCATAGCGGGTATGCTGACGGCACAGGTGTTCATCAACATCGGCGTGTGCATCGGCCTTGTGCCGGTCATCGGCCTGACGCTGCCGTTCTTTTCCTACGGCGGCAGTTCGCTCGTCACAATGTTTTTCGCCATGGGCATTGTATCCGGTATCAATATGCGCCCAGCGCCGGACAGCAACGCACGGTATATCCGGCCTCCGCTTTCAGCATAAGCGGCACCAGACAATTCTCTTTGAAAGGAGTTATCAACATGAAGGTTATTTTAACACAGGATGTAAGAGGTCAGGGCAAGCGCGGCCAGATGATCGAGGTATCTGACGGCTATGCGCGCAACTTCCTGCTGCCGCGCAAGCTTGCGCAGGAAGCGACCGCAGACAACATCAACACCATGCGCATGAACGACAAGGCCACGCAGGAACGGCAGGCCAAGGAGCGCGCGGAAGCGCTCGAGCTGCGCAACCGCATGAAGGATATGACCGTCGTCGTCACCGCCAAGGGCGGCGGAGCGGGCCGTCTGTTCGGCTCGGTCACGAACACGGAGGTTTCCGAGGCGCTTGCAAAGCAGGCCGGGATCCAGCTGGACAAGCGGAAGATCGTTCTGGACGAGCCGATCAAGTCGGTCGGCGTTTACACCGTCAAGTGCAAGCTCGGCTATGAGATCAACGCAGAACTCAAGATCGAGGTCAAGGAAGCCTAAGTGCGCCTGACCATCATTTCCAGGAAGGATGTGAACATCTATGGATGAGGAACTGCTTCAGCGGCAGGCCCCGCAGGCACTGGAGGCGGAGCAGTCCGTGCTCGGCTCGATGCTGATCGACGAGCGCTGCGTGCCGGACGTGGTCGGTATGCTGCAACCGGACGATTTCTATCTCCGGCAGAACCGCGAGATCTACGAGACGATCTATACGATGTTCAACTTCTCGGAAAAGATCGACCCCGTTACCGTCCTCAATAAAATGAAAGAGCGCGGCGTGTATGACGAGCAGCGCAGCTATGATTACATCGCGCAGCTTTTGAAGATCACGCCGACCGCCGCCAATGTCAAGCAGTATTGCACGATCGTGCATGACAAGTCGCTCCTGCGTGCGCTGGCGACTGCGTCGTCTGAGATCACGGAAATGGTCTACGACGGCGTCGGCACGGCGCAGGAAATGCTCGAGGTTTCGGAGAAAAAGATCTATTCGCTCCGGCGCGGCAACACTGGTGACAGCCTGCAGCACATCGGCAAGGTCATGATCAACGTCTACGACCGGCTGGAAGAGCTGGCAGCCTCCGGCAGCGAGATCCCCGGCCTGTCTACCGGGCTTCACGATCTTGACCGCAAGATCAACGGCCTGAACAAGACTGACCTGATTCTGATCGCAGCCCGTCCCGGTATGGGCAAGACGGCTATCGCGCTCAATATCTGCCTGAACGTGGCGAAGACCTATGAAAAGACTGTCGCGTTCTTTTCGCTCGAAATGTCGCGCGAACAGCTGGTCATGCGTCTTCTTTCCACGGAAAGCTTTGTTGAAAACCAGAAGCTTACGACCGGTCATCTGGATGAGGAAGACTGGGGAAAGCTCTCTATCGCCTCGTCCGCGCTCAGCCAGACGGATATCCGCGTGGACGACAATCCGGCCATCACGGTCGCGGAGATCAATGCAAAATGCCGCCGGCTCGACAATCTGGGGCTGGTGCTGATCGACTATCTGCAGTTGATGACTGCTGCCGCGCCCGGGAAATCCGGCGATAACCGCGTAACGGTCGTCAGTGACATCTCCCGTGCGCTCAAGATCATGGCAAAGGAGCTGAATGTGCCGGTGATCTGCCTCAGTCAGCTGTCCCGTGCCAATGAATCGCGTACCGACAAGCGGCCGATGCTGTCCGATCTTCGCGAATCCGGCGCTATTGAGCAGGACGCAGACTCCGTCATGTTCCTCTACCGCGACGAATATTACAATCCCAACACGCAGGACAAGAACATTGCCGAGTGCATTGTTGCGAAAAACCGTCACGGCGAGACCGGAACGGTCAAGCTGCAATGGCGGCCGCAGTTCTTCACGTTCTCCGATCTGGAATGGAAGCATGACGGATAAAATTCTTTCGTGGATGCGCGGGCAGTGCATGACGCAGCCGGGCGATACCGTGATCTGTGCCGTCTCCGGCGGAGCGGATTCCGTCTGTATGCTGCATGTTTTGTTGTCCTTACGGAATACGCTCGGCATTACGGTCGAGGCGGCGCATTTCAATCATCAGCTGCGCGGCGAAGAATCAGACCGCGACGAGGCGTTTGTCCGTACGCTCTGCGCCGAACTGGGCGTCGTGCTCCATGTTGATAACGGTGATGTACGCGCCCGCGCGGCAAAGACGCACGAATCCGTTGAGGAAGCGGCGCGTGCGCTTCGCTACGCGTTCTTCTCTTCCCTGCCAGGTTTAATTGCAACGGCGCACACGCAGGACGACAATCTGGAAACGGTGCTTCTGAACCTCACGCGCGGCACCGGGCTTGCCGGGCTCTGCGGCATTCCGCAGACGCGCGGGCCGTTTATCCGGCCGATGCTTGCCGTCTCCCGTGCGGAGATCGAGGCGTATCTCGCGCAAAACGGACTTTCCCATGTGACTGACAGCACCAATTTTCTTCCGGACGCACGGCGCAACCGCCTGCGGCAGTCTGTCATCCCGCTTCTCAAAGCGGAGAATCCATCCCTCTGCGAAACGGCGTTTCGTATGTGCCGGCTTCTGGAGGCGGACGAAGCGCAGCTTTCTGCGCAGGCAGAGGCAGCGCTGCGGCAGGCCCGGCTTTCGGATGGGATCCGGTGCAGCGCCCTTACCGCGTATCCGGCGGCCGTCCGCACGCGCGCTGTCAAGCTGCTGCTCGGTGAGATCCACGCGCCGAAGCTTTCAGAGCGGCACATCCGCGCCGTTGACCGGCTTCTGTTTTCTGAATGCCCATCTGCCCGTGTATCGCTGCCGGGCGGATTTACGGCGCGGCGGGAATACGACCGGCTGCTTCTTACCGCCGGCTCCCCTGCCGCATTCGAGCCGGTCACGCTTCTGGCCGGGGAATCCGCCGTTCTTCAGCCGCTCGGGCTCCGTGTTTGCTGCGAATGGCAAGAAAATTTTTCAGAAATTCAAAATACACTCTCCACTTTTGCCGTAAAGTGTGATACGATAGGCTCAACTACACAGATCCTGTTCCGTCCGCGCCGGGCGCACGACGAGATGCGTGTCTCCGGCGGCCGGAAAACGCTGAAAAAGCTCATGATCGACCGCAAGATTCCTCTGGACAGGCGCAGCCTGCTCCCTGTGACAGCGGATGCGCATGGAATTCTCGGCGTCTACGGGATCGGCGTCAATCTTGATCGTGCAGCCGCCCCTGGCGACCGCGCGGTCATCATCAGAATAGAAGAATTAGAGAAAGAGGATTCGCTGTATGATTAACAAATCTGATATGCTTCAGGACATTGAACGCGTTCTTGTTTCCGAGGAGGAGATCCACGCGCGGATCAAGGAGGTCGGTGCGCAGATCGCGGAGGATTACCGCGGCAAGTGCCCGATCCTTGTCGGCGTGCTCAAGGGCGTCGTCCCGTTCTTTGCGGAAATGGCCAATGCCATCAGCATTCCTGTGCAGGAGGACTTCATGTGCATCACCTCCTTTGAGGGCGGTACGGAATCCACCGGCAAGCTGACGTTCCGCAAGGATATCGACCATGATATCGAAGGGCGTCATGTTCTGATCCTTGAGGATATCATCGACTCCGGCAGCACGCTCAAAATGATCTGCGAAATGTTCCGTGAGCGCAAGCCCGCGTCCATCAGGATCTGCACGCTGCTCGACAAGCCCACGGGCCGCAAGGTCGATCTGAAGCCGGATTACACCTGCTTCACCGTTCCGCCCGCGTTTGTCGTCGGCTTCGGTCTGGATTACGAGGATTATTACCGGAACCTTCCGTTCGTCGGCGTTCTGAAGCCCTCCGTCTATCAGGATCAGTAAGCTGATCTTTCTATCTATTCTTTCAAAAGGAGATACTCCGTGAATCAACAGCCCAAAACCGTACAGACGATCATTCTGATCGCGATTCTGGCGCTGGTGCTTGTGGTGATCTCTTCGTCCCTGCTCACGCAGAACAGCAGCAGGCTTGCCTATTCCGACGTGCTCGACCTGTTCGAAAATGAACGGGTCGAGTCGTTCGTTTTACAGGGCGACACGCTGACCATGACGCTGTATGCCAGCGATACGGCGCAGGCAGGCACGGCAGCCGCCAGGATCGGAGACATTGAGACATTCCACAAGGACCTCGACGAGACCATTGCCGCGCAGAGCGCGTCCGGCATTCTCAAGTCCTACAACTATCTTCCCGCCGTCAATTCCATCTGGCGGTCTGTCCTGCCTTATCTCGTCGTCGGCGTTGCGTTGCTGTTCGTCTGGTTCATCCTGATGAACCGCTCCGGCGGCAGCCCGAACGCCATGTCGCAGTTTACGCGCGCAAACGCCCGCTTCGGCGTTCCGAACGGCGAAGCCGTTACCTTCAAGGACGTTGCAGGCGCGGATGAGGAGAAGGAAGAGCTTTCCGAAATCGTAGAATTCCTGCGCGACCCGGATAAATTCAGACAGCTTGGCGCGAAGATCCCCAAGGGCGTTCTGCTGGTCGGCCCTCCGGGCACCGGCAAGACGCTGCTGGCAAGAGCTGTCGCCGGTGAGGCAAACGTCGCGTTTTTGTCCATTTCCGGCTCCGATTTTGTCGAGCTTTATGTCGGCGTCGGTGCAAGCCGTGTGCGCGACCTGTTCGATCAGGCCAAGCGTGTTGCGCCCGCTATTGTATTCATTGACGAGATCGACGCGGTGGGCCGTCAGCGCGGCGCAGGTCTTGGCGGCGGTCACGACGAGCGCGAGCAGACGCTCAACCAGCTGCTCGTGGAAATGGACGGCTTCTCTGCAAACGAGGGTGTGATCGTCATCGCGGCGACCAACCGCAAGGATATTCTCGACCCCGCCCTGCTTCGTCCCGGACGGTTCGACCGGCAGATCTATGTCGGCGCGCCGGACTGGCGCGGAAGAGCGGAGATATTGCAGGTCCACGCACGCAAAAAGCCGCTGGCAGACAATGTCGATCTGCCCGCCATCGCAAAGGCGACCGCCGGCTTTACCGGCGCCGATCTTGCGAATCTGCTGAACGAGGGTGCACTGCTTGCTGCGCGGAACGGCAAAGCCGCCATCACGCAGCAGGATCTGGAAGCTGCCATGATCAAGGTTATTGCAGGTCCGGAGAAAAAGAGCCGCGTCGTCAGCCACTCCGAAAAAATGCTCACTGCCGTCCATGAGGCCGGACACGCCGTGTGTATGTATTGTCTGGACTCGCAGGATCCCGTGCACCTGATCACCATCATCCCCCGCGCACAGGCGGGCGGTATGACCATCAGCCTGCCGCAGGATGACAAATCCTACGCTTCGCGCAATGAAATGTTCGAGACGGTCGTCTCCTTCCTTGGCGGACGTGTTGCGGAAGCGTTGAAGCTGTGCGATATCTCTACCGGCGCTTCGAACGATCTCCAGCGCGCAACAAAGCTTGCGCGGGATATGGTCGCGACCTACGGAATGTCGGACGCGATTGGCCCTGTCTCCTATTCGTCGAGTCAGGAGGTCTTCATTGGCCGGGATTACGAAAAAACGAAGCCCTATTCCGAAGCAACGGCAGGCGAGATCGACGTGCAGGTGCAGTCGATCATGCGCGAGGCATACAAGCGCTGCGAGGAGATCCTGACCGCGCATTCGGAACGGCTGGATAAGATCGCGGGCTTCCTGATGGAAAACGAAAATATGAACCGCGCTCAATTTGAGGCGGTCATGCAGGATGAAGCATTGGATGCTCCCGAATCGTAAGGAACCAGCTTGCGCGCCGCAGAGACTGCGGCGCGCAAATCATTTGGAGGACATATGTATTACCGCTCCCTGAACGCGTATCTGCGCGAGACATTCGGCTGCAAGGTCTATAAGCTGGCGCTTTCCGCCGGATGCACCTGTCCGAACCGCGACGGGACGCTCGACGCACGCGGCTGCATCTTTTGCAGCGGAAGCGGTGAATTCGCCGCCTCCGCCGCGCTCCCGGTTTCTGAACAGCTTGCCCAGGCCAAACGCCTTGTCGCGGCAAAGGCCGGGCCGGATGCCCGATATATCGCCTATTTTCAGGATTACAGCAATACCTATGCGCCCGCCGATCAATTAAGGCCGCTGTTTCTGGCCGCAATCGACCGGGATGAGATCTGCGCGCTGTCTATCGCGACCAGACCGGACTGCCTGCCGCCGGAGATCCTTGCGCTGCTCGCGGAGCTGCGGGAAAGGAAGCCTGTCTGGGTCGAGCTTGGCTTACAGACGATCCACGCATCCACTGCGCGGTATATCCGGCGCGGCTATCCCCTTTCCGTGTTTGACAATGCCGTCCGGCAGCTCAAGGCACTGGATATCCATGTGGTCGCGCATATGATCCTTGGACTTCCCGGCGAAACACCGGAGATGATGGTGCAGACCGCACGCTACATCGGTCAGAGCGGTGCGGACGGCATCAAGCTCCATCTGCTGCACGTTTTGTCCGGGACAGACCTTGCTGAGGACTACGCCGCCGGAAACTTCGAAACCATGACGCTGGATGCGTATCTGTCCGTACTGGAAGACTGCCTGCGCGTGCTGCCGCGCGAGCTGGTCATTCACCGTATGACCGGAGACGGCGCGAAGCGCAGCCTGATCGCTCCCATGTGGAGCGCGGATAAAAAGCGGGTCCTGAATGCGCTCAACCGCCGGTTCCTGTCCGACGATCTGGAGCGTATCGACAAGCTGTTCCGGACGGGACGCACCTACCAGCACGCTGGTCACTGCCTTTTGCCGCAAAATCCAGCAGAGTGCCAGCTGTGCCAGCGTCTGTCCCCTGCCCTGTGCGATTGCCTGCAGCTGCCGCAACTGGGAGAGCCGTTCTTCCGTCAGCTGGGATTCCTGTAGAAATCTGCCGTCAGTCCGAATCCGGCTGTCCTCCGGAATGCCGTGGAGATACCGGTCTGTCAGCATGCCCTGTGCCAGCGGACTGTAGATGATCACGCCCTTTTGCAGCTGCTCACTCGCTGACAAAATGCCGTTTTTCTCCGAAACACGATCGAGAATGGAGTACCGGTTCTGGTTGATGATGAACGGCACGTGCAGGTCGGCGAGAATCGCGGCGGCCTTCTCCATCGTCGGACCATCGTAGTTGGACAGACCCACGTACAGGGCCTTGCCGGAGTTCACGGCCTGAGCCAGCGCGCCCATCGTCTCCTCAAGCGGGGTTTCCGGGTCCGGGTGGTGATGGTAGAAGATGTCCACATAATCCAGGCCCAGGCGTTCGAGCGACTGGTCGAGGCTGGCGAGCAGGTACTTGCGGCTGCCGAGGTCGCCATAGGGGCCGGCCCACATTTCGTAGCCGGCCTTGGTGGAGATGACGAGTTCGTCGCGGTGGTGCCTGAAGTACTTGGCGAGCAGCAGGCCGCAGTTCTTCTCGGCCTGGCCGGGTTCGGGGCCATAGTTGTTGGCCAGATCGAAGTGGGTGATGCCGTTGTCGAAGGCGGTGAAGACCAGGGACTTCATCTGGTCGAATGGCGTGATGTCGCCGAAGTTGTGCCAGAAGCCGAGGGATATGGCCGGCAGTTTGAGGCCGCTTTCGCCGGCATGGTTGTAGGTCATGCTGTCGTATCGGTTTGGCGATGGCGTATAGACGGTGGTCGGTTCGAGCATGTTTTCTCCTTTGAATATGCTGCTCATGTCGTATCCGCAATCAACATACACGTCCGTTTGTCGTGCCGCAACATTGCGCAATACAATAAGGCGCATCGCGGTATTCGATGCGGTGGTAGGAGAGTGGCCCATGCGTGTGGAACATGGATTCGGTCCGGTTTGGGATGCCGGATCGCGCGTGTTGGTGTTGGGTTCCGTGCCAAGTCCGAAGTCGCGTGAGATGCGGTTTTATTATGGTCATCCGCGCAATCGTTTCTGGCCGGTCATGGCGGCTGTTTTCCATGATGACGGTTGTCTGCGCGAGTGCCGGGACCCGGACCAGATTGTGGGGTTGCGTAGGGATTTCGCTTTGCGTCACCATATGGCGTTATGGGATGTGATTGAGTCGTGCGACATCGATGGAGCGAGCGATGCCAGTATCCGTAATGCGGTGCCCAATGATCTTTCCCCGATAATCATGCGATCGAAAATCGCCCATGTCTTCACCACTGGCGCGAAAGCCGCGCAACTGTACCGTAAGCTCTGCGTTCCGCTGCTTCGGGCGCATGGATTGGACGGCATGCCGATGACGCAGCTGCCATCCACCAGTCCGGCGAACGCCAAAGCCGACCTGCCCGGACTCGTCGAAGCGTACGGATGCGTCGCACGCTCCGTTTCGCAGGCGTCGTAAGGCGTTTCCGACGGCTGCGGCATTGTCCGAACCCTATTTATACAATCGCGGTTGCGTTGAAATCCGAAGCGTCCTCCACTAATCCGTCTGGAATGGACGTTTCCCGCGAAAACCAGCAAAACGGAAGGCGAAAGATGGCACTGAGCGCCGCAATCATCCTTGCCGCGGGCGAAGGCACCCGCATGCGTTCCAACAAACCGAAGGTGCTGCACACCTTGGCCGGCAAAACGTTCCTGAACCGTGTCATGGACTCCGTGGCGGCCCTTGACCCCGATACGCTCGCCGTGGTGGTCCACTACCAGGCCGAACGCGTCGCCGAAGCCGCACGCTCCTACAACGAGCACGTCACCATCGTCGACCAGGACGACATCCCCGGAACCGGCCGCGCCGTGCAATGCGCGATGGCGCAGCTCACGCAGAAGGACGATCTGGACGGCGCCGTGCTGATCGCCGCATCCGACATGCCGCTGCTTGACACTGACACGCTCGACCAGCTGCTCGCCTTTCACGAGAAAAGCGGCAACGGCGCGACCGTGCTCACCACCATCCTCGACGATCCGACCGGCTACGGCCGCATCATCCGCGACAGCGAAGGCAACGTGCTGCGCATCGTCGAACAAAAGGACGCCAACAGCAGCGAACTCGCCGTACGCGAAGTGAACACCTCCGTATACGTGTTCGACGCCAAACTGCTCGCCGAAGCCATCGCCAACCTCAAATCCAACAACGCGCAGGGCGAATTCTACCTGACCGACGCGCTCGAAGCCGCCAAAGCCAACGGAGCCGTCGGCGCTTTCGCCGCCCCCGACCCGCTAAGCGTGGAAGGCGTCAACGACCGCGTGCAGCTCGCCGCGCTCGCCAAGGCGCACAACAAGCGCGTGTGCGAGCATTGGATGCGCGAAGGCGTCACCATCCTCGACCCGGACACCACGTGGATCGAGGACGACGTGCAGATCGCACGCGACGCGGTGATCCTGCCCGGCTGCTTCCTCCAAGGCCATACGGTGATCGGCGAAGCCGCCGAAGTCGGCCCGTACACCACGCTGATCGGCGCCACCATCGACGCCGAAGCGCATGTGGAACGCTCCCGCGTGCAGGAGACGCACATCGGCCGCGCCGCCAACATCGGCCCGTGGACGTATCTGCGTCCGGGCAACGAGCTCGGCGAGGGAAGCAAGGCCGGCGCGTTCGTGGAAATGAAGAAGACGCACATCGGCAACGGCACGAAGGTGCCGCACCTGAGCTATGTCGGCGACGCCGACCTGGGCGAGCACACCAACATCGGCGGCGGCACCATCACCGCCAACTATGACGGCGTGCACAAGCACCACACCACCATCGGATCGAACGTGCATGTCGGCGCGGGCAACCTGTTCGTCGCCCCCGTCACCGTCGGCGACGGCGTCACCACCGGAGCCGGCTCCGTGGTCCGCCACGACGTCCCGTCCGACTCCATGGTCTATTCCGAAAACACGCAACACGTAGTAGAGGGCTGGAAGCCCGAATGGGAGCGCTGAACATGCCTGCATTGCAAGATTCCATCGACGCCATCCGCATCGCCGCAGCCGCGGCCGACCGCATGAAGGCCACCGACATCGTGGCGTTCGACGTTACCGAACCATTGGCCATCACCGACGCGATGCTCATCGCCAGCGCCTCGAACGAACGCCAGGTGCTCGCCGTCGCCGAGGAAATCGAGAAGGACCTGTACCTCAAGGCCGGCAAACGCCAGCCGCGCTCCCGCGAAGGCCTGACCGAAGGCCAGTGGGTGCTGCTCGACTACGGTGATTTCGTCATCCACGTCATGCACCAGGAATCCCGCGAATACTACCGTCTCGAACGGTTGTGGAAGGACTGCCCGAGCATCGACCTGCAGCTCGAACACGCCGAGGGCGAGCAGGAGCCGACGGCTTCCAGTGAAGCGTGATTTTTCATCCATCATCGAAACGTGCCTTCCCGAAAATCATGCGGAAGGCACGTTTTGGTATGCGCCGTCCCAGCAATCCGAATACGACGGCAGACAGGCAATAAATCGGAAAGACAACCGGCAGATAGGTGAGAGGCATGCCCAGAAACGTCGAACTCGACCATGATGAGACCATGACGCCACACGTGCGTTCCATCACACTGGTGCGCCACGGACGCACCGCATACAACGCGCAGCACAGGCTGCAGGGACAGATCGACATTCCGCTCGACGAAGTGGGCATGTGGCAGGTACGCCAGACCGCGTCCGCATTGCGTGAACTGTACGTGGACCGTCATCCCGAAGCGGCATGCCAGCTGGTCGTCTGCTCCGATCTCAAACGCGCGGCCGCCACCGCCCACGCGTTCGCCGACCCGCTCGGACTCGACGTGCATCCCGACGTCCGTGTGCGAGAACGCAGCTTCGGCGATTGGGAAGGCATCGCCGTCGAAGAGCTCGCCAAACGGTTCCCCGAGGATTATCTGTCATGGGCCCAGTTCCGCGGCGGCGAGCTCAAGTATGGCGCAGAACCGAAGCAGAACGTCGGCAGGCGTGGCGTCGAGGCGTTGAACGATTGGGCGTCGAAGGCCGGCTCCGATACCGACCTGTACGTGTTCTCGCATGGCGCCTGGATCTCGCAGACGTTGCAGACGCTGCTGGGATTGAGCGAAGTGCATGGCGATTTCGCCGACATTCTGTCGATGCGCAACGCGCATTGGGTGCGGCTGGCGCCGTTGGAACTGCAGGGCGCGCTGCGGTGGCGTCTGGTCGACTACAACCATGGTCCGGCGATCGCCGACACCGAGCAGTGGGAGCATCCGCAGCTATAGCCGCCGACGAAAACGGGGGATGACGCGCGTCCCGTTCCCAAGTTTTTTCCAAGCTTTTCACAGAATCGCAAGTTTTTTCAAAGCGTAATCGGCTACCGTCATGCTCTGTGAAGAATTTTTTCAAGGGCATATCGTTTTCATCGATTTTCGCGGGCGCGCTTGCCGCGGTGACCTCGTTCCTGCTGTCCGCAAAAATCGGCATCGCGGGATCGGTGATTGGCGTCGCCGCCGGTTCCATCGTCTCGGCCGTTGCGACGCAGGTGTACAAGAACGTGCTCAAGGCGTCGGGGGAGAAGCTGCAAAACGCCGTACCGTTCGTGACCAACGACAAGGACGGTACGGACGGTGCCGGCAAGAGCGGCGATGACGCCACCACGGTGATCGCTCCCGCCGAATCCGAGGGCGAGCAGACCAAGACGCTGTCCGCGGAGGAATCCGATGAGACCACGGTCATGACGTCCGTGGACGGGGATACGACCGCGGCGATGCCCGCAACGTCAGGCCGTGTCATCTCCTCCGCGCAGGCCGGAGGACGCGAATCGAACATGCTTCCGGACAATGCCGGCGGAAGTATCCAGCATGCTGGACGCCGGGCGTCGTTTGACGCTTGGCTGCATGGCAAGCGTGCGCCGATCGTCATTGCGATCGTCAGCGCGCTTATCGGCGTGGCCGTGAGCGCCGGACTGATCCTCGCGTTCACGGGCGGACATGGAACCGATACCGTGGTGCGTGACATGGTCAACAGCAAGCAGACGCCGTCGGATGACAATGCCGGCGATTCCACCTACGGCAGCGGAAACAACGGCACGCAGGACAATATGCAGAACCAGTCCGGCACGACGGACACCGATAAGGATTCCACCACGAACTCCGACAGGAACAACGGCAAGGACACCGGGAAGAAGACGGATTCCACAACCGGCGGCACCGGAACGTCCACCGACGGCTCGGACTCGTCCACCAACACCGGAGACGATTCGAACAAGACGGATTCGTCCACGGACTCCACTACACCATCCGACGGATCGACGTCAGGCACCAACAATTCGGGACAGTCGGGTACGGGGACGACCACCACGCCGAATGGTTCGGCATCCACGAACCAGAATCCGACGCCGAACGG
>OMAE01000579.1_pt1 | contig 13216 bp, 10 predicted proteins | sample 1673701 | NCBI WGS metagenome assembly OMAE01 (sample SAMEA103958123, study PRJEB25191) | human gut metagenome | reverse complement strand
GTTTTTGGAGGTTAGTATGAAAAATTTCGGACTCAATGAGCTGCGGGAGATGTATCTCTCCTTCTTTGAGACAAAAGGTCATCTGCGTCTGCCCAGCTTCTCGCTGATCCCCCGCAACGACCCCTCGCTTCTGCTCATCAACGCCGGCATGAGCCCCATGAAAACATGGTTCACCGGGGAAGAAGAGCCGCCGCGCCACCGCGTGACCACCTGCCAGAAGTGCATCCGCACGCCCGATATCGAGAACATCGGCAAAACGGCGCGCCACGGCACCTACTTTGAAATGCTCGGCAACTTCTCCTTCGGCGATTACTTCAAGCGCGAAGCCATCCACTGGGCGTGGGAATTTCTGACCTCCCCCGACTGGGTCGGCATCGATCCCGACCGGCTGTACCCGAGCGTCTATCTCGATGACGACGAGGCATGGAACATCTGGCACAACGAGATCGGCATCGCCCCGGAGCGTATTTTCCGCTTCGGCAAGGAGGACAACTTCTGGGAGCACGGCAGCGGTCCGTGCGGCCCCTGCTCCGAGATCTACTACGACCGCGGCGAGAAATACGGCTGCGGCAAGCCCGGCTGCACCGTGGGCTGCGACTGCGACCGGTATATCGAGATCTGGAACATCGTGTTCTCCCAGTTCAACAACGACGGTCAGGGCAACTACACCGAGCTTGCCCAGAAGAACATTGACACCGGCATGGGTCTTGAGCGTCTCGCGGTCGTCTGCCAGGACGTGAACTCCCTCTTCGACGTCGATACCGTGATGAACATCACCCACAAGGTGAGCGAGATCACCGGCGCGCACTACGGCGAGACGAACGCGAAGGACGTGTCTCTCCGCATCATCACCGACCACATCCGCTCCTCGACCTTTATGATCTGCGACGGCGTTCTCCCCTCCAACGAGGGCCGCGGCTACGTGCTGCGCCGTCTGCTCCGCCGCGCCGCCCGCCACGGACGTCTGCTTGGCGAGAAGGAGCCGTTCCTTTATAAAGTCTGCGATACCGTCATCCACGAGAACCGCGGCGCTTACCCCGAGCTTACCGAGCGTCAGGAGTACATCACCGGCGTCATCCGCTCCGAGGAGGAGAACTTCTCCCGCACGATCGACGGCGGCATGGCCATCTTCGCCGGTATGCTCGCCTCCCACAAGGAAAAGGGCGAGACCGTGTTCTCCGGCGCCGACGCCTTCAAGCTCTACGATACCTACGGCTTCCCGCTGGATCTCACGAAGGAAATGGCGGCGGACGAAGGCATGACGGTCGATGAGCCCGCGTTCCAGACCCTGATGAAGGAACAGCGCGAGCGCGCCCGCGCCGCCCGCAGCTCCGATGAGACCGCCTGGGCGGGGCTCGATCTCGGCCTGGACAATCTCCCCACCAAGTTCACCGGCTATGAGCGTCTGCACGACGACTGCACCATCCTCGCCATCGTTGCCGAGGACGAGCTGCGCGAGCGCGTCGGCTCCGGCGTGCACGCGAGCATCGTTCTTGACAAAACACCGTTCTACGCCGAAATGGGCGGCCAGAGCGCCGACCATGGCCTGCTCATTCTCAAGGACGCCGTCTTTGAGGTGCACGATGTGCAGAAGAACAAGGCCGGTAAGGTGCTGCACCACGGCGTGATGGTCTCCGGCAATCTCGCCGTCGGCGACAAGGTGAACGCCTGTGTCGATACCGGCCGCCGCAAGGCGATCATGCGCGCCCACAGCGCCACGCACCTGCTGCACAAGGCGCTGCGCACCGTTCTCGGCGACCATGTCCATCAGGCCGGTTCGCTCGTTGAGCCCGACCGTCTCCGCTTTGACTTTACCCACTTCTCCGCCATGAAGCCCGAGGAGATCGCCTCCGTCGAGCGCATGGTGAACGAGGCCGTGCTCGAAGGCTTCCCCATCACCGTGAAGGAGATGCCCATCGCGGAGGCGCGCAGTATCGGCGCAATGGCGCTCTTCGGCGAAAAGTACGGCGACGTTGTCCGCGTCGTCGATATGGGCGATGGTTACTCCGTGGAGTTCTGCGGCGGCACGCACCTCGACAATACCGCGAAGGTCGGCTCGCTGCGCATCGTGAGCGAGTTTTCCGTTGCGAGCGGCGTGCGCCGTATCGAGGCCATCACCGGCCAGGAGACGCTCAAATTCATGGAGAACAACACCCGTCTGCTCATGACGCTCTCCGAGCGTCTCAAGGCCAAGCCGGAGGAGCTGCTCACCCGCGCCGAGGCGCGCACGAGCGAGATCCGCGAGCTGCGCTCCGAGCTCGAAAAGTTCCGCGGCCGCGAAATGCTCTCCAACGCCGAGAGCTTCCTCGCCAGCTCCAAGAAGGTCGGCCCGCTGCACGTGTTCACCGGCGTCGTGCCGGTCGATACGCCGGATAACCTCCGCAAGATCGGCGACTTCCTGCGCGACAAGGACGAGAGCATCGTTGCGGTGCTCGCCGCCGTGCACGACGGGAAGATCACCTTCCACAGCGTGTGCGGCAAGGCGGCGGTCGCTGCCGGCGTCCGCGCGGGCGATATCATCCGCTCCGTCACTGCCATCTGCGGCGGCAAGGGCGGCGGCAAGCCGGATTCCGCCATGGGCGGCGGCGCCGATACGCTCAAGCTCGACGACGCTCTCGCTACCGTGGACGATTTCGTCGCCGGAAAGCTGAACTGAATTTTTCAAAAGCCGCCGCATTGCGGCGGCTTTTGCCCATTATGTGAAAGGAGCACTATTATGAACGACTGCCTTTTCTGCAAGATCATCGCCGGGGAGATCCCGTCCGCGAAGGTGTATGAGGACGAGCACGTCTACGCCTTCCGCGACATCAACCCCCAGGCCCCGACGCACATTCTCGTTGTGCCGAAAGAGCACATCGGCTCCGCCGCGGAGCTGACGGAGGAAAACTCCGCGGCCGCCGCGCGCTGCCTCGTCGCCGCGGCGAAGATCGCCGAGCGCGAAGCGCTGACCGGCGGCTACCGCATCGTATCCAACGTCGGCTCCGACGCCGGACAGACCGTGAAGCATCTCCACTTCCATATCCTCGGCGGCAAGCGTCTGGACGACACGATGGCGTAAAGGGTACGGAAAAACGTACAAGAGCGGAGCAGAGCCCCGCCACTACAGGTATTTTTTAAAGCAATCCGTAGGGGCGGGGCTCTGCTCCGCCCTCATTTTCACGACAGTTTCTGGGTATTCCAGAGCGCGGCGTAGAGCCCGTTTTTCTCCATGAGCTCCTGATGCGTGCCGTACTCGTTCACGCCTTCTTTGTCGATGACGGCGATGTGATCCGCGCCGCGGACCGTGGCAAGCCGGTGCGCCACGACGATCGTCGTGCGCCCGCGGCTGAGCTTTTCAAGCGATGCCTGGATCGCGGCCTCGGTCACGCTGTCGAGTGCGCTCGTCGCCTCGTCAAGCACGAGGATCGGCGGGTTTTTCAGAAACACGCGCGCAATGGCGATGCGCTGCTTCTGCCCGCCGGAGAGCATCGCACCGCGCTCGCCGACGAACGTATCGTACCCGTTCGGCATTTCCAGGATCTCCTCGTGGATGGAAGCGAGGATCGCCGCCTGCGCGACCTCCTCGTCCGTCGCACCGGGGCGGCCGTAGCGGATGTTCTCGCGCACGGTGTCGGCAAAGAGGAACACGTCCTGCTGTATGATGCCGATGTACCGGTGGAGCGAGGCCTGCGTCACCTTCCGCACGTCCTGCCCGTCTACGAAGACCGCGCCGCCGGTCACATCGTAAAACCGCGGCAGGAGCTGAGATAGCGTCGTCTTGCCGCTTCCCGACGGGCCCACGAGCGCGAGCGTTTCGCCCGGCGCGATCGTGAGATCCACATGGCGCAGCACCTCTTCGCCGTTCTGATAGTGGAACGACACGTCCCGGTACTCCACGCCGCCTTTTACGTTTTCCAGCTCCTTCGCGTCCGGCGCGTCCTTCACGTCCGGCTCGGCGCGCATGATCTCCAGAAACCGCAGGAAGCCGGAGCTTCCCTTCTGGAACTGCTCAACGAACTGCGTGAGCTTCCGGATCGGCGCCATGAACACCGAAACGTACAGCGAAAACGTGATGAGATCGACCGCGTCCATTTTGCCCTGCATGATGAACACTCCGCCGGCGGCGAGCGTTACGAGCTGCATGAGCGCCATGGCAAACTCGGTCGAGGCGTTGAACACGCCGAAAATGCGGTAATAGCTTTTTTTGACCTTTTTGAATTTCTCGTTGGACGTGCGGAACTTGTCCATGGCGTCCTGCTCGTTGGCAAACGCCTTGACGGTGCGGATGCCGGAAACGCCCGCCTCCACAGCGGTGTTGATCTCGGCGGTCTCGCGCTTCACGTCCAGACTGCGCGCCCGGAGCCGCAGCCGCAGCCGCATCACGACCGCGAGCAGCACCGGCAGCAGAAGAAACAATATCAGCGCCAGCTCCCAGCGGATCGTGGCAAGGATGACGATCGCCCCGGCGATCGTGAGCGAGGCCTGGATCACGGTCTCCGGGCCGTGGTGGGCAAGCTCGGTGATGTCGAAAAGGTCGGTCGTCATGCGGGACATGAGCTTGCCGGTGCGGTGCTTATCGAAAAAGGCGAACGAGAGCGTCTGTACCTTGGCAAAAATGTCCTCGCGCATATCCGCCTCGACGCGCACGCCGAGCTCATGGCCGTACACGGTCACGATATACTGCGCGAGCGCGCGCAGCAGATACGCGCCGAGAAGTCCCGCCATCAGCAGGAAAAAGGCTTTGTAGAGGCCGTTCGGCAGCAGGCGGTTGAGCGCGTAGCGCGTGGCGTACGGGAACACCAGCTCCGCCGCTACCGCAAAGACCGCCATTACGAGATCGAGCAGCAGCAGCTTCCGGTGCGGGGTATAGTAGGAAAAGAATACCCGCACACTGCCCCGGGTAAAGTCTTTCTTTTTTTTCACGGCCTTCACGCGAGCTTTTCGCGCTCCGCGACGGCAAGCGCGTCGCAGCGGTTGTTCCACTCGTTATCGGCATGGCCGCGCACCCACACGGCGGTGACGCGGTGCTTCTGCAGAAGCCCGTCCAGCTCCTGCCACATCTCGGCGTTTTTGAGCTCGCCGTCGCGCCGCTTCCATCCGCGCTTTTTCCAGTCGCGCAGCCACCCGTTATTCAAGGCATTCACGATATACTGACTGTCGGAATAAAGCTCCACGGCGCACGGCTCTTTGAGCGCCTTGAGCCCTTCGATGACGCCCGTGAGCTCCATGCGGTTGTTCGTCGTGTCCTTTTCGCCGCCGGAGAGCTCCTTGATGCTGTCTCCGTAGCGCAGGATGGACGCCCAGCCGCCGGGGCCGGGATTGCCGGAGCATGCCCCGTCGGTATACAAAATGATATTCTTCATATTTCTCCCTGAATGGTTTGAATGGTTTTCTCTCTTATGGCTTATAGTCCGCGCTCGTAGCGCTCGCGCAGCGTGCGGTACTCCGCCTTGTCGATGATGCCGTTTTTGAGAAAATCGTCGAGCTGCGCGATGCGCTGCGCCTTGTCGTGGGCAAAGTGATCCTCGCCGGTATTGTCGCATACGACGCACGCCGCGTCCGGCATATCCGGCGGCGGCACAGACCGCTGCGGAGGAACACTGCGCTGCGGCGCGTCCTGCGCCTGCGCCATCCGCTCGCCGTTCTTTCCGATCGGTTTTCCGGTCGTTTTACCGCCCCGGCGCGCGGTATTTTTGACCGAAGCTTTTACCAGCGCCGCAAGGATCAGCACGGCGATGATAAAAAGAGAACGAGCTTCCATTTATTCCTCCGTGATCTCTACCGCGCTCTCGCCCGGTTCGGCGGTCTCTTCCTCGCTTGCTTCGCGCTCGGTGCGCGCCATGGCGACGACGTGCGCGCCCTCCGCCGGGCGCATGAGCCGCACGCCCTGCGTGGCGCGGCCGAGAAGCGAGATGCTGCCGGCCTCCATGCGGATGATCGTGCCGTCGTCCGATACGAGCAGGATATCCTCCTCGCCGGTGACCTTCTTCGCGCCGACGATCTCGCCGGTTTTCTGCGTGATCTGGTAGGTCTTAAGACCCTGACCGCCGCGGTTCTGTACGCTGTATTCGCCGATGCGGGTGCGCTTGCCGTAGCCGTTCTCGGTAACGGTGAGCACTGCCGCGTCCTCGTCCGTGGCGCGCACCGCCGCGACGACCTCGTCGCCGTCCTTAAGACGGATGGCGCGCACACCGGCGGCCGTGCGGCCCATCGGACGGACGTCGTTTTCGTCGAACCGGATGGCCATGCCGCCGCGCGTTACGACGAGCAGCTTCTCGCTGCCGTGCGTTGTGAGCGCCTGTACGAGCTCGTCGCCCTCGCGGATGTCGAGCGCGCGGATGCCGTTTTTGCGGACATTGCGCAGTTCTCCCTGCGACATGCGCTTCGTGACGCCGTTCTTCGTGAAGAACATGATGAAATCGTCCTCCTGCAGGCCCTTGCCGCGGAGCATCGCGGAGATCTTCTCCTCCGGCTCGAGAGGCAGGATGTTGACGATGTTCGTGCCGCGCGCGCTGCGCCCGGCCTCGGGGACCTGGTAGCCCTTGCGGACGTACACCTGCCCGCGGCTCGAGAAGAAGAGAAGAAAATCGTGCGTCGAGGCGGTGAATACGTTCTCCACATAGTCCTCCTCGCGCGTGGCCATGCCGCGCACGCCCTTTCCGCCGCGGCTCTGCGCGCGGTACTCGGCGGCGGGGGTACGCTTGATGTAGCCGTTGTGCGAAAGCGTGAAGACGCACTCTTCCTCGGCGATGAGATCTTCCATGTCGATCTCGTCTTCCACATCCTGAATTTCGGTCTTGCGGTCGTCGCCGTACTTGTCGGCAATGGCGAGAAGCTCGTCCTTCAGAACGCCCTTGAGCTTTTCGGGATCCTCGAGCAGGGAGACGAGATACGCGATCTTCTTTTCCAGCTCGTCATATTCATTCTGCAGTTTCTCGCGGTCCAGTCCCTGCAGCGCCTTCAGACGCATGTCGAGAATGGCCTGCGCCTGCACATCGTCCAGCCCGAAGCGCGCCATGAGGTTTTCCTTGGCGTTATCGTAGCTCGTGCGGATGATATGGATGACCTCGTCGATGTTGTCCTGCGCGATGAGCAGTCCTTCGAGCAGATGGGCGCGCTCGCGCGCCTTGCGGAGATCGTACTTCGTGCGGCGCGTGATGACCTCTTCCTGGAACGTCAGGTACTCGTCGAGAATGTGGCGCAGGGAGAGGATCTTCGGCTGGCGCTGGTTATCGACGAGCGCCAGATTGATGATGGAAAACGTGCTTTGCAGCTGCGTCTGGGCAAAGAGCTTGTTGAGCGCCACCTGGGGGTTGGCGTCGCGCTTGAGCTCGATGACGATGCGCATACCGGTGCGGTCGGTCTCGTCGCGGATGTCGGAGATGCCCTCCAGCTTCTTTTCGTTGACCTGATCGGCCATGCTCTTGATGAGCATACGCTTGTTGACCTGATAGGGAAGCTCCGTGACGATGATGCGCACACGGTCCTTGCCGAAGTCCTCAAACTCCGTGCGGGCGCGGAGCACGATCTTGCCGCGTCCGGTGGCGTAGGCGGCGCGGATGCCCGCGCGGCCCATGATGATGCCCTTCGTCGGGAAGTCGGGGCCGGTGACGTGCTGCATGAGATCCGAGAGCGTAGCCTCGGGATCGTCGAGCACGCAGATGCAGGCGTTGATGACCTCGGTGAGGTTGTGGGGCGGGATATTGGTCGCCATGCCGACGGCGATGCCCGATGAGCCGTTGACGAGCAGGTTCGGGAAGCGGCTGGGGAGCACGCGCGGCTCCTTGCGGGACTCGTCGAAGTTGGGGTCCCAATCGACGGTGTCCTTATCAATGTCGCGCAGCATCTCGTTGGCGAGCTTGGACATACGCGCCTCGGTGTAACGGTAGGCCGCCGGGGGGTCGCCATCGACCGAGCCGAAGTTGCCGTGGCCGTCGACGAGCATATAGCGCATGGAGAAGTCCTGCGCGAGACGGACAAGGGCGTCGTAGACCGACGCGTCGCCGTGGGGATGGTAGCGTCCGAGCACGTCGCCGACGCAGGTGGCGGATTTTTTGAAGGGCTTGTCGTTCGTCAGACCGTCCTCATACATGGCGTAGAGGATGCGGCGGTGGACGGGCTTGAGACCGTCGCGCACGTCGGGCAGAGCGCGGCCGACGATGACGGACATGGCGTACTCGATGTAGGAGGACGTCATTTCATGCACGAGCTCGCTCGTGACGATCTTCTGCTCGGGGAAGCGAATGTCCTCGGGCTTGTAGTCTGTGTTTTTGTGAGCCATTTTGAAGATGTCCTCCTTTCTCAGAAGTCAAGATTGACGGCGTACTGCGCGTTCTTCTCGATGAACTCCTTGCGCGGCTCGACCTTTTCGCCCATGAGGACGGTGAAGGTCTCGTCGGCGAGGATGGCGTCCTCGAGCGTGATGCGGCGCAGGGTGCGCTTTTCGGGGTCCATGGTGGTCTCCCACAGCTCGTGGGCGTCCATCTCGCCGAGGCCCTTGAAGCGGGAAATATCGACCTTGGCGTTCGGATTGTCGCCGCGCAGCTCGGCGGAGTATTTGTCGCGCTCCTCCTCCGAGAAGGCAAGGCGCGTCGTCTTGCCGCGCACGAGCTTGAACAGCGGCGGCACGGCGGCGTAGACGTAGCCGTTTTCGATGAGGGGACGCATATAGCGGAAGAAGAAGGTCAGCAGAAGGGTGCGGATGTGGGAGCCGTCCACATCGGCATCCGCCATGTCCCGCGCCGAGGGCAACGATGACGGGCTGGAGCTTGTCGTTGCCGTAGATCTTATCGGCGCGGACCTTTTCGACGTTGAGCATCTTGCCCCAAAGCGGCAGGATCGCCTGGAAGCGGGAGTCGCGGCCCTGCGTGGCGGAGCCGCCCGCGCTGTCGCCCTCGACGATGTAAATTTCGGTCAGCTCGGGGTTATTCTCGTTGCAGTCGCGCAGCTTATCCGGCATCGCCGCGCCGCCGAGGGCGCTCTTGCGGCGGATGGATTCGCGCGCCTTGCGCGCGGCCTCGCGCGCGCGGTTGGCCATCATCGCCTTATCCAGAATGGTGCGGGCGACGACGGGGTTCTCGTCAAGGAACTGCATGAGCTTATCCGAGACAATGGCGTCCACGAGGGTGCGCATGGAGGCATTGCCGAGCTTGGCCTTGGTCTGACCCTCAAACTGCGCGTCGGTGAGCTTGACGGAGATGACGGCGGTAAGACCCTCGCGGCAGTCCTCGCCGGAGACCTTGTCGCCCTCCTTGATGAGGCCGACCTTGAGGCCGTAGGCGTTGAGCACACGCGTGAGCGCGGCCTTGAAGCCGGTCTCGTGCATGCCGCCCTCGGGGGTGTGGACGTTGTTGGCAAAGGAGAGAATGTTTTCCTGATAGCCGTCGTTATATTGCAGGGCGACCTCGGCGTAGGAATCGCCCCTGGTGCCGCTCATGTAAATGACGCCGGAGTGCAGCGCGTCCTTGGACTTATTGAGGAAGGTGACGAACTCGCGGATGCCGCCCTCGTAGCACATCTCGTCGCTCTGCTCCTGCCCCTCGCGCAGGTCGATGGTGCGGATGCGCAGGCCCGCGTTCAAAAACGCCTCCTCGCGCATACGGGTGTGGAGGATATCGTAGGAGTAGACCGTATCCTCGAACATTTCGGGGTCGGGCTTGAAGGTGACGGTGGTGCCGGTGTGGTCGGTGGTGCCGACGATGGTCATCTCCTGCGTGATGTGACCGCGGGAGAATTTCATCTCGTGGATCTTGCCGTCCTTATGCACCTGCACGGTCAGCCATTCGGACAGCGCGTTGACGACGCTCGCGCCGACGCCGTGCAGGCCGCCGGAGACCTTATAGCCCCCGCCGCCGAACTTGCCGCCCGCGTGCAGGACGGTAAAGACGACCTCGAGCGCGGGACGTCCGGTCTGCGCCTGAATGTCCACGGGGATGCCGCGGCCGTTATCGACGACGGTGATGGTGTTGTCGGGATTGATCTGCACGGTGATGTCCGTGCAGTAGCCCGCGAGGGCTTCGTCGATGGAGTTATCGACGATCTCATAGACGAGGTGGTGCAGACCGCTCGTGGAGGTCGAGCCGATGTACATGCCCGGGCGCTTGCGCACCGCTTCCAGTCCCTCAAGGACCTGAATTTCCGAGGCGTTGTAATCGTTGTTGGCGTCGACCGCCGTGGACTGCAGAAGTTCGTTGTCTGCCATGGGGTTCTCCTTTCGGTACAGGGTACGAAGAACCGGGCCGGAACGGCTTCCGACACGTTTCTTCGCACCTTGTATAGTATTTTCGGATGGGAAGGCCGCTTACATCGCGGCCTGTCTTTTTTTCTTCGTAAGAAGGTACACGCCATACACGAGCGCTTCACTCAGCACGCACAGAAACACAATGCCTGTGAGCGGCGCAAAGTAGAGCGCCGAGCGCGAGGGGCAGCACCCACCGTTCGTCGTGAGGAAGGGAAAAGGGACTTAACAGCATAGACAGGGCGATCGGGGTCTTCATGTCGATTCCTCCATTCTTTTTTGCAGTGTTTGGCTCGAAAGTTCGGAGAGATAGACGATCTGGGGGTGGTAGGGATGATCGCAGACGAGGAAGGATTTGGGGAGGTCGTCGCAGACCTCGAGCACCGTGCCCTCCTGCTGCGCGCGGTCCAGAAAGGCGCGGGTCGTTTTGGACTGCGAGGTGATCTCAAGATCAAAGATGCCGATGATGCGCCGCTCGGCAAGCATCTGATTGCGGCCGATGTGCAGGTACATTTCAGACCACCTTTCCGTTTTCAACGTGGAGGACCTTGCCGCCGAGAAGCGTTTCCAGCCGGTCCTCCTCGCAGCAGGTGATGAAGACCTGGCCGCCGGAGATGCGGTTGAGGACAAATTCCTGCCGGCGGGGGTCCAGCTCGGAGAGCACATCGTCGAGCAGGAGGACGGGCGAAAAGCCGGTCAGCTCGCGGAAAATGTCGCGCTCAGCGAGCTTGAGGGAGAGCGCCGCGGTGCGGGTCTGGCCCTGCGAGGAAAAAGCGCGGGCGGCAGCGCCGCCGATGGAGACCTCGATGTCGTCCTTATGGGGTCCGGAGAGACAAAGACGCGAGGCAAGCTCGGCGTGGTAATGGTCGCGCTGGTGCGCCATGAGCTGCTCAAAGACCGTCTCCTGCGGCGCCATCGGATCGGCGACGGTGCTGACGGTCCTGTACGCGAGCGTCAGCTCCTCCCGCCCGCCGGAGCATTCGCGGTGGGCGCTCGCGGCATAGTCCGCGAGGAGCTTACAGAAGCGGGCGCGGTAATAGATGAGCACCGCGCCGCACTGCGCCATGCGGAGGTTGAAATCGGGGAGCGCGTCGAGCAGCGAGGGGTGCTCCTCCGCGTCGCGCAGGATGCGCGTCTTGTGGTCGTAGAGGCGGTTATACTCGCTCAGCGCCGCGTCGTAGCGCGGGCGGAGCTGGGAGAGCGAGAGGTCCATGAAGCGCCGCCTTGCCGCGGCGCCGTCGCGGATGAGCAGGAGATCGTCGGGGCAGAAATAGACGGTATTCAGCACACCCGAGAGATCGCCCGCGCGCTTGCAGGGGACCTGATTGACGCTCATTTTCCGGCGCTTGCCGCGGGACAGCTCGATCTCCACGGTAAAGTCGCGGCCGCGGGAAAAGACGCTGCCGGTGAGCCTTGCCGTGTCGGCGTCAAAGGAGATCATCTCCTTCTCCGTGCGGGCGCGGGGCGACTTGGCGCAGGAGAGGTAGACGGCGGCCTCGAGCAGATTCGTCTTGCCCTGCGCGTTCTCGCCGACGATGACGTTGACCGAGGGATCGAAGGTCACACTCTGGTGCGCGTAGTTGCGGAAATGCTCCAGCGTGATGGCGTCAAGTCGCATATTCGACGGTGAGCTCCCGGCCCGCGAAGGCGACCACGTCGCCCGGGCGGAGCTTTTTGCCGCGCATGGTGCAGACCTCGCCGTTGACGGTGACCTCTTCATTCAGAATGCGCAGCTTGGCCTCGCCGCCGGTGGAGACGAGATCGGCGAGCTTCATCAGGTCCTGCAGCTTGATATACTCGGTGATGATGGGAAGAACGGTCATAAGGGGACCTCTTTTCTTTTATTGTGCCTTGAGACGGACGGGAAGGACCATATAAAGGAAGCTTTCTTCGCCGTCGGTCGGGACGAGGATGGCGGGAGAAATGCCGGTGTTCAGCTCGAGCTTGAGCTCATCGGCGGGCGCGAAGCGCAGCGCGTCCATGAGGTAGCGGTTGTTGAAGCCGATCTCGAGGCCCTGCCCGTCGCCGACGATGCGGCAGACGTCCTTGGCGTCGCCGTTGGCGGTCTTGGCGGAGAGGAGCACGCGGTCCTGCTCGAAGATGCAGCGCACGGGGCTCTTGAGCTTTTCGGAGATGACGACGCTCACGCGGTCAAGACTCTCGAGCATTGCCTTGGTATCCACGGTGACGGAGATGGGGTTGCGGCGCGGAATGGCGTTTTTGTAGTCGAGAAATTCGCCCTCAAGGCGGCGGCAGATCAGCTCGGTCTCGCCCATTTCAAAGAGAATGTGGCGCTGGCCGAGGGTGATGGTCGCGAAAGCGTCGATGTCCTCGCAGATCTTCTCGACCTCGTTGAGCGCAGCGCCGGGCGCGACGAAGGAGAACGCGCCGCCCTCGATCCGCTCGAGCGGCTCACGGCGAAGCGCCAGACGGAAGCCGTCGACCGCGACGACGGTCAGACCGTTGTCGCCGATCTCGAAGAGCTCGCCCATGTGAACGGGACGGGCCTCGTTCGTGGAGACGGCGAAGGAGGTCTGCTGGATCATGGAGCGCAGCGTCTTTTCCGGCAGGGAGACGGAATACTTTTCCTCGACCTCCGGCAGCTCCGGAAAGTCGGCGGCGGAGAGGGCGAGAATGTCGAAGTCGGCATCGCCGCAGGAAAGATGGACCATGAGCTTTTCATCGGACGAGAAGGTGATCATATCGTCGGGCATACGGCGGATGATGTCGCCGAACAGGCGCGCGGAGAGGACCAGCTCACCGCCCTCCTGCTCCTCAACGGGAAAGCGGGTGCGGATGCCGGTCTGCATATTGTAGCCGGAGACGGTCAGCACGCCGTCGCCGCACTGGAGCAGGAGACCCTCGAGCGCGGGAATGGAGCTTTTCGCGGCGACCGCGCGGGAGGTGGTATTGACGGCGTTTTGAAGAAGGAGCTTTTCGCAGGAAAATTTCATATTGCGATCCCTTTCTTGAAAAAAGAATAGATTATTTCGTCGTTAT
>OMAE01000568.1_pt1 | contig 13325 bp, 7 predicted proteins | sample 1673701 | NCBI WGS metagenome assembly OMAE01 (sample SAMEA103958123, study PRJEB25191) | human gut metagenome | reverse complement strand
TTAGTTGAAACAGGGGTGTTCGTGCCTGATTCAGCTCTAGGATTTATACGTATCTGAACTAACTGTCCACCCCGGTCTGGCGGCTGCCGATTCGGTGCGGTTCGAAAGGGCTATTCGACCCCATTGCGACCGGTGGTACTCTAGTATCCGTTTGAAATCGAGCGAAGGAGTGCTGCTATGGAGCAATCGAGCCTGTTTGGTGACGGTGTGGACATCGATACCGAAACGTCTACGACTGCGGAAGCCACCGCGCCGACCGATGCCCGTGCCCAGGCGGCAGCGCGCGCGGCCGAGCTGCGCCACGAGCTCGACTACCACGCCTATCGCTACTACATGCTCGACGCACCCGAGATCACGGACGCCGCCTTCGACAAAATGCTCGTTGAGCTGCAGGAAATCGAGGCGGCCTATCCCGATCTGGTGACGCCCGACAGCTATACCCAGCGCGTGGGCGGCTACGTGAGCGAGCAGTTTACGCCGGTCACGCACATGGCACGCATGTATTCCATGGACGATGCCATGGATCTGGACGAACTCGACGCATGGCTCCAGCGCACCGAGGATGCGCTCGGCGCCGGCAGCGTCACCTATACCTGTGAGCTTAAGATTGACGGTCTGGGCGTGGCGCTTACCTACCAAAACGGCACCTTCGTGCGCGCGGCCACGCGCGGCGATGGCACCACGGGCGAGGACGTGTCGCTCAACGTCCGTACCATCAAGGATGTGCCCATGCACCTGTCCGAGCCGGCGCTCGCTCATATGGGCGCCGACCGCGAGCGTACCATCGAAGTACGCGGCGAGGTCTACATGCCCAAGGGCAGCTTTGTCCGCCTGAATGAAGAGGCCGATGCCGAGGGCCGCGACCCCTTTGCCAACCCGCGCAACGCTGCCGCCGGCAGCCTACGTCAGAAGGATCCCAAGATCACGGCGCGCCGCGATCTTGCCACCTTTATCTATGCCATCGCTGATACCGATCCGCTGCACGTCCACAGCCAGCGCGAGTTCCTCGACTGGCTGCGTAGCGCCGGCTTTAGCGTCAACCCCAACGTGGCACGCTGCGCCACGCCCGCCGAGGTCCACGAGTTCTGTGCCCAGGCGCTTGAGCACCGCGGTGACCTGGACTACGACATCGACGGCGTGGTCGTAAAGGTCGACAGCTTCCAGCAGCAGCTCGACCTGGGCTTTACTGCCCGCGCGCCGCGCTGGGCCATTGCCTTTAAGTTTCCGCCCGAGGAAAAGCAGACCATCCTGCGCGAAATCCGCATCCAGGTGGGCCGCACCGGTGTGCTCACGCCGGTCGCCGAGTTCGACCCGGTGACGGTCGCCGGCTCCACCATCGCGCGCGCCACGCTGCACAACATTGACGAGATCCGTCGCAAAAACGTGCGCGAGGGCGACACCATCATCGTGCATAAGGCAGGCGACGTGATCCCCGAGGTCGTGGGCCCGGTGCTCGATAAACGCCCGGCCGATTCGGTCGACTGGTACATGCCCGAGGTCTGTCCCGTGTGCGGAAGTCCCGTGGTCCACGAGGACGGCGAGGTGGCTTACCGCTGCGTCTCCATCGACTGTCCCGCGCAGCTCAAGGAGCGCCTGCTCCACTGGGTGAGCCGCGGCTGCATGGACGTCGACGGCCTAGGCGACGAGATTGTCGACAAGATGATCGCCGCCGGGCTGATCCACGACGTCGCAGACTTCTACCAGCTCACGGTTGACGACATCGCCGGGCTGGACACGGGGCGCACCTATGCCAGCTCCAACAGCAAAAAGGGCGTCAAGAAGGGCGACCCCATTCCGGTGGGCCTCAAGACGGCTGAGAAAATCATCGCCGAGCTCAACAAGTCCAAGAGCCAGCCGCTCGGTCGCGTGCTGTTTGCCCTGGGCATCCGCCACGTGGGCAAGAGCGTGGGCGAGGTCATCGCCGAGCGATTCCTGTCGATCGACAAGCTTATCTTGGCGAGCGAAGAGGACATCGCCGAGTGCGAGGGCATCGGTCCCAAGATTGCGGCGAGCGTCAAGCAGTTCCTGGCCGTGCCCGAGAACCTTGCCGTGCTGGAGCGTCTGCGCCAAGCGGGCCTTTCGCTCGAGGTCGACCTGGGCGCCGCGCATGCGCAAGCCGCAGCCGATGCCGGCGTGGCAGGCGAGCTCGCCGACGCACAGCCACTCGCGGGTCTGACCTTCGTGCTCACCGGCACGCTCGTCAACCGCACGCGCGACGAGGCAGGCGCGGCGCTCAAGGTGCTTGGTGCCAAGGTCTCGGGCAGCGTGTCAAAGAAGACGAGCTACCTGGTTGCCGGCCCCAAAGCGGGCTCCAAGCTCACCAAAGCCGAGCAGCTGGGTGTGCCTGTGCTGGACGAGGACGCACTCGAGCAGATCCTGGCTACTGGTGAGGTGCCGGTGGCGTAATGGATATAGAGAATCGCAATTGCTCGCAGGCGGAAGGGCGCACGAGGCACGCCCAAGGGCAGGCAAAAGAGCACCTGATGGCGCGAATTCGCATTGCGGAACGTGAGCGCTCGGCAGATGCGTCTCGTGATGCTTTTGAGGCGTTGACCGAGTTAGAGACGAGGCTCGGTCTAGCCTAGCGATACGGGTACCGTGATCTGCGTCACGTAGGTTGTGGGGTCGTCGCTGATGATGTCGTCGATAAGGGCGATTTCGCGTTGCCCCGCTACGCTACCAACTTGTCAAAAGCCCCGCGCCGGTTGAGCACGGTAAACGCGACAACACAGATGACCGCCGACAAAATCGATCCGCACGGCGAGGCGATGCCCATGGGAAACAGCGTGTCGGAATAGGCGTTCGACAGCAGCCACGCGCCCGGCACGCGAATGAGCGCCACGGCTAGTACGTTGTGCGCAAAGCCGATGTAGCTCTTGCCGTATGCAGCGAAAAAGCCACTAAAGCAAATGTGGATGCCGGCAAAGATCGCGTCGAAAATGTAGCTGCGCATGTAGCCAGTGCCGGCCGCGACCACCGCGGCGTCCTTGGCAAAAAAGCCGATAAACGCCGGCGCTACCAGCCACATCAGCACCGTGATCAGGCAGCCGTACACCACCGAGATGGTCATGGCGTCTTTGAGCACCTGACGAGCGCGATCGCCCTTGCCCGCGCCGGCATTTTGCGCCGTGAGTGCGCTGACGGTGGCGCCCATGGAACTCGGCACAATGAACAAAAAGCTGATCATCTTCTCGACCAGGCCCACGGCGGCGGCGTCGACGAGCCCTCGGTGGTTGGCGATGACGGTGATAAACATAAACGCCACCTGGATGCAGCCGTCCTGCACGGCCACAGGCACGCCGATCTTAAGAATGCTGCCGAGCACTTCGGGCTGAGGGCGCAGGTCGCTGCGCTTAACGTGGATGTTCGTGCGACGGCTCTTGAGCCACACGAGCGCGAGGGCAACGCTTGCTGTCTGGGCGGTTACCGTGCCGAGCGCCGCACCCACGGGGCCGAGCCCCATGTGGCCGATAAACAGAAAGTCGAGCGCGATGTTGATGATGCACGCCACGCCAATCACGTACATGGGCGAGCGCGAATCGCCCAGGCCGCGAAAGATGGCCGAGAGAATGTTGTATGCGGCGATAAACGGAATGCCGACAAAGCAGATACGCAGGTAGGCGGCGGTGCCTTCGACTGCCTCGGGCGGCGTGCCAATGAGCGCCACGATTTGCGGGCATAGTGCAAACAAGATGACGGCCAGTACCACCGAGACACCCATAAAGAGCGTGATGGTGTTGCCGATGGCGGTCTCGGCACGGTCGAAGCGACGCGAGCCCACGGCGTGGCCGACGATAACCGTCGTTCCCATGGCCAGGCCCACAAGCGTCACGGTAATGATATAGAGCGTCTGCGCGCCATTGCCCACGGCGGTGATGCCGGCGGCGCCGCTGAACTGCCCCATCATGTACAAATCGGCCATGCCGTAGAGCATCTGCAAAAAGTACGAGAGCATATAAGGCAGGGCAAAGACCGCGATGGTCTTAAGGACATTGCCGCGTGTGAGGTCGTGTTCCATGGGCGGGGCTTTCTGGCTTGGTTCGTTTAGCTACTAGTGTAGTGAAAACCCTATAACGATTGTAGAGTCAAGGTTTATGTTGGCAGTGGGGCGAAAAAGTCACGCATGCGTTCATTTCCAATTGAATACAGGGGTGCGCCCTGCGAGCATGAAGCCTGCGCTAGCCTTGCAGAAATCGATTTCGGAACACTTGACACCGCCGCACGGCGCGCCATAATACGTGGGTTTGCGAACAACGTTTGATGGGGGATGAACCTGCGTGCGCAATCTCAAGATTCTGTTTTCCTATCTGGGGGCATACCGCCGCGATGCCATACTCGGCGTGTTCTTTGTGACTGCTGAGACGGCGCTCGAGCTGTTTATCCCGGTCATCATGGCAAATATCATCGATGTGGGCGTGCCCGCGGGCGACATCAACTACATGCTGTTGCAGGGTACGTATATGTTGGTATGCGCCGCATTTTCGCTGGTACTTGGCTTGGGCTATGCACGCACGTCTGCTCGCGTCGCCTCGGGGCTGGGCGCTAACCTGCGCGAGGCCGAGTATCGCAAGATCCAGACGCTCGCTTTTGGCAATCTGGACAACTACGACGCCAGCTCGCTTGTCACCCGCATGACCACCGACATCACCGTGATTCAAAACGCCGTAGGTAACGGCTTCCGCCCCATGGTGCGCGGGCCGGTAAATCTGGTCATGGGCCTCGTCTACGCTTTTGCGCTCTCGCGCGAGCTCGCGGTGGTCTTTGCCGTCATTCTGCCGATGCTCGCCATCGTGCTCGGTATCATTACCGTGCGCGTGAGCCCGCTCTACCGCCAACTCCAGACCTCGATGGACCACCTCAACGGCGTGGTACAGGAAGACCTCACCGCCGTGCGTGCCGTCAAGGCCTACGTTCGTACCGAGCACGAGGAGGCCAAGTTCGACACCGTCAATACCGAGCTCGCGCGCACTGCGACAAAGACCTTTGGCAGCGCGGTGCTCAACCTGCCGGTGTTTCAGCTGTCGATGTACGTGGCTGCGCTCTCTATCCTGTGGATTGGCGGCCGCATGATTCTCGCCGGCAAGCTGGGCGTGGGCTCGCTCACGGGCTTTATGAGCTACGTGCTGCTGATCATGAATTCGCTCATGATGATTTCCAACGTGTTTTTGCTGCTCACGCGCGCTCTTACGAGTGTGGGCCGTATCGCCGAGGTGCTCGATGAGGAGCCCTTTATCGCCAACCCCGCGGGAGACCTCGCGATTGCGGCGCCAGCGGACGGCAGTATCGAGTTTCGCGATGTTTCCTTTAAATACCGCGCGGATGCAGCCGAGGATGTGCTCGAGCATATCGACCTTCGCATCGAGAGCGGCTCGACGGTGGGCATCCTCGGCGGCACGGGCTCGGGCAAGAGCTCACTTGTGCAGCTGATTGCGCGCCTGTACGACGCCACCGAAGGCGCCGTGCTTGTGGGCGGACGCGACGTGCGCGACTACGACCTCGCCGCCTTGCGCGACGCTGTGGGCATTGTGCTGCAAAAGAATGTGCTGTTCACGGGCACCGTGCGCGAGAACCTGCAGTGGGGCAATCCGCAGGCGTCGGACGATGAGCTCCTCGCGGCTTGCCGCGCGGCGTGCGTGGACGAGTTCCTTGATCGCATCGGCGGGCTGGACGGCGAGTTGGGCCAAGGCGGCGCCGGTGTCTCGGGTGGCCAGAAGCAACGTCTGTGCATCGCGCGCACGCTGCTCAAGCATCCGCGCGTGCTCATTTTTGATGACTCCACCAGCGCGGTCGATATGGCGACCGACGCAAAGATTCGCGAGCACATCGCTCGGATTCCCGATGCGACCGTGCTCATCATCGCCCAGCGCATCGCGAGTGTCATGGATGCCGATCGCATTGTGGTGCTGGACGACGGTCGTGTCCACGGCGTGGGCACGCACGAGGAACTGCTGGCGGGCGACAACATATACCAGGAGATTTACGCCTCGCAGATGGAGTTTGCGGGGAACGCGGACGCCGGCGATGGCAACGACGGTGGCTGCGCGAATGATCCGTTTTCCTCCGTCGCATGCGGATCACCCTTGGAAGGGGGTGAGCGCCATGCCTAAGACCGCAGCCCAAGCACGCCCGGCCGACCTCAAACGCACTGTGCGCCGCCTGCTCTCCTACATGGGGCATGCCAAGTTCTCGTTGCTCGCGGTGGGCGTGCTCGCCTCCGTCGCCGCCATCGCGAGCCTCGCCGGCACCTACATGGTGCGCCCCATCGTTAACGGTTTGGCTACGGGCGGGGAGGAACTGCTCGCCAAGCAGGTCATCCTGACGGCGATCATCTACGCCGCGGGCGTGCTTTCGGCCCTGGGCTACTCGCAGATCATGGTGCGCGCGGCCCAACGCGTGGTGTCCGATATTCGCCGCGACCTGTTCGCGCACATCCAGACGCTGCCGCTCAGTTATTTTGACAGCACGCGCTCGGGCGACATCATGAGCTTTTTCACCAATGACGTCGACACCGTCTCCGAGGCGCTTAACAACAGCTTTGCCAACGTGATTCAGGCCGCCATTCAGGTTGTGGGCACCACGGCCATGCTCATCATCCTTAACTGGCAGCTCACGATTATCACACTCGTGTGCGATGCGGCCATTGTGCTGTATGCGCGCTACTCGGGCGCGCGCTCTAAGCGTTTCTTTGCCGCCCAGCAGGCATCGCTTGGCGACCTGGACGGATATATCGAAGAGATGGTCTCGGGTCAAAAGGTCATCAAGGTCTTTAACCGCGAGGCGGCGAATGTTGCCGGCTTCACCTGCCGCAACGACGAGCTTCGCCGCACCGGCACCGCCGCCGTGAGCTATGCCAACTCCATGGTGCCCATGACCGTCGTGATTGGCTACGTCAACTATGCCATCGTCGCCGTGGCGGGCGGCATGCTCTGCATCAAGGGGCTCGCCGATGTGGGCGCACTTGCAAGCTACCTGGTCTTTGTGCGCCAGGCCGCCATGCCCATCAACCAGTTTACGCAGCTCGGCAACTTCTTGCTCAACGCGTTGGCCGGTGCCGAGCGCCTGTTTGCCGCCATGGACCTTGAGCCCGAGGTGGACGAGGGCTGCGTGGAGCTGGTGCAGACGGGCGACGCCGCGTGGGCGTGGAAAATTCCCGAGGGCCAGGGCGTGGGCGTCTATGGGCACCTGCATGACGTGGCAGCCGTTGATGAGTCGGGCCGCGCGGTGGCCGCCGACGGTACCGAGCTCACGTGCGGCTTGGTCCCGCTTGCCGGCGACGTGCGCTTCCATGCCGTGGATTTTTCCTACGTGCCGGGCACCCGCGTGCTCACGGACCTCAACCTGTTTGCCAAGCCGGGGCAAAAGATTGCGTTTGTGGGCTCCACGGGTGCCGGCAAGACGACCATCACCAACCTCATCAACCGCTTCTACGAGGTCGATGACGGCGAGATCACGTACGACGGCATCGACGTCAAGCACATTGCCAAGGCCAGCCTGCGCGGGTCGCTCGGCATTGTGCTGCAGGACACGCACCTGTTTAGCGGCACCATTGCGCAGAACATCCGCTTTGGCAAGCTCGACGCGACCGACGAGGAGGTACGCGCCGCTGCCGAGGCCGCCTGCGCCGACTCGTTTATCCGCCGTCTGCCGCGGGGCTACGACACACCGGTCACGGCCGACGGCGCCAACCTGTCGCAGGGTCAGCGTCAGCTGCTCGCCATCGCGCGCGTGGCCGTCGCCGATCCGCCGGTGCTCATCCTGGACGAGGCCACGAGCTCCATTGACACGCGTACCGAAAAGCTCATCGAGCGCGGTATGGACCGCATCATGCGCGGTCGCACCACGTTTATGATCGCGCATCGCCTGTCCACTGTCCGCGACGCCGACGCCATCATGGTCCTCGAACACGGCCGCATCATCGAGCGCGGCACGCACGAAGAGCTGCTCGCCCAGCACGGCGAGTACTGGCAGCTGGCGCATGGCTTAAAAGAGCTGGATTAACCCGTTCGAGCACGATGCTTGATCCCTCCGTGCCCCTCGCCTCGACTCAAACCATCACAACATTCGACGTTTTTTGCCAAAATCGGGAAAAGCATCGAATGTTGTGATGGTTTTTCTGCCGCTCGACCGGGTGGAATCGCTTTCTTGCGCACGAAGGTGTGCGGACCCGTGGGCAGGGGAATAAGGTTGGTTATCCGACTCCATTGGAGGGCTCATGGACCTGCCGATCGTCCTGTCCCATAAGACTGCCTGGCTGTACCACAACGTGGCGCGCCCGTCCGAGCCGCTCTCGCGAGCAAGCAGCCTATACGATGAGGACTCGCCTGCTAACGAGGCGGAGCCGACCGCGAGCCTGCCCAAATTGAGGCTCGATGCCAAGGGACTGAGGGCTTCAACGGCAGTTGAGATCGTTACCGACTATCTGGTTTCGCTCGGTATTCCACGAGAAGAGCTCGATCATATCGACACGCTCGTCAACTTCGATTTTGAGCGCTCGACGCCGGCTGGATTTAGGTGCCACGTGTTTGGGGCGCCGGTACCTACAGGCCATCTTATCGAGGTGGCGGAGGGCCTTCTGGTGGTTGATGAGGCCATGTGCTTTGTCCAGGCGGGTTCGTGGATGAGCAAGCCCGAGCAGCTGGAATATGGCTACGAAATCTGCGCCCGATACCATTTGAATCATCTGTCGACAGGCGATTATATCGAGATGGGGCAGAGGTATACCGTTGCCGACTTGATTACTTATTGCAATGAGAACCGATCTCGTCAGGGGGCTATACGCGCGGCCGCCGTGCTCAAGCGCGTGCACGATGGCGCGCGGTCGCCCATGGAGACGGCCACCGCAATCATGGTCGTAGCAAAACGTTCCCAGGGCGGGCTGGGATACGCCAAGATCGAGCTCAACCATCGGGTCGATGTCCCCAACGAGTTCAAATATCTCGCTAAGTCCGGGTATTTCGAGATCGACGTATATGCGCCTGCGAGCGGTACGGGGATTGAATACAACGGCTCGGACCATCTTGATAAACAGCGCAGTGCGTCGGATGCGGAGCGTATGACCGTGCTGAGCGCGCTGGGCTTTAGGATGATCGTCCTCACCGGGACTCAGTTTGCCCACCAGCTGCAATTGCACCGGGCGATGAATGCCATTGCGCTCGCTATGGGTCTCAAGTGCGACCGAAGCGAAGCGTTCCAGAAACGTCAGAACGACCTGCGAGAATTCGTGATCCGGCACTGGGACGGCGGCCTTTAGGGACGCTTTGGTCCTTCTACGGGGTGCCATGGGCAGGCAAACCATCACAACATTCGATGTTTTTTGCCAAAAGCGGGAAAAGCATCGAATGTTGTGATGGTCTGTGCTGAGGATGGGCTTGGAAAGCCAGTCTTGCTCGAAGCGACCTGTCCTGTCGTACGGGTGTCGGCACGATTCTCTCGTGGGGTATTATGTTTTCCGAAGAATAAAACGCCGCGTGAGGGGAGGGCTGCGTGGACGGGCACGTGCAACATGACGGCTTTGGCCGCGATATCAACTACCTGCGCATTGCCGTTACCGACAAGTGCAATTTCCGCTGCATTTACTGCATGCCGGCCGATGGCGTGGCGCCCCGCGCGCACGACGAGCTACTCAGTGCTGAGGAAATCGCTTGCTTTGTGCGCCTGGTGGCGGGGGAGGGCATTCGTCGCGTGCGCCTGACGGGCGGCGAGCCGCTGGTCAGCCGCCGTATCATCCCGCTCATTCGCGACATCCGCGCGATTCCGCAGATCGAGGACATCTCGCTCACCACCAATGGCGCCCTGCTGCCCAAGCTGGCGCCGCAGCTCAAAGATGCCGGGCTTAACCGCGTCAACATTTCGCTCGACACACTCGACCCTACGCTCTTTGGAAAGATCACGCGCCTGGGTCGGCTCGAGCAGACCATGGCCGGTATCGACGCGGCACTGGCCTGGGGCTTTGAGCCCGTTAAGGTCAACTGCGTTGTTGTGCGACGGCTCAACCAGGATGCGGCAGCCCTCGCACGGCTGACCGTCGACCGCCCCATCCATCTGCGCTTTATCGAATACATGCCCATCGGCGACGAACACACGAGCTCGCATTGTGCCGTAGACCCTCACGCGCCCGCGCTCAATCCCGAGTTGTGGGACGCGAGCGATACCGTGCCGAGCGACGAGCTGCGGGCGCGCATCAATGCCGGGGCCGCCGCGGCGGGATTGGGCGAGCTCGAGCCACTCGACATCAACGACGCTCCTGCCGGCGCGGGCCCTGCGCGCTACTGGCACTTTCCGGGTGCGGCGGGAACGGTTGGCTTCATCAGCGCCATGTCCAACCATTTTTGCGCGAATTGCAACCGTCTGCGTCTGACGGCCGATGGCAACGTGCGCCCGTGCCTGTTCAGCGATGCCGAGTATTCGGTGCGTGAGGCGCTGCGCCGTGGTGATGATATGCAGGTACTTTCGATTTGGCGCGATGCCGTGGCCCACAAACCGCAGGAACACGCGATAATTGAGGGCACGCAACGATTTATGTCCCAAATCGGAGGATGATCATATGGCCAAGAGCAGGTACGCCGATGCCACCAAGGCCGCTCGCAGGGCCGCGATGTCTGCCCACAAAGCCACGGCTGCGGCTAGCGATGCCGTTGCAGGCACGCAGCCGTCTGCCAGCGCTGTCGCCGAGTCCGCCCGTGACGCCCGTCGCGACGAGCTGACGCACGTGGACGCCAAGGGCGAGGTTCGCATGGTCGACGTGTCCGACAAGGCCGAGACCCATCGCATCGCTATCGCCGAGGGCACCATCCTCATGCACCCCGAGACGCAGGCCATGGTGCTGCAGGACCGCGCCAAAAAGGGCGATGTGCTTGCCTGCGCGCGCGTGGCGGGCATCATGGCCATCAAACGCACGAGCGACATCATTCCCATGTGCCATCCGCTGCTCATTACCAAGAGCAAGTGCGACATTGCGCCCATCGCTCCGGCGGGGACGCCTGTCGATGACGTGCCCGAGGGCTGGGCGCCGGCACGCGCGGACGGGCAGGTTGGCTTTCACGTGATGGTCACGGCGGGCGTGACGGGCAAGACGGGTATTGAGATGGAGGCTCTGACCGGCGCGAGTGCCGCGTGCCTGACCATCTATGACATGTGCAAGGCGGTAGATCGCGGCATGGAGATCGTCGACGTGCGCCTGCTGCACAAGGAGGGCGGCCGCTCGGGCGTGTGGGATCGCGCAGAGCGTCAGGCTGCTGCTGTTGAGGCCGTGGCCGTTGACGGTGCCGCGCCCGCAAGCGCACCCGTCGCCGTCGCGCCCGTAGTTCCAGCTCCGGCCGTCCCCGCGATCGCGTTTATCGGCTACCAAAACTCGGGCAAGACCACGCTCGTCGAGAAGGTCATTGCCGAGCTCACCCGCCGCGGCCTGCGCGTGGGTTCGCTCAAGCATCATGGGCATCACGGCTTTGATATCGATGTGCCCGCTAAGGACACCTGGCGCCATCACCAAGCCGGATCCAAGCACGTGGGCCTCATCTGCGCCACGCGCTGGGCGGAGTACGCCGACACGCGCGAGGAGGACGAGATGCCCGCGCGCGAGCTGCTGTCGCGCTACAACGATGTCGACGTGGTGATCATCGAGGGCTACAAGACCGAGGGCTTCGACAGCATCGTGGTCGCGCGCTCCGGTGTCGACCGTCTGCGCGGCAAGAGCTCGCTCGACCTGGTCGACGGTCACACGCTGGCCCTTGCCTGCAATGAGGCCTTGGCGCGTCAGGCCTTCGACGCCGGCTTTGCGACCCGAGCCATCAACATCAACGACGCCCGAGCCATCTGCGACCTCATCCAAGACCACCTTCAGGCTTGACGCTGCGCCGGCCCCAAGCACCCCATCTCGCCCCTCAAGCCGTCGCTCGCGTACCAAAGTACGCGTCGCTCCTCTTTCAGGTCAATCTCGGGCACCTGGAAAACCCGTTCTAAATGGACTTAATGGTGAGCTTATTTTGCCACTTTTGGCTTAAAGGATTTTAAGCGCAGAGCGTTGCTTACGACGCACACGCTCGACAGGCTCATGGCGGCGGCGCCAAACATCGGCGAGAGTTGCCAACCGGTGAGGGGGAAGAACACGCCCGCCGCCAGCGGAATGCCGATGCCGTTGTAGAACAGCGCCCAGAACAGGTCCTGCTTGATGTTGCGGATCGTGGCGCGCGAAAGCTCGATGGCGCGGGCGACGTCCATGAGGTCGCTGCGCATGAGTACCACGTCGGCGCCCTCCTTGGCGATGTCGGCGCCGGTGCCGATAGCAAGGCCCACGTCGGCGCGCGCCAGGGCGGGGGAGTCGTTGATGCCGTCGCCCACCATGGCGACCTTGCCGCCCGCATCCTGCAGTTCGCGCACGTGACGTTCCTTGTCGGCGGGCAGGACGTCGGCGATGACCTGTTCGCTGCTCAGCCCCACGCGGCGGGCGATGGCCTCGGCCGTCACGCGGTTGTCGCCGGTGAGCATGCGCACGTCGACGCCGAGCGAGCGCAGCGCGGCGATTGCCTCGGCACTCGTTTCTTTGACCTCGTCAGCTACGGCGATGGTACCGACGAGCTCGCCGTTCTTGGCAAAGAACAGCGGCGTCTTGCCCTCGGCAGCGAACTGCTCGGCAAGACCGGTGGGCACCTCCGCGCCCAGCTCGTTCATCAGACGCACGTTGCCGGCTGCGATGACATTCTGCCCCTCGCGCGCCGTGACGCCGCGACCGGGCACGGCGGCAAAGTCTTCGACCATGCGTGCGACGATTCCGCGCGTCTCGCACTCGGCCATAATCGCCTCGGCCAGCGGGTGCTCGCTCGAGCGCTCCAGCGCGGCAGCAAGCTTGAGCAGCGCCTTTTCACTCATAGCGGGCGAGCCATCGGCGCGCGCGGCAACCACAATATCGGTCACGGCAGGCTTGCCGCGGGTGACGGTGCCCGTCTTATCGAGCACCACGGTGCCCACGTTGCGCAGATTCTCCAGCGCCTCGGCGCTCTTAAACAGAATGCCCATCTCGGCGCCCTTGCCGGTGCCCACCATAATGGCGACGGGCGTGGCCAGGCCCAGCGCGCACGGGCAGCTGATCACCAACACGGCCACGGCGGAGGTGAGCGCCTCGTTCACGCTGCCGGTCAGCGCCATCCACACCGCAAAGGTCACGGCCGAGATCACGAACACCACGGGCACAAACACACCGGCGACTTTGTCGGCCAGGCGGGCGATAGGCGCCTTGGTGGCGTTGGCGTCCTCGACAAGCTGGATGATTTTGGCGAGCGACGTGTCGGCGCCCACGCGCGTGGCACGGAAGGTAAACGATCCGGTGCGGT
>OMAE01000564.1_pt1 | contig 13383 bp, 9 predicted proteins | sample 1673701 | NCBI WGS metagenome assembly OMAE01 (sample SAMEA103958123, study PRJEB25191) | human gut metagenome | reverse complement strand
TTTTTTGCTGTGCAAAAGCACAGCAAAAATTGAAATGCGCCCTTTCCTCGCCCCTGCGGGGCAACCGGAAAGGATGCACAAAAGCTTCATGCGTCGGCATTTGCGCCGATTTGCGATGCGGTGCGCGTGCATGAAGTTTTATACACTGTCTATTGAAAGTGCGTTGGTTTTGTGATAAGATAACCTTGTACCAATAGTACCTGAAAAATAACGGATGGAAACGATACCATGGATCGACGGAGCTTACTGGACCGCGCGGCGAAAAGCGCGGAGGAGCGTGTGCTTTTGGGGCACATATTGGATAAATATGACCAGTGCCGGCAGCGGAACCTGCCCACGAACACGGCGTTTTTAAGCCCGGCCGAGGCGCAGGGCGCGCGGGACCTGCTCCGCGCCGCCGCGATCCACGAGGGCTTCACACTCCTCGGCGGCTATGAGGGCGCGGAGCGCCGGATGCTCTTTTTCCTGCCCGACTGGCAGGAGGAGGCCGACGCGTCCGACGCGATGGCGTTTCTCCGCGCGGCGTGGCACGAGAGCGAGCACCCCACGCACCGCGACCTGCTCGGCAGCCTCATGGCGCTCGGCGTGGAGCGCGAGACGCTCGGCGACATCCTCGTGAGCGAGGGGAGCGCCGACCTCATTGTGAGCGCGGGCGTCGCGCAATATCTGCTCGACAACTGGACGGGCGCGGGGCGCACGGCGCTGCGCCTGACGGCCATCGGCGCGGACGCGCTGCGCGTGCCGGAGCAGAAGGTCAAGGAGATCCGGGACACGGTGGCGACGCTGCGGCTCGACGCCGTGACCGCCGTGGGCTTTTCCATGAGCCGCGGCAAGGCTGCGGAGCTGATCGCCGCGGGACGTGTGCAGAAAAACTATCGCGAGGTCACCAAGGGCGACGCGAGCGTGGCACAGGGCGACGTCATTTCCGCGCGGGGACTGGGAAAATTTGAGGTCGCCGAGGTCGGCGGCCTGAGCAAAAAGGGGCGCACGGGCATTCTGCTGCGCCGGTATCTGTAAGGAGAAGCAAGATGGAACAGAAGAAGATTGACCGCATCAACGAGCTTGCCAAGCTCGCGAAGGAGCGGGAGCTGACCGACGAGGAGAAGGTCGAGCGCGCGGCGCTGCGGCAGGAGTATGTGAATTCCGTGCTCGGCGACCTGCGAAATCAGCTCAACAACACCTATGTGATGGACGAAAAGGGCAACAAGACCAAGCTCACCCGGTGGAGCGAGGACCGTAAGCTGGGCAAGTAGATCCGACGTTTTTCGCGCCCGCGGGCGCGTATGCTGAAAAGAGGGAGGACAAGCGCCATGGAGCATTTTGATCTCGCCGCCTTTTATGGCGGCAGCGCAACGGAGCTGTACCGCACGCTCGGCGCGCACCGCACGCCGGACGGCTGGGTGTTCCGCGTCTGGGCGCCGCACGCGGGGAGCGTGAGCGTTGTGGGCGATTTCTGCGCGTGGGACCCCGCCGCGCATCCGATGCGCCGCCTCGACGGCGGCATCTGGGAGACGGAGGTCGCGGGCCTTTCAGAGTATGACACCTATAAGTTCGCCGTCACCGCGCAGAGCGGCGCGGTGACCTTCAAGGCCGACCCCTACGCCTTCCACGCCGAGACGCGCCCCGGCACGGCGAGCAAGCTCTACGAGCTTGCGGGCTACGACTGGGGCGACGGCGCGTACCTTGCGGCAAAGCAGCCGGTCTATGACCGTCCGCTCAACATCTACGAGGTCCATCTCGGCTCGTGGCGGCGGCGCGAAAACGGCGATTTTTACGACTACCGCTCGCTCGCAGACGAGCTGAGCGAGTACGCCGCCGACCTCGGCTACAACTGCGTGGAGCTGATGCCCGTGACCGAGTATCCGCTCGACGACTCGTGGGGCTACCAGTGCACCGGCTACTTCGCGCCGACCTCGCGCTACGGCACGCCGCACGACTTCATGTACTTCGTGGACATGATGCACCGAAGGGGCATCTCCGTCATTCTTGACTGGGTGCCCGCGCACTTCTGCAAGGACGAGCACGGCCTCATCGACTTCGACGGCGAGCCGTGCTACGAGTACGCCGACCCAAAAAAGCGCGAGCACGCGGGCTGGGGCACGCGCGTATTCGACTACGGGCGCGGCGAGGTGAAGAGCTTCCTGCTCTCGTCCGCCGCCTACTGGCTGCGGGAATATCACCTTGACGGCCTGCGCGTGGACGCGGTGGCGTCCATGCTCTACCTCGACTACGGGCGCGAAGCAGGCGAGTGGACGCCGAACAAAAACGGCGGCCACGAGAACTTGGAGGCCATCGACTTCCTGCGCGCGCTCAACACCGCTGCCTTTGCCATTGATCCGAACGTGATGATGGTGGCGGAGGAATCGACCGCGTGGCCGCTCGTGACCTATCCGGTCTCGGACGGCGGGCTGGGCTTCAACCTCAAGTGGAACATGGGCTGGATGAACGATATGTGCCACTACCTCAAGCTCGACCCGTGGTTCCGCCAGTTCCATCATAAGGACCTCACCTTCTCGCTGATGTACGCCTTTTCCGAAAACTTCGTGCTGCCCATCTCGCATGACGAGGTGGTGTACATGAAGGGCAGCCTGCGCGGCAAGATGCCGGGCGATGAGTGGCGGCAGCTCGCGGGCGTGCGCAGCTTCATGGTCTATATGCTCACGCACCCGGGCAAGAAGCTCACCTTCATGGGCGCGGAGCTGGGCCAGTGGCACGAGTGGGATTTTGCCGGTCAGCTCGACTGGTATCTGCTCGAAAACGATGCCAACCGCAGGATGCAGGATTTCTTCCGTGCCGTCAACCGGTACTACCTGACGAACCCCGCGCTCTGGCGCATCGACTTTGACTGGGCGGGCTTTGAGTGGCTCGTCGCGGACGACAACGAGGATAACACCGTCGTCTTTGTCCGCCGCGACGGCGCGGGCGAGGAGCTGCTGGTCGCGGTCAACTTCTCGCCCAACGGCTACCGGGACTACCGCTTCGGCGTCCCGCCGCGGAAAACGTGGCGCGAGGAGCTTTCCACGGATGATACCGCGTTCGGCGGCACGGGCGAGTGGCGCAACGAAAAGCCGGTCCGAACGCAGGCGATCCCCTCGCACGGACGCGAGCAGTCTATTGCCATCACCATCCCCCCGCTCGGCGCGGTCATCCTGCGCGGCGCGGGCGAATATAAGAAACCGAAAGCGAAAAAAAGCAAGGCAAGGGAGGAATTACCGGCATGAAAAAAGAGTGCATCGCCATGCTGCTCGCCGGCGGACAGGGCAGCCGCCTTTACGTCCTGACGGAGAACATGGCAAAGCCCGCCGTCCCGTTCGGCGGGAAGTTCCGCATCATCGACTTTCCCCTTTCCAACTGCGCGAACTCCGGCATCGACACCATCGGCGTGCTCACGCAGTACCGCCCGCTGGAGCTCAACCGCTACATCGGCAACGGCCAGCCATGGGACCTTGACCGCTCGGACGGCGGCGTACACATTCTCCCGCCCTACCAGAGCGCGAAGGGCGCGACGTGGTTCAAGGGCACGGCGAACGCCATCTACCAGAACATCGGCTTCGTGGATATGTACGATCCCGACTATGTGCTCATTCTCTCCGGCGACCACATCTACAAGATGGACTACAACAAGATGCTCCGCCAGCACAAGGAGACCGGCGCGGACGCGACTATCGCAGTGCTCGATGTTCCGCTCTCCGAGGCTTCCCGCTTCGGCATCATGAACTGCAAGCCGGACGGCACGATCTACGAGTTCGAGGAGAAGCCGAAGGAGCCGAAGTCCACGCTCGCCTCCATGGGCATCTACATCTTCTCCTGGAAGAAGCTGCGCAAGTATCTTGAGGAGGATGAGGCAAACTCGAAGTCCTCCAACGACTTCGGCAAGGACATCATTCCGGCGATGCTCGCAAACGGCGAAAAGATGGTTTCCTACCGCTTCGAGGGCTACTGGAAGGACGTCGGCACGCTCGATTCCCTCTGGGACGCGAACATGGATATGCTCGCGCAGGGCAGCGGGCTGAACCTGCTCGATAAGGACTGGCCCATCTACGCCCGCGCGGAGAGCGAGCCGCCCGCCTACCTCGGCGAGACGGCGGAGGTCGACCACAGCGTCGTCACCCGCGGCTCGGAGGTCGAGGGCGCGGTGCGCAATTCCGTGCTCTCGCAGCGCTGCACCGTCGCCGAGGGCGCGGAGGTGGAGTATTCCATCCTCATGCCCGGCGCGGTCGTCGAGCGCGGCGCGAGGGTCGCCTACGCCATCCTCGGCGAGAACGTCCGCGTGGGCGAGAACGCCCGCGTCGGCGCGTCGCCCGAGGCGGCGCCGCCGGAGGAGTGGGGCATCACGGTCGTCGGCCCCGAGGCACAGGTCGAGGCAGGCCGCACGCTCAAGGCGAACCGGATGCTCAACCGCGAAGGAAAGGAGACGGTACGATGAACGGACTGCACGGCATTATTTTCTCCTACGAACAGGAGCCGGGACTGCGCGAGCTGGCGGAACGCCGGATGCCCGCCTCCATCCCGTTCGGCGGACGCTACCGCGTCGTCGATTTCATGCTCTCCAATCTGCACGCCGCCGGCATCACCGACGTCGGCGTGGTGCTGCACGGCAATTACCAGAGCCTGCTTGACCACATCGGCAACGGCAAGACCTGGGACATGGCGCGCAAGTACGGCGGGCTGCGTATCCTGCCGCCCTTCGCCGATACCCGCGCCTACCGCAGCGGCGAGTTCCGCGGCAAGATGGAGGCCCTTGCCGGCGTCCGCTCATATTTACAGGGGATACGGCAGGACTACGTCGTGCTCTCCGACAGCGACCTTATCATCAATCTGCCGCTCGCGGACGTGTTTGCCGCGCATCTGGAGAGCGGCGCGGACATCACCGCCGTCTGCACGGCGAACGGCGGCTTCGTGGACAACGCGACCTACCTCACGCTCGAGAGCGACGGCGCGATCGGGCAGGTCTGGTGCGCGCCGACCGCGCCGCGCGGCCACCGCTCGCTGGAGATCTACATTCTCAGCAAGCAGCTGCTGCTCACGCTCGTGGACGAGTGCTCCGCGCAGGATAAATACAGCTTCCGCCGCGACGTGCTCGCGGGCATGACCGGACGGCTGAAGCTCCAGAGCTACGTCTGGGACGGCTACGCCGCCCAGCTCCGCTCCGTGCAGGAGTATTACGACCGCTCGATGGAGCTGCTGCAAGGCTCCATCCGCGCCGAGCTCTTTGCCGCCGCGCGGCCCATCCTCGCCAAGGAGGACGACGAGGCGTCGAGCTATTTCGCGCCGGGCAGCCGCGTGAAAAATTCGCTCGTCGCCGACGGCTGCACCATCGAGGGCAGCGTGGAGAACTGCATCCTCTTCCCCGGCGTGACGGTGGAAAAGGGCGCGGAGCTGCGCGATTCCATTCTCTTCAAGGGCACGCGCGTGCGCGACGGCGTGACGCTCCGCTACGTCATCACCGACAAATATGTGGAGGTCCTGCCCGGGCGCACGCTCATGGGGCATGAGAGCTACCCCATCGTCATTTCCAAGGGCAGCATTGTCTGAAGCATACACGACGGAATAAGGAGGAAAGCTATGAACATTCTCTATGTCACATCCGAGGCCGTTCCCTTCTGCAAGACCGGCGGCCTTGCGGACGTTGCGGGCAGCCTGCCGCAGTCGCTTGCCGCGAACGGCGACCGCGTGAGCGTCATTCTGCCGCTCTACCAGAGCGTCGCGGACGCGTGGCGCGACCGGCTGCACTTTGAGCGCTACACCTATGTGCGCCTTGCCTGGCGCAGCCTGTACTGCGGACTTTTCTCCTACGAGCGGCAGGGCGTGACGTGGTACTTCGTGGACAACGAGCAGTATTTCAAGCGTCCCGAGCTTTACGGCTATTATGACGACGGCGAGCGCTTCGCCTTCTTCTGCCGCGCGGTGACGGAGCTGCTGCCGCTGCTGCCGGAGAAGCCGGACGTCGTCCACTGCAACGACTGGCAGACCGCGCTCGTGCCCATCTACATCCGCGACGAGGCGGTGCGCGAGGAATTCTACAAGTCCGTCCGCACGGTCATCACCGTCCACAACATCGAGTATCAGGGCCGCTACGGCCGCGAGACGGTCGAGGACCTTTTCGGCCTCGACGCGGGCTGGTTCACCGGCGGCACGCTTGCCTTCGACGGCGACGTGAACCTGCTCAAGGGCGCGATCGTCACGGCGGACGCCGTGACCGCCGTCAGCCCCACCTACGCGCAGGAGCTCAAGTACGCCTACTTCGCCCACGGCCTTGAGAGCGTGATGCAGATGGTGGAGGGCAAGCTCCACGGCGTGCTCAACGGCATCGACATGGAGCGCTACGATCCCGCGAGCGACCCCAACCTGACGGCGAACTACTCGCTCCGGCGCATGGCCGGCAAGGCGAAGGACAAGGCGGCGCTGCAGCGCATGATGGGCCTTGCCGAAAGAAAGGACACGCCCGTGGTCGCGATGGTCTCGCGGCTCGTGAGCCACAAGGGACTCGACCTCGTGTGCGAGACGCTCGATTACTTCATGGAAAAGGATATGCAGCTCGTCGTGCTCGGCAAGGGCGACGGGAAGTACGAGTCCTTCTTCTCCTGGGCGCAGGCGAAGTACCCGGGCCGCGTGGCGGTGCATCTCGGCTACTCCGAGAGCCTTGCCATGCAGATCTACGCGGGCGCGGACCTGTTCCTCATGCCGTCCAAGAGCGAGCCGTGCGGCCTGAGCCAGATGATCGCCATGCGCTACGGCGCGGTGCCCATCGTGCGCGAGACCGGCGGGCTGAAGGACACCGTTCACGCCTACGAGGCGTGGAACGGCGCGGGCAACGGCTTTTCCTTTACAAATTATAACGCGGGCGATATGTGCTACGTCATCGGCGAGGCGGTGGACCTTTACCATCAGAAGCCGGAGGCATACAAGGCTCTGCGCAAGCGCGGCATGGCCGAGGATTTCAGCTGGGCGCGCAGCGCGAAAAAATACCGCGAAATTTACGATTCCATCTGCAAATAAGGTAGGTACAAAGAAATATGGATATCACAACGACACAGGGAATGAAGCAGGCGCTTACGGATAAGCTGCGCCTGGGCTTCGGCGTGACGCCCGAGGAGGCCGACGACGCGCAGGTGATGCGCGCCGCGGCGCTGGTGCTGCGCGACGTGATGACCGAGCGCGGTGTGGAGAGCCGAATGGCCACGCGCCGCGAGGAAAAGAGGAAGGTGCATTACCTTTCCATGGAATTCCTGCTGGGCCGCAGCCTGGAAAAGAACGCCTACAACCTCGGCGTGAGCGGCGTGCTGCGCGAGGCGATCGGCGAGCTGGGCTTCCGCGCGGCGGATATTTTCGAGGTCGAGCCCGACGCGGGCCTCGGCAACGGCGGCCTCGGCCGCCTCGCCGCCTGCTATCTGGATTCCATGACCACGCTCGACATCCCCGCCGCGGGCTACTCCATCTGCTATGAGCTGGGCATCTTCCGCCAGCGCATCGTGGACGGGCAGCAGGTCGAGCTGCCGGACAACTGGAAGGACATCGGCGGCGCGTGGCTGATGCCCAAGCCGCAGGAGACGGAGGAGGTGCTCTTCGGCGGCACGGTCCGCAAGTTCTGGGACAACGGACGGCTGCACGTCGTGCCCGAGGGCGCGACGAAGGTGCTCGCCGTGCCCTGCGACATGGAGATCACGGGCTACGGCACCGAGCACGTCAACCTCCTGCGCCTGTGGGACGCGAAGTCCCCGACGCCGGTGGATATGAGCCTGTTCTCGCAGGGCGAGTACCTGCGCGCGAGCGAGCAGGAGGCGATGGCGGAGACCATCGCCAAGATCCTCTATCCCGAGGACAACCACTATGAGGGCAAGTCGCTGCGTCTCAAGCAGCAGTATTTCTTCGTCTCCGCCACGATGCAGTCCATCATGCGCAAGCACATCGAGGTCTACGGCACGGCGGCGAACTTCCACGAGAAGAACGTCATCCAGATCAACGATACGCACCCCGCGCTCGTCATTCCCGAGCTGATGCGCATTCTGATGGACGACGCGGGCTTCGACTGGGATACCGCGTGGAACATCACAAAAAATTCCGTCGCCTACACGAACCACACCGTGCTCGCTGAGGCGCTCGAGCGCTGGCCGCAGCAGCTCATGGAGACGCTGCTCCCGCGCGTGTGGGAGATCATCACCGAGATCGCGCACCGCTATCAAAAGCAGGTCGAGAACTTCTACCATGACCCCGCCAAGACCGCGGAGCTGGCCATCGTCTGGGACGGGCAGGTGCGCATGGCGAACCTGTGCATCGCGGGCGGCATGGCGGTCAACGGCGTTTCCGCGCTGCACTCCGACATCCTGCGCCACGACGTATTCCGCTGGCAGTACCAGATGGAGCCGGAGAAGTTCAAGAACGTCACCAACGGCATCGACCACCGCCGCTGGCTCGCGCAGATCAACCCGCGGCTCGACGGCCTGATTGCCGACCTCTGCGGCGGGCGCGGCTATCTGCTCCATCCCGAGGAGCTCAAGAAGCTCGAGGCCTTCGCCGGCGATGGCGCGGTGCTCGCGCGGCTCGACGAGATCAAGCGCGCCAACAAGCTCGACTTTGCCGCCTACGTCAAAAAGACGCAGGGCGTGGCACTCAACACCGACGCCATCTTTGACGTGCAGGTCAAGCGCCTGCATGAGTACAAGCGTCAGCTGCTCAACGCCATGCACATCATTTATCTGTACCAGAAATTGCAGGACGATCCGAGCATGGAGCTGCAGCCGCGGACCTTCCTCTTCGGCGCGAAGGCCGCACCGGGCTACGCGGTCGCCAAGCGCATCATCCACCTCATCAATTCGCTGGCGAACCAGATCAACAGCGATCCGCTGTGCAGGGGACGCCTGCAGGTCGTCTTTCTGGAGAATTACCGCGTGTCCCTCGCCGAGCATCTGATGCCCGCGAGCGAGGTCAGCCAGCAGATCTCCACCGCCGGCAAGGAGGCCAGCGGCACGGGCAACATGAAGTTCATGATGAACGGTGCGCTGACCGTCGGCACGCTCGACGGCGCGAACGTCGAGATGCACGAGGTGCTTGGCGACGAGAATATGTTCCTCTTCGGCCTGCACGCGGACGAGGTCGCGCGCCTGAAGGCGCAGGGCTACGCGCCCCAGCGGCTCTGCGAGCGCGACGACGCGCTCAAGCGCGTGGTCGATCAGCTCCGCACGGGCTTCTCCGACGGTGTGAGCTACGACGATCTCGCCCAGCGCCTGCTCCAGCGCGACGAATATATGCTCCTGCAGGACTTCGCCTCCTACTGCGCCGCCGAGCAGCGCATGGCGAAGACCTACGCCGACCGCGCGGCGTGGGACCGTATGTCGCTTCTCAACATCGCGCGCAGCGGTATCTTCGCCGCCGACCGCGCGGTCGCGCAGTACGCGGACAACATCTGGCACGTCCCGCACAAGTAAGCAAAGCGGAGGAAAGAGACGGCGGCGCCGTCTCTTTTCCGCGCTATTGACAGGCATGATATAATTTCTCTGACTGAAAATCACGAGAACAGAGGAAAACGCTATGGAATTCACACAGGGCGTGCGCTTCGACAGCCTTGGCCTGTTGCCGGAAATGACGCGCGCATTGGAAAAGAAAAACATCGAATGGTCCACCCCCGTGCAGGCGGGCTGCATCCCGCCGATGCGCGAGTGGAAGGACGTGATCGCCAAGGCCCCCACCGGAACGGGCAAGACCTTTGCCTTCGGCATTCCCATCATCGAGCACATTGACCCCGAAAGCGAGGAGGTGCAGGCGGTCATCATGGCGCCCACGCGCGAGCTTGCCATGCAGATCACGGCGGAGCTGCGCGACCTGGCCGTTTTTATGAGCGGCATCCGCGTGGTGTGCCTCTACGGCGGCGCGCCCATTGGCAAGCAGATCGACGCGCTGAAGAAAAAGCCGCAGATCGTTGTGGCGACCCCGGGCCGCCTGTCCGACCACATGAAGCGCCGCACCGTGCGGCTCGACCGGGTGCAGACCGTTGTGCTCGACGAGGCCGACCGGATGCTGGACATGGGCTTCATCCACGACGTGACCCGTATTTTGGACAAGATCCCATCCCGCCGCAACCTCGGTATGTTCTCCGCGACCATCTCGCGCGAGGTCATGGACATCAGCTGGGTCTACCAGCGCGACCCCGAGGAGATCACCGTCCGCGCGGACGAGCAGAATAAGCCCGACATCCTCCAGTATGCCGTCACGGTCGAGCAGACCGACAAGGTCGCGGCGATGGCGCGCATCATCCGGCAGGAGAAGCTGGAGCGCGTGATGGTGTTCTGCAACACCAAGGGCATGGTCGAGCGCCTGACGAAGTACCTTGAGATGGAGGGACTGGACGCCGCCTGCATCCACGGCGACATCCCGCAGAAAAAGCGTGAGCAGGTCATGGCGCGCTTCCGCCGCGGCGAGCTGCCTGTGTTCGTCGCCACCGACGTCGCCGCCCGCGGCATCGACGTGGACGACGTGGACGCGGTGTTCAACTACGACGTGCCGCAGGAGAACGAATATTACGTCCACCGCATCGGACGCACGGGCCGCGCGAAGCGTCACGGCGTCGCTTACACGCTCGTGGCGGACTACCCGAGCAAGATGCGGCTCGACGCCATCGCCAAGTTCACCGGAAACGACGTCAAGCCCGCCCACTTCGAGGGTGATACGCTGGTCGTGGACGCCAAATAATAACAATTTGTAACTTTTTGCCCTGCTCGTCTTTACAAGCGGGGCAAATTTTTATATAATCATTTAGATGTTTGCCTGTGCGGCGCGCTTCGCGCCGCGTTTTACGATAGAGAAAGAGGAGACGCTCCCAATGAAAATGCTGCGAAGATCCGTCTGTCTGCTGCTCTGTGCGGCGCTGTTTTTGACCCTGCTCGCCGGCTGCGGCAAGCAGGAGGAGCCCGCGGAGGACTTTGTGGTGAGCGCCGCGGTCTGCGGTCCGCTGGAGACACTTGACCCGACCATGAACACCGACGTGGGGGCGGAGAGCCTGCTCTCCACGCTCTTTGAGGGTCTGATGCGGATGCGCGACGACGGCGCCGGCAAGGCGGTCGCCGTGGCGGGCATCGCCAAGGAATACATCGAGGAAAAGAATTACGACGACACCGTGACCTATACGTTCACGCTGCGCTCCGCGGCCCGCTGGTCGGACGGCGAGCGCGTGACGGCGGAGGACTTCGTTTACGCCTGGCAGCGCCTGGTCGATCCGGCGACGGCGTCGCCCAACGCCTCGCTTCTGAGCATGGTCGCGGGCTATGACGAGGTGCGCGAGAGCGGCGACGTGTCGCTGCTCGGCGTGAAGGCCAAGGGCGAGAGCACCTTCCTCGTGACGCTCAGCAGGCCCTGCGCTTACTTCATCACCAGCGTCTGCACGTCGCCGGCGACGGCCCCGCTGCGCCGCGATCTGGTGGAGGGGAATGCGAGTTGGGCGGCGACCGCCGACATCGTGACGAACGGCCCCTATACCGTGGGCACATGGGTAAAGGCCGCGCAGCTTCAGACGAAGAGAAACGGCGAATACTACGAGAGCAAGCTCGTCGTGCCGGACAGCATTTGCTTCCGCTTCGAGACGGACGCGCAGACGAACTACGATCAGCTTCTTGCCGGCGAGCTGGACTACACCGCGAAGCTGCCCTACGCGGCCATCGAGCAGCTGGCGGAGGATGAGACGTGGCAGCCCGCTCCGCTGGCGGAGACGGTCTGTGTGCTCTACAACCATCTGACCGACACCTTCTCCGACGCGCGGCTGCGCCGTGCCTTTGACCTTGCCATCGACCGCGCGGCGCTCGCCGAACAGCTCGGCGTGACGGCGACGGCGGCGACCGGCTGCGTGCCCGACGGCATCAGCGACGCGCCCGAGAGCGGGGAGGACTTCCGCACGGCGGGCGGTGAGCTCTGTGCGGCGGACGCCGAGGGCTATGCCGAGCGCAGCGCCGAGGCGGCGCGGCTGATGACCTCTGCCGGACACTATCAGGGCGCGGGCCTGCCGACGCTCCGCTTCCTCTTTGTGGAGGGGGAGCAGACGCGCGCGGCGGCGCTGAGTCTGTTCAATATGTGGAGGACCGCCACGGGCGTGGCGGTCGAGCTGGTGGGCGTGAGCGCCGAGGAGCTTGACGCGGCGCTCGCCGCCGGTGATTTTGACCTCGCGCTCACCACGCTCACGGCTCGCTGCGACGATCCGATGGAGTACCTGCTGCCGTTCCGCGGCACGTCGGAGAGCAACGTCTGCGGCTACCGCAACGACACCTTTGACCTGCTCGTCGGCGTGGCGGAATCGACCGGCGACCTGACCGCCCGCGCGGCCTTCCTGCACGACGCAGAAGCGATGCTGCTTGAGGACAGCGCTGTTTCGCCGCTTTGCTTCTCCGGCACAGCCTACCTCCTGCGCGAGGGGCTCGCCGGCGTGAGCCACGACTGCTTCGGCCACAGCTACTTCACCGCGGTCTCCCGCGCGGAGACGGGACCGGCTGCGTAATAGACACAACAAAAAACCGGCGTCCGCTTGAAACGGACGCCGGTTTTCTGCACTGTTTAGAGACCCTGCAGCAGGATGATGACGATCAGGATCGGCAGCACCCACTGGAAGTAGGGCTTGAGCCAGCGGGCGAACCTGAGGCCCGTGCCCTTGTTGGCCTCGGCAAGATACTTGTCGAAGCCCCAGCCCCACTTCGTCACGCAGAAGAGGAGGTAGACGAGCGAGCCGATGGGCAGCAGGAGGTTGCTCACGAGGAAGTCCTCGCTGTCGAGCACCGGGCGCAGCCCGGCGAACGAGGTGATCACGTCGCGGGTCGAAATGCCGTTGACCATCCGGCTCACGAGCGAAACGATCCGCTGCATATGGTCCGCGCTCGTCGTCGTGTCGAGCTTGTCTTCGGCCGGATCGGCGGTCGGGCCGATCATCGTGGTGCCTTCGGCGGTCGGAATCACGAGGATTCCTTTCGACTCCCGGCTCGGAACCGGGAACACCACCCGCTGCGGACGCGCCTTCGAGTTGCGGTCGAGCAGATACTCTTCGCCCTTGCGGGCGTGGATCTTGAACTCCTCCGCGCCGCAGATGTGCGAAACATTGTCGGCGAACAGCCCGGCCGCATTGACGACGTAACGCGCCTTGACCGTCCGTCCGTCCGCGGCGGTCAGCGTCCAGTGGTTGTTTCTGTATTCGCCGGAGACAGCTTCGAAGTTGCAGAAGAGCTCCACGCCGTTCCGCTTCGCGGCTTCGACCAGGCTGAACACATAGCGGTACGGTTCGATCGTACCGCCGTTCGGCGCGTAGAAGCCGCCGACGACCTCGGGATTCAGCTTCGGTTCAAGCTCGAGCAGGCGGTCGCGGCCGCACATTTCGAGATTCCGCACGCCGTTGTCGAGTCCCTGCAGATAGAG
>OMAE01000546.1_pt1 | contig 13595 bp, 9 predicted proteins | sample 1673701 | NCBI WGS metagenome assembly OMAE01 (sample SAMEA103958123, study PRJEB25191) | human gut metagenome | reverse complement strand
AGGAGATGATCCGCGGCTCCATCACGATCCTGCTGATGACGCCGGACGGCATTCTGGCCGCCCGCGACAAGCTGGGACGGCTGCCCGTTCTGGTCGGCAAGCATCCGGACGGCAGCCTGTGCGTCTCGTTTGAATCGTTTGCCTATCATAAGCTCGGCTACGAGGACGCCTACGAGCTCGGTCCGCGCGAGATCGTGGCGCTGACGCGAAACGGCTACGAGACCGTCTCGCCCGCGGGCGAGGAGATGAAGATCTGCGGCTTCCTCTGGACGTACTACGGCTACCCCAACTCGAATTACGAGGGCGTGAACGTCGAGGTCATGCGCTACCATAACGGCGACATCATGGCGCGGCAGGAGCTCGCGCAGGGCCGTCTGCCCGATGTGGACTACGTCGCGGGCGTGCCGGATTCCGGCGTGCCGCACGCCATCGGCTACGCCAACCGCAGCGGCAAGCCCTTTGCCAGACCCTTTGTCAAGTACACGCCCACATGGCCGCGCTCGTTCACCCCGGACAATCAGGAAGTGCGCAATCAGGTGGCCAAGATGAAGCAGATCCCCGTGTCCGAGCTCATCGAGGGGAAAAAGCTGCTGTTTGTGGACGACTCCATCGTGCGCGGCACACAGCTGCGCGAGACGGTGGACTTCCTCTACGAGTCGGGCGCAAAAGAGGTGCATATGCGCTCTGCCTGCCCGCCCATTATGTACAGCTGCAAGTACCTGAACTTCTCGCGCGGCAACTCCGACATGGAGCTGCTGGCGCGGCGCGTGGTGCAGGAGCTTGAGGGCGACGAGGGGCAGAAGCATCTCGACGAGTACGCCGACGCCTCTACCGAGCGCGGAAAGTGCCTGCTGAGCTCCATCTGCAAAAAATTCGGTTTTGACTCTCTCGGATACCAATCTCTTGACGGCGTGCTGGAGGCCATCGGCATCGACCGGGATAAGGTCTGCACGTACTGCTGGAACGGAAAGGAATAATCGACATGGAAAACTCTCGATCCGCCGCTTACGCGGCAGCCGGTGTGGACATCACGGCCGGTTACGAAGGCGTCAGGCTCATGCGCGATGACGTCAAGCGCACCCGCATCCCCGGCGTGGTGTCGGATATCGGCGGCTTCGGCGGCCTGTTCGCCCCCGATGTCTCCGGCATGAGCGAGCCTGTGCTCGTCTCGGGCACAGACGGCGTCGGCACGAAGCTGCGTCTGGCCGAGCTCATGGGCAAGCACGACACCATCGGCATCGACTGCGTGGCCATGTGCGTCAACGACGTGATCTGCTGCGGCGCAAAGCCCCTGTTTTTCCTTGACTACATCGCCATCGGCAAGAACGTGCCCGAAAAGGTCGCGTCCATCGTCTCCGGCGTTGCCGAGGGCTGCGTGCAGGCCGGCTGCGCCCTCATCGGCGGCGAGACGGCCGAGCACCCCGGCATGATGGCGGCCGACGACTACGATCTGGCCGGCTTCACCGTCGGTCTCGTGGACAAGCCGAAGGTCATCGACTCCGGCCGCATGGCGGCGGGCGACGTGGTGCTGGCTCTGCCCTCGTCCGGCTTCCACTCCAACGGCTATTCGCTCGTGCGCAAGGTGTTCGACGTGGAGAACACCGATCTCAACCGCTACTATGACGAGCTCGGCGAGACGCTGGGCGAGGCGCTGCTGCGCCCGACTGTGATCTACGTCAAGCCCGTTCTGCGCTGCATCGACGCTGCCGATGTGCGCGGCGTGAGCCACATCACCGGCGGCGGCTTCTACGAAAACATCCCGCGCTGCATCCCCGACGGGCTGTGTGCCCGCATCGACAAGGCCGCGATCCGCACGCCCGCTGTCTTCGGTCTGCTGCAGGCCAAGGGCGGCATCGACGAGCACGATATGTTCAACACCTTCAACATGGGCGTGGGCATGGTCGTCGTCGTCAGCCCCGAGACCGCCGAGGCGGCGCTCGGCGCGCTCAAGGCCGAGGGCATCGACGCCTACGTCTGCGGCGAGATCGTCACCGGCGAGAAAAAAGTCTGTCTATGCTGAAACAACACGCCGGCAAAGGAGAAGACCTGAGTATGAACAAAGCGAAGATCGCCGTGCTGGTCTCAGGCGGCGGCACAAATCTGCAGGCGCTGCTCGACGCACAGGCGGCGGGCACGCTTGCCCACGGTGAGATCACGCTGGTGGTCTCGTCCAACGAGGGCGCTTACGCGCTGACGCGGGCGGCCAATGCCGGCATCCGCGCGCAGACGATCTCACCGAAGCAGTGCGGCGGTCAGGCCGCCTTTGAGACGGCACTGTCGGCGCTTCTGGCGCAGCAGGAGATCGATCTGATCGTGCTGGCCGGTTTCCTGACCATCCTGAGCGCGGACTTCACCGCGCGCTGGCCGTCGCGCATCCTGAACGTGCACCCCTCCCTGATCCCCGCGTTCTGCGGCAAGGGGATGTACGGTCTGAAAGTCCACGAAGCGGCACTTCGAACGGGCGTGAAGGTCACGGGCGCGACGGTGCATTTTGTCAATGAGATCCCGGACGGCGGACGCATCCTGCTGCAAAAGGCGGTGGAGGTCCTGCCGGATGACACGCCGGAAACACTCCAGCGCCGGGTCATGGAGCAGGCGGAATGGCAGCTCCTGCCGCGAGCGGCGGAGCTGGTCTCGGAACAAATCGTAAAGGAGAAGCGCAATGCTTGACTTTCTCACCCTTCTGCGGGAAAATCCCTATCCCGGCCGCGGCATTCTTGTCAGCCGTGACCTCGTCTACTATTTCATCATGGGCCGCAGCGCCAACAGCCGCAACCGCATCTTCGTCACGACGCCCGACGGCATCCGCACCGAGGCGCATGACCCCGCGAAGCTCGAAGACCCCAGCCTCATCATCTACCACCCCGTGCGCACCATGGGCGGCGCGCTCGTGGTCACAAACGGCGACCAGACGGACACCGTCTGCCAGTACGGCGACTTCCGCAAGGGGCTCATGACCCGCGAATACGAGCCGGACGACCCGAACTGGACGCCGCGCATCTCTGCCATCCTCAACGCCGACGGCTCGTTTGAGCTGTCGATCCTCAAGCGCAAAAACGGACGCTGCCTGCGCGAGTTTTTCTGCTATGAGGGTGTCGACGCCGGACAGGGATACTTCATCAGCACCTATCAGGGCGACGGCAGTCCCCTGCCGACCTTCGCCGGCGAGCCGCTGGAGGTCACCGTGCCGACACCGGAGGAAGTCTGGCAGGCACTCAATGCGGACAACAAGGTGTCCCTTTACACGAACGTGAACGGCGAGGTACGCCTGTTCAACAAAAATCTGGGCGATTAAGGAGGCCGTAACGATATGAATGCGCTGGAACTGAAATATGGCTGCAACCCCAACCAGAAGCCGTCCCGAGTCTTTATGCGCGACGGGTCTGACCTGCCGTTCGCTGTCCTCAACGGCAAGCCCGGCTACATCAACCTGCTCGACGCGCTCAACTCCTGGCAGCTTGTCAAGGAGCTCAAGACCGCCACCGGTCTGCCCGCCGCTGCCAGCTTCAAGCACGTGTCCCCCGCCGGCGCGGCCGTCGGCATGCCGCTGAGCGATGTGGACAAGAAGATCTACTTCGTCGACCCGGCCGCGGAGCTCACGCCCATCGCCTGCGCCTACATCCGCGCGCGCGGCGTTGACCGCCTGTGCTCCTACGGTGACTGGGCGGCACTGTCCGACACCTGCGACGCTGCGACCGCGAGCTACCTCAAGGATGAGGTGTCCGACGGCATCATCGCCCCGGGCTACACCGACGAGGCGCTGGAGATCCTGAAAACCAAGAAAAAGGGCAACTACAATGTCGTGCAGATCGACCCGGACTATCTGCCCGCCGCGACGGAGCACAAGGACGTGTTCGGCATCACCTTCGAGCAGGGACGCAACGACCTCGTGATCGATAAGGACATGCTCACGAACATCGTCTCGGAGAACAAGGATCTGCCCGAAAACGCGAAGATCGATATGATCGTCGCCCTCATCACGCTCAAGTACACGCAGTCCAACTCCGTCTGCTACGTCAAGGACGGTCAGGCCATCGGCGTGGGCGCGGGTCAGCAGAGCCGCATCCACTGCACGCGTCTGGCCGGACAAAAGGCGGACAACTGGTATCTGCGCCAGCATCCGAAGGTCCTCGCGCTGCAGTTTGTGGACGACATCCGCCGTCCCGACCGCGACAACGCCATCGACGTCTACACCTCCGACGAGTATGAGGACGTGCTGGCCGACGGCGTGTGGCAGAACACCTTCAAGGTACGCCCCGCGGTACTGACCGCCGAGGAAAAGAAGGCATGGATCGCAACGCAGACTGGCGTCACCGTCGGCAGCGACGCGTTCTTCCCCTTCGGCGACAATGTTGAGCGCGCGAGAAAATCCGGCGTGACCTACATCGCAGAGCCGGGCGGCTCGATCCGCGACGACCACGTCATCGCCACCGCCGACAAGTACGGCATGGTGCTGGCCTTCACCGGCGCACGCCTGTTCCACCACTGAGTCATCATACGCATATCCGTTTTTGCCGCCGCGCAGATCCCATTTGGCATTTGCGCGGCGGCAAACAAAAATATTAAGAAGATTGAGGGAGAGCGCCATGAAACTTCTGGTCATCGGCGGTGGCGGCCGTGAGCACGCCATCGTCAGGAAACTGAAAGAAAACCCCGAAGTGGAGACGATCTACTGCCTGCCCGGAAACGGCGGCATCGCGGCCGACGCCGTGTGCGTTGCGGACATCGGCGCGAAGGACATCCCCGCACAGGTGGCCTTTGCCAAGAGCCACGATATTGATTTTGCCGTGGTCGCGCCGGACGATCCGCTGGTGCTCGGCGCGGTGGACGCGCTGGAGGCCGCCGGTATCCCCTGCTTCGGTCCGGAGGCGAAAGCCGCCATCATCGAGGGCAGCAAGGTCTTTTCCAAGGATCTGATGAAAAAATACGGCATCCCGACGGCGGAGTATCAGGTGTTCACCGACGCCGGCGACGCCATGGACTATGTCAAGACCTGCCCCCTGCCCGTCGTCGTCAAGGCGGACGGTCTGGCGCTAGGAAAGGGCGTGCTGATCGCAGAGGATCGCGCGGCCGCCATCGCAGCGGTCGAGACCATCATGCTCGACCGTGCCTTCGGCAGCAGCGGCAGTCAGGTAGTCATTGAGGAATTTCTCACCGGACCGGAGGTCTCCGTGCTCGCCTTTACGGACGGCAAGACCGTCGTGCCCATGGTGTCCTCGATGGATCACAAGCGGGCGCACGACCATGACGAGGGGCTCAACACCGGCGGCATGGGCACCGTCGCCCCAAACCCGTATTATACCGAGGACATCGCCCGCACGTGCATGGACACCATTTTCCTGCCCACCATGCGCGCGATGAACGCCGAGGGGCGCACGTTCCGCGGCTGCCTGTATTTCGGCCTGATGCTGACACCGAACGGCCCGAAGGTCATCGAATACAACTGCCGCTTCGGCGACCCCGAGACGCAGGTCGTCCTGCCGCTGCTCGAAAGCGACCTGCTGACGATCATGCAGGCCTGCCGCAACGGCACGCTCGCTGAGACGGAGGTCAGATTCTCCGATGGCGCGGCCTGCTGCGTCATCATGGCGTCCGACGGCTACCCGGAGCACTATGAAAAGGGCTTTGCCATCACGATGCCCGCCGAGACCGCCGCGCACACCTATGTGGCGGGCGCAAAGCTGACCGACGGCAAGCTGCTGACCAACGGCGGGCGCGTGCTCGGCGTGACCGCGACGGCGCAGGATCTCAGGAGCGCCGTGGAAAAAGCATACACGATGGTGCAGAGCGTGCAGTTTGACAATGCGTTCTACCGCCATGACATCGGCCAGCGCGCCCTCAAGGCGCTGGAACAGTGAAGGGAGAGAGCGCAGGCATGGTTTACAGAGTATACGTAGAAAAGAAGGCGGCGCTGGCGAACGAGGCGCGCGCCCTGCTGGAGGATCTGCGGGCATTTCTGGGCATCGAGTCCCTGACGGGTCTGCGCCTGTTCAACCGCTATGACCTCGAGGGCATCAGCCGGGAGCTGTTCGACTACACCGTCAAAACGGTGCTGTCCGAGCCCCAGCTCGACATCGTGACGGACGCGCTGCCGCAGGGCGACGCGGTGTTTGCCGTGGAGTATCTGCCCGGCCAGTATGACCAGCGCGCCGATTCCGCCGCACAGTGTGTGCAGATCCTGTCGCAGGGCGAGCGTCCGCTCGTGCGCACCGCGCGCGTGTATGCGCTCGAGGGCAAGCTGACGGATGCCGAGATCGCCGCGATCAAACAGTATGTCATCAACCCCGTCGAGAGCCGCGAGGCATCTCTGGAGCTGCCGGAGACGCTGCGCATGGAGTATGACATCCCCACCACCGTGCGCACCGTGGAAGGCTTCACCGCGATGGACAGCGCTGCGCTCGATGCGCTGCGTGATGAGCTCGGTCTCGCCATGGATCTGGACGATCTGACGTTCCTGCAGCGCTATTTCCGCGACGATGAGCGCCGCGAGCCCACCATCACCGAGATCCGCGTGGTGGACACTTACTGGTCCGATCACTGCCGTCACACCACCTTCTCCACCCACATCGACAACGTGGAGATCGACGATCCCGCGATCCAGGCCGCCTACGAGCGGTATCTGGCCGCGCGCGTAGAGGTCTATGGCGAGGAAAAGGCCGCCAAGCGCCCCCAGACGCTCATGGACATCGCCACCATCGGCGCAAAAACCCTGAAAAAGCGCGGCCTGCTGCCGGAGCTCGACGAGAGCGAGGAGATCAACGCCTGCTCCATCCACGTCACCGCCACGGTCGACGGTGAGGCGCAGGACTGGCTGCTGATGTTCAAAAACGAGACCCACAACCACCCCACCGAGATCGAACCCTTCGGCGGCGCGGCCACCTGCATCGGCGGCTGCATCCGCGACCCGCTCTCCGGCCGCGCCTATGTGCATCAGGCCATGCGCGTGACCGGCGCGGGCGACCCGAGAGTCGCGCTCGACAAGACGCTGCCCGGCAAGCTGCCGCAGCGCAAGCTGTGCCAGACCGCCGCCGCGGGCTACTCCTCCTACGGCAACCAGATCGGTCTCGCCACCGGTCATGTGGCGGAGCTCTATCACGAGGGCTACATCGCCAAGCGTCTGGAATGCGGTGCCGTGGTGGCGGCCGCGCCCGCATACAACGTCCGCCGCGAGTGCCCCGCGCCCGGCGATGTGGTCATCCTGCTGGGCGGCCGCACGGGTCGTGACGGCATCGGCGGTGCGACCGGCTCGTCCAAGAGTCACAACCTGAAATCACTTGCGACCATGGCCTCCGAGGTGCAAAAGGGCAACGCGCCCGAGGAGCGCAAGATCCAGCGCCTGTTCCGCAACGGCGACGTGACCCGTCTCATCAAGCGCTGCAACGACTTCGGCGCGGGCGGTGTCAGCGTGGCCATCGGCGAGCTGGCCGACGGTCTGCGCATCGATCTGGATGCCGTGCGCAAGAAGTACGACGGTCTCGACGGCACGGAGCTTGCCATCTCCGAATCGCAGGAGCGCATGGCCGTGGTCGTTGCCGCCGAGGACGCAGATGCCTTCATCCGCGCCGCCAAGGCGGAAAACCTCGAGGCGTATCAGGTGGCCGTCGTCACTGAGGACGCCCGCATGGTCATGGAGTGGAACGGTGCGGTCATCGCCGACCTCAGCCGTGCCTTCCTCAACACCAACGGTGCCGTCAAGCACGCCGGTGTGCGCGTGGCGCGCAAGGATCGCGCGCCGCTGGCGCAGCCCCGCTTCAGTTCCCTGCGCGAGATGGCCTCCAGCCTCCGCTGCGCCTCCCGCCGCGGTCTCGTGGAGCGCTTTGACAGCACCATCGGCGCGGGCTCGATCCTGATGCCGTACGGCGGCAAGACGCAGCGCTCCCCCGCACAGGCGATGGCTGCCGTGTTCCCGGTTCTGCCCGGTCAGGAGACGGATCAGGCCAGCGTCATGGCCTGGGGCTGCGACCCGGAGCAGACGAGCACCGATCCCTACATCGGCGCATACAACGCGGTCTACACCTCGATGGCGAAGCTCGTCGCCGCCGGTGCCGACTATAAGAAAGCCTACCTCTCCTTCCAGGAGTTTTTCGAGAAGCTGCGTACCGAGCCGGAGCGCTGGGGCAAGCCCTTTGCTGCCCTGCTCGGCACGGTGGACGCCCAGCTTGAGCTCGGCGCTGCCGCCATCGGCGGCAAGGACTCCATGTCCGGCACGTTCCTCGATCTCGATGTGCCGCCCACGCTCATCTCCTTCGCCATCGCGCCGCTGAAAACGGACGAGGTGCTCTCCACGGAGTTTAAGGCCGCGGGTCATCCCGTGTACCTGTTCTCCGGTGCGGACGCCGACGGCGTCAAGACCGCATGGGAGGCGCTGCACGCACTCGCACGCAGCGGAAAAGTCCGCGCCGCTTGGGCCGTGGAAAACGGTCTGAGCGAGGCCGTGATGAACATGTCCTTCGGCAACGAGATCGGCTTCAGCGCCGAAAACACGGCCGTGGACTGGAACGCGCTCTATCCCGGCGCGATTGTGGCAGAGCTCACCGAGGACACGGCGGACGCCATCCGTCTGGGTGTCACCACCGCAGAGCCCATCGTGCGCATCGGCGCCGACAGCGCCGCCATTTCGGAGCTGCTTGCGCTCAACGAGGGCGTGCTGGAGTCTGTCTACCCGAGCCGCACGGCAGCCGATACGACGCAGGTTCCCGTGCTGTCCGCCCCCGCCGTGCAGCGCGTCGCGCCCAAGATCGGCGTGGCCGTGCCCAAGGTGCTCATCCCCGTGTTCCCCGGCACGAACTGCGAATACGACTCCGCCCGCGCCGTGCGGCGCGCCGGACTTGAGCCGGAGATCCTCGTGCTCAACAACCAGTCCGCGCAGGACGTGGCCGACTCCATCAGCCGGTTTGCAGGCGCTGCGCGCAGCAGCCAGATCATTTTCGTCCCCGGCGGCTTCTCCGGCGGCGACGAGCCGGACGGCTCGGCCAAGTTCATCACCGCCTTCTTCCGCAACCCGGAGGTGCGGGATGCGACCATGGATCTGCTGAAAAACCGCGACGGTCTCATGCTCGGCATCTGCAACGGCTTCCAGGCGCTCATCAAGCTCGGTCTCGTGCCCTACGGTGAGATCATCGACACGGACGCGTCCTGCCCGACGCTGACCTTCAACACGATCGGCCGCCACCAGTCGCGTCTGGTGCGCACCCGCATCGCCTCCAACCGCTCTCCGTGGCTGGCCGGCACGCAGGTCGGCGACGTGTACACCGTCCCCATCTCCCACGGTGAGGGCCGCTTCCTGTGCAGCGAGGAGCTCGTGCGCAAGCTCGCCGACAACGGCCAGATCATCACGCAGTACGTGGACGCCGACGGCGTGCCCGGCATGGATGTGGACGTCAACCCCAATGGTTCGATCTGGGCCATCGAGGGCATCACGTCCCCGGACGGCCGCGTCCTCGGCAAGATGGGCCACGCCGAGCGCATCGGCGACGGCCTGTATCAGAACGTGGACGGCTGCTACGATATGAAGCTGTTCCAGTCGGCAAAGAAGTACTTTGACATTTGATAAGGGAGGGCTCGCAACATGATGACGGATATTGAGATCGCCCAGCAGTGCCGGATGCACCCGATCGCGGACATCGCCGCCACCGCCGGTATCGACGAATCCTATCTCGAACAGTACGGCCGCTATAAGGCCAAGATCGACCCGCAGCTGCTCAAGGATCGCGCCGAGCGTCCGGACGGCAAGCTCATCCTTGTGACGGCCATCAACCCCACCCCTGCGGGTGAGGGCAAGACCACGACCTCCGTCGGTCTGGCAGACGGTCTGCGCAAGATCGGCAAAAATGCCGTGGCTGCGCTGCGTGAGCCGTCTCTCGGTCCGGTGTTCGGCGTCAAGGGCGGCGCTGCCGGCGGCGGCTATGCGCAGGTCGTGCCCATGGAGGACATCAACCTCCACTTCACCGGTGATTTTCACGCCATCGGCGCAGCCAACAACCTGCTGGCCGCCATGCTCGATAACCACATCCAGCAGGGCAACGCCCTGGGCATCGACGTCAAGCAAATCACGTGGAAGCGCTGCGTGGACATGAACGACCGCCAGCTGCGCCAGATCGTGGACGGTCTCGGCGGGCGCATTCAGGGTGTGCCCCGCGAGGACGGCTTTGACATCACCGTGGCCTCCGAGGTCATGGCGGTGCTGTGCCTCGCCAGCGACATCACCGATCTCAAGGCGCGGCTCGGCCGGATGATCGTGGCCTACACCTTCGACGGCAAGCCCGTCACCGCCCACGACCTCAAGGCAGAGGGCGCGATGACCGCGCTGCTCAAGGATGCGCTCAAGCCCAACCTCGTGCAGACGCTTGAGGGTACGCCCACGCTCATCCACGGCGGTCCGTTTGCGAACATCGCCCACGGCTGCAACTCCGTCACCGCGACGCGCATGGCGCTCAAGCTGGGCGACTATGTCGTGACCGAGGCCGGCTTCGGCGCGGATCTGGGCGCGGAGAAGTTTCTGGACATCAAGTGCCGTCTGGCGGGGCTGCGCCCGAACGCCGTGGTCATCGTGGCCACCGTGCGCGCGCTCAAGAGCCACGGCGGTGTGCCCAAGGCCGAGCTGAACACGGAGAATCTGGATGCGCTGGAAAAGGGTCTGCCCAATCTGCTGCACCATGTCAACACCATCCGCAATACGTATCACCTGCCGTGCGTGGTCGCGATCAACGCCTTCCCCACCGACACGGAAGCCGAGCTGCGGCTCGTGGAGGAGAAGTGCCGGGAGCTCGGCGTGCGCGCCGTGCTGTCCGAGGTCTGGGCCAAGGGCGGCGAAGGCGGCAAGGCGCTGGCTGAAGAGGTCGTGCGCCTGTGCGAGCAGCCCTGCTCGGAGGAATTTACCTTCTCCTACCCCACCGACACGACGCTTGTCAACAAGCTCAACGCCATCGTGCAGCGCGTCTACGGCGGCGCGAAGGCCGTGCTGACCCCCGCTGCCCAGAAGCAGGCAGAGCGGCTCACAGAGCTCGGCTTCGGTGATCTGCCTGTGTGCATGGCAAAGACGCAGTACTCCCTGTCGGATGATCCCACTCTGTTGGGCGCACCCAAAGATTTTGCCGTCACCGTGCGCAGCCTGAAGGTCAGCGCCGGTGCGGGCTTCATTGTTGCCCTGACGGGCGAGATCATGACCATGCCGGGTCTGCCCAAGGTCCCCGCCGCCGAGAAGATTGACGTGGACGAAAACGGCAGGATCACCGGTCTGTTCTGAGCTGCCGGATAGCCGCATATGAAAAGAGGCCGCGATCGTGTGATCGCGGCCTCTGTGTCTTTGCAGATATAAAAATTCGGAGCAAACCATACAGCTTGCTCCGAGTGGTCGGAGTGGCGAGACTTGAACTCGCGGCCTCATGGTCCCGAACCATGCGCGCTACCATCTGCGCTACACCCCGATGCAGCTTTTTCATTATAATGATTTGCAGCACGCTTGTCAAGCAAAATCTCACTTTTCGCGGAGAAATATTTGTCGATTCTTGTTTTCGGAATTTCTGCATCTTTCTGCTATTTTTTCTCTTGACAGCGGCAGCGCCTGACCCTATACTAAAGATGCTGCGGTCAGCCCTGTCTTGCAAACTTTGCTGACTACATCGCTGGAGGCCGGAACATCCGGCCTCCTTTTTCATTTCCCGCAAAAAACCGGCGGATATGCGTAAGGCACATCCGCCGGTGCTTTTCATGCTTCGCCGCTGCACAGGGGCGCGCACTGCTGCCCCATCGTATAGACCATGTCCCAAAAGCGCAGGTCAAACCGGCAGCAGTTTTCAAAGATCTCACACAGGTGCTGCGCCGTCGCCTCATCGACGGAAGCGCCAAGCGCGTCGATGCGGTCGATCAGATCCTGATTGGTCTGTCGATAGGCGTCCGACACATAGCCCGCGAACCACGCGCCGTAGCGTTCATCCGAAAGTGCGTTCGGATAGCGTGCGGTCATCTGCTCGGCCACATATGCATAGCTCCAAGAGCAGTTGAGCAGCGTCACGAGTCCGGTCAGCACATCGCCCGCCTGCGCCTCGCAGATCATATAGTGCGTATAGGCGCTGTTGTCGATGTGCGGACGCGCGGCATCGATCTCCGCATCCGTGACGCCGAGACGCTGCATATACGGCAGGTGCGTGCGATACGTCTCACCGATCGTGTCCGAGAGCTGCGTGCTCAGAAAACGGATCTGCTCAAAATCATCCGCCTTGGGGATGATGGCCGCAAAGATCTTCACGTAGTCGCGCAGGTACAGATAGTCCTGCAGCATATAATACCGGAACTTCTCCTCCGGCAGCGTGCCGTCCGCCATCTGCACCACAAAGGGGTGGCACAGATACTGCGGCCAGAGCTTCTGAGCGCACGCATAAATCCTCTGGGAAAGCTTCACCTCGCGCCTCGCTTATTTGTGCGCGATGATCGCGACATAACCGCCGCTCTGGTAGCCGGGCACGACATCCTCCGCGACCTCGTTGGTGTACATGGGGTTGCGCAGCAGCGTCTGATAGAAATCAAAGTCGTGGAAGCCGAGCGACTTGAGCGCGTCGATCTTCTCCTCAGTGGAGTGCCACACACCCGCGCAGCACAGCTCCAGCGGGTACGGCAGCTCGGGCATGACGCCTTTGAGCGAGGGGTGATCAAACGTGCCGGCTTCCTTCGCCAGCAGGTACATGAAGCCAAACGCGCTCTCCTTGGGCACATCCAGCGAAATAAACGTTCCGTTCGGCTTGAGCGCCTTCTTGCAGACGTTGAACGCATACGCCAGATCCTCCATGTAGCTGGAGCTGCCGTTGAGATAGATCACGTCGTAGGCGTTGTCCTCAAGCTCCGCCTCCTCGATCGCGCCGAACGAGATCACGTTCACGCCGCGCTTTTGCGCGATCGCACCCATGTCACGCGAGGGCTCGATGCCCTCGATGCCGCTGCAGTCGATCATGCTCTCGAACAGGCCGCTGCCGCAGCCGACGGAGAGCACGCGCTTGCCGGAAATGTCGCCAAGCGCTTTCTGGAACAGGCGGAGCTCGCTCTGGAACAGGTTTTCATTGGTCATGAACCATGCGTCGTACTGTGCCGCATAGCCGTCAAATTTTGGTTTCATCATCAAAGATCCTTTCTGAGTATCATTTCGTTTGCCGCAGACGGCAGACGCGCCGCACGGACAAAAATCAACGGTTTTTTCATTATAGCATATATGTGTTTGGCCTGCAATCCCACAATATCAGCGTCTAAAAGGGAAGCGGGAAAAACCACCGGCAGGCATCCGAAGATGCCTGCCGGTGGTTGCGAAGGCTCACTTCCATTCACAGTTTCACAACGATGGAAGCGGGATTCTCGTTCCTCTCCGGGAGGGGAATCAGCTGCCGGCCGCTTCATATACCTCTTTTAGGCTTAACTTTTCATCAAGGTCACAGAAACACCATTCGAGAGTTTTTTCTGTGAACCCGCTCAATTCCCAATGTTTGTATATTGCCAGATAATCATATTGCTTTTGGCTGATGAAATGGATGTCTTGAAGGGTCTGGCTCTCTGTATTAAAAATCGCAATGAAGTCACGATCACGCACCCCCATATCATTACGCACATAG
>OMAE01000542.1_pt1 | contig 13615 bp, 10 predicted proteins | sample 1673701 | NCBI WGS metagenome assembly OMAE01 (sample SAMEA103958123, study PRJEB25191) | human gut metagenome | reverse complement strand
TGGTGCTGGATGCCGGTGCGCAGATGCTGCATTATGACGTGATGGACGGCCACTTTGTGCCCAACATCAGCTTTGGCGTGCCGGTGCTGAAAAGCCTGCACAAGGGGATGCCCGCAGCATTCTACGATGTCCACCTGATGATCAGCCACCCGCTGCAGTATGCAGAGCCTTTCATCAAGGCGGGTGCCAGCCTGTACAACTTCCACCTCGAGTGCGAGGACGACATCCAGCAGACCATCGATGCGGTCAAGGCACTGGGCTGCAAGGTGGGCCTGACCATCAAGCCCGGTACTGCGCCGGAGGCGCTTGCCCCGTATCTCGACCAGCTGGATCTGGTGCTGGTGATGAGCGTGGAGCCCGGCTTCGGCGGGCAGAAGTTCATGCCCTCGGCGCTGGAAAAGCTGCGCTGGCTCAAGGAAGAGCGGGCAAAGCGGAGCGCCCGCTACCTGCTGGAAGTGGATGGCGGCGTGGATGACACCACCGCCCCCCTGTGCGTGGAGGCGGGTGCCGATATTCTGGTGGCGGGCAGTGCCGTGTTCGGCGCAGCCGACCCGGCTGCGGCAGTGCGCCGCCTGGCCGCCCTGTGAGAGGTGCCTTACCATGGATGAACGTTTGATCCAGCAGCAGGAGCAGGAGCTTGCAAAGACGGGGCGGTACTATCTGCACGTCTGCCTTATGACCATCCCGCTGCTCTGCATGGCCTGCTTCCTGTACGGTCTGCGGCCCCTGCTGCTCTGCGGCGCGGCGTTGCTCACCGGCAATCTGTGTGACCGCCTGGTCTCCCTGCTGCGCCGCCGCGTGTATCGGGCCGGGGATTTCTCCAACGAGAGCTTTGCCCTCATCATCGCTCTGCTCATGCCCGCCACGGTGGACTGGTATGTGGTCATTATGGCGGTGCTGGCCGGTGTCCTCATCGGCAAGGAGGTGTTTGGCGGCTACGGCAGCTATCCCTTCAACCCCGCTGCTGTGGGCTACGCCGTGGCGGCGGTGTCCTGGCCGGAGCAGGTGTTCCGCTACCCCCAGCCCTATATCAACATCCCCCTGTGGGATGCCACCGGCGTGCCGGTGTCCAGCACCATCTCGGATACCCTGCGCAGCGGCGGCAGCCTGAACATCAGCGCAATTTCGCTGGTGCTGGGCGAGTATGCCGCCCCCATGGGCACGGGTGCCGCCCTCATCCTTCTGGCCTGCGGGCTTTTCCTCTGGCTGCAAAAGGATGTCCGTCTGAGCGCTTCTGTCAGCTTTGTGGTCACCTGTGCCCTCATCGCCTTCCTCTTCCCCCGTCAGGTGGGAGTAAACGGCGTGGACATCGCCCTGCGCCTGCAGTGCGTGCGGGACGAGCTGCTGACCGGTGCCATGCTGTTCAGCGCGGTGTTCCTGCTCAACGAGCCCTACACCTGCGCCCACCACCATCTGGGCCGCATCCTGTACGGTGTGCTGGTGGGTGCGATCACCATGGGCTTCCGGTATTACGGCGTGTACGAGACGGGTGTCTGCTTTGCCCTGCTCACGGTCAACAGCATTTCCGGCTGGATGGACCGCACCGAGAGCCGCCTGTATCAGCTGATGCACCGCCCTGCGGCCGGAAAGGAGGGCGCTGAATGAAACGTTCCATTGCAGAACTGATCACCCGCGATCCGGAGAAGTTTGCCCACCATGACCGGGTGTTCAAAAATAACCCCGTTGTCATGCAGGGCATGGGGCTGGCTCCGCTGGTGGTGCTTGCCACCACGGGCAAAAATGCTTTGATGCTGGCCGTGGCTGTGGCCCTGCTGCTCACGCCTTCCCGGATGCTGGCCTGCCTGGTCAGCCGCCTGTTCCCCCTGCGGGACGAGCAGCCTGCCCCGGAAGAGCTGGAGAAAAAGCTGCTGCCCCGGGCGCTGGTGTACAGCGGCAGTGCGGCGGTGGTCTACCTCGCCGCTTATCCCATCCTGAACGCTGTGTTCGGCACCGACCTGCTGATGCTGGGCATCTACCTGCCAATGCTGGTGGTGGAGCCCCTGCTGACCTACCGCTTTGGCCGTGTGCAGGAAACCATGCGCAAGGCTGTCTCCAAGGGTCTGCGCATCACAGTGGGCTACGCGCTCATCCTGTTCATCGTGGGCTGCCTGCGGGAGTGGCTGGCGCTGGGCAGTGTGTTTGGAATCCAGCTCAGCCGCTCTGTCCTGCCCATGGCATCCATGCCGGCAGGCGGTTTCATCGTGCTGGGCGTGGTGTGTGCCGTCTGGCGCGCGCTGGCCCGCAAACACAAGGAATACCTGAAAACTGAGGCGCGCGGCACTCTGGCTGCGCACCCCCGGAAGGAGGTGCAGGATCAGTGAGTGCTGTGATGAATACCATCGGTGTGGCCTTTGCCTACGCCGTGCTGGCCCTGTTTGCCCAGAACGCCATCTTTACCCGTGGTCTGGGCGTGTCGCGCCTGATCCAGCTGGTGGGTGACGAGCGCACCAGCAGCTGGTGGTTTGCCCTGCTGCTCTGTGTTACCCAGACGCTGGTGGCCCCGCTGGCGTATTTTGCGGGCAGCCAGATCGTGGATCTGCCCTACCGTGCCCAGCTCCGCCCGCTGCTCTACCTGGCCAGTGTGGCGGTGGTCTGCATCTTTGAGCACGCCATCCTGCGGGCGGTCAAGGGCCCCCGCAGCGGCCTGCTCATCCGCATCCTGCCCATTGCCGCCGTGAACAGCGGCGTGCTGGGCACCGTGCTGGTGGAGCGCACCCAGAGCTTTACGCTGGCGCAGTCCATCGGCTTTGGCCTGGGCAGCGGCCTGGGCTATCTGCTGGCTGTGATGCTGGTGACCGAGGCGGGCAACCGCCTGCGCAGCAAGGCCATCCCCGAAGCATTCCGCGGCCTGCCCATCACCCTGATCTATATCGGTGTGCTGGCGCTGGCCATCTACGGCTTTACCGGCCATTCCGTGATCCTGTAAGTTGACCCCAAGGAGGGTGGTTGATTATGGCAAGATATCCCAAACGCCAGAAGGTCAAGCGCTACCGGCGCAGCTTTTACACCCGCGAGATGCGGCTGAAAAAGGGCATCGGCATTGCGGTGCTGGTGGTGGCCGTGCTGGCAGCGGCCTGGGTGGCCGCGCCCCATGTGCTGGACTGGGCCACCCACACCTGGTATACCGTGGTGCGGGATCGCGACCTTTCCGCATCCAGTGCTGTCAGCGAGAGTGCATCCTCCGGGACGCAGAGCACCGCTGCCAGCGAACCGGCAGCTTCCTCGGTGCCGGAAAAGGAGCCGGAGCCCGAGGTCAAGGGCACTGATATTGTGACGGGCCTGTGGGCAGAGGTGGATGTGACCACCCTGACCGACGAGGCCGCCATCCGCTCTGCCGCCCGGCAGCTCAAGGCACAGGGCATGACCTATGCCATCCTGACCCTGAAGGACACCGCCGGGCAGGTGTATTACGCCTCCCAGACAGCGGTGGGTGCCGCCAATGCAGCCCCCACGCAGGTCGAGCTGACGAGTGTGGCATCCATCTTCAAGGAGGAGGGGCTGGTGCCGGTGGCTGCGCTGACTGCCTTCCGTGACCCTGCCGGTGCCCGGGCCGACCACGCTCTGGCCATCCGGTATCAGGGGCAGGAGTACCTCTGGCTGGACAACAAGGCTTCCGCCGGAGGCAACCCCTGGCTGAACCCCTACGCCGCGGAGACCGTGCAGTATATCGGCGATCTGATCGCCGAGGTGCACGCCGCCGGGTTTGATCAGGTGCTGCTGGAAAATGTCCAGTTCCCCTCGTCCACCAGCGCCAAGCAGGACTATGGCACCACCAACGGTGTGGACCGTGCCGGGCAGCTGACTGCGGATATCGCCGCCTGGCAGGCTCGCTTCGGAGATACGGTGACGCTCTGGTACGGTTATTCGCTGGCCGAGGTGACCGGCTCCTCCAGCCAGCTGGGAGCCCCTGCGGCCCAGCTGGGCGTGAAGAACCTGCTGGTGAAGGTCCCGTCCTCCTCTACGCTGGATGCAGCGGCCCGGGAGGAGCTGACCCTCTCCCTGACCGAGGCAGGTGTGGAGCATGTGGTCATCCGGGACGATGCCGCCAGCTATTTTGAGTGATCCCTGCGTTTTTGTGAGAGGGAGGGAAGTATTATGAACAAAACACCCTGTTTTTCCCCGGCGCACATCCTGCTGCCGTCGGAACAGATCCCGGTGGGGCAGTGGGGCTGTGTGGCCTGCGATCAGTTCACCAGTGACCGCTCCTATTGGGAAAAGGCTGCGCAGGCCGCCGCAGGCGGCCCCAGCACACTGGACCTGATCCTGCCGGAGGTCTATCTGGACGAGGATGACGTGGATGCAAGGATCAGCGCCATCCATGCGGCCATGGACGATTACACCCGGAACGTGCTGACCCGCGCGGTGGACGGCTTCATTTATGTGGAGCGCACTGAGCAGAGCGGCCGGGTGCGGCAGGGCCTTGTGGGCAGGATCGACCTGGAGGCATACAGCTATGCCGAGGGCGCGGTGCCTGCCATCCGCCCCAGTGAGCACACCGTGGAAAGCCGCATCCCGCCCCGCATGGCGGTGCGCCGGGGGGCAAGGCTGGAAACGCCCCATATTATGATGCTGGCCGATGACCCCGGCTGCACCCTCATCGAGCCCATCGGCGAGAAGAAGGAGCAGCTGCGCAAGGTCTACGAGGGCGACCTGATGCTGAACGGCGGCCACATTGCCGGCTGGGCAGTGGAAGATCCCGCCCTGCTGGCCCAGATCGACAGCGCCCTGAACGCTCTGGGCAGCCAGGAGGCCTTTGATGCCCGGTATCCCCAGGCAAAGGGCGGCGCGCCCCTGACGCTGGCCGTGGGCGACGGCAACCATTCGCTGGCTTCCGCCAAGGCCTGCTGGGAGGAGCTGAAAAAGACCCTGACCCCGGAGCAGCAGCTGACCCACCCGGCCCGCTGGTGCCTGGCTGAGGTCTGCAATGTCCACTCTCCGGCCATTGAGATCGAGCCCATCCACCGCGTCCTCTTCAATGTGGACTGCGGTGCCGTACTGCTGGCCCTCATCGCGTGGAGCGATTCCCACGCGGCAGGCATCTGCTTCGGCGATGCAAAACAGCAGTCCTTTACGCTGGCAGGCCCCCATGTGGCCAATGTGCTCAGCTTTGAACATCCCGTTGCCCCGCTGACCGTGGGCACCATTGACGCATTCATTGAGTATTTCATGGCCCGCCACATCGAGGCCCGGGTGGATTATGTCCACGATGAGCCCGCTGTCCGCGCCCTGTGCAGGCAGGGGGGTGTGGCTTTCCTGATGCCGCCCTTTGAGAAGAGCGACCTGTTCAAGGGCATCGTTATGGGCGGTGTGCTGCCCCGCAAGACCTTCAGCATGGGGCACGCAGAGGAAAAGCGCTATTATATGGAATGCAGAAATATTTTAGGTGAAGAATGACATTTAACGAACTGAATCTTTCCGCGCCTGTGCTGCGTGCTGTGGCACAGGCGGGCTATGAATCCCCCTCGCCCATTCAGGCAGCGGCCATTCCGCCGGTGCTGGCCGGGAGGGACTTGATGGGCTGCGCCCAGACGGGTACCGGCAAGACGGCTGCCTTTGCGCTGCCCATGCTCGACCGCCTGACTGCCAGCGCGCCCCGTAAAAAGGGTGCCATCCGCGCCCTGATCCTGACTCCTACCCGGGAGCTGGCTTTGCAGATCGGCGAGAGCTTTGAGGCCTACGGCAAGTATCTGACCCTGCGCAGCACCGTCATCTTTGGCGGTGTGGGTCAGGCTCCGCAGGTTGCAGCCCTGAAAAAGGGCGTGGACATCCTCATTGCCTGCCCGGGCCGCTTGAACGACCTGGTGGGGCAGGGGCTGCTGGACCTTTCCAACATCGAGATCTTTGTTCTGGACGAAGCCGACCGGATGCTGGATATGGGCTTTGTCCACGACGTGAAAAAGGTGATCGCCAAGCTGCCCAGGCAGCGCCAGAACCTGATGTTCAGCGCCACCATGCCCAAGGAGATCGAGCAGCTGGCCGCAGGCATCCTGCACGACCCGGCCTTTGTCAAGGTAGACCCGGTGTCCAGCACGGTGGACCGCATCCAGCAGAGCCTGTATTTTGTGGAGAAGGGCAACAAGAAGTTCCTGCTGCCCTGGCTCATCAAAAACCTGAAGCCTGAGGTGGTGAACGCGCTGGTGTTCAGCCGCACCAAGCACGGGGCCGACAAGATCGCAAAAGACCTGAACAAGCAGGGCATCCCCGCTGCCGCCATCCACGGCAACAAGAGCCAGACCGCCCGCGTGACGGCGCTGGAGGATTTCAAGGCGGGCAAGACCCGAGTGCTGGTGGCGACCGATATCGCCGCCCGCGGCATTGACATCAGCGAGCTGTCCCATGTGTTCAACTACGACCTGCCCGAGGTGCCCGAGACCTACGTCCACCGCATTGGCCGCACGGCCCGTGCCGGTGCCGACGGCACTGCCGTCAGCTTCTGCGCCCCGGAGGAAAAGGAATATCTGGCCGGGATCGAAAAGCTGAACCGCCGCCAGATCCCGGTCGTCTCCGGCCATCCCTGGGACGGCGTGCCTGCCCCTGTCAAGGCTGCGCCCCCGGTGCGGGGCAAAAAGCCCAAGGCGGAAGCAGAGCAGCCGGAAAAGCCTGTGAAGGCAGAGCAGTTTGCCAAAGCAGAAAAGGCAGCCAAGGCCGAAAAGCCCGCTGCCCCCAAGAAGGAAAAAGCGGCTGCAAAACAGCCCAGCCCCAAGAATACCGAACCGAAAGAAGGAACATCCATGGAGGAAAACCAGAAGCGCACTTCCGGCGGCCGCAGTGAGAACCGCCGCTCCAATAACAGCCGCACCCGCCGCGAGGGCAATGCCCCGCAGCCGGCCAACCGCGGCAGCAATGCTCAGCCCAAATTCGACCCCCACTTTGTGAGCGCCCCGGAGGCTACCCCCCTGCGCCCGGTCAAAAAGGCTCCGGCTGCGCAGCCTGCCGCAAAGCAGACTGCTCCGGCCCAGAACAGCCAGCGTCAGCGCGGCGGTCAGCCTGCCCGTGCCGAGCAGCACACCGACCGCAATGATCCGCGCACCGAGCAGCGGGCAGAACGGAACAGCCGCAATGCCCGCCCGGCCCAGAACAGCCAGAGCCAGCAGGGCAGCCGCAATAACCGCAATGCAGTGCAGAGCAGCCGCCCGGCCCGCCCCGCCAAGAGCGAGGCACCCCACGGCCGCAGTCGGAACACCGCCCCCGCACGGGACGAGGACCCGGGCCTGATGCTGATCAGCCGCCGCCCGCCCCAGCAGAAGTTCACCAACTTTGAAGAGTATATGACCGCCCACGGCGGTGCCACCGCACCCATTGAGGATCACACCGATGAAACCTGAGCCGTTTGCCCCCTGGCAGTGCCCGCTCTGCGGCGAACCCCTGACCGGGGACACTGCTCTGAAATGCGGCAGAAACCACAGCTTTGACCGGGCGAAAGAGGGGTACTGGCACCTGCTGCCGGTGCAGAGTATGCGCACCAAGGTCCCGGGCGACAGCAAAGAGATGGTCGCCGCCCGCCGTGCCTTCTTGAACGCCGGGTATTACGGCATCTTCGGCCGGGCGCTGGGGGAACTGTGCCTTGCATACGGCGCTGCCGCCGGGGCAGATGCACCGCTCCACCTGCTGGATGCGGGCTGCGGCGAGGGCTGGTACGACCGCTGCATTGCACAGGCCTTTGCACAGGCGGGCAGGCCGGTGCAGCTGGCAGGCTTTGATATCGCAAAGCCTGCGGTGCGTCTGGCCGCAAAGGCACTGCCTGCCGCAAAATACGCGGTGGCATCCAGTTTTGCCCAGCCTGTCCGTACCGGATGGGCCGACCTGCTGCTCAACTGCTTCTCGCCCTTTGCGCAGGAAGAGTTCCGGCGCGTGCTGCGCCCGGGCGGACGGATGATCTATGTCGTGCCCGGTGCGGAACACCTCTACCAGATGAAGGCTGTCCTCTACGACACGCCCTACAAGAACCCGGTGCAGGAGGTGGCCTATGAGGGCTTCCGCCCCATCGGGGAGCGGGAAGTCTCGGGCAGCATCACGGTGCCTGCCGGGCAGCTGGAGGCGCTGTTCGCCATGACCCCCTATTACTGGAAAACGCCGCGGGATGGCGCGGCCCGCCTGGCCGCCCTGCCCGAGCTGACCACGGACATCGCGTTCCGCTTCCTCGTGTTTGAAAAAGAATGATCGAAAAGCCCCCGGCCTGTGAGGATACAGGCCGGGGGCTTTTTGTGTGCAGAAAGCAGGGTCACATCGCGATCCAGCCCAGTGCGTTGGCGACCGAGCTGGCCAGGATGATAGCCGCGAAGATGGGGCAGAGATACCGGAGCATAAAGTTGAACACCGGTTTGCGGCGGAAGGGCTGACCTTCCTGCGTGACCTCTTCCTCGATCTTTTCCACACCGACGATCCGGGAGACCAGCAGGCAGGTGGCAATGGCCGCAATGGGCATCATCACCGAGTTGGTCAGGAAGTCGAAGAAATCGAGGAACTGCATCCCGAACACGGTCACACTGGCAAGGGGGCCGTAGCCCAGCGCGGAAAGGCTGCCCAGTGTGATCATAATACAGCCGATAAGGATGGTGGAGCGGGTGCGGTCCCAGCCCAACTCGTCCTCAAAGGTAGAAACAGCACTCTCGGTCAGGGCAATGGAGCTGGTGAGGGCCGCGAACAGCACCAGCACAAAGAAGAGCACGCCTACGGCAGTGCCCATGCCCATGCTGGCAAAGACCTTGGGGATGGTAATGAACATCAGGGCCGGGCCCGCCTGCAGGGTGTCAGGGTCGCCGCCCGAAAAAGCGAACACGGCGGGAATGATCATCAGGCCCGCCATGATGGCAATGGCGGTGTCGAAGATCTCCACGTTTTCCGTGGACTGCTCAATGGACACGTTCTTTTTCATGTAGGAGCCAAAGGTCACCAGGATGCCCATAGCAATGGAGAGGGAGTAGAACATCTGCCCCATGGCGGAAACCACGGTCATCCACGAGAAGTTGGCCGGGTTGGGCACCAGAAAATACTTTACGCCTGCCAGTGCGCCGGGCCGTGTGACCGAGTAGACGGCAATGACCACCGAGAGCACCACCAGCACCGGCATCATCACCTTGGAAACGCGCTCCACGCCGTTGCGCACGCCCGCAAAGATGATGCCCAGCGTGATAAAGGTGAACAGCAGGAACGCGATCTCGGCCAGCAGACCGTTGGAGATGAAGCCGGAGAAATACCCGTCCGATGCCAGCGCGCTGCCGTGGCCGGTGAGATACTGGGCCAGATAGTGGATGACCCATCCGCCGATGACCGAATAATAGGGAACGATCAGGATGGGGATGACGGCGTTGATCCAGCCGCCGAAGGCCAGCCCCTTCCCCTTGCCAAAATGGCTGTAAGCGCCCACCGGGCTTTTGCGGGTCATCCGGCCCAGCGCCGTTTCAGCAATGATCATGGTGTAGCCAAAGGTGACAGCCAGCAGGATGTAGACGAGCAGAAAAATGCCGCCGCCATATTTTGCGGCCAGATACGGGAAGCGCCAGATGTTTCCCAACCCGACCGACGCACCGGCGGCGGACAGCACGAATCCGAGTTTGCCGGAAAACGCACTGCGCTTGTGTTGAGTTTCCATGTTTTTTTCCTCTTTTCCAGTTGATAAAATCAAGTGTAACATAGAGAAAACAGGATTTCAACGAATCGCAGGCGTTTCACCGGTGGAGAGATTTCAGGCGGAAGATGAAGAAAAGTGAATCACTTTCGGGTAAAGGGCTCCATACCGTGTTCCTCGGGGGCGTAGTATTCCATCAGGGAAATGTAGTTTTCCGGGTGGTGGCAGAACGCCGAGCGCAGAACACTGTCCAGTTCGCCCCGGGCGGTGAGCAGACGGATGATGTACTGGGCCACCATCTGCACCACATCGGTCTCAATGCCGTAGCACAGGCCGACCGCCAGCACCGGGATCAGGATCTGCCGGGCCAGCAGGGGCACGTTCTGGCCGTACCGCTCAAGGATGGGGCGGCTCATGGTGGAGGCGGCCCAGACGCTGCCCACGATCTGCCAGTAATCGATTTCTTTCATGTGGGAAAGGCTCTGCAGCCGCTCCACGATCTCACCGTCGCTGAGGATGTAGCCATCGACCACCTCTTTTTCGGAGCGGATAAAGGCACACTGGATCATGTCCATGATGGCGGCTTCATATTTCTGGTGGAAGTTTTCCCGGGAAACGCAGAACTTGGCCACAATGTTGATGAGGGCACTGGTGTCCTCGGCGGTGGCAAGACTGCTGATCACCAGCGGCGTGGGGCCGAATTCCGCCCCCAGCGCGTCCAGGTCGGCCAGCTCTTCGGCATTCCGGGTGGCGGGCAGAAAGCGGTCACAGCCGTTGCGGTGGTAGCCCCAGGCAGCGGGCAGCACCCGGGCCACCGCGTCGCCGCTGGAAATGATGCTGAAGATGTTGCTCTCGGGCCAGTTTTCCAGCAGGGTGCCGTCCGGGGCGTGATTGGCATCGAAATCCTGCTGCAGGTCAGGCCGGTCGGCGGCAGTCAGGGCTGCAGGCACCGCAAAGCCGTAGGCATAGATGTTCTCCCGCCCCAGCTGGGGGAGCCCCCGGGCGATCTTTGCCGCCAGCAGATTTGCAATGATGGAGCCGCGGCTGTAGCCGCCCAGCCAGAGCTTGAAAGTGCCGCCCTGCCCTGCCCGGGCCAGATAGGCCTTGAGGGACGCAAACACCGCCGCCACAGGCGTGACAAAGCCGGTGTGCGCGCTGGTATCGCCTATGTGGAAGTTGCTGGCCCACTCGCCGCCATAGCCGCCGCCCCGCAGGACAAGCGCCACAAGGGTGGTACGCTGGCCGTTCAGGGTCAGGGTCTTGCGGGCCAGCGAGTAGCCCACAAAGTCCCCGGCCCGGCCGGTGTCGAGGTCGTAATTGTAGAACAGCGCGTCCTCAAAGCCCAGGGTCTCGTAGGCGGCGGCAATGTGGGCTTCCCGCCCCACAGAGCCGTTGACCCAGTATTCCGCATCGCTGGCTATGGTGTTGGCCGCAGCGCAGACCAGACCCAGCGTTGCCAGCGCCAGCTGGTGGTCATATTGGGTGGCCGGGTGGGTGAAAAAGCTGTCGGAATAATAGAACGCGTGGGTCAGGTCGCAGCCGCTCAGGTCGCTGCGGATGCCGATGGTGTAGCGGCCATCCGGCACTGCATGGCCCACGGAGCCCTGCCCGGCGGCCTGGACCATCAGCCCGGGCAGCAGAGTGCTGCTGGCCGCAAACCCCAGCACCTTGCAAAAACTTCTTCGATCCATAATTTTTCCCCTCAAAAACCAGAATGGATTTTTTCTTAGTATACCGTATCCCGGGCGGGGATACAATCCAAAGTTTTCCGGGCGGCAAAAAACGGGCCGGTGTTGCGCACACCGGCCCGTTATGTTACACTGTTGTTCAGTCCAGATCCTTGCAGTACTCCACGATGTGGTGGAACATCTGCTCCACGGCGGGAGCCATGGCGGTGGGGCGCTGGACGGCCAGACCCACCACGCGGTCCTCTTCGGGCTCGATGGGGTAGATCTTGACCGCTGCCGTGCAGTTGCGCAGCAGCATCCGGGGCATGATGGAAATACCCAGGCCTGCCTCGACCATGGCAATGTTCGACTGGTCGTCGATGACATGGCAGCGGCGCTCCGTTGAGAGGGAATACTTCTTGAGGAACTGACGCATCTCCGCGTCGGTGGCATCCCACTGCACCACAAAGTTCTGCCCGTTCATCAGGGCGGGGGTCATCACGCCGTTGGGCGGCTCGGGCCAGTCCATGGGGGTGATGCAGAGCAGCGGCTCGTGGAACAGCTCGGTCAGAACAAACTCCTCCCGGCAGTTGTTGGAGAGGAAGGCAATGTCCACCTGACCGGTGCGCAGCCACTCCTTGACATCGTCGTAGGTGCCCTGATAGACCTCGACTTCGATCTGGGGGTAGTGGGCCATAAAGCCCTTGAGGATGCTGGGCAGCAGCCCGGAGCAGATCGAGTTGAAGGCACCCAGCTTGACCTTGCCCTTTTCCAGGCCGTTCAGGCGGGCAATGCTCTGCTGCAGGGCCTCGTCGCTGTTCAGCACCGCACGGATGGAGGGGTACAGCGAAGCGCCGTAGCTGGTCATGGTAACGCCGTTTTTGCCGCGATTGAATAAGGTAAAGCCCAGCTCGGCCTCCATCACGGCGATGGCGTGGCTGATGGCTGAGGGGGTCAGATGCAGCTGCTGAGCCGCCTTGTTAAAGCTGCCCTGCCGTGCAACTGCGTCGAAAATCTCATAAGAAAACAGCGTCATTCCCTATGCCTCCTTCCGGGCTGATCTGGTTCGGAGACGCTCGATCCTCTGTGAATCTTTTTCATCTTTGGTTTGAGATAGTTCAATTATCTTCTTGATTTTACTATCCCGCGCCCGTCCTGTCAAGCATTTTGGGCGGATTTGTGCACGCTCTATGCAGATTTTGCCGCAGCAGACGGAGGAAATGCCACCTTTCCTCCGTTATAGTTCTTATAACGATTTTTTACAAACTGACCGAGGTGTTTTTTTATGACCGCACTTTCCCCGCGCTGCAGCCTCAGCGGCACCGCTCTGAAGACCATTGCCTGCATCACCATGCTGGTGGACCACATCGGCGCGTCCTGCATCGAGGCAGGTATCCTTACGCCCGGGCTGGACATCGGCACCCTCTCGCGGGACACTCTTTCCGCCTATCCGCTGTACCGGCTGGACATGGTGCTGCGCTTCACCGGGCGGCTGGCCTTTCCTATCTTCTGCTTCCTGCTGGTGGAGGGCTTTGTACATACCCACGATGTGAAAAAATATGTCCGGAGGCTGTTCCTGTTTGCCCTCATCAGTGAGGTGCCCTTTGACCTTGCATTTTTCCGCACGCCCTTTGCGCTGGAACATCAGAATGTTTACTGGACGCTGGCGCTGGGCGTGCTGGCCATGGCAGGTCTGAAGCATTTTGAAAAGCCGGACGGCTCTGCCAGCTGGAAAGGACTCTTGTGTGTGGCAGGCTGCACGCTTGCGGCGCTTCTGGCTTGTACGGACTACGACGGCATCGGTGTGCTTATCATCTGTGCGCTGTACCTGACCCGTGGCGACCGCAAGCGGCAGTGCATCGTGGGAGCCGTGCTGTTTGCCTGGGAACTCACCGCCCCGCTGGCCTTTGTGCTGGTCTGGTTCTACAACGGGCAGCGGGGCGCGTGCAGTCCGCTGCAAAAGAAGGCCTTTTACTGGTTCTACCCGGTGCACCTGAGCGTGCTGGCTGCGGTGACGAATCTTCTGCTGTAAAAAAGCAAAACGCGCTTTTCGGAAGGCCCCGGAAAGCGCGTTTTGTGTAAAAATCTGTTCAAGCCATGTGCAGCTGCTCTTTCAGTGCCTGCTGAAGGACGCAGGAAAAATTGATCCCCTGTGCCATGGCGGCATCGTTCAGCCAAGCAGGGATGGAAAGCGTCTTTTTGACAGATCTCTCGAAGTGCTGTTTTGCATATTCTGCCACGTCAACAGAAACAACATTGACAAATGCTTCAGGAACAGGCTCGTCGGGAGCAAGTGCCCGAGACACAGCGATTGGGTCGATGGAACCCGGACGAGACGGTGTGGGAATCGTTTCGCCATCCCGCTTGCAGGTGTAGAGAT